>OLFV01000404.1_pt1 | contig 52213 bp, 56 predicted proteins | sample 1605551 | NCBI WGS metagenome assembly OLFV01 (sample SAMEA3888922, study PRJEB22519) | human gut metagenome | biome: human gut; feature: human-associated habitat; material: faeces | place: Denmark | collected 2011 | reverse complement strand
TTATGACCGCAGGCTGTATTTCGATAACCTTTGACATCCCGAATTATATTTACAATTCTAGGGAGAGCGGTAATTCGGCAAATCAGAAATTACTTTGTTATATTCAGTGATTTTTTCAGGCAATATTTGGGTCTTTTTAGCTACTGAAGCTAGAAAATTTTAGATTCTTGGCAGGAATAATCAAATGAATGTCGAATATATGGTATAAAACATGAGTGTGAAAAGTGGAAATGGAGGAAAATATCATGGAAAGTAAGCTTGCTAAACATATTTCTTTGCAGAATTGTCCTGTGGCGGTGCTTTGGGCGGAGGAGATGCCGGCTGGAGCCATACATTTTCAAGAGGGAAAATGGGGTTGCGTTATAGCTCTTATCAAGGCCGCATCCCAGGGAAAGGTGGCCTGTGCCGCCAATGAGACTACAGTTTGTCAAGGGGGAAAGGTTGGTCTTGGCTTTCAGGGCTACACTCATGGTTGGATAGAGTATTTTCTTTCCACAGGCAGTGAGCAGGTTCCCCATAGTGAATACTATAAAAAATCGCCAGAGCTGGCTAGAATATTTACAGATACAATTCCACGGGTAAAAGCTGGGAAATGGCTGGTGTTTAAGCCATTAGCCTTGGTGGAGGAAAATGAGAAGCCGGAATGTATTATCTTTTTAGTAAATGCAGACCAGCTATCAGGTTTAGTTACTCTGGCTAACTATGACATGGAAACTCAGGACAATGTGCAGATAAGATTTGCCTCTGGCTGTGGGCAGTCTGTGCTTTATCCTATGTATGCTCAGGCTAGTGGAGCTAAGGATTGCTATATTGGTTTGACTGATCCATCAGCCCGCAAGGTCATAGGCAAGGAAATTTTGAGTTTCAGTATTCCTTATAACAGGTATTTGGAAATGGAGCAGGAGGCTGATGGTTGCTTTTTTGCTACAGATACCTGGGGCATTATCAAAAAGCGGATATAGGTTTGCAAAATATATTCTGATATGATAAACTTTAACTAAATTATTGTATTATTAAAGCTTTTGGAAATTCCATGGAAGGAAAAGTCGGAGGGGAGTGAGCGTATGGCCATGATGATTGCTGGGGGAAAGGAACATATACATAGTGTTCTTCAAGGGCCTGATACTCTGCAGAGGGAAACCATTTGGCAGAGAATGCAGCAGAATAATATTGGTCAAAATAATGCTGAGGATAGTGTTATTGGCAAGGCGGCAGAGGTGCAGATAAGCAAGGAAGGCCGTAAAATGTATGAGGATGCTCATGAGCCTTTAACCAAGATGACTCAGACAGATTTCATGACCGAAGGGGAAAAAAAGCTGAAAGATTTTTTGGACATGAAGGATAAGCGCAAGGAGTACCTAAAACAGGCTGATGAATTGCAAAAAAAGCTAGATACCGATGATAGTCTTACTGATAAAGACAAGGAAAGCATTCATAAGGAGATAGAAGAATTGACAGAAAAAGGCAAATCTCCAGATGATAAACTCCATGAAATGTATCAGAAAAAATTTGACCTGAAAGATGAATTAGCTTCTCAGGACGATCCAGAAAAGCAGGCACAGCTTCAAGCACAGATTACTCAGGCAGAAGTTGGCGTCCGAGAGGCTAAAAACCAGGTTATAATTGAAGGTGCCTTAGAGGAAGCATACAATAGGCAAGTTAATGATGAACGCGCAATGTTGGCGGAGGCCAAGAATAAGGCGGATTACCTTGGAAAAAAACTGGATCTGCGCAGCAGTGATCTAGCCATGTCTGTTCGGACAGAGGAGCAGGTGCAGGAACAGGCTGCAGAAAATGTCAAGTATCAGCCTACAGCACATGATGTAATACAGGCTGCTGTACAGGAAGGTAAGGACAGAGCTGAGGCTCAGGAAAATGATACGGAAAAATTGGCAGATGGCGGTTTAGATGCGGCTTTTTCTGTCCAAAATGATACAGACACCCAAATGAGTGCCACAGATGTTGATGATACGGAAGCCATGTTAAAACGCATTAAGGCAATGGAAAAGGTGACTGTAGAGGAAGTTATGGTATAATAGAGCAGGGAATTATTGCGTAATAATCATATTAAACGGTTAAGAAAGGGGATTTTTATGGTAAAGATCGCAGTTATTGGTGGTTCTGGTGTTTATGATCCGGATATGCTGGAGAATGTAAGACAGGAGGTTGTCGAGACTCCTTATGGTGAGGTGTCTTTGCAGATTGGCACCTATGCCGGTAAGGAAGTGGCTTTTTTGGCTCGTCACGGCAGCCATCACTCTATTGCACCTCATAAGATTAATTACAGAGCCAACATTTATGCCTTGAAAAAGCTGGGGGTACGGAAAATTATTTCCACTACTGCTGTTGGTTCCTTGAACAAAGCCATGCAGTTGGGAGATTTTGTCCTGCCAAATCAGTTCCTGGATTTTACCAGGGATAGAGTCTGCACCTTCTACGAAGGTGGTGAGCGTGGGGTAGTTCATGTGGATGTTACCGATCCATATTGCCCAGAGCTGAGAGAGCAGATTACAGAGATTGGCAAGAGATTGGGGATTCATGTGATTAATGGTGGCACCTATGTGTGCACCAATGGCCCTCGTTATGAAACTCCAGCGGAGATAAAGATGTTTGCTATGCTGGGTGGTGATTTGGCTGGTATGACCAATGTGCCTGAGGTTACTTTGGCTCAGGAGGCAGAAATGTGCTATGCCACCATTTCCATGGTCACTAATATGGCTGCTGGTATTTCTGAAACCAAGCTGACACATCAGGAGGTTATGGATGCTATGGCTGCCAACAGCGATAATTTCCGCAAGTTGATTATGACTCTCTTGGCTGAGCTGGATCCTGATGAGGATAATTGTGACTGTGCCCATGTCCTGGAAGGGGTAGGCGGTTTCAAGCTATGAAAATCATAGCCCGTATGCACAATGATTTTGACAGTAAATTTGGTATTCCACGCCAAAGCAATGTGGTACAGGAGCTGAAGGGACGGATTGTCTTTGAGCCAGAGTATCGCAATGAAGCAGCCCTGCGGGGCATTGAGGGCTTCGATTACCTATGGCTGATTTGGCAGTTTTCCGAGGCAGTGCGGGACAAATGGTCCCCTACGGTAAGACCTCCTATTTTAGGCGGGAATACCAGAGTAGGGGTATTTGCTACCCGTTCTCCCTTTCGCCCTAATGCCATTGGCTTGTCTAGTGTGAAGCTGGAGAAGGTAGAGCTTCATACTACAGAGGGACCTATATTGCATATTAGCGGGGCGGATCTGATGAACGGTACGCCTATATTTGATATTAAGCCTTATTTGGCCTATGTGGACAGCCATCCAGAGGCTGCTCAGGGCTTTCGAGGACAGGGCTGGAATCGGAAGCTGCAGGTGAGTTTTCCATCAGAGCTTTTGGCCAAGATTCCATTGGGAAAACAGGCAGGCCTGTTAGGTGTGCTGGAAAATGATCCTAGGCCTACCTACCAGGAGGATGCTCAACGGATTTATGGCATGTCCTTTGGCGGGCAGGAAATCAAATTTCAGGTGTCAGAGGGCACACTGCAGGTGGTAGCTATAGAAGGATAATATTCTCTGTTGACAAATGAGTTTGTCAGTTATATAATACAACCATAGAACATGCAACGAAGCATAGGCTTTTGTTGCATGTTCTTTTTTCTAGGTGTTTTTTATGGATACCCCTTAGCAAATTAGTCCTGGCAGAGACGGCTACAGACAATGTTTATCATCTGTCTAAGAAAAATTTTACATTTTTTATTTAATAAGCAGGATTTTTCAAGATTATATAGAATATATTTTCTTAGAAGGTTTAGTTGATAAATATGGTCTGATAGAGGATTGAGATTGTATGCGTAAGATATGGAATGTAAAAAAATGTGATGCAGGGCAGGCAGCGGCTTTGGCGGCAGAAACAGGTATCTCTACTTTGTTGGCAGGAGTTCTGCTGAATAGGGGCATTGATAATCGGGAAAAGGTGGAGGAGTTCCTTCATCCAGAGAAATGGGACTATCATGATCCTTATCTCTTGCCGGATATGGCGGCTGCGGTTAAGCGGATTCATCAGGCTATAGACAGTCGGGAACAGATAGTTGTTTATGGCGACTACGATGCTGATGGTATTATGGCCACTACGATATTGCTAAAATGTCTGAAAAAAATGGGGGCTTTGGTGGATTACTATATACCAAATAGATTTACCGAAGGCTATGGCATTAATCAGGAGGCTCTGGAAAAACTGTATAATCTGGGAATTTCCCTGATTATAACTGTGGATTGCGGTATCAAATCCCTGCAGGAGATTGAATCCATGTCAGGGAAAATTGATTTTGTAGTTACAGATCACCATTTGCCGGGAGAGGAGCTGCCCAAGGCTGTAGCTGTGGTGGATGCCCATAGGAAGGATTCTGTTTATCCCTGCAAGGAGTTGGCTGGGGTAGGCATTGCCTTTAAGCTATGTCAGGCTCTAGGCAAGGAAATGGCAAATCCAGCCTGTGAGGAGGCGGCTCTGGAAATTGTGGCCCTGGGTACGGTGGCAGATGCAGTGCCTCTGGTAGACGAAAACCGCAAAATTGTGGCAGCTGGTCTAAAAAGAATGTCCACCACCCAAAGTGTGGGCTTGAAGGCCTTGATTGATATTACAGGCTTGGCAGGCAGGGATATTGATAGTACCGCCATAGGTTTTATTCTGGCTCCTCGTATCAATGTGGCAGGCAGGCTGGAAAGTGCCCGCCTTAGTGTGGAATTGCTTTTGTGTCAGGACTCAGAGCAGGCTGCCCAAATGGCGGAACGGCTCAATGAGCTGAATCATACCCGCAAGGAGCTAAAGAATCGGATACAGGCTGCGGCGGAGGAACAATTGGCCAAGGTGGATATGGATAATGCCAGAGTGATTGTAGTGGCTGGTCAGGGCTGGCATCATGGTGTTCTGGGCTTGGTGGCCTCCTCTTTGCAGGAAAAATACTATTTGCCTACAGTGGTTATCAGCATTAAGGATGGGATGGGCAAAGGCTCCTGTCGCAGTATTCCCGGCTTTAATTTTTTTGAGGCCTTGGGGAATTGCCAACAGCATTTACTGCAATTTGGCGGTCATGCTATGGCAGCAGGCTTGACGGTGGCGGAGAATCAGATTGATGCCTTTAGAGAAGCGTTAAGCAAGGAAACTCTGCGTCAAATGGAGCCGGAGCAGTTTATTCCTAGCTTTAATATTGATATGGAGATTTCCCCTGGGGATATGACCATGTCTATGGTGGAGGAGCTTTCTCTGCTGGAGCCTTGCGGTATGGCCAATGAAAGTCCCCTATTTGCTTGTAGGGGCTTGCGTGGAGTTAATGGTGAGCTAAAGGGAACAGATGCCAATCATCTTAAGTTCTCTGTGGCAGACAAGGGGCATTTGGTGGAGGCTATTGCCTTTAATATGCCAGAAATGCTGAACAAGGTGAACCAGAGCAGATTTGATATGGTGTATGCTGTGGGCATTAATGAATGGCGGGATATGCGGAATCTGCAATGTGTGGTTCGCTGTTTGGAGTCTCCTGTGCCAGCACAGCAGGAGATGCAGCCTAATCGGGAGTTCCTTAAGGGAATATATGGCTTTTTGTTGGGCAGAGTGAAATCAGGGCGGAAAATGTCCTCAGATTTGACCTGGGTGGCTATGCAGGCTAGAGGTCAGGGCTGTCGGGCAACACTGGAAAATGTGGAGGCCGCTTTGCAAATATTTTTGGAGCTGGGCTTATTAGTGGATAATGGTAAGGGATATTTGGAATTAAATCAGTCCAGCGGACCTATGAAGCTGGAGGATTCTCCTACCTACAGACAGCTGAACGGGTTGGAAAATTAGCCGTATTTGGCTAATATGGAGGCAGCATAGTCTAGTAAAATGAAAAAACAGGGCATATGGGCGATAAATGTGCTATACTCTACATATATTGTTATAGTTGGTGGTGGTTCAAATGATGGAACAAAAAGGTCAAAATAATGTCAACATCTACATACCGGAGGTAGCATCGGCTACGGCTGAGGTTACTATTGATGATGTTATAAATGCCGTGGTAAAGTATCAGCCCCATGCTGATGTAAAACTGATACGGAAGGCTTATGAATTGGCTAACGCAGCCCATGCTGGTCAGAAGCGGGCTTCAGGAGAGGATTATATTATTCATCCGCTGTGTGTAGCCAAGATTCTTACAGAATTACAGATTGATGCCACTACCATTACAGCGGCTCTGCTTCATGATGTGGTGGAGGATACTACCTATTCCCAGAGCCAGATGGAGGATATTTTTGGGCAAGAAGTAGCCATGCTGATTGATGGAGTTACCAAGCTGGGTAAAATCAAATATCAGTCTAAGGTGGAGCAGCAGTCTGAGAATTACCGCAAGCTGTTTTTGGCTATGGCCAAGGATATTCGGGTTATTATGATTAAGCTGGCTGACCGCCTGCATAATATGCGTACCCTGAAATTTGTCAAGGAGGAAAAGCAGAAGCGGATTGCCAAGGAAACCATTGAGGTTTATGCACCGTTGGCCAATCGTCTGGGTATTTCCAATATTAAATGGGAGCTGGAGGATTTGTGTCTTCGCTATCTTGAGCCAGAGTTTTACTATGATTTGGTAGAAAAGGTAAAGCAGAAGCGACAGGAAAGACAGCGTTTTATTGAGGATTCCATTTTGCAGATTCACACTAAGTTGATACGCAGTGGTATCAAGGCGGAGATTAGTGGCAGAGCCAAGCATTTTTACAGCATTTACCGCAAAATGAAGCGAGATAACAAGGATATTAGTGAAATTTATGATTTGTCTGCGGTGCGGGTACTGGTGCACAATGTGAAGGATTGTTATGCGGTACTGGGTGTAATTCACGCTATGTGGAAGCCTATTCCTGGGCGGTTTAAGGATTATATTGCTATGCCAAAATCCAACGGCTATCAATCCCTCCATACCACGGTTATGACCAGAGGTTATCCTCTGGAAATTCAGATTCGTACCTTTGCCATGCACAAAATCTCTGAATATGGTGTGGCTGCTCATTGGAAATACAAGGAGACAGGCCGCAGTGTGGGAGCAGGCAATGATTATGAAAAGAAAATTTCCTGGCTGCGGCAGATGGTGAATCTGCAGCATGAGGTAAATGATCCTAGCGAGTATCTGGAAGCCTTGAAGATGGATATTTTCTCTGATGAGGTATTTGTCTTTACTCCTAATGGTGATGTTATAGACCTGCCTAAGGGCTCTGTGCCTATTGATTTTGCTTATCGCATTCATACCGAGGTGGGGCATCACTGTGTGGGTGCTAAGGTTAATGGCAAGATTGTACCTCTGGAGTACAAGCTGCAGAACGGCGATCAGGTAGCTATTATTACCAATAAAGCCAATAATGGGCCTAGCCGGGACTGGCTGAATATTGTAGCCTCCTCTGATACCAGAGCAAAGATTCGTTCCTGGTTCAAGAAAGAAAAGCGGGAAGAGAATATTATCCGAGGCCGGGATATGCTGGAAAAGGAGGCTAAGCGCCTGGGCTATGAGCCAAAGGATTTGCTGCGGGATGAATGGCTGAATTCTGTCTGTCTCCGCTTCAATATCAATAATGATGCAGATATGCTGGCGGCTATTGGTTATGGCGGTATTGCAATTAATGGTGTTATGGCCAAGCTCATTGAGCATCACAAAAAGGCCATCAAGGCAGCTACCCCTCCAGATGTTACCCAGATGCTGGAGGGTATCAAGCAGCAGCACCGGAACTCCAAGAAGAATAAGGCCAGTCATGGTATTCTGGTAGAGGGTGAATCCGGTATGCTGGTTCGTTTGGCTAGATGTTGCAACCCTATACCGGGAGATCCTATTATCGGTTATATTACCAAGGGTAGAGGTGTGTCTGTTCATAGAGCAGATTGTCCAAATGTACTGTCTGACGATGGGGATACTACCAGAGTTATAGATGTAAACTGGGATGTTGGTTTGGACAAGACTTATACCGTGGAAATTGAAATCAACTGTAATGATACCACAGGTGTCCTGACAAGTATTTTGTCTGTGCCAGCGGAAATGAAGATAAATGTATCCTCTGTAAATGCCAAAGCAAACAAGGGCAATAAGACTTCCACTATTATTATGGGGCTGGAGGTAAATAATGCGGCTCAGATTTCTATGGTAATGGCCAAGATTCGTCGTTTGAAGGATATTTACAGCGTAGGCCGTGCTTTGTTTGCTGCTACTGACAATAATAGCAATACCAAGCATGGACGCTGATAATCAAGTGTGGGATGTTTCTGCCCTTATAGGTGGCAGGAGATTGGAAAATAAGAGGTGAGATAATGGGTTTTTCAGTTGAAACATTGGTGGTAGGCCCTATTGAGGAGAATTGCTATGTCCTAAAAGATGAGGAAACTGGACATGGTTTGATTATTGATCCGGGAGATAATGGTCAGGAAATTCTGGCTTATGTTCGTGATAATCATATTGAGGTAGATTTGCTTGTAAATACCCACGGCCATTGGGATCATATAGGTGCGGTGGATTTTCTGCGGGATGCATTGCAGGTGAAGCTGGCTATACATGGGGAGGATGCTTCTATGCTGGCTGCTACCAGAGAGGAAATGGCGGCTTATAGTATCTTTGCTGGTGGAAAAAGACCGGCAGAAATATTGTTGAAAGATGGAGATACGGTGAAATTCGGCCACAGCTCCTTGCAGGTTATGCATACTCCTGGCCATACTAAGGGAGGGATTTGTCTATATGGAGGAGGCTGTCTCTTTAGCGGTGATACTCTTTTTGCTGGCAGTGTAGGCAGAACAGATTTGCCTGGGGGCGATTATCGGGAGATGCTGGAATCCGTGCGGAGCAAGCTGAAGTCTGTGGTTGATGATACCAAGGTATATCCTGGTCATGGGCCAGCTACTAGTATGGGAAGAGAACGGCGCTGCAATCCTTATTTGCAGGAAAGATAGCGTAGGTAGAGGCTTTTTGCTTTTAGCGGAAAAGTTTGCTATAATAATAAGTATTTTATTAGGGATAGAGGAGGTGGCCCTATGCCATCATCGTATTCATTGGATGATTTAAAAAAGAGGCTGCAAGATAGTTCTTATAAGCTGACTCATCAGCGGAAGGTGGTTCTGGAAGTTTTTGTGGATAACCCAGGCTGTCATTTAAGCGCTGAGGAGGTTCATGATATTCTTAAGCAGAAGTCAGCTGATATTGGTCTAGCTACCGTATATCGTTCATTGGAGCTATTGAGTGCCAAGGATATTGATATTCTGCAGAAGATCGAATTTGGGGATGGCTGCTCCAGATATGAGCTGAATGTGACGGAGCCAAATACCCATCAGCATCATCATTTGATTTGTACCAAATGCAAAAAGGTCATGGAGTTTTCTGAGGATATGCTGGATACCTTGGAGGCAGATATTATGGAAAAATGCGGGTTCAAGGTAACTGACCATCAGGTAAAGTTCTTTGGCCTGTGCGAGGAGTGCCGGAAAAAGCTTGCTGATTAAAAATTTTACACTAAACAGTTCTCATCAGGTGGTAGTAAAGGTGGTTCGGGAGATTCTGAATCTCTTTGCTATGGAGGTGCCTGCTCTGGCCAAGGAGCCGGTGGAATATGCTGAGACTGATTATGATTTACTGGAACTAAATATTGAAAACACCGTAGACAGTGTGGCGGGAGAAACAACCTTGCCTCAAACAGAACGGCCAGGTCAATGGCCTGTAGTGCATACCAAGGTAAGCTATGTGGCTAGGGATGGTCAGAGGCATCAGATGGAAATAGAGGCGGTGGGACGAGGCAGTGAGCGCTTTGAAGCAGGCAAGCATCGTCTGATCAAGCTGAATCTGTACCATTTGTTTAGACAGGAATTTGACTTTCCAGAGGCTCCTTGGGGGATTTTGCATGGGGTTCGGCCTACTAAGATTGTGCATCGGATGCTGGCAGAGGGCTTAAGCCGTGATGAGGTAGTGGCTCGCCTTCGGCAGGATTATGAGGCTAGTGAGGAAAAAGCTGCTACCATTGTGGATATGGCTATTCGTCAGCAGCCTTTTTTGGCTCGAACCGATGAAAAAACCATTAGCATTTATGTGGGTATTCCCTTTTGTCTGACTCGCTGTCTGTATTGCTCCTTTCCAGCAAATATTTTGCCGGATAGAGGAGGCATAGACAAGTTTATGACAGCCTTCCGTAAGGATTTGCAGGGGGTTGTGGACATAGTGGCTGATTATGGTTTCAAGGTGCAATCCATCTATGTAGGTGGAGGTACCCCTACCAGTTTGCCGGATATGTATTTCCGGGAAATGCTGGAGCTGGTGAATCAGAGCTTCCGTTGTCAGGATACGGTGGAGTTTACGGTGGAGGCTGGGCGGCCAGACAGTATGTCTCCTGCCAAGCTGCAGGCTATGGTGGACTGCGGTGTAACCAGAGTCAGCTGCAATCCTCAAACCATGCAGCCAAAGACCTTGAAACGTATAGGCCGTAATCACAGTCCGGAGGCCATTGTGGAAATGTTCCATGATTTGCGCCAGGCTGGTATACCTGAAATCAATATGGATTTGATTATTGGTCTGCCTGGCGAGGGTGTGGAGGATATTCGGGATACCATGAAGCAGATTGTGGCTTTGGCACCAGATGATATTACCCTTCATTCCTTGGCCTTGAAGCGAGGCTCCCGGCTAAAGATGAATCTCCATGAATATGAGCTGCCTGATGATGATACCTGTCGGGAAATGTTCGGCGTGGCTATGGATTATGTAAGACAGGCTGGATTGAAGCCGTATTATCTCTACCGTCAGGGCTATATGCGGGGACAGATGGAGAATGTAGGCTGCAGTAGGCCTGGGGCTGAAAGTATGTATAATATCCAGATTATGGAGGAGCATCAGACCATATTAGGTATTGGCGGTGCCGCCACCAGCAAGGTAATAGATTTTCGGGAAAATAGGCTGAAATCTGCCTTTAATGCCAAGGATTTACTTACCTATGAGCGGGATATAGACATATATGTGGCCAAAAGGCGGGCTTTGGTGGAGGAAACCTATGGCAAGCCTGTTAGGGAAGCATAAGATATAATATATAGATAGATACAGGAGGAATTTGAGGAATGTTGACAAATGCACCTCGTGGAACCAAGGATATACTGCCTGATACAGTAGGCGATTGGAATTATGTGGAGGGAGAGATTCGGGAGCTGTGCCGTCGTTTTGGCTACAGCGAGATTCGTACGCCGATTTTTGAGCATACAGAGCTGTTTCAGCGGGGTATAGGTGAGGGCACCGATGTAGTAGACAAGGAAATGTACACCTTTACTGATAGAGGTGAAAGAAGTATTACTCTGCGGCCAGAAAATACCGCCTCTGCTGTGCGGGCTTATCTTCAGAACAAGCTTTATGCTCAGTCCAATCTGGTAAAGCTGTTTTATATTGGTTCCATGTTCCGTTACGACCGTCCACAGGCTGGCCGTATGCGGGAGTTCCATCAATTTGGTGTGGAGGCTTTGGGCGAGGCCAATCCAGCTGTAGATGCGGAGGTTATTCTGCTGGCTATGAACCTGCTGGAGGGCTTGGGCTTAAAGAATTTGGAATTATCCATTAATTCTGTAGGCTGTCCAAAGTGTCGCAGCAAGTATAGAACTATGCTGCAGGATTTCTTCCAGGATAAGCTGGAGGATCTTTGTGAGGATTGCCGCAGCCGTTTTGAGAGAAGTCCTTTGCGGATTTTGGACTGCAAGAAGGATAGCGACAAGCCGTATATGGCAGATGCACCAAAGATTACAGATTGTCTTTGTGAGGAATGTGCAGACCATTTTGCCAAGCTGAAGGAGCTGTTGACCAGTGCAGGTATCAGCTTTACCCATGATCCTAGATTGGTAAGAGGCTTGGATTACTACACCAAGACTGCTTTTGAAATCAAATATCCTCCTTTGGGGGCGCAGAGTGCGGTAGCTGGCGGCGGCCGTTATGATGGCTTGATTGAGGAAATGGGTGGCAATCCTACTCCTGCAGTTGGCTTTGCTACTGGGTTGGAGCGTTTGCTGCTGGCCTTGGAGAGCCAGAATCTCCTGCCAGAGAAGAACCCCTCTGTGGATGCCTATGTGGTAGTACTGGGAGAGGCGGCTCAGGCTGAAGGCTTCAAGCTGTTGAATAGCTTGCGTCAGCAGGGCTTGTCTGCAGCTATGGACTTTGCTGGCCGCAGTATGAAGGCTCAGATGAAGCAGGCCAATAAGCTGGGAGCTAAGTACAGCGTTATTCTGGGTGAGGATGAAATCGCCGAGGGCGTGGTTATGCTCCGCAGTATGGAGGATAGCTCCCAGGCAAAGGTGCCTATGAATCAGGTGGCAGAGAAGATTAAGGCTTAAGAGAATTTAACCTTCATTTGCACAGATGTTTATTCTTTTAATGATTTTTGTTATAAAAATCTTGTAATAGACTATGTACATTTGATATAATAATAGTTGCGATTTTTTGAAGATTATTTCTTTATGAGGTGAATAAGTTAGATGGATACTTTAGAAGGTTTGAAGCGTTCCCATCATTGCGGTGAGCTGAGAGCTGACCATGTAGGCAGTGAGGTAGTTCTGTGCGGCTGGGTTTCCCGTCGTCGTGACCACGGTGGACTGATTTTTGTGGATCTCCGTGATCGCTCTGGTCTGGTGCAGGTTGTTATTGACGAGGCAGCTATTGGTGAGGAGGCTTTCCACAAGGCTGAAACCATTCGTAATGAGTTTGTTGTAGCTGTTCGTGGTAATGTAAGAGCCCGTTCTCAGGAAACTGTAAATCCTAATATGGAAACCGGTATGATTGAGATCGTGGTAGAGGAGCTGCGTATTCTGAACTCTGCCAAGACTCCTCCATTCTACATTCAGGATGGTATTGAGGTTGATGAGATGCTTCGTCTGAAGTATCGTTATCTGGATCTCCGTCGTCCAGAGATGCAGAAGAATCTCATGCTTCGTCATCGTGTTACCAAGATTATGCGTGACTACTTTGACCGCAATGGCTTCCTGGAGATTGAGACTCCTATGCTTTGTAAGTCCACCCCAGAGGGTGCCCGTGACTTCCTGGTACCAAGCCGTTTGAACCCAGGTGAGTTCTATGCTTTGCCACAGTCTCCACAGATTTACAAGCAGATTCTGATGATTTCTGGTATGGAGAAGTATTTCCAGATTGTACGCTGCTTCCGTGACGAGGATCTTCGTGCAGATCGTCAGCCTGAGTTTACTCAGCTTGATATTGAGATGTCTTTTGTAGATCAGGAAACCATTCTCACCATGATGGAAGGTATGATGGGTGAGATTTTCCAGAAGGCTCTGGATAGAGAGATTCCTGCTAAGTTCCTGCGTATGACCTGGGATGAGGCTATGGAGCGCTATGGTTCCGATAAGCCAGACTTGCGTTTCGGCATGGAGCTGATGGATATTTCCGAGCATGTCAAGGGCTCTGATTTCAAGGTATTCAAGTCTGTTCTGGAGAATGGCGGTAAGGTAAAGGTTATCAATGTAGAGGGCTATGCTAATATTCCTCGTCGTGAGCTTGATGGCCTGGTTCAGTATGTACAGGGCTATGGCGCTAAGGGCTTGGCTTGGATTCAGTACACTGAGGAAGGCATTAAATCTCCATTCAAGAAGTTCTATTCTGATGAGACCTTTGAGAATATCAAGCAGGCTACCGGTGCTAAGACTGGCGACTTGCTGCTGGTTATTGCCGATAAGCCATTGGTTGTAGCTCAAGCTTTGGGTGAGCTTCGTCTGGAGATGGGCCGTCGTCGTGGCCTGATAGATCCAGATAAGCTGTGCTTCCTGTGGGTAGTTGACTTCCCAATGTTCGAGTACAGCGAGGAGGACAAGCGCTGGAAGGCTATGCATCATCCATTTACCGCACCTCGCGAGGAGGATATGCAGTATCTTACCAGTGATCCTGGCAGGGTAAAGGCTATCGCTTACGATATGGTTCTCAACGGTGTTGAGGTAGGCGGTGGTTCTCTCCGTATTTATCAGAACGATGTACAGGAGAAGGTATTTGAGGCTATTGGCCTGACACCAGAGGCTGCTCAGAGCAAGTTCGGCTTTATGCTGGATGCCTTTAAGTATGGTGCTCCACCACATGGCGGCTTGGCCTTTGGCTTGGATCGTCTCATTATGCTTATGGCAAAGAGAAAGTCCATCCGCGACGTTATTGCTTTCCCTAAAACTCAGAGTGCATCTGATGTTATGTCTCAGGCACCTTCTGAGGTTGATGAGAAGCAGCTGCGTGAGCTGTCCATCCGCACCCATGTAAAGAAAAAGAATAAGGAGGACAAGGAGTAATATCCTGTCCTTGGGGATACGATACCCTGCTGGCATTGCTGGCAGGGTATTTTGCTAAGATTAGGCTGTTTTTCGTACTTTAGCAAAAATAATGTAAGATTTTCTGTTAATTTTCAGTCAAGTCTGTTAATATAATAACAAGAGCAAGTATATGATATGAAAGGTGAGATGGCTATGGTTGGCGAGGAAACAATGATGTTCCGTTTTGGAACAGAGGAAAGCAAGGCTGAGAATATTATTCGCAGTACCTGTTCATCTATGGAGAAGAAGGGCTACAATCCTATTAATCAGCTGGTTGGCTATTTGCTAAGTGGTGATCCTACCTATGTAACCAGCTTTGAGGATGCTCGGAAGAAGATTCGCAGTCTGGAGCGGGATGAGATTTTGGAGGAGCTGGTTCGTTCCTATTTGGAGAAGCATTAATGGAAAGAGCATTGGGCCTTGATATAGGCGATAGAACCATTGGCATAGCTGTCAGCGACCTTTTGGGTATGACCGCTCAGGGGGTGGAAACCATCCGTCGGACTACTATGGAGGCTGATTTACAGCGCCTGCAGGAGTTGATGGCCATGTATGAAACCAAGATTTTGGTTTCAGGCTATCCTAGAAATATGAATGGCACAGAGGGGCCTCGCTGTGAATTTGTTAAGGAATTTTGCAGTGAGATTCAAAAAATTGAGCCAGAGGCCAAGATTATTTTTTGGGATGAGCGGCTCTCTACTGTGGCTGCTACTCGTTCCTTGATTGAGGCAGATATGAGCCGTAAGAAAAGGAAAAAGGTTGTAGATAAAATGGCGGCGGTGTTTATTCTCCAGGGCTGGCTGGATAGCCATCCTCAATTGTAAAATGAGACTAAATTCAGAGCATTACGGGTAAAAATAATATATTGATGTAATAATTTAGGCATTCTGTACAAAAGGATGCCTTTTTTATTGCCTTTGCAGGTTTTTTGTAAAATTATGCAGGGATTTTTGACGATTGTTTGTTTTGATAGTATAATATAAAGTGAGTGTTTGTATATGAGTAGAGGTAGAAAAATGGAGAAAAAAAAGATTGCTGTTGCCATGAGCGGCGGCGTAGATAGTTCTCTGACAGCGGCTTTGTTAAAGGAACAGGGCCATGAGGTTATAGGTATTACTATGGAGCTTAGCGACTGTTCGGCAGGAGCTATTCAGGATGCCAAGGCTGTAGCAGATTTTTTGGCAATACCTCATTATGTTGCCAATTTTCGAGAGCTTTTTCAGCAGAAGGTGATAGATTATTTTTTGGCGGAATACGGCAGAGGAAGAACACCTAATCCGTGTGTAGCCTGCAATCCCAATGTGAAATTTGGGGGCTTGATAGGCAGAGCCAAGGAATTGGGGTGCGATTATCTGGCTACAGGTCATTATGCCCAGATTGGTTATAATGAGACTACAGGAAGATATGATATATCCAAGGGTACTGATGATCACAAGGATCAGGCCTATGCCCTGTATCGGCTGACTCAGGAGCAGTTGGCTCATATTATGACACCGTTGGGAGGCTGGGTAAAGACAGATACCCGTCGTGAGGCTGCAGCCCGGAATCTGCCAGTGGCTAATAAGCCAGAAAGTCAGGAAATCTGTTTTGTTCCCGATGACTATAAAGATTATTTGCTAGAGCATCGCCCAGAATTGCGGAAAAAAGGGGACATCGTGGATACAGAGGGCCACGTACTAGGTACCCATCAGGGAATTGCCCAATATACCGTGGGCCAGCGCAAGGGCTTGGGCATTGCGGCAGAGGAGCCTCTTTATGTTATTGCCTTGGATTCTGAAAAGAATCAGGTAATTGTTGGCAACAACAGTCAGGTCTTTGCCAAGGGCTTGATAGCAGATAAGCTTAATTGGGTGGCCATAGATAATCTTCGGGAGCCAATGGAAGCCAAGGTGAAGATTCGCTATGGAGCCAGAGAAGCGGCTGCTATGCTTTACCCCCAGGAAGATGGCAAGGTGAAGGTGGAGTTCCGAGAGCCAGCCAGGGCCATTACCCCTGGTCAGTCTGCAGTTTTTTATATTGACCAGCGGGTGCTGGGAGGCGGCATTATTGAGGGCGGTTTTTAATTATACTGTTCTGTGTTGTAAAGGGTGATTGTTATGAATGGATTTATGCAATCAATAAAAAAACGTCTTATTGCTTTAGGTGTAGTATTGGTACTGCTGGCAGCGGCCGGCGGTTATTGGTATGTGGATATATATACCAAAACACCGGAATATACTCTAAAGATGGTGCAGGAAGCTGTTAGTGATCACAACAAGGAAAAGCTGGACAAGTATGTGGCGGTGGACCATCTGCTGGATACAGCCAGTGATGATATGCTGGATGGCTTGATTCAGGCTATGGTGCCAGCTACAGGAGATACTAGAGAGGCTGTAAGCAATCTTAGCAGAATGTTCAAGACTCCTGTGGTAACAAGCCTGCGAACAGCGGTTATGAACTATGTGGAATATGGAAGCTGGACCAATCAGAAAAGCGATGATAATTCTGTAAATGGCTTGGTGGATGCAGATATGATTGTCAATCGGATAGGTCTGCCATCTGTAGAGTTCCAAAAGCTGGATTCTATGGCCGTGGATAAGGAGGAGGGCACAGCTCTGGCCAAGGTCAGGGTGTTGCAGACAGATTCCAATGAGGAATTTGTCCTTGATGTAGAACTATGTCAGCAGCAGGATGGCTTGTGGCAGATATATGAAATTGTTAATTTCAAGGATTTCATAGAAAAGCTGCAAAACATTCGCCAGCAACAGGTTAAGACCTATTTGGAGGAGTCCTCTCAGCTTATGGCTCAGCATGATGCTGTTATTGCCGAAAGCCAGCAGAAAATAACTGCTATTTTGGCAGGGGGCACTCTGGGAAATGACAGTATTCGCAGTCAGGTAAAGAAGGTTTCTGAGGAGCAGGTGGCAGATTGGCAAAGCCGTAAGACTGAGCTGGAGGCTATGGAGGTGCCAGATGCAGCAGGCAGTCTCCACAGATTAAGATTGAAAATCTGTGATGCCCGCATTGAAGCGGCGGCAAACTATGCCAAGTGGATGGATGATAAAAAAGCCGCTACCATTAGGGCTTCAGATAATAGCATGAAAATTGCCAAAACCTTGGAAAAGGATGCAGAACTGCTTACCAAGCAGGTTAATGCCCATGTGAAATAAGGAAGTATATATATGAATGATGAAAAAATGAACAATTTGGAGCATACTCAGCCTCTGCCTCGTGTTAGTCCTGATATGGATGATCAGCGGACTCAGCTGTTAAACACCAAGAAGGTACGGGAATTGGAACCAATCAAGGTAGTGAATCCTCATCAGGAATATGCTGAAAATGGGGAAAGGCACGGTAATGTTCCGCCCTACAATAACCAACCATATAATAATCAACCCCAAAAGCCTGTGGAAACTACTGGCTCTCAGGGAAAAGGAAAAATGGCAGCTTTGCTGGTCGTTGGTTTTGTACTGGCAGCCTTTTTCGGTGTAGCTCTTTCTGGCTATATGAGTGAACAGCAGGCCAAGAAGGATGCTTTGGATAATCAGCATCAGCAGGCCACTCGCCAATTGCAGGATGCAGATAGTCAGAAGCAGTCTTTGCAGCAGCAAAAAGCAGATTTGGAAGAAAAATACCAAAATCTGTTGGCCCAGCAGAAGGAAGCCCAGTCTTTGGCGGATAAGCTAAAGGGGCAGCAGGAACAGCAAAGTAAGACAGCTCAGGACAAATCTGCTGCCGGCAAGGTTATAGACAAAATTACCGGGGATGCAGGCAAGCAGAAAAAGGAGGCTGCGGAGATAGATGCCAAGGCCGGCCAGGCTCAGCAGAAGCTGGATGAGCTGAATCAGTCAGTACAGGCTGCAGGGGCAGCTATTGATGAGGTTAATGCTCAGATGGACAATCTGGATTCCCTTCGCCAGCAGGCTCAGTCCATGAAGGATGATGTCAGCAAGGCTTATAATGAAAACAAGGATATGGTGGACAGCCTTTTGCATTATGCTTCTCTGGGACTGGAATCCTTTAAGGGATTATTGGCAAAATAAGGCTTTGGCTGAGAATAATAAGCGATGCTACAAGGAGGAAAATTTTTTATGAAGAAGTATTTAATAATGGTTATGGCTATGCTGTTGGCTCTTGGCACTTTGGCAGGCTGTGGCAATCAGGCTCAGGACAAGAAGGAGTTGCAGGAGGTTTCTATTGGCGTTATGCCAGATATTGATTCTGTGCCAATTATCATTGCCCAGGAAAAGGGCTATTTTGCTGAGGAAGGTCTGAAGGTGGATATTCAGAAGTTTAAGAGTGCAATGGATAGAGATGCAGCCCTCCAGAGCGGTAATCTGGATGGAGCTATTTCTGATATGCTGGCGGTGGCTTTTGCTAAGTCCGGCGGTTTTGATGTAAAGGTTACTTCCTATACCGATGGTACTTATAAGCTGATTGCTGGCAAGGATGAAAAGGCTCAGAAGCCACAGGACTTGGCTGGCAAGGATGTGGCTGTATCCAAGAATACCATTATTGAATATGTAACCGATAGAATTACTGCTGGTCAGAATATGCCAGAGGGCAGTCTGAACAAGGTGGTAATTCCTCAGATTCCTACCCGTTTGGAAATGCTGCAGAACGGCAAGCTGGCAGCAGCTACCTTGCCAGAGCCTATGGGCTCTATTGCCATTGCCAGCGGTTGTCATTTTGTTACTGATTCTGAGGCCATGGGCATTAATCCTGGTGTTATGATGTTTACTGCTAAGGCTGTTGATGAAAAGAAGACTGAGCTGCAAGCTTTTTATCGCGCCTATAACAAGGCTGTGCAGTATCTCAATGACCATCCACAGGATGAATACATGGATTTGGTAATTGAGAAAAGCGGTTTCCCTGCAGCAGCTAAGACAGCTCTGAAATTCCCTAAATATCGGGAGGCTGGTCTGCCAGAGGAAAAGGATGTTACTGAGTGCCTGAACTGGATGCAGCAGAAGGGCTTGATTAAGAGCAATTACAGCTATGCTGAGCTTGTTGTAGATTTGAATAAGTAAGCTTATGATTAAGGTTGAAAATGTATCTGTAAAGTACAAAACCGACAGTGATATGTACACTGCTATTGCTAATGTGAATCTGGAGATTCCTGATGGAGGCACCTGTGCGGTTATTGGCCCATCTGGCTGTGGTAAATCCACCTTGTTGAAATGTATTGCAGGTCTTATTCCGGAGTATGAGGGACAGGTATATATTAACGGGGAGGAGGTTAATCCTCGGGTGCAAACCATCGGCTTTATGCCTCAGAATTATGGCCTGCTGCCTTGGAAAACAGTGGTGGATAATATCCGTCTGGGCATGAAAATCAAAAAGGCACCGGAGCTTTTGGACAGAAATGTTATCAAGCAGTTGATGCGCCAGCTAGGCATTGAGGGGCTAGGACATCGCTATCCCGTAGAGCTTAGTGGCGGCCAACAGCAGAGAGTGGCCTTGGCCAGGGTTTTTGCCCTCCAGCCAGATGTATTGCTGATGGATGAGCCGTTTTCTGCCTTGGATGCCATTACTAGAGAGGAAATGCAGGATATTTTCCTGAATCTCTGGCGGAAGTTCAATGTTTCCACCATCTTTGTTACCCATTATGTGGAGGAGGCTCTTTATCTGGGGCAGAAAATTGTGGTTTTGTCGGCCCATACTGGCGGCATTAGCCAGATTATTGACAATCCTCTTTTTGGAGGCAAAGATATCAGGAAGAAGCAGGAGTTTTTTGAAATGGGACTAAAGCTTCGCAATCTAATTAAAAAGGACTGGAATCAGATATGGGAAAGTCAGTGAGCGTCTGGTATTTGGCGGCAGCAGTGTTTCTTACATTTGTATGGTGGATAGCCTCAGAAATTGTTCAGCTGCCTATTATTCCCAGCCCTCTGTTGGTGGCGGAGAATATGTCGGATATCTTCATGGATTATATTGCTATTCATAGTATCTACAGCCTGTGGCGCATAGCGGCAGGCCTTTTGCTGGCAGTGGTGGTGGGCTTGCCGCTAGGGGTAATCATGGGATATTTCCCAAAATGGGACAGATTTCTATCCCCCTTGGTTTATCTAACCTATCCTATTCCTAAAATTGCTCTGCTGCCTATTTTGATGCTGATTTTTGGGGTGGGAGAATCATCTAAGATTATTATGATTTTTCTGATAATTCTTTTTCAGGTTGTGGTGGCTGTGCGGGACGGTATCAGGGCCATTCCTCGTGAGACCTTATATCCCTTGTATTCCCTGGGAGCAGGCTTTAAGGATATTTTCTTCGAGGTACTGTGGCCAGCCTCCCTGCCTAAGTTTATTACAGCTATCAGGGTAGCATTAGCCACAGCCATTTCCGTGCTTTTCTTTACGGAAACCTTTGGCACTAGATACGGCATGGGCTATTTTATTATGGATGCCTGGCTGAGAGTAAATTATCTGGAAATGTACTCAGGCATTGTGGTATTAAGTTTAATCGGCCTGGTACTATTCACCACCATAGATTTGATTGAACAGCACGCCTGTCATTGGCAGTATAAGTGATAAGGTAAGTGGAATGAACATAAGTAAATTCCTACTGTACAAATTTACTATGGTGATTATATTAACTTTGTGATAATATATAGTACAGGATGAAAGTAAAGTTGTAATTAGGGGATGGTTGATGTTATGGCGATTCAGTTCGACAAGGATACCCTGAAGGATGTACATGTTGCTAATGTGGTGGAGAGATTGATTGATGAACAATTTCCTATCGTTATGAAAAAGTTTCCTGATGCCTGCTGTTGTTCTCAGTGTCTGTCAGATATTAAGGCTTTGGCTTTGAACGGCCTTAAGCCTCGATATGTGTCTACAGATAGAGGGGATCTTTTTGAGCGGGTGCATATTAGTGATATGATGGTAAAGGTAGAGTCTCTCCGGGCTATGACCGAGGCTGTAGAAAAGGTATCCCGTAATCCGCGCCACGTGCTTGACTAAAAGCACAGTGACTGCATAATCAAATAATTTTTGAAATTAGGATGGTATTGCCATAAGCAGATGAATTTCTGCTATGGTGGATGCCATCTTTTTTGTGTCCAAAATTCAGCATCACCTGGCTCTATTTTCTTGACATTTACAGGGCGGAAAAGCTTTGAAAATCATTTCACAGGTTGAAAACACGAGGGGAGGATAAGGTTATATACTAACAGTGTAGTAAGAAATTCACCTACACAGAGGTGAAAGAGATAGAGAAAAGGAGACTTGAAAATGAAGGTTGCAATTTCCGCCAATGAAGTTGGTACTCGCTTGAAGGATGTAGTAAAGGCACATTTGACTCAGGCCGGTTATGAGGTTGTGGATGTATCTGATAAGGATATCTTTACTGCTACCATGAATGTAGTAGAGCTGGTAAACAAGGGGGAGATTACTAGAGGTATTGTAGTAGATGATTATGGTGTCATACCTTTCAACATTGCTGCTAAGAATCATGGCATTGTCTGCGCTCCAGTTTATGAGGATTATACCTCCAGCATGACTCGACATCACAACAGCACACAGATTATTACTATGGGTGCCAACATTACGTCTGATGTTCTCAGCTGCCAGCTGGCTGAAAACTTTGTTAAGACTGAGTACGATGGCGGACGCCACCAGATTCGTATTGATATGCTGAACCGTGAGCTTTGATATATAGGGAGGAAATAAACCATGAAAATCGCTATTGGCTGTGACCATATTGTAACAGATATCAAGATTAAGGCTGCTGAATTCCTGAAGAAGCAGGGCCATGAGGTTATTGATGTAGGTACTTATGACTTTATTCGCACTCATTATCCTATCTACGGCCGCAAGGTAGCAAAGGCTGTTGTTACTGGACAGGCAGATTTGGGCGTATGCATCTGCGGTACCGGTATAGGTATCAACAACTCTGCTGTAAAGGTAAAGGGCATCAGAGGTGCTTGTGTGGCTGATGTTCAGACTGCCGTAGCTGCCAAGGAAAATCTCAATGCCAATGTTATTGGCTGCGGTGGCCGTGTGCTGGGTGTAGGTACTATTGAGTACATTCTGGAAGCCTTTCTGAAGGCAGAGTACAAGCCAACTCCAGAGAAGGAAGCTTTGATTGCCAAGATTGATAATATGGTTCCAGATAATGACTGCATCGAGAATGATCAGCTCTTTGATGAGTTTGAGAAAAAGTGGGCTGAGGGCTACTACCACGATTAATTCGTACTAATGCCGAAAATATGTTATGATAGGAGTGTATATTCTTTGCAGAATAAACTCATATCATAACATTTCCAGGTAAATTTGGGACAGGGGCGTCCAGTATTAAGCGTAAAAGGGGAGTATAAAAATGACTAAAGAAGATATGGAAATGGTTGCTATGGAGATTGTAGCTTATGCAGGTGAGGCAAGAACTCAGTTCCTGCAGGCTATGGATGCTATGGCAGACAAGAATTTTGACAAGGCAGAGGAGCTTATCAAGGCTGGCTATGAGACTGTTCTCAGTGCTCACGAGTCCCAGACTGACATGATTACCAAAGAGGCCAGCGGTGAGGATATGGAGCTGTGCTTCCTCATGGTTCATGCTCAGGACCACTTGATGACTGCCATGCTGTTAGGTGATATGTGCAAGCGCTTCATGAAAATGATGAAGTAATTATAGGCTAATTAATTGTAGATTCCTGGAGGAAAAAGATATGTTAGTTACTGCAAAGGAAATGCTCCAGAAGGCTAGAGAGGGCAAATATGCCATTGGTGCCTTCAATGTTGAAAATATGGAAATGGTTATGGCTGTATTGGCTGCGGCAGAGGCAAAGAACTCTCCCGTTATTATGCAGACCACACCTGGTACTATTAAGTATGCTGGTGTAGATTATTACTATGCCAATGTGGCTGCTGCTGCCAAGAGAAGCTCTGTGCCTGTAGTAATGCATTTGGACCACGGCGACAGCTTCCAGCGGGCTATGGCTGCTTATAGAGCTGGCTATACCTCCATTATGATTGATGGCTCCAAGCTTCCATTCGAGGACAATATTGATTTGACCAAGCGTGTGGTAGATGCCTGTCATCCTGGTGATGTCTATGTAGAGGGCGAGCTAGGCAAGGTTGGCGGCAAGGAGGACGATCTGGAGGGTGATGATGACAATCCATATACCGATCCAGAGGAAGCCAAAATCTTTGTGGAGAAAACCGGTGTTGACTACCTGGCTATTGGTGTAGGTACAGCTCATGGGGTTTACAAGGGAATTCCAAAGGTAAATACTGATTTGATTGCTACTATTCATGACATGGTGGAAGTACCTTTGGTATTGCATGGTACTTCCGGTGTACCTGATGAGCAGGTCATTACTGCTGTCAAGAATGGTATTTGCAAGGTAAACTATGCTACGGATTTGCGTATTGCCTTTACCCGTGGTGCCAAGGAGTTTATGGCAGAGCATCCAGAGGCCTTTGACCCTAAGAAGTATAGCAAGCAGGGGATGGCTGAGGTACAGAAGTATGTAGAGCAGAAGATTGAGGTCTGTGGTTCCGTAGGCAAGGCATAATTGCATATTTCCAGAAGGCTGCAGGATAATTGCTATCTGCAGCCTTTTGTTGGTGTTTTATAAGTTACGAGATATAGCGGGTATTCAAAAAATTATGGCTTTTGAACAAAAACGAATAAAATACTAATTTTTGCCCTATTTATGGTATAATGGTAGTAATAAAAAGGGAGAGGTATTTTATGCTAATTAATCTTGAACACGACTTTATGAATAAGCTGACAGATACAGAGAAGAATGTTATCAGCTTTATCAACAGCAATGCAGCGGCTATTTCCAGTATGTCCATCAGCGAGGTGGCAGAGGCCACCTATTCATCTCCGGCTACAGTTTCCCGCACCATAAAAAAATGCGGTATCGCTGGCTTTGCGGAGCTGAGGTATATGCTGACTCAGAAAACAGAGTCCAGGCAGGATTCTGTGGATGTAAATGAGATTTTCAATAAATCTCTGCTGGAAATCAGCAACACCATTGAACAGCTGTCTACGGAGACTATTCTGAAAGCAGTGACTGAGATGCAAAAGGCCAAAAGAATCTTTATCTTTTCCAAGGGGCTTTCCGATAATGTGGCCTCAGAGCTGGCCTTGAAGCTGCAGATTATGAATAAAAATGTGGTTTATAACAGCGATTCCAATATTATGCAGGAGCTTAGTACCCATACCGGTATGGATTCCGTGGTAATTATCTTTTCCATGTCTGGCAGTACCCCGGAACTGATTTCTGTGGCCGAGAAGGCCTCTATGATGGGGGCAAAGATTATTGCCATTACCTGTGCTCCAGCAGAGCTGCCTATTAACCGTATGGCTCATATTCGTATCAAGGGATATTGCCATCATAATCGTACCTTCACCAGGGTGGATGTTATCTCCCGCCTGCCATTATATGTCATTTCTCGTATTTTGATGGATTATCTTATGCTGCAATATCAGCAGGAGGAGGCCAGGAACCGGAAGTAAAAGGGCTGTAAATAGAAAAAATATTTGTCAAACAACAGAATATGTGGTATCATCAACATCGTATTAAGTACGAAAGGGGATATAAACCTATGACTAAAGCAGAATTGATTGCAAGTGTTGCAAAAAAAGCAGAGATTACCCAGAAGGACACCGAGGCTGTTGTAAACGCATTCTTCAGCACTGTTCAGGAGACTCTGGCAAAGGGAGAGAATGTACAGGTTATCGGATTTGGTACTTTCGAGGTTAGAGATCGTGCTGCCCGTACTGGCCGCAACCCTCAGACTGGTGAGGAGATTAAGATTGCTGCTGCTAAGGTTCCAGCCTTCAAGGCAGGTAAGGCATTGAAGGACGCTGTAAACAAGTAATCCTTCATTATACTTCGTAAATAAGCTGTTGGATTTAGTACCAACAGCTTATTTTTGTGAAATTAAAAAATTTTTGTAAAATAAGCAGGATTTTTAAAACAAGTAGCGAATTACATAAACATAATGAATTTGTATTAGCATCTGCCATAATCCAAAAATAAGCAGGAGGGATATTTTATGTCTAGTGTTAAAGGGGTTAATCCATTGGGAGAGATTCAGTCTATCAAAACCAAATTGATAGCTGTTATTGCAGGAGCTTCGGTGATTACGGCTTTGTGTATGGGAGGATTCTTTATCTTTTCTCAGATTCAGGCCAATCATCAGGAGCTGGATCATTATCGGGAAACCTTGGAAAAAAATGTAGAATCCAGTCTTAAGGGAGAGACTCAGGTTGCCTACAGCATTCTGGATGAGTTTTACAAGAAACAGCAAAGGGGTGAGCTGACTCAGGAGCAGGCTCAGAAGGCTGCAGCAGATGCGGTGAGAGATTTGCGTTATGATGATGGTAAAGGCTATTTCTACGTAGATACCACTGAGGGTGTCAATGTGGTACTGCTGGGCAGAGCTACTGAAGGTAAATCCAGAATAGATTCTGTGGACCCTCAGGGTAAGTACTACATCAAGGAAATGATTCAAAATGGTATGGCCGAAGGCGGTGGCTTTACTGATTTGATGTTTGCCAAGCCTAATACCACAGAGCCATTGCCAAAGCGTAATTATACCGTATGCTTCAAGCCTTGGAATTGGGTAATTGGTACAGGTATCTGGATTGATGATATAGATGCCATGGTGGCTGAGGAGAAAGCCATGCTGGAGGCAGGACTGAAAAGCGACATTATGGTGGCAGTTACTGTAATGGTAGTGCTGCTTGTGCTGATTGCTTCCTTTGCCTTCTACATGGGCAAGCAGATTGCCCTGCCTATTCAGTTGGCAGCAAAGCGAATCAATTATCTGGGTGATGGCGATTATCGTGCCCATCAGGACGAGGATATTGATGAAATCAAGCATATGCTGGAGCGGCAGGATGAGCTGGGAGTAATGGCCAGAGCTATGCAGAATATGCGCCTAAAGCAGTCTGAGCTGATGCAGCAGATTGTAACTACTGCAGAATACTTGGCCGCTGCATCTGAGGAGCTGACCTCTACTTCTGAGCAGGCAGCAACAGTCAGCAAGTCCATTGCCGAGTCTGTTATGAATGTGGCAGGCAGCTGCAGTGAGCAGTTCAAGCAGGTGGAGACAGCTTCCAACAGTGTGAACAATCTTACGGCCCATATGGAAGAGTTCTCTGCAACCCTGAGAGAGACTGTAAACCAGGTACATGAAACCAACGATGTGGCAGAAACAGGCCGTAACAATGTAGGCGGTGCTGTAAGCAATATGGAAACCATAGATGCTACAGTAACGGATATTGCGGGGGTTATTGAGCAGTTGGGTGAGAAATCTCAGCAGATCGGTGTGATTATTGATACTATTTCCTCCATTGCGGAGCAGACAAATCTGCTGGCTCTGAATGCGGCTATTGAGGCTGCTAGGGCTGGTGAGCATGGCCGAGGCTTTGCTGTAGTTGCAGAGGAGGTTCGCAAACTGGCTGAGCAGTCCCAGGAATCTGCTGGGGAAATCTCCAAGGTAGTAGTTGGTATTCAGCAGGATACAGAGAATGCCGTTAAGTCCATGAAGGATGGTGTAGGCCAGGTTAAGAAGGGAACCGGAGCTGTTAAGGAGGCTGGTTCTTCCTTTGGTCATATTGCAGAAATGGTATCCAAGGTGGCAGATAATTCCAGTGCTATGGATGGTGCTGTAGCAGAGCTGGCAAATCACACCATGAAGATTAATGAAGCTATTGAAAAGATTAATACCATGAGCCGTTCTGTTGCTAGTGAGGCAGAAACTGTATCTGCTTCCACTGAGGAAGAAACTGCATCCATGCTGGAAATTGCCGATGCTAGCCGTAAGCTGGCAGAGCAGGCTCAGGATCTGCAGAATGCCCTGAGCAAATTTCAGCTTTAAGTAAAAATAAAATAAAGCATTAAATAAGCTGGCCTAGTGAGAAGAAATTCTCCCTAGGTCAGCTTTTAAGTTAGTATATTTTACTTAAGGGCTTCCTTAAGAGTGAGGACATTCTGTTTCATGGTGTTGATATAAGCATCCAGAGCCTGTTCATTGGCTTCACCAGTAACAATAGGATCCAAAGCATAGATATGAGCACCAGTTTCTCTAGCAATGGTTTCGGCAGCTGTTGGAGAATACTGTGGCTCTGTAAACAATACCTTGGCTGGCAGCTTGTTGACATCCTTGATAATATCCTCCAGCTCCTGAGGAGATGGCTCAGAGCCAGGTTCTCTTTCAATAACCTTGATAATATTCAGGTTAAATTCCTGAGCAAAATAAGGGAAGGCTTCATGGAAAGTAACAATATCCCGATGGGAAATATCCTTCAGCTCATTGTTCATATCAGCCTGCAGTTCCTTTAGCTTGCCAATATAAACAGCAGCATTGGCCTTGTAGGCCTCAGCATGGTTGGGATCCGCATCACACAGCTGCTGGGAAATATTCTCCACCTGCTTAATGGCATTATCCACATCCAGCCATACATGAGGATTTGGCTGGTCATTTTCCTCCAGAAGGGAAATATCCTTGCTAGCATCAATAACCGTCAGATTTTTGTGCTCCTTGATTACCTTGTCCAAAAAGGATTCCATGCCAGCGCCGTTGGCCACAAAAACATCTGCCTTTTCCAGAGTTTTCATATCATCAGTGGTTAACTGATAATCGTGGAGACAGCCGGTCTGAGGCTTGGTCATATTGGTAAGTTGTACGCCCTCCACACCCTTGGTAATATTGGCGGTAGCAATATACATAGGATAGAAGGAAGTAACAATATGCAGCTGGCCATCCTTTTTGGCGCTCTCCTGGGTATTATTGCCACAGCCTGCTAAGCTGGTTGCTAGCAAAAGCATTGTGAGAAGTAAATAAAATAGTTTCTTCATATGCATTCTCCTTATGCAAAAAATAAAACTTAAATCGTGTATACATCATACCATTTTTGTCAAGGAACAACAATAGATTGATAATAATTTTCATCTGTTTGGGAGAGAATATATTTGGGCAAAAAAAGATGGCGGCATCAAGTCCTGATACCGCCAATGGGATGGAGTAAATGATGTATATGGGATAGTACTGAAAATACATATCTTGTACATCAAAGGGATTGTCTATAATATAGCAGGCTTATCTGAAAAGAAAATGAAAATTTCCAGGAAAGCGAAAAATTTGTTGAACATAAAACTAAATATCCCGGCATTTACTTTGGAAAGCTTAGGGGTTATAATAAATGACAGTAATAAATGATTGATAGGTGATAAGATGCTTATATGCAATAAATTAAGTGAAGCAAAACAACTTTTAGGAGATAAAGGAACAGCGGTGGCTCTGGGAACCTTTGACGGAGTTCATATCGGTCACCAAAGTATTATTCAGCGAGCTATGAATTTGGCCAAGGCTCATAAGCTGGTCAGCGTGGTTTATACCTTTAGCAACCATCCCTTGGAGCAGATTGCACCAGATAAAGTGCCTATGCAGATTGGGGATAATATTTCCAAGGCAGATATTCTGAAAGCTATGGGAGTACAGATGCTGGTGAATGTAGCTTTTAATGAAAAGCTGTGCCGTCAAAGTCCAGAGGCTTTTATTGATGAACTTTGCCACAGCTTGAATCCTCATTATCTGGTAACAGGACCTAATTTTTCCTTTGGCGCCAAGGCCAAGGGCAATCCTCGTATGCTGCTGCGCATGGGGGAGGAATATGGCTTTCAGGCAGAGGTGGGCCAGGCTGTACAGCTTGACGGCCGCATGGTAAGCAGTACCAGAATCCGCAGTCTTATCGAAGCTGGGGATTTGGAAAAAACCAATGAATATCTTGGCAGGTATTTCAGCTTTGGAGGCCGGGTGATTCACGGAGATCATCGTGGTCGGAAACTGGGCTTTCCTACGGCCAATCTGGCTATCGGATCTCATCGGGCCATGCTGCCTAATGGTGCTTATGCTGTGCTGATTTGGCTAAATGGCAAAAGATATAATGGCATTGCTAATATAGGGGATAATCCTACCTTTGAGGGCTGTAATCGCCGCTTGGAGGTGAATATTTTGGATTTTTCCCAGAATATCTACGATGCGGCTATTACGGTACAGTTTGTGGGCAAGCTTAGGGAGCAGAAAAAGTTTAGTGGTGTAGATGCCTTGGTAAAACAGCTTCGTGCAGATGAAATCACTGCCCGCAAATTATTGGCAGATAAAGTTAAATAAGTATTTACAGAGTTGAGATTTTGTGATATAATATTCATTGTGTGTCAGATAATTTATGAATGGACACATGCCTCTTGCCTAGATGAGCGACACTCCGACGCTGGTCCCGGCTTGGGGAAATAATTAATTAGGAGGAATATATTATGTTGACTCAGGAAGCAAAGCAGGAAATTATTCAGAAGTATGCCGTACACGAGGGGGACACTGGTTCTCCAGAGGTACAGATTGCAGTTCTCACTGCACGTATCATTTACCTCACCGAGCATCTAAAGGAGCACAAGAAGGATCATCATTCCCGTCGTGGTCTGTTGAAGATGGTTGGTCATCGTCGTCGTCTCTTGGCTTATCTGAATAAGGTTGACATCGAGCGCTATCGTGCAATCGTTGCTAAGCTGGGCCTGCGCAAGTAATTGCCTTGAATCCCTCACTTCGGTGGGGGATTTTTGTTTTTGTAAAAAAATATTAGGCTTTTTATTTGAATATGTGTTATACTAACTTAGTATGCAAAAAGAATGAAAATTAGGAGGAAAAACTTGATGCAGAGTTTTGAAATGCAGCTTGGCGGCAGAACTTTTACCGTTGAGACTGGCAAGATGGCAAAGCAGGCAAATGGTGCTGTTTTGGTTCGTTACGGTGAATCCGTTGTATTGGTTACTGCTACCGCTTCTGAGGAGCCTCGTGAGGGCGTTGATTTCTTCCCTTTGACTGTTGATTATGAGGAGAAGATGTACGCCGTTGGCAAGATTCCTGGCGGTTTTATAAAGAGAGAAGGTCGTCCTGGAGAGTCTGCAATTCTGTGCAGCCGTCTCATTGACCGTCCTATTCGTCCTCTGTTCCCAGAGGGTTATAGAAATGATGTACAGATTGTAGCTACTGTATTGTCCGTAGAGCAGGACAATGCACCAGAGATTGCAGCTATGATTGGTGCATCCTGTGCTTTGACTATTTCTGATATTCCTTTCATGGGCCCTATTGCTGGTGTTCGCGTAGGCCGTATTGATGGAGAGTTTGTTATCAACCCTACAGTTGAGCAGCGTGAGAAGTCTGATTTGAATCTGACCATTGCTGGCTCTCGTGATGCAGTTATGATGGTTGAGGCTGGTGCTGATGAGCTGCCAGAGGAAGTTATTCTGGAGGCCATTCTCTTCGGTCACGAGGAAATCAAGAAGATTGTTGCTTTCCAGGATGAGATGCAGAAGGCTGTAGGCAAGGCTAAGAGAGAGGTTAAGCTCTTTGCTGTACCAGAGGAAATGGAGCAGGCTATTCGTGCCTATGCTACTGATAAGCTGGATGCTGCAGTACGCAACCCAGATAAGCTGGATCGTGACGAGCATATTGCTGCTGTTAAGGCTGATGCTTTGGAGCATTTCCTGGAGATTTATCCAGATGCAGTTAAGGAAATTCCTTATATGCTCCACAAGATTGTTAAGGAAATCGTGCGCCGCATGATTACTAAGGAGAAGATTCGTCCTGATGGCCGTGAGGTAGAAGAGGTTCGTCCTATTAGCTGTGAGGTAGGTATTTTGCCTCGTACTCATGGTTCTGGCCTGTTTACCCGTGGTCAGACTCAGATTTTGACTATTACTACCTTGGGCTCTCTGGGAGATGAGCAGGTAATTGATGGCCTTGGTGTAGAAACCAGCAAGCATTATATCCATCAGTATAATTTCCCTGGCTACTCTGTAGGCGAGGCTCGTCCTGTTCGTGGCCCAGGCCGTCGTGAGATTGGTCATGGTGCTTTGGCAGAGCGTGCTTTGGTGCCTGTTATTCCTTCCACTGAGGAGTTCCCATATACTATCCGCATGGTTTCCGAGGTATTGGAGTCCAACGGCTCTAGCTCTATGGGTTCCGTTTGCGGCAGCACTCTTTCCCTGATGCATGCCGGTGTGCCTATTAAGCGCCCAGTTTCCGGCGTGGCTATGGGTCTGGTAAAGGATGGAGAGGATTATACCATTCTCACCGATATTCAGGGCATGGAGGATGCTCTGGGTGATATGGACTTCAAGGTAGCAGGTACTACTGAGGGCGTTACTGCTATTCAGATGGATATTAAGATTAAGGGTATTTCCCGTGAGATTCTATCTTCTGCTTTGGCTCAGGCTAAGCGGGGCCGTGCCTTTATTCTGGGCAAGATGCTGGAGTGCATTGCACAGCCAAATGAGGAATTAAGCAAATATGCTCCTCGTGTTACCACCATGCACATTAAGCCAGATAAGATTCGCGAGGTTATCGGGCCAGGCGGCAAGATGATTAAGAAGATTATCGACGAGTGTGGTGTACAGATCGATATTGATGATGATGGAACTGTTCGTATTTCTGCTACCAGCGTAGATGCTTCCGCTGCGGCCGTAGCTGCCATTGAGGACATCGTTCGCGAGGTAGAGGTAGGTCAGGTATATAGAGGCAAGGTTACCCGCCTGATGGCTTTTGGTGCCTTTGTTGAGCTCTTCCCAGGCCATGAAGGTCTTTGCCATATTTCCCAGCTGGACAAAAAGCGTGTGGAAAAGGTAGAGGACTATGTTAAGGAAGGCGACGAGCTGGATGTTAAGGTTGTTGAAATTGACCAGAAGGGCCGCGTAAATCTGTCTCATAAGGTTCTGCTGTAATTTTGCAGGATTTCCAATAGTATTTCCGGGGCTCGCAGGTGGCTGTTAAAGGTCGGTTTGCGAGCCCTTTATTGTTCTATGAGGTGATGAACTTGTTGAAAGAGATGAAGCAGTCTCCTTCGGAGATGGCCAGAAGATTTCTGGTATTCTCTCTCTGTCTGGTCTTTATGGGCTTTGGTGTAGCCTGTATGATTAAATCTGCCCTGGGTGTATCCCCGATTTCATCCCTGCCGTATACCTTTTCCTTGCTTTGTACAGGTATTACTGTAGGTGGTTGGACAGCTCTGTTGAATCTGTTTATGATTATTCTCCAGCCTGTGCTCAAGCCAGGGATACCAAAGAAGCTGTTGTTTTTGCAGGCAGGCATTACAGTAGTATTTGGTTATTTTATTGATTTGTCCTTGGAATTTTTGGCACCTTTGGTTTTGACTGCCTATATAGGTCAGGTGGCTATGCTTTTTGCTGGCTGTACCATTATGGCCTTTGGTATATATCTGGGGATTATTGCCAGAATTACTTTGCTGCCTATGGATGCCCTGCTGCAGGCGGTATCTGAGCGCTTGAGGAAGCCGTATACTTCCGTAAAGGTTGTTTCCGATTTGGGTATGACTATTACATCAGCCGTTTTGTGTCTGGTGTTTATAGGGGAGCTGGCCGCTGTGCGAGAGGGTACTTTGATAGCAGCCTTTTTCTGTGGTTCAGAAATCAAATTCTTCAGTACCTATTTAAAGGGCTTGACCTATTTGCTTTTGCCAGAGAATTTAATTCAAAAGGAGCGGGAGAAGCAGGAACTGCCCCAGGTGTCAGAACAGCATTTTGTGCTGACTGTTTCCCATGAATATGGCAGTGGCGGCAGAACTATTGCCAGAAGAATTGCCCATGAGCTGGGACTGCCTTATTATGATACGGAGATAATCAAAATGGCAGCAGAGCGCAGTGATTTTGCGGAGGAATATCTCAGGGAGCACGAGGAAAAAATTACCAGTACCGCACTGTATAGGTTGTTTGACTGGTACACTGGGGCTTTGCCAGGGAATCAGAGGCCTGTGCAGGAGCAGATTTTTCAGCTGGAAGCCAAGGTTATTCAGGAAATTGCGGCCAAGGATTCCTGCGTAATTGTAGGTCGTTTGGCTAATTATATTTTACAGAAGCATCGTAATTCACTGCATATTTTTATTACTGCTGACGAAAAAGAAAGAGTACAGCGGGTTATGCGGAAGGAAAATATTTCTGCCGAGGAAGCCTTGGATAGGATTCAGGATTTTGCTTCAGATAGAAAAAATCATTGTCAGGAATTTTCTGATATGGAATGGGGCAATGGTGTGAATTATGATATTACCATTAAATCCAATCGTTATGGTGTGGATAGAACCGCAGCGATTTTGATACAGTTGATTAAGGAATTTAGAATGATGCAGTTTTAATAAAGGGAGGCAGGAGGCATGAAGCTATCCCAGCGTGGCCGTTATGGCGTTCTGGCATTGCAGGATCTGGCCAATGAATATGGTACAGGGCCTGTAGCATTGAAATCTATAGCAGAGCGTCAGGATATCTCAGAGAATTATTTGGAGCAGCTAATGGGTACTTTGAAAAAGGCAGGTTTTGTCAAAAGTATTCGTGGAGCTCAGGGCGGCTATATACTAGCCAAGGAGCCTGTTGATATATCCATTGGGGAAATTATTGTTGCCATGGAGGGGCCTATTGCCTTTGCCGACTGTATGCAGATGGATGGAGATGCGCCCTATGTATGTGCAAAAGCAGCCAGCTGTAGTCGGCGGGATGTTTGGGACAAAATTGGAGCCAGAATAAATGAGGTCCTAAATTCTATTACCTTGGAGGAAATTAGGGAAAAACCAGGTAAATAAACCTAGTGTGAGCTATTGTACTAGAAAAAATACATGTTATAATAGGATATAGCTAAATACATCAAAAGTATATTAGAGGAGGACGTAACATGGTTGGAGATATTCTGCGCGGGGAACGTGAGAAACAGGGATTAACCATTGAAGATATAGCTAGAGAAACCAGTATTCGTGATATATATTTGGAGGCTATAGAAAAGGGAGATTATGATTCCCTGCCTGGAGATGTATATGCCAAGGGATTTATTAGAAATTATTCTCGTTTTTTGCAGATAGACGGGGATGCCCTGCTGGATAAATACGATGAGGAAAGAAACATTAACAAGGTGGTTCAGCCTGTAGATCAGCCTCAGGAGCCAGAGGTAAAATCCTCCGGCCACAGTCTTTTTGGCCGTAGTAAGGCTAGAGAGCTTAGTCCTGCGCAGGAGCCTGTCAGAAAGCCAGCGCAAAATCCTCAGCCTGTACAGCCAAAGAAGAATCTCTTTGCTGCTGGGGATGCCTATCGGGATAGCTTGGAGCGGGAAGAAAAAAGCGGTTCCAAGAAGTTTATGATTCTGCTGGGGATTATGTTTGTATTCCTGGGTGGCGTTTATATTGCCTTTATGGATGATGGTACTGAAAATGCGCCTAAGCAGGAGACAGTCACGGTGGAAACTGCCAAGCCTGCACCAGTGGAAAAGAAATATGATGGTGTGGAGATTACCGCCAAGGCTTTGGAAAATTGCTGGATTTCCGTTAAGGTTGATGGTCAGCCAGCCTTTGAGGGTACCATAGAAAAGGGTAAGGAAATGTCCTGGCAGGGTAAGGAGAATGTGGATATTCTGGCAGGCAACGCTGGTGGCATTCAGATTACCTTTAATGGCAAGGATGTAGGCACCCTGGGACAGATGGGCCAGGTAGAGGAGCGCAGTTTCAAGAAGGATGAGCCAGCTAAAGCAGTTGAAAATACTCCTGCTCAGCAGGAAAGTGCCCCAAGCACCTATGAGGAAAGCAGCTCTCAGGCTAATCATTACAGTGCCCCAGAGCCACAGCCTCAGCCAGTGCAGGAGGAAGTGCCGGCTGCCCAGCCAGCAGCTCCTGAGCCTGTTGCTGCACCAGAGCCAGCACCAGCAGCCCCACAGCCAGCAGCAGAGACTGCACCAGCAGCACCTCAGGGCTGAGATAGGAGCAGGAAGGTTTTATGAGTTTTTTGCCTGTAACAAGGGCGGATATGGAAGAGCGGGGCTGGGAACAGCTTGATTTTATCTTCGTTTCAGGGGATGCCTATGTGGACCATCCCAGTTTCGGTCCGGCTATTTTGTGCCGTTTGTTAGAAAAACATGGCTATAAGGTGGGGATTATTCCTCAACCTGACTGGCATCATACAAAGGACTTTACCAGCCTGGGTAAACCTAGGCTGGGCTTTCTTGTGTCTAGCGGTAATCTGGATTCTCAGCTGAATCGCTATACTGCGGCCAAGAGACTTAGGCATGATGATTCCTATTCTCCCGGAGGCAAGGCAGGCAAGAGGCCAGAGCGGGCTGTACTGGTTTATACTCGAAAGCTGCGGGAATGCTGGGGAGAGCAGGTGCCTATTATTATTGGAGGCATTGAAGCCAGCCTACGGCGGTTTGCCCACTATGATTATTGGCAGAATGAGGTTCGTGCTTCTATTTTGGCAGAGTGTCCTGCAGATTTGCTGGTATACGGCATGGGTGAAAGACAGCTGATAGATATTGCCGCCCAGCTTCATCAAGGTGTGTCCATAGAAAATATTCAGGATGTGCAGGGAACCTGCTTCAAGGTGCCTAATTTTGATTATATTTGGGATTATACCCCTTTGCCATCTTTAGCAGAGGTAAAAAGGGACAAAAAGTCCTTTGCAGAGGCCTTTAAGGTGGAATATCTGGAGCAGGATGCCTTCCGAGGCAAGAAGCTGGCTCAGCAGAACGGGGAGTTTTGTATTGTGCAGAATCCACCAGCCATGCCTCTTTCCACAGAGGAAATGGACGAAATCTACGATTTGTCTTACGAAAGAAATTGGCATCCTATGTATGATGCTGCAGGGGGAGTGCCTGCTATCAAGGAGGTCAAATTCAGTATTACCGCCCAGCGAGGGTGCTTTGGCGGCTGTAATTTCTGTGCTATTATCTCCCATCAGGGCAGGATTATTCAGCCTCGCAGTGATGAGTCCATTATTCGAGAGGCTGTCCGCATTACTCAGGAACCGGATTTCAAGGGATATATTCACGATGTGGGAGGCCCTACCGCCAACTTTCATCGTACTTCCTGTGATATGCAGCTAAAGCGGGGCACTTGTCACGGCAAACAATGCTTATCCCCTGATGTATGCCGTAATCTGGTAGCAGATCAGCAGGGGTATATTGAACTTTTGCGAAAGCTTAGACAATTGCCAAGGGTAAAAAAGGTCTTTATTCGTTCCGGTATCCGATTTGATTATCTACTATTGGCCAAGGATGATTTTCTGCGGGAGCTGTGTGAGCATCATATTAGTGGTCAGCTGAAAATTGCTCCAGAGCATATTTCTGATCGAGTTACCAGAATGATGGGTAAATCCGGCAGCAAGGTCTATAGACGGTTTGTGGAAAAATTTACCCGTATGAATCAAAAGCTAGGGAAGAAGCAGTATCTGGTGCCTTACTTTATGTCCAGCCATCCCGGTTGTCATTTGGAGGATGCCATTGAACTGGCAGAGTTCATCAAGGAAATGGGCTATCATCCAGAGCAGGTGCAGGATTTTATTCCTACACCGGGCACCCTGTCTACCTGTATGTGGTACACAGGCCTTAACCCCTTGACCGGAGAGGCGGTATATTCCGCCAAATCCAAGGAAGATAAGGCCATGCAAAGGGCCTTGATGCAGTTCTGGCTGCCGGGGAATTACGGCTTGGTGAAAAAGGCTCTTTGTCAGGCGGGACGACAGGATTTGATAGGCTATGGGCCTCATTGCCTTATTAGGCCGGAGAAAAAGAATAAGCAAGTAAAAACAAGGAAAAGGTTGGTGAAATAAATGCGTTGTCCATATTGTAGTACTCCGGATTGCCGTGTTATTGATTCCAGGGCGGTGGATGGAGGGCGAACCATCAAAAGGCGTCGAGGCTGCAGTAGCTGTGGCAACCGTTTTACCACCTTTGAAACTGTGGAGCAGATGCCTCTGATGGTATTAAAGCATGATGGCTCCCGTCAGATTTTTGACATTAACAAATTGCTGAATGGCCTGATTCGTTCCTGCGACAAAAGGGACAAATCCCTGGACAGCCTTATGGCTCTGGCTCATAATATCGAGCAGAATCTGCGTCAGAGATATGAACAGGAGGTTCCTTCCAAAGCTATTGGGGAGGAGGCCTTGGCTCAGCTCAAGGATTTTGATCAGGTGGCCTATATTCGTTTTGCTTCGGTTTATCGTCGTTTTACGGACATTCAAAGCTTTAAAAAGGAATTGGATGTATTGGCCGGTCATGAATAATTGTATGAGATAAAAATATTGATTAGCGATTAGGAGATTATTTTGGGTTGGAAGTTAAAGGAGCAGCTTAGACAGCAGCTGGCACGGGAAACAGGCTATTATGTATATCCAGCAGGAGGCAGAATCCGTTTTGCCTTAACATATCCCAATTCCTATTTTGTAGGAATGTCCAATCTTGGTTTGCATATTGTATATCGTCTGCTGAATCAGCGAAAGGATACAGCTTGTGAGCGGGTATTCTGTCCAGAAAAGCGTCAGCAGGCCGAATATGTCAAAACCAGGATTCCTTTGCTGAGCCTGGAAACCCAGACAGAGCTGAATCGCTTTGATATTGTGGGCTTTGTGGTATCCTTTGAAATGGACTATTTCAATATCCTTACCATGCTGGAGCTAGGGAAGATTGTACCTCTGGCCAAGGATAGGTCAAATATGGACCCTTTGATAATCGGTGGTGGTCCCTGTGCCACCTTTAACCCAGAGCCTTTAAGCCCTTTCTTTGATGCCTTTATCATAGGCGAGGGTGAGGTAATTATGCCTGCCTTTATGGATGTATACCATGAAATGAAGGCTCAGGGGGCAGATAGAGAAGCTATTTTGCAAGCCTTGGCTCAGGTGCCGGGAGTATATGTACCTTCGGTTCATAAGCTGGAGCAGGGCAGTGGCCAGGTACAGCGCCAATGGCTGGCTGATTTGGATGCATTTCCGGGAGAAACGGCTGTATACACAGAGGATACGGAATTTAATCTGCATTTGGTGGAAATAGCCAGAGGCTGTGGCCGTCATTGTCGTTTCTGTATGGCAGGCTATTGTTTCCGCAAGCCTCGGAATCGTTCCCTGGAGGCTATTGAAAAAATGCTGGTAAAGGCAAGGGATTCCGGCCGCAGGGTAGGTCTAATGGGAGCGGCAATTTCCGATTATCCCGAAATTGACCAGCTGTGTAAGGAAATTCTAGGAGATGGCCTAAGCATGTCTGTGGCTTCCTTCCGAGCTGATTCCGTTACCCAGGAGCTGGTGGATTCACTGGCAGCCAGCGGCTTGCGCACCCTTACTATGGCGCCAGAGGCTGGCAGTCACCGCATGAGGGCGGTGGTGAACAAGGGCATTGAGGAGGAACATCTTCTTAATGCTATGGATATGGGTATCAAGGCAGGGATAAAGAATTTCCGCCTATACATTATGATTGGTCTGCCGGGAGAAGGTCCGGAGGATATTCAAGGCATTATTGATATGGCCTGTCGCTTAAAGGATTTTATGGAGGAGCACAAGGCTATGGGACGGCTTACCCTGAGTATCAATCCTTTTATTCCCAAGCCCTTTACCCCTTTCCAGTGGGAGCCTATGGCCCCTTTGAAGTATATCCAAAACTCCTTGAAGCAGATAACTACCGCCTTGAAGAAAAGGCATAATATAGAGGTTATTGCAGAATCTCCCCGGGATGCATATATACAGGCCTTTTTGGCCCGAGGAGATAAACAGGCAGGCGAAGTTCTGTGGCAGGCTCATCAAAACGGTGGCAGTAAGGCCATGAAGTCAGTTTTGAAGGATCAGGGTACTAAGCTGGAGGATTATGTTTCCCAGCCACTGCCGATAGATGAACTATTGCCTTGGGAGGTATTGGATATGGGCTTTACCAGAGAGTATCTACTGAAGGAACTGGCAGAGGCCAAAAAACCAGAGCCGGCCCATACCATTAAATGTTTTGATGGCTGTAAGCGGTGCGGTGTTTGTAAATAGCCAATTGGCAAAGAAGGCAAGGGTGATAGACAAATGGGATTTAAATTAATAGCTGGCAATCGTCCTCAGCTTTGGCTGGGCAGCTTTGACATTTTCCCTCGGGATAAATTTCGGCATGGCATTTCTACCAAGCATGGAGGCTGTAGTCAGGGACAATACGCTTCTCTGAATCTGGGACTTCATGTGGAGGACGAGGCAGAAAATGTTATTGCCAATCGGCGGATATTTTGTGAAGCTCTAGGCATGGACAGCGAAAGAACCACTACCTGTCAGCAGGTTCACGGCAACAATGTGGCAGTGATAACAGAAAAGCAGGCAGGAGCAGGCTTTCTGGATTTCAGTCAGAGTATTCCAGATACAGATGCCTTGATAACCAATGTACCAGGGGTACCACTGATGTTGTTCTTTGCCGATTGTACGCCTATTTTGCTGGCAGATCCTGTCAATAGGGCAGTAGGTCTTGCCCACGGAGGCTGGAAGGGAACCTTCGGCAGCATTGTGGCAAAGACCGTGGAGGCCATGCAGGATAACTATGGCTCCCGCCCAGAGGATATTTTGGCGGCCATTGGCCCTTCTATCGGCTCCTGCTGTTATCAGATAGGCGATGATTTGGCAGAGAAATTCCGGGCTAAGTTTCCAGAATTTCAGGCAGAAATTCTCTCTGGCCCAGAGGGAAATGTTCATCTTGATTTACAGAAAACCAATACCATGCAGCTTTTGCAGGCAGGGCTAAAGCCTGAGCATATAGAAAATGCCCATGTATGTACCTGCTGCCATAGTGAACAATTTTTTTCTTATCGGGCAGATAAAGGTAAAACAGGTCGCATTGCGGCCATAATTAGTGTAAAATAGATAGTATATGAACACAAGGAGTGATAGACATGATAGAAGAAAAGCTCCATGAAGTAGAAGCGAAGATTGCCACCAGTATGAAAAAACGGTCAGCAGATTGTCAGGATGATGTACTGCTGATAGCTGTTACCAAAAATCACGATATACATGCTATGCGTCAGGCTATTGATGCTGGTGTTACAGATATTGGTGAGAACCGTATTCAGGAAGCCAAGGAGAAATACGAAACCTTGGACAGAAAGGTTACTTGGCATCTTATCGGCCATCTTCAGACAAATAAGGCCAAGCAGGCAGTAAAGATTTTTGATCTGATTCATTCTGTAGACAGCCTTCATTTAGCAGAGGCTCTCAACAAGGCAGCAGCAGGTATTAACAAGGTACAAAAGGTGTTAGTACAGGTTAATCTGGCCCATGAGGATTCCAAATCTGGAATTTATGAGGATGGCTTAGAGGAATTGCTGCATCAGGTGGATGAGATGGATAATCTTCAGCTTATGGGCTTAATGTGTATCGCACCAAACTATGAGAATGTGGAAGATTGTCGGCCTTTATTTGCCAATATGAAAAAAATTTATGATCATATAAAGGAGATTTCCTGGCAGAAGGCGAATATTAAGTATTTATCGATGGGAATGACTCATGATTATACAATTGCTGTAGAAGAGGGTGCCAATGTTGTACGGGTAGGTACAGGTATTTTTGGCCCTAGACAATATTGATTTAGCACAAATAGGGAGGAGCTACCCATGGGGAAAATAAAGGATTTTTTTACAAAAATAGGTGTTACAGATTCTGACGGTGAGGAAGGCTTTCAGAATACTACTGCTGATACCAGGCAGGCAGATAATTCTGTGAAGGAGGAGCCTGCACCTCAGAATGGACGGAATATTAATAACAGTCAGGGTGAGGAAAGACCGGCAGAGCCTGTGGGCAATGACTTTAGTAGTGGACATAGCTCCAAGGTTGTGAATATTGGCAGTACCGCTGGTTCTATTCGGGAGGGGAGTAAGACTTATACCACGTCCCATGGTGTTTACAGACGGGCTGACCCCATGAAGGTGGTAGTTATACAGCCAAGATCTCTGGATGATTCCCAGCAGATTGCCAATTGCCTGAAGGAAAAACGCCCTGTAGTTATTAACTTTGAGGGAGTTGACGACCAGCTCTATCGACGGATTCTGGACTTTGTCAGCGGTACTACCTACGCTTTGGATGGCAGCGTTAATTCCATCAGCAGCAGGGTATGGCTGTTTTCACCGAAAAATGTCAATGTTGCTGTGAAAAAGCAGGGAAATAATGATCAGGGAGATATGCCCTGGGAAAAGAAATAAATAGTTATCAAAGGATTGGGAATATATGGCAGGAGCAGAACAAAAAGAAAAGATTCTCAGATATTATCGCAATACAGAGGGAGAGGAAGTGGCTGTTCGGCTGGTTGATATGGCTGAACAGGTACAAAGAAGTCAGAAATTCCGCTTGGGGGAGTTTTTGGATCCCTATGGTCAGGAGATTGCGGAAACCATAGCAGCAAACTATCCTGGTCTAAGACTGGATATGGATGGCGGCTATCAGGGAGCAGAGCGCCAGCGGGTCATGTTTGTGGATCAGGATTTTGGTGGCTCTCCTTCCTTTGAGCTGGCCTATATCCGCATAGAATGGAACGGTCAGTTTGAGCATATTGGACACAGAGATGTGCTGGGGGCCATTATGAGCCTTGGCTTTGAGCGGAACCGCCTGGGGGATATTATTATGGGCAATGCCCAGGCCGGCGTGGTTACAGATAAAAAGCTGGCCGATTATCTGCTGACCAATCTTACTCAAATTGGCCATAGCGGTGTAAAATGCCAACTGGCTGATTTGTCTACTATTCCTCCCAAGGAGGAAAAGTACAAGGAGCTGCGGGCTACAGTAGCTTCCCTGCGAGTTGATTCCATTGCGGCCGCAGGTTATGGTGTATCCAGAAGCCGGGCAGCAGCAGATATTGCCGCAGATAAGCTGAAGCTGAATTGGCAGCCTGTGAAAAATTCCTCCCAGAATGTGAAGGAGGGGGATACCCTTTCCCTACGGGGCAGAGGCAGGCTGGAGGTTGCCGAGGTTCGTGGTCAGACAAAGAAGGGCCGTATTGGAGTCCTGTTAAAACGCTATTACTAATATCTTGGAGGTAATGATATGCTTACACCGGTGGATATACATAATAAGGAATTTACCACAAGCTTTCGTGGCTTTAATAAAGAGGATGTAGATGATTTTCTGGATCAGGTGGTTAATGATTATGAAACCCTGTACAGAGAGAACCGTCAGCTGAAAAAGGAAATCGAGCTGAACAAAAAACAGCTGGATCAGTATCATCAGCTGGAGAAGAACCTTCAGGATACCCTGCTGGTGGCTCAGCGTACTGCTGACGAGGTGGTAACTACTGCCAATACCAGAGGCGAGGAGATTCGTCAGGCTGCTAAGCAGGCTGGGGAGAATCTTAAGCGGGAGGCTCAGCTTTATGCAGACAAGCTCCGTCAGGAAGCGGAGCAGGATTGCAAGCGCAAGATAGACCATGCAGCGACACAGGTTCGTGCCGCTGTGGAGGAATACGACCGTCTGGTAAGAGAGCGCCGTCAGTTTGTGGCCAAGATGCGGAATCTGATGCAGACCGAGCTGGGACTTTTGGAGGAAGCCTATGATATTATGCCTGACAAGGTGGAGAATCCTCCTAAGCAGGCTGAGGCAAAGTCTGACCTTGACAAGGCTCATGATGAAAATATGCATTTTGAAGCTCAGCAGGATAGAGACAATGATGAAGAGCTGCAGGCTGACAATAATCTGCAGAATGAATCAGTACCTGCGCCTAAGATTGAGGAACAGGCAGATAAGGATAATAAGGAAAATTAGTAATTTAAATAAATATGGAGGCTGTGGCAGGTGCCATTAGGTATTGGAATTTTAGTTTTTATTTTAGACCAGCTGGTTAAGCATGCGGTATTAGGAAGTATGCATTTGGGAGAGTCCATACCCATAATTAAAGATGTGTTTCATATTACTTTTGTGCTTAATCCAGGGGCTGCCTTTGGGATGCTGGAGCATCAGCGATGGATATTTATTGTTGTAGCCCTGCTGGTTGTGGTATTGGCATTGGTATTTTATAAGCATATTCAGCGGGAGAGCCTGATAACTCGCATTGGGGCAGGACTGCTGCTGGGAGGTGCCTTGGGTAATCTGCTGGATAGAATCCAAAGTGGTTTGGTAGTGGATTTTTTGGATTTCAGAATATGGCCTGTCTTTAACATTGCAGATATAGCAATCTGCGGCGGGGCAGCTATGTTGATTTGGGATATGTGGCAAAGGCGGAATGAGGATGAGGAATAGTTTTACAGTTGAAAATACCGGCGAAAGGCTGGATGTGTTTTTGACAGGCCAGATGCCGGAGTTTTCCCGTTCTCATATTCAGAAGCTGATAGCCAGCGGTCAGGCTTGGGTAAATGGCGTGAACCGCAAGGGAAACTTCAAGCTAAAGCCCCATGATGTGGTAGAGCTGGAGGTGCCAGAGCCGGAGCAGGTGGCTATCCTGCCAGAGGATATACCCTTGGATATCCTTTATGAGGACAAGGATATTATTGTTATTAACAAGGCTAGAGGCATGGTAGTGCATCCCGCTCCTGGTGTATACTCTGGTACCTTGGTGAACGCCTTGATGTATCATTGTCAGGATCTTTCTGGTATCAATGGAGAGATTCGTCCCGGTATTGTCCATCGTTTGGACAAGGATACTTCCGGAGTCATGGTAGCAGCCAAAAACGATGCTGCTCATGTGCATTTGGCCAGTCAGATTCAGGCCAAAACTGCTTTTCGCATATATCAGGCCTTGGTTTGGGGTAATATCAAAGAGGAGTCTGGCATAATTCGGGGAGATATTGGCCGTCATCCAGTGGATAGAAAAAAGATGGCTGTGGTGCAGGAAAACGGCAAACCAGCCACCACCCATTTTCGTGTTTTGGAACGGTATGGGGAAGCAACCTTGGTGGAGTGCAGATTGGAAACAGGTCGCACCCACCAGATAAGAGTTCACATGGCTTATATTGGACATCCCTTGTTGGGAGATCCTAAATATGGCACAGATAAAAAGGGCAGGGTGAGAGGAAGCTTTGCTATTAAGGGACAGGCTCTCCATTCCATGAGCTTGGAGCTGACTCATCCAGTTACTGGGGAGCGCATGAAATTTCATGCCCCTATGCCGGAGGATATGGAGAAGCTTATAGAGAAGCTTCGCCATCGACTGGCTAAATAGCAATAATTGTCTTTGAGGGGAGAGGTAGTTATGCAAAACCTTATTGAAAAAACTGTATTAATGGATGAGCAGGGCATCAATCGTGCTTTGGTAAGAATTTCCCACGAAATTGTGGAGAAAAACAAAGGTGTAGAGGATATTGTACTGGTAGGCATCCGCTCTCGGGGTGTGCCTTTGGCAGAGCGCATTGCCGAAGCTATTGCCAATATTGAGGGACAGAAGCCTCCTGTAGGCATTTTGGATATTACCCTTTATCGTGATGACCTTTCCCATCTGTCCTATCAGCCGGTGGTACGGCCTACCACCATGCCTGTGGATCTTGACCGTAAGACAGTGGTATTGGTGGACGATGTACTTTACACAGGCCGTACCATTAGAGCTGCCTTGGATGCGGTAATGGATATGGGTAGGCCTCATGCCATACAGTTGGCGGTGCTGGTGGACAGAGGCCATCGGGAACTGCCTATTCGGGCGGATTATGTAGGCAAGAATGTTCCTACTTCCTCTAAGGAGATTATCAGTGTTCTGATTCAGGAAATCGATAATGAGGATAGAGTAGTTATCCGGGAGGAAGCTGAGAATCAGGCTTAATCCTGCTTTTGCGGATTAGAAATTATTAGAGATTATGAGGAAAGGAGCCTTTGCTATGCTGCTTTTTACCTATTATGGCCATGCTGCCTTTGCTTTGAACAATGCCAAGCGCAGGCTGTTATTTGATCCATTTTTTACAGGAAATCCCGCGGCTACTACAGCTGCAGATGTAATTACCTGCAATTATATTTTTGTTTCTCATGGTCATGGAGATCATCTAGGGGATACTGCCCATATTGCCCAGAAAACCGGGGCTATGGTTATTGGCTGTCCAGAGCTGTTGGAGGCCTGTCAGGCTGAAAATGGCCACGGCATGAATATTGGCGGCAAGGCAGATTTTGATTTTGGCTCCGTCTATATGACACAGGCCATACACAGCAGCGGTATTCCAGGTCTGCTGTCCTGCGGTTTTGTGGTATCTATGGAGGGAAAGAATATCTATTATGCAGGAGATACTGCCATCTTTAGTGATATGGAACTGATAGGCAAACGCTTTGCTTTGGATTGTGCTGTCCTGCCTATAGGAGATAATTACACTATGGGTATAGAGGATGCAGCTGAGGCAGTAAAGCTTCTAAAGCCGAAGCATGTTATTCCGGTGCACTACAATACCTGGCCAGTAATTCAGGCTGAGCCTGAAAAGTTTAAGACACTGGTGGAGGCAGAGACTACCGCTAAGGTTCATATTCTCCGCCCAGGAGACAGCATGGATTTGTCGGAATTAAAGTGAGGTGACAGCACTGGAAAAACTACTGGTACTATTAGGGCCTACAGCCTCCGGCAAGACCGCTCTGTCTATACAGCTGGCTCATGCTTTGGATACAGAGATTATCTCTGGAGATTCCATGCTTGTTTATAAGGATTTTAATATAGGCACAGCTAAGCCTACTTGTCAGGAAATGGAGGGAATACCTCATCATATGGTGGATATTCTGCCTCCTGATGCCAGCTTCAATCTCATGGATTTTCTTACCCAGGTAAAGGGGATTATTACCAAGCTGAACCAGGCAGGGAAGATTCCCTTATTGGTAGGAGGCACAGGTCTTTATATTCAGTCCCTGCTGGAGGGCTATGAGCTGAACCAACAGCAGGAGGATAGTGAATATCGCCGGAAGCTGGAGGAGCTGGCTGAGACTAAGGGCAGGGAATATGTCCATGCCATGCTGGCTCAGGCCAATCAAGAGGCAGCGGCAAGATTGCATCCCAATGATTTGCGACGGGTGATAAGAGCCTTGGAGGTTCATCATTTAGGTGGCAGCGAGGTTTCCCAAAGCAAAATTGGCCACAGTTATGATGCTTATGTAGCAGGTCTGGGGTGGGAACGCAGTCAGCTTTATGATAGAATCAATCAGAGAGTAGATATTATGCTGCAGCAGGGCTTAAAGCAGGAGCTGCAGAAGCTGGTAACAGCTGGCGTGCCATTAGATTGTCAGGCTATGAAGGGCATTGGCTACAAGGAAATGCTGCCAGTCATACAAGCCGGGGAGAACACCCCTGAATTTGTGGCAGCAGTGGAAAAAATCAAACAGAACAGTCGTCATTTTGCCAAAAGGCAATTGACCTGGTATAGGAGAATGTCATATATTCATTGGTATCAACCAGCACTGTACAAGAATACAGAAGGCTTGGCAAGTAATATGCTGTGGGATATAAGGCGTTGGATACATAAATAAAGAGGTAGGAGAAAAATAATTATGACTAAAGCAATTAATTTACAGGACAGCATTCTCAATCAGGTAAGAAAAGAGAATATCGGCGTGACAATTCATTTGGTGAATGGCTTTCAGATTAAGGGCTATGTAAAGGGCTTCGATAATTTTACTGTAATCATGGACTCTCTGGGCAAGCAGCAGCTGGTGTATAAGCATGCTATTTCCACCATTACTATGAGCCGTCCTGTGGATAATTTCGAGAAGAAGGCTGAGGGCGTAGAGCGTTAATAATGACAGCAAAAAGACAGCGGGGCTTTGAGATTGTCAGCAAGTACAAGGATGCAGGTATAGAATTGCCTGTACGCAAGACAGCAGCCAGTGCAGGCTATGATTTGCAGGCAGCAGAGGATGTGATTCTGCTGCCTCATGCTGTTACTATTGTACCCACCGGCCTTAAAGCCTATATGCAGCAGGACGAGTATTTAGGACTTCATGTGCGGTCAGGCTTTTCCATCAAAAACAAAATCAGCTGTATTAATAATCAAGGTATTATAGATGCAGATTATTATAATAGTCCCGGCAATGAGGGACATATTATGGTGCCTTTGATTAATCATGGTGAGGAGCCAGTGCAGGTTACCAAGGGCATGCGGATTGCCCAGGGAATCTTTTATCGCTATCTAACTGTAGATGGAGATGCTGCTGGTCAGGGAGCACAGCGCACAGGAGGCTTTGGCTCCACAGGAGAAAAATAAAATGGACATGGGCTTTGACTTGTTTGCCGAAGCAACGGCTGCTGAGGAAAAAAAGAATAAAAATAAATATGAGCCTTTGGCCCAGCGGATGCGACCAAGAAATTTTCAGGAATTTATTGGTCAGGAGGAATCTATGGGTAAGGGCAGGTATCTGCGCCGTATGATTGAGCAGGATCAGCTGCCCTCCATGATACTTTTCGGCCCTCCGGGTACTGGTAAAACCACTATAGCCATGATGATTGCCGGCATTACCAACAGCAATTTCAAAAGGCTTAATGCAGTATCCTCTGGTATTGGGGATATTCGGAAAATTGTGGAGGAAGCTGCTGACCAGCGGAAGTTTTATCAAAAGAGAACTATTGTTTTTGTTGACGAGATTCATCGTTTTAACAAAAGCCAGCAGGATGTATTGCTGCCCTATGTGGAGGATGGCCGTCTAACCCTGATTGGAGCTACTACGGAAAATCCTTTTTTTGAGGTGAATCACGCTCTCCTGAGCCGGGTAAGACTGGTTAGATTATATTCTCTCACTGATGGGGAAATCCGTCTCCTTATCAAGCAGGCACTGGCCGACAAGGAACGGGGCCTGGGCAGTGAGAAGCTGGAATGCCGTGAGGATGCTATGGAGGCATTGGTACGCCTTTCTGGTGGCGATGGTCGTATGGCCCTGAATCTTTTAGAGCAGGCAGCCTCCATGACAGAGACTGGCGGTGTTATAGATATGTCTCTTTTGGAGAATATCTTTGGCCAAAAGGTGCAGTATTACGATAAAAAGGGGGACAATCATTACGATACGGTTTCCGCCTTTATCAAAAGTATGCGGGGCAGTGATCCCGATGCCGCCATTCATTATCTGGCTCGCATGATTGCTGGGGGGGAAGATCCTAATTTCATTGCCCGGCGAGTAGCTATCTGTGCCGCAGAGGATGTAGGCAATGCAGATCCTATGGCCCTGGTAGTGGCTATGTCAGCAGTTCAGGCTGTGCAGTTTGTGGGGATGCCAGAGGGACGAATCCCCTTGGCAGAGGCTGTAACCTATGTAGCATCGGCTCCCAAGAGCAATGCTGCCTATCTGGCCATAGATGAAGCCTTGGGAGAAGTGCGCCGTCAGGACTGTGGCTCAGTACCAGCCCATCTACGGGATGCTCATTATAAGGGAGCCTCCAAGCTGGGACACGGGCTGGATTATATCTATCCCCATGATTTTCCGGGGCATTTTCAGCCACAACAGTATTTGCCAGACAAGCTGAAAAACAGGGTGTATTACCATCCTAGCGATAATGGTAAGGAAAAGGAAATCAAAAACTACCTGAAGGAATGTTGGCCTCAAAAGGAAAGATGAGGCCGCTGGCTCTCAGGCAGTTGTTTGAAGGAGTACATCTAAATGAAAACTATGACTGAATCTGAGTTGCGAGCCGGTGTAATCTTCGGAGATAATATCAGCGATGAATATGTCTATATGCCTGCCAGCGAGCTAGGGGTAGAAAATCCCATCTGTGTCTATGAATATTCCCTCCAGCGGGAGGATGTGCAGATGGGAGAGGCTCTGGACATCATCCGCCGAAGAAGTCTAAAGCCAGTAAAACATCCAAGATTGGGCGAAAGCTCCTGCTAAAAAAGCATGATGCCAGGTCACAAAGTAAAAGTGACTAGGTATCATGTTTTTTCTATGTCCATTTGAATTAGCTCATCCCGGTAAATGTATTTATGGTCATCACCATAGGTTTAATTTCCAGATTGCTCTGGCAGGGATTCTGTATCCCAAGTAGGGAATTGTTCAATATATTCCACTGATGTAATGCATTCTTTTGCCAAGGTATTATAGTATTCCTGGTAGAGAGGAATCAGGCGGATTTGAGTGCAGGTTTTGCCATATCTTTTGCTTAGACGGGTTTCGATATACCCAAACTCCACTAATTTTTTCAAATTGCGGGAAATAGTACTGTTAGAATGGTTGCCCATCTGGAGGGTAAGCATTCTGGAGCTGATGTATATCCATTCATCCCGCCAATGCAACCTGTTGAATTCGGAAAAAATAATCATATATAGCAGGCTGGCAGCAGGAGACAACTCGTCATCAAATCGTTTATCCATGAACGCGTTAAATTGAAGAATGTAGGAAATTTTTTTCATAGCAAATACCTCTCAAAAACTATATAGTAAAAAAATTCAGACTGCTTGGCAAAGGTAAGCAAAGAGTACGCTGCCAATTTATCTTGATAAAGTGATTATATAATAAAATGAAGTGAAAATCACTATTGATAACTTAAAAAATAAAGTTATTTAACTGATAAAAACGAATTATATAAAATAGGCGTTAATGGTACAGCCGTAAGGGAAGATAAACCGGAGATAGAACAGACACTATAACTGCACAAAGAAAGCCCCTCATGATTGAGGGGCTATGGATTTGCAGCAATAACAGTGTTTTCATAGATATTATTAATAATTATACATATCCTCTAAAATCATATGGATCTACTATGCCAACTAATTGAGACCATCTGGCAGAAAGTAATTTAGCATAATTTAGATAGTGAAGGCCGTAGTGCCCTAAAGAATATCCATCATTCATTTCGAGAAATACTGTTTCTTCTTTTGCATCTTTTTCGATGACAGCGATATCTACACTACAGCCGGCAGGCCTGTCACGAATTGTACGAAAAGCCTCCATGATTTTGTCTACAATTTTTGGATCATAGTTATAGTGGTAATCTCCACGATAAGGTCGAATATCTACGAGCTTATCATAGATGACGAACCCACGCCACTCCCGTTTGATGTTAATTGTATCGCAGCATAAAATTTCATAGTTTTCTTGGTCATTACCACAACCGATTAAATCCTTTGGAGAGTTTACAACTCGTCCAGTGAACATCTTATCTTTGATGGGCTTTATGAAAACACCCCATTTATCTGGGTTGGCGTTGAAGTTATCAATTGTATCAAGCCATATTTTTCTACCCATAAATGGTTGCAATTCCTTGGGATAATCATCAAAGCTTGGCATTACCCCAAATTTTTTCAGTATTTCTTGGCTCTGATAAATGTAATCAAGGACGATATCTTCCCGAGTAACTAAATTATAGATGTCACTAAGGGATTCATATTTTATGATTTCGGCGCCCATTTCACGGAAGCCAAAAACCGCATGGGCAAAATTATGGGAACAATAATCTCCATTCTTTTTTACTTTAGCGTAAACTGCCATTTTCTATCCTCTTAAAAACACCAACATAATGTACGGATTAAAATATTTAGAGCAAAGAAAGGTATCGACTAAATTCAGAAGGCGCAATCCCCAAAGCTTTCATGGCTTTTTCAGGGGATAGGTCTAGATTACGCATCAATTCCTTTATGGATTCAATTTTACCTTCAATTTTTCCCTCTGTTTTGCCCTTATTGTAACCAAAATCTTGCATTTCCTGTAATTTCATTTCATAGGTCATATAACTCATCCTTTTTACTTTATAGTTTACTATCAATATTTGAGGAACTATATAGTACACGAACTACAAAAACTTTTTGCAACAGAAGCATCTATGGTATTGTCTTGTTCGATATCAGTAAGTCCTTTTTCAATGCAACTTTTAATTTCTGCTGAGGTCATAATATCACCTCATTTTTCTTACTTAGTATAAGTGTAACGCAAATGTAACGATATATCAAGTAAATCTAGTAGGTTAATACAGGTAATGCTTTATATTGAAAATCTAAGAAGATATAAGCTGTTATATAGATTTATCACTTGAAATAATATATAATAGATTAAAAAGAAAGGTGGGGTATACCATGAAACCAAATCCATATTTCCCAGGAGCTGGAGCAGCTCCTGCCTATATTGCTGGCCGGGATGAGGATATAGAAAAGGCCAAAGAAGAGCTGGAAACCATCTCTTATGGCTATCCTGCTCGTTCCGTGATTTATTATGGGCTGAGAGGTGTGGGCAAAACAGTACTTTTGAATAAAGTAGAAAGTATAGCCAAGGCCCTAATGATTCCAGAGGAATACATGGAAATTCCGGAACATGGCAAAAATAATTTTCAGTCAGAGCTTGCTCTCAGTGTATATAAGCTTATGAAACAGCTAAGTGTCAAGGAACAATTGGAATCCTACGTTAAAAGAGCACTTGGAGTACTGAAATCCTTTTCCATAAAATACTCTCAAGGAGATTTTGCTACAGAAATAGCTGTAGATCCCATACAAGGCTTAGCCAATACAGGCAACATATCTAATGATATGACAGAATTATTTTTAGCTTTAGGAGAGGTGGCAAAGCAAAACAAAAAAGGGGTTGCTTTCTTTATTGATGAAATTCAGTATCTTGATCAAGTAGATTTGGAAGGATTGATTCGTGCCTTACATCGCTCAAATCAGAAAGGATACCCTATTATTATCTACGCTGCAGGATTACCTAAGATTGCCAAATTCGTAGGTGTGGCTAAATCTTATGCTGAGAGATTATTTAGTTTTGTGGAGATAGATTCTCTTGATGCCATAGCTGCCGAAAAAGCTCTGGTATATCCAGCCAAAGAAATGGGTGTTGCATATACACCAAAAGCCATTAATCATATTCTATCCACAACAGAGGGATATCCGTATTTTATTCAGGAATATGGCAAATGGATCTGGAAGCATAGGCATAATTCTGACATAATAACAGACGAAATTGCTGTTGCCGCCTATAATGACTTTGAAAAAAGCCTGGATTCTGGCTTCTTCAGAGTACGCTATGACAAGGCAACCACAAAAGAATTAGATTTTATGCTAGCTATGGTAGAATGCGGAGAACTCCCATGCACCATCAAAAATGTTGCAGAAATATTGGGTGTAACTCAACAACGCATATCTGCCGTTAGGGCACAACTTATCCATAAGGGCTTTATATATGCAGCAAACTATGGCAAGCTAGACTTCACTGTACCCCAGTTTGGACAATATCTACGCAGACAGCAGGGGAGTGTAAAATAGTTTGTGTAAAAAGTAATTGCGCAGATTTATTTTATGCC
>OLFV01000403.1_pt1 | contig 52259 bp, 48 predicted proteins | sample 1605551 | NCBI WGS metagenome assembly OLFV01 (sample SAMEA3888922, study PRJEB22519) | human gut metagenome | biome: human gut; feature: human-associated habitat; material: faeces | place: Denmark | collected 2011 | reverse complement strand
CCGACTGACTGAAGCAGCCGACGGAGAGGGGTCGTGCGGATTGCCCCTCCCTGAGAGGAGGAGTTACAGAAAAGGATTTCATCGGCTTCGCCGTCGTGTCAGCCGCTCTTTTCCCTCCGAAGGGGGAACTTTCAGACCACAAAGGAATTTTTGATGAAGGAGGGAACCTGTCAGGAAATACTCCAGGCAGACGCCGGGCTGCAACGGTTCAGGCTTATCCGGTCAGAAGGCCAGTTTTGCGCAGCCAGGCGTCCACGTTCCCTTGTGCTCCGCCGGCTCTTGAACCGCGGACTTCAAAGCCTTCAAGCAGCCGCGCGCGGGGACAAAGACGCTTGAGATCCTGTTCGCTGCGTCCGAAACGGCTGCCTTCATGTGTGCAGAAGGGGATGACAGTTCTGCTGCCGACATCATATTTTTCAAGCAGGGTGAAAAACGGCATGGGGATAGTGCCCCACCAGTTGGGAAAACCAATGAATATGGTATGATATTTTTCAATATTCGGAATTTCCGCAGCAATCTGCGGTCTGGCATCGTTCTGCTGTTCCCTTTGCGCCTGTTCCACCACGGCGTTGTAATCCCTGGGGTAGGGAACAACAGTTTTCAGCTCAATCATGTCGCCCCCCACTCTTCCATGAATCTGTTCCGCGACGTTACGGGTATTTCCGGAGTGTGAAAAATAGAGAATAAGCATATTGTCCTCCTTGGGACCGGCGGCCCGCACTGAAGAAAAATTTGAAAGCGCAACCGTACTGACGGCGACAGTACCTGCAACGGCATATTTCAAAAAGTTCCGTCTGGAAAGGTGACTGTCTGGCAATGCTGTCCGTCTCATGCGGAACCCCCTTTATGTAAAGAAAATGTTCAAGTATGTCAGATAAAGTGTGACTTATTCGGCTTTCTCTATGCGCACGGAAAAGTTTCCATGCATCCCCGCCAGCTTTTCCATCCCGGATACAGGCTGTGCCAGAGAAATAAGGCCGTTTGACTGTCTGAAGCTGTGATGGAAAACTGCCGGATTTCCCCATGGCGCATAATAGGCGAAAGTGCCCGCAGAAGGTTTGCAACGGAGAGAGAACCCCGAATATTCAGCTTTCTGGGCAAACAGCCGAGTTTCCGTTCCGTTGTCATCTTCAAATGTCAGGGTCAGCGGCAGCAGAGAGAGGAAATCCCGGCTGGCAGGGTGGTTATCCGGGATTGCCATAGCCTCCTGTCCGCCGAAAGAGAGGCGTATTCCCATCCGCCGCCCATCTTCATCAGTGTTTTCCCTGACGGTATCGACAGGCAGATTCCGTGCGCTGGCTGCATTCGTCCAGATGTGCCACGCAAGACCCGGAACAGCCAGTATGGCCGCCATGAAAAACCCTTTTTTCAGCATGTCTTCCTCTTGAGCTTCGTCAGGAGTTCCTGCATGTCCCCATAGCCGCTATCACTCTGGCAATCGCGCCCGCCCGCATCATGTTTTCCACCATTGACATCATGATGGCCGCGGGACAAGCGGCATTGATACGAATGTTCCGCGCGGCGTACGCCTGCGCCGCACATTCGGTCATGCCGGGCACGGCATGCCACGAAAACGCAGCATCAGGAATCCTGCATGACGGCGTTGACGCAGCCCAGGGCGTTCAGTGTGCGCGGGAAGCCGATGTACGGCAGCATCTGGGCCAGAGCGTCGATCAGGTTCTGCCTCGTGTTGCCCATATTCGCGTTGCCCTGTACATGGGCCTTGACCTGCGCCTCGCAGCCGCCCAGCGCGCTGACGATGGAAAAGGTCAAAAGCTCACGGGTCTTCAGGTCGAGACTTTTACGCGTATAAAAGTCGCCGAAACAGAATGCGGAGAGGCAATTCACCATGATGTCCTTCTGGCCCTCAGGAGCCGATGCGTGCATCTTGTCAATGGAATCCCCGAAGATGGCCTTCTGTGCGGTCAGACCATCCCGGAAGCGGCTTTCTTCCGTGACCGTGGCCTGACTTTCCACAGGCAGGGGGATGCCCTTTTCGACGAAGGCTTCATTGACTAGGCGAAGCGCGCTTTCCGTTCCGGGGAACCCTATATACGGCGCGCACTGATACAAAGCCTCCTTGATTTCCACGGGGCTGAGCCCGACGCGGAGCGCCGCTTCAGTCTGAATCTTCATCTCTTCGAGCGTCCGACTCGCGGCAAGCGCGACCAGCGTGACGAGCATTCTCTGGTGGTCGTTCAGCGTTCCCCGTTCGACGATTTCGCCATAGACAAGGCGTTCCTTCATGGCAATGAGATCGGGATCGGTCCTTGTCAGCAAGGACTGATAATCACCGAGAAACTTCTGTCTGTTCTTTTCCGCCAACCGGACTCTGTCCATAACTTTCACTCCGTTGTTTCGTTCAGATTCCGCCGCAGATATCGGCGTCGTATTCGCTGTCAGCGAAAACGTCATCAGCGCCATAAGCAGGAAGGACATCAGACGCACTCTCCGGAAACTCTTCATCAAGACCTCCTGGTTTACATGACGGGTGCATGCAATACGGGAACATGGTGAAAGAAATGTACGGCGGGAGCGAGGGGGAAAACAGATATGTTTTTCGCAATTTGTTGCCTAAATCTGCCAAGTGACATTCTGAAGGACGAAATTCGGATCGACGCCCCCGCCTTCGGCATACGTCCATGCCGGCCCCTGAACCATTCCCGCGCATAGCCCCGGACATGCCGTACAGTCCCGCGGGCTTGGGGTGAAACAGCCCGCAGGAATCGTCCCCGGTCGATATTGTCCGCTGTGATGCCCGTCATGGAGGCAGATGCCGCGGCATCTGCCCTGCTCGCCGGTTATTCACCTCCTGTGGAAAACGCCGTTGCCTTTCCCGCGCGGCAGGCGCATCCCCATTCCGCTTTCATGAGGAAACGATCCCCGTTCGCGCCACGCTCTGATCAGAAGCCGTGTCCGTCCCTTTCCTTCGCGTGACGGTCGGGAAAGGGCATGGGCCGCCCACGCGCACAGGAAGAAAAGCGCGCCGTAATCCAGAATCAAGAAAATCACACGTTCGTTTTCATTCCACAGCATGAACGCGCCATTCATAGTCAGGGGGTAAACCAGATCTCTGGACAGGAAGACGTATGCCCCATAAGCGGCAGGTACGGCGCACAGAACCGGCAATATGCAATCCCGCCAGCATGAATGTGAGGCATGAACATGCCGCCCCGGCGCCGCACCCAGTCTTTTGCCGTATATTCCAAGATGCGCCGCCGCAAGGAGGAAACACCAGTGGGCGCAGCATACATGAACGGCTCTGGAAAAGAGTTCTCCCCTGAATTCCAGGGACGGGAATACTGTCCGTGAAATGAAAACGGCGCTTGTCAACGTCCCCATGACAGCCAGAAGCAGCAACATATTCAGCACAAGCCGGGCAATGCGGGAAACACTGTAATGTCCTTCCGCCAGAGTTTTGTACCAGTTCCGGTTCAGCCATGTGTGCAGCAGAAACGCTCCGGTTACGGTGACGCCCAGCCATTCGTGAAAGACATTGCCTGTATGGCGGTCGGCCATGAGCAGGAGGAACATGATGACCATGAGGATGTCCGTCACGGCCTTTATCGGCATGCGCATCTTCAATATCCTTTCCGATTCACGGGGATGGAACATGGGGAAGAAAAAAGACGTACCCTGGCGGCAGCAAACCCTGATGGGAAAGAATACCCTGGAAACGCCCTTCCTGACTTGCAGGATAGGCAGGAGCGGTTCACGGAGGAAGATACGATTTCTGCAAAAAGTTGCCTGATTTTTGCAAGACTCCGCCGCATATATCCATGCGGACCTGCCGTGATTTTTATGCAAGAGATCGCTGCCGCACATGAATTGCATCTGCTCCGGCGTCGCGGCGGGGTCTCGCACCGTTCGACTCCGGGAGCATTTTCAAACCGGAAATGCTCCGAATGTCATTTGTTTTTTCTATATCATCATATTTGATATAAGTATTTGCCATAACCATCTGCTCCGGATACACAAAGGAACATCGGAAAAAATCCATTCGCCTTCTCTCCACCCCAAATTCCTTGAGAGCCTTTCGCCATCGAAACACTCTGCGGAGTCGAACAGGACAAGACTCCGCCGCGACGCGGAGTCAGCCGGCGGACGGGGGCGACTGTGGATTGAGACATCCGACTGTTCTGAAAACTGGAGACCACCATGAACATCAGCAGGAAACTGGCGGCGGGAATTCTTTTGGGCATGACGGCCCTTGCCGGAAATGCGCCGGCGGACGGCAACAGCAGTTCTGGCACAACTATCCTCAAGGAAGGCAAAGAGATGGAACTGGAACAGAGATGGGACAAGACCTTCCCGAAAAGCGACAAGGTCGAACACCGGAAAGTGAGCTTCCGGAACCGTTACGGCATCACCCTTGCGGGCGATCTCTACACCCCAAGGGGAAGCCATGGGAAACTGGCTGCCATCGCCGTGAGCGGCCCCTTCGGCGCGGTGAAGGAACAGGCTTCCGGCCTCTATGCCCAGACAATGGCCGAACGTGGATTCCTGACGCTGGCCTTTGACCCGTCTTATACGGGCGAAAGCGGCGGTGAACCGCGCAATGTGGCCTCTCCCGACATCAACACCGAGGATTTCAGCGCGGCAGTGGATTTTCTTTCCACGCTGGATCTTGTGGATGCCGGCCGTATCGGCATCATCGGCATTTGCGGCTTCGGCGGCATGGGGCTTAATGCGGCGGCCATGGATACGCGCATCAAGGCCGCAGTCGCTTCCACCATGTATGACATGACCCGCGTAACCGCCAACGGTTACTTTGACGCCATGGACGCCGACGCGCGTTATGAAGCCCGCAGGCAGTTGAACGAGCAGCGCACCAGAGACGCACGGGCAGGCACATTTGCCCCCGCGCCGGGGCTTCCTTCCGCTCTCAGCGGCGACGAACCGCAGTTTGTCAAGGATTATTTTGACTATTACAAGACAAAACGCGGCTTTCATCCGCGTTCCATCAATTCCAACGGCGCGTGGAATGCCACATCCTCACTCTCGTTCATGACCATGCCCATTCTGGCCTACGCGAGCGAAATACGCAGCGCGGTGCTTCTTATCCACGGCGAAAAGGCACATTCGCGCTATTTCAGCGAAGACGCATTCAAGAAGCTCTCCGGCGACAACAAGGAACTGCTGATCATTCCAAATGCCAGCCATACGGATCTTTATGACGGAATGGATGTCATTCCCTTTGACAGAATCGAGGCTTTCTTCACGTCAAATCTGTAAACAGTAATCGCCGTTCCCATTGCGGGAGAAGCCGCATCGCTATGCGGCTTCGTTCTTTCTGGTCAATCGAAAACCCCCTGCCAGGCAGGGGGTTTTCGATTGACCAGAATATTCCGGAGCGATTCAGGATGAAACCGCCCCGGAACCGGAACATGGGATAAAAATCTGCACGCAATCAGTAGCGATACAGTTCCGCCTTGTACGGACCATCCACTGTCACCCCGATGTAATCGGCCTGCTGCTGCGTCAGGCGGGTAAGCTTGACGCCCAGGCGATCAAGATGCAGACGGGCGACTTCCTCGTCCAGCTTCTTGGGCAGGGTATAGACCCTGGTTTCCAGCTTGGCGAGAGCCAGTTCCATCTGGGCCAGCACCTGATTGGTGAAGGAGTTGGACATCACAAAGCTGGGGTGGCCGGTGGCGCAGCCCAGGTTCACCAGCCGGCCTTCGGCAAGCACCAGAATGGAGCGCCCGCTGGGCAGAGTCCACTTGTCCACCTGCGGCTTGATTTCCGTGCGCCTGCATTCAGGGTTGGACTCCAGCCAGGCCATGTCGATCTCATTGTCAAAGTGGCCGATATTGCACACAATGGCCTCATCCTTCATGCCCATCATGTGCTGACCGGTGATCACATGGTAGTTGCCGGTCGCGGTGACGAAAATGTCCGCAACGGGCAGCGCGTCTTCCACAGTGGTCACCTCATAGCCTTCCATGGCGGCCTGAAGAGCGCAGATCGGGTCGATTTCCGTAACCAGCACGCGCGCACCGAAACCGCGCATGGACTGGGCGCAGCCCTTGCCCACATCACCGTAACCGCACACGACGACCACCTTGCCCGCCACCATGATATCCGTGGCACGCTTGATGCCGTCAGCCAGAGACTCGCGGCAGCCGTACAGGTTGTCGAACTTGGACTTGGTCACCGAATCATTGACGTTGATGGCCGGGAAAAGCAGCTTGCCTTCCTTCTCCATCTGATACAGCCGATGCACGCCGGTGGTGGTTTCCTCGGATACGCCGCGCACCCTGGCGGCCACGGACTGCCAGCGGGAGGGATTGTTCCTGTAGGAAAGAGCCAGGCGCTCCATGATAATCGCCAGTTCCTTGTTTTCCGGCGTTTCCTTCAGAATATCGGGATTCTTTTCCACATCCACGCCCTTGTGAATAAGCAGCGTGGCGTCACCGCCGTCATCCACGATGAGGTCGGGGCCGGAGCCGTCGGGCCAGGTAAGCGCCATTTCGGTGCACCACCAGTAGTCTTCAAGCGTTTCGCCCTTCCACGCGAACACTTTGGCGTAGCCAAGTTCGGCAATGGCGGCAGCGGCATGATCCTGAGTGGAGAAAATATTGCAGGAAGCCCAGCGGATATCCGCGCCCAGTTCATGCAGGGTGCGGATGAGCATGGCCGTCTGGATGGTCATGTGCAGGGAACCGGTGATCTTGAGCCCCTTGAGGGGCTTCTTTTCGCCATAACGGCGGATAAGTTCCATCAGACCGGGCATCTCCCGCTCGGAGAGCTGCATTTCCTTCCTGCCGAAATCGGCCAGGGAGGTATCGGCAATCTGATAGGGCAGGGAAAGATCCAAAGCTTTGGCGGACATGGTGCCTCCATTCATGAAAACGACAATTTAGAACGTTTTGTTATTGAAAATATCTGCCGGCCGGAACCCGATGTTCTGGCCCGCTGGCTGCCCGCCTGAAACCGGAACATTGCACCGCAAGCAACTTGCGTCTGCCCCGGCTCCGCAGCGGAGTCTCGCTTTGCCCGGCTCCGTGAACAGTTCAGGGTAAAACCGCTCCGAGAAACTCAGGAGGTATGACGCGCCAGAACGAGGTGCAGGGCCAGGCCCATCCTGACATCTTCCCGGCGGTATTCCACAGATTCAAAGCCCGCGCCGCGCAGCATGGCGTCCAGGTCTTCACGAGTGAATCCCAGCCAGCGGTCACCGTAAACGGCGCGCATGTTTTCCTGCTGATGGCGGTCAAAGTCCGAGATCAGCAGCAGCCCGTCCGGACGCACCACACGGGCGATCTCGCGCAGGGCGTCCTCCGGACGGGAAAGATGGTGGAGAACAAGATTAATGCAGGCAAAGTCCGCTTCACCGTCACGCAGGGGAAGATGATCCAGTTCACCGATACGCAGGGAAACCCCGGCGGAATCCTCGCCGAAACGGCGACGGGCCAGCTCCAGCATGCGGGGGGAACCGTCCACGCCGATAACCTCCCGGCAGTTGTGACGCAAGAGTTCCACCACCTCTCCGGTACCGCAGCCCAGATCCACGCAGGTCTCACAGAGGCGGGAAGTCTCTGCCCTGTGATGCTCCAGAATATCCACAACCGCCTCAGGCAGACGGAACTCGCCCAGCACCTCGCGGTTCAGCTCGTCCCAGTCTTCGGCAATGGAGTTGAAGAACTGCCGCGTCCGGCTTGTTCTCTCTTCAATGATGCGCGCGGCCATATCCAGATCGGCCCGACCGGAAGAATCTTCCAGCGCAAACGGCAGCACACTGTCCAGAAAACGCCGCCCCGGCCCGCCTTCCATGGCGGAATAGAATACCCACAGCCCGTCGCGCCGGGCATGGATAAGCCCGGCTTCCGCCAGAATCTTCAGATGCCGCGATACCCGCGACTGCCCCATGGCCAGCAGAGTGACCAGCTCATTGACGGAAAGCTCGTAGCGCTGGAGCACCAGCGCAAGGCGCAGACGCGTTTCATCGGAAAGAGCTTTCAGGTAACGGAGAGCGGCGGACATAATATCACCTGTCATGCATCCATATCAAGATTGTTTGATACAGATATCAGGCGACCTCATGAACGTCAAGCGGGAAATCCCCAGCGGCTCTCCGGCCAAAAATCATGGCGCTCATCGCCGATGACGTTCATATTCAGAAAAAGGAGAGAGCATATGCATGATACACATGATTTAAGCAGGCGCACCTTCCTGCGCTATACCGGCATGCTCACCGGAGCGGCAGCGGCGCTCGGCCTTGCAGGTTCTTCCATGGCGGAGTCAAAGGCCGGAAGGGGGGACAGCGCGGATTCGCATGCAGACCATACGGGGGCGCGGAACAAGCCTCTTTCCCGCGGCTGGATGTTCTGCAGCAACGAGCTGGAATTCGCCACCCTTTCCGCCGCGGCGGAAAGGATTTTTCCCGGGGACGAAACCGGGCCTGGAGCGGTGGAGCTCGCCGTCCCCTACTTTATGGATAATCAGCTGGCCGGAGCCTACGGCTACAATGCCCGGGAATATACGGCCGGCCCCCATCACTTTCCCGGCGCTCCCACGCAGGGATATCAGACGGCGCTTCTGCGCCGCGATCTGTTCAAGGAAGGACTTCTGGCCCTGAACAGCGCGGCAAGGGAACATTTTCAAAAAGATTTTCCGCAGCTGGACGGTACGGAGCAGGATCGTATCCTCAGCGACTGCGAAGCGGGCAAACTTCCCGTCAGGGGATTCACTTCCGACTATTTCTTCTCGCTTCTGCGAGATCTGGTGCTGGCGGGCGCGTATGCCGATCCTCTCTACAACGGCAACAACAATATGGATGGATGGCGCATGAAGAAATATCCGGGGGCGCAAATGGCCTACAGTTATCTCATGGCCAGCGACAAGTTCGAGACTCTGGAGCCTGTTTCCCTTTCCAGCATGCAATAATTCAAGGAAGCGCACATGGCAAAAACAATGAAAAAGGTGAACGTGGCAACGGTGGGTGTGGGCTTCCTCGGCAGTCTGGTGCTTGCCGAGTGCGCCAAGGCGGGCCTTTCCGCTCTGGGGCTGGAACGCGGAGAACGCCGCGGGCCGGAAGACTTTCAGGAGCTGCATGACGAGTGGCGCTATGCAGTCAACTATGCTCTTATGCAGGATCTTTCCAGGGAAACCGTTACATTCCGCAACACTGAAGCCATGAAAGCCCTGCCCATGCGCAGGCTGGGTTCCTTCCTGCTGGGCGACGGGCTGGGCGGCGCGGGGACACACTGGAACGGCATGACGTTCCGCTTTTCCCCCTACGACTTTCAGCTCAAGACCATGACGGAACAACGCTATGGCAGGAACAAACTGGGACCTGATTACCAGTTGCAGGATTATCCCCTGACCTATGATGAAATGGAGCCGTATTATACAGCCTTTGAAGAAGCCGTCGGTGTCGCCGGAGAACCGGGCCATTTTGACGGAAAACGCTCCAAACCCTATCCCATGCCTCCTCTGGTGAAAACTCCGGCTCTCTCCATGTTTGAGCAGGCAGCCCGGAAAATGGGCTGCCACCCCTATATGATTCCGGCGGCCATTGCGTCCGGCCCCTTTACCACACCGGACGGCATCGAACACAATCCCTGCATGTACTGCGGTTTTTGCGAACGCTTTGCCTGCGAATACGATGCCAAGGCACAGCCGAGCAATACGTTCATTCCCGCCGCCGAGAAAACAGGCAACTGTGAAATCCGCTGCAACTCCAACGTGGTGGAAATTCTCAGAAAAGACGGCATGGTCGCCGGAGTACGCTATGTGGATACGCTGACAAAGGAGGAATTCATCCAGCCCGCTGATGTGGTGGTGTTGTCCGGCTATGTGATGAACAACGCCAAACTGCTCATGGTTTCAAAGATCGGCCGGTTATATGATCCCCGAACAGGGCGCGGAACGCTGGGCAAGGGGTTGTGTTATCAGATCACCCCCGGCGCAACCGTATTCTTTGACGAGCCCATGAATCTTTTTGCCGGAGCAGGCGCGCTCGGAATATGCTGCGACGACTTCAATGCCGACAACTTTGACCATGAAAGGCTGGATTTTATCCACGGCGCGGTCATTTCCCTGACGCAAACCGGCAAACGCCCCATTGAAAGCAACTCCACGCCTCCGGGGACACCTTCCTGGGGTTCGGCATTCAAAAAGGCTTCCGCATACAATTTCAACCGCTCTCTGGGCATAGGCGCCCAGGGAGCCTCCATGCCCTACAGGTACAACTATCTCTCCCTTGACGATACATACCGGGACGCCTACGGCCTGCCTCTGCTGCGCATGACCTACAACTTCACCGGCCAGGATCGCGCTCTGTTCCGTTTCATCTCCGGAAAAATCCGGGAACTGGCCAGAGCCATGAATCCCAGAGCAATGGCCGAAAAGCCTTCCCCCGAAGACTATAACATCGTGCCCTATCAGACCACGCACAACACGGGAGGCACACTCACCGGCAAAAGCCCGGAAGACAGCGTGGTAAACTCGTATCTGCAGCACTGGGATGCGGAGAATCTCTTTGTGGTGGGAGCGGGCAACTTTCCTCACAATGGAGGATGCAATCCCACGGGCACGGCGGGCGCCCTGGGTTTCCGCTGTGCCGAAGGCATTCTGAAATACGCGAGAAAGGGCGGCATTCTGGTATAGAGCATTCTCACCCTGAACATGCGCTCGGGGGCAGGCAGGGCCTCCGGCCGTCTTTCCGCCGCGGCACTCTGCCCAAGGAACTTCCCTTGCGAAGAAGGGGCGGAAAATTCCGCCCCCCGGACTGATGCCCCCCGTTCCGCGGAGTTTGCGCCGTCTAAGCCGCTTTCATGAAAATCAGTCGCTTACGGCGTGGCAAAGCCGCGACCTGCTCCCGACTTTCGGGGCTGCTGACTTTGTCAGCAGCCTCAGGAGCGGAAAATTCCGCTCCTTCTTCTCGATGCTGCCCCCTACAAGGCGGCGGCATACTCGGCCAGACTTTTCATCTGTTCGTCCGACAGGCGCTTGACGACGCCCACCATGACCTGCTTGCGCTGACCGCCGAAAGTGCCGTCTCTGTAGCCTTCCAGCATGTTCAGCAGATCCGCGGAATTCTGCCCCCTGATAGGAGCAATGCCGCTGCCGGGCGCGCGTCCGCCGTCCGCCCCATGACAGCTTTGACAATGGGTTTTGAACAGTTCCGCCGCATCTTCACCGGCAAATACGGCACCGACAGAACAAAGGGAAAGTACTGCCGTACCAGCGATCAGGATCTTCCTCATGACAAGCCTCACTCTCTTTAGGGCGTTTTGCTGTTGAAAATACCTGCCGGCCAGACCCTATATTCAGGCCCGCAGGTTTCACGCCTCCATCGGAGCTTAACGCCGCAAGTGAATTGCGGCTGCTCCGATGTCGCGGCGGAATCTCGCCCTGCTCGACTCCGTAGAGCATTTCATAAACGAAATGCTCCGGGGCGTTTTGCTGTTGAAAATACCTGCCGGCCGGACCCTATATTCAGGCCCGCAGGTTTCGCACTTTCTTCGGAGCCTGACGCCGCTGGCGAACGGCGGCACGGATATGGGGACCTCGCGGCGAAGTTGCGCTCAGCTTGACTTCCGGGACAATTTCAAAGCGAAATTGCTCCGGAACAGTCAAGCATCAATCATGCGAAAAGATAAGACACGTTTGCATTCCATCTTTTTCCTCATCCCATTCTAGACACTCCGCCTGTCTCAGGGCCATGATAATATGACACCGGAAGAATTATAACCTCCCTGTCAGAATTCATTCATATTATCATTCACCTATAACGAAAAACGTGGATAAACCCATACATCGGATGAAAATGCCCTGTTGTAAAATTGTATTGACGAATCTGTGTGGAACGCGCGCTTTTGATCCGGCACGGACGGCAACATCCCTGCCGCAGGGACAGCCCGTGCCCCACCCGGGCGAAAGACCGCAAGTATCCACGGCTGACACGCTTGCGCCTTCATGAAGCTGCGTTTCATTCGGCTCCGGTCGGCGCGGCGCTGCTTCCGCTCCTCGCTCCTCCCCGCCGCATTGCCATGGAAGAGCGTACTCCGTATGCGTTCGCGCACATATCTCCGCCGATCAGGGTCATTCTCGGCAAATTATACGACAGAGCCAGTGAAAAAGAGCGTGTTCTCCTCATGACGCCGTTTTCCTATAAGGAACGGCTGCATTTCGCGCCCCTGAAACAGCCAAGGAGCAAAACATGATATCCTCCGCCATGACCGATGCCGCCATTCTGGTACCGCCTCCCATGACACTGCCCGCACCCTCCTCCCTCCTGATTCCGCTTCAGGTTCTCACCTTCTTCGCCCACCTTCTGCTCGTGAACATTCTCCTCGGTTCGGTTCTGCTGGCAGTCCTTGACCGCCGCTCTGCCGCGACAGAAGAAAAAAACGGCGTGGCTTTCATGCCCAAAATTCTGGCTCTGGCCGTCAATTTCGGTATCGCGCCCTTTCTGTTCCTGCAGGTTCTGTACGGAAACTACCTGTACCCGGGCATCCTGCTCATGGCCGTATGGTGGATGTCCATCGTCATGGCCGTGATGCTGGCTTACTATGGACTGTACATAAGCGACGGAGCGATCCGCACCTCCCGGCGCTCTGCCGTGCTTATCCCCGTGGCTCTCCTGCTCATGGGCACCGCCTTTCTGCTGACCAGCGCAAGCACGCTGATGGAGCGTCCGGACCAGTGGTGGCGCTGGTTCCAGGAACCGTATGGACTCATTCTGAATACGGGCGACGCCACTCTGCTGCCCCGCTATCTGCATATTATTCTGGCATCTCTGGCTGTGGGAGGGCTGACCATGGCCTGGCGTGCGGAATGGAGCCTGCGCTGCCCCGGTGTGGACAGGGAAAAGGTTCTCCATCGCCGCCGGCGGGGGCTGACGTGGTTTTTTCATGTTTCGCTGGCTCAGATTGCGGCAGGGCTGCTTTTTCTGTTCACCCTGCCCGGGGAAGCCCGGAGCATGCTCACCGGGGGAGACTTGCTGTTCACGGCAGCCCTGCTTCTGGCTCTGGCGGGGCTGGCGGCAGCATTATTTCTGGCTCGTCGGGAACGCCTCGGCCCTGCCAGCCTCGTGACAGCAGGAATCATTCTGGTCATGGTCTGTATCCGCGCAATGCTCCGCGAAGCCCTGCTGCGACCGTATCATCCATCTCCTGCCGCATCACCTTCCACGGCTCTGGCCATGCCGCACGGACAAACAGCCGCTCTGACCATGTTCCTGATCTGCGCGGTATTGATCGTTCCCGTGCTGCTCTGGCTGGCAAGGGTTGTACTGCGCGCCTTCCGGAACAGCCCCGGAACGATCTCGCCCCTCGGAAAGGAGGAGAACTGACATGGAATATCCCGTCTGGCATTTCACAGGCATCAGCTCGGGGCTGCTCATCGCCGTTGTGTCGGTGCTGCATGTGTTCATCGCCCAGTTCGCTGTGGGCGGCGGCATCCATCTGGTCTGGACGGAGTATCGCGCCCGCCGGCAACATATGCCGGAGCTGCTGCTCTGGCTGGAACGCCATACCCGCTTTTTCCTGCTCGTGACCATGGTCTTCGGAGCACTCAGCGGTGTGGGCATCTGGTTCTCCATCAGTGCAGTGAATCCCGGGGCCACGTCGTTCCTCATCCATAATTTCGTCTTTTTCTGGGCTGCCGAATGGCTTTTCTTTCTCCTTGAAGTGGTATCTCTTCTGGCCTACTGCTCCACCTGCCGCCTGACCCGCGAAGGCTCCATGCCGCCCGAAACCCACAGGCGCATCGGCCTTATCTACGCCGCCGCGGGGGTCATATCCCTTGTGCTGATCAACGGAATCATCACCTTCATGCTTACTCCGGGGCAGGGGCCCTCCTCCGGAGATGTATGGGACGCCTTCTTCAATCCCACATTCCTGCCCAGTCTGGTTTTCCGTCTGGCTCTGAGTCTGATGCTGGCCGGCATGTTCGCCCTGTTCACCGCCTCCCGCATCCGCGACGAAGCAGTCAGACGGCTGGCGATCCGTTCCGGAGCGCAATGGATCATCTTCCCCTTTTTCCTGCTTCTGGCCGGTTCCGCATGGTATTTCGCCGCACTGCCTCCCGATCGCCAGGATGCCATACTCAGGCGCACCTCCGATATTCATCCTTTTGTGAAAACATACGGGTGGATTCTGCCTGCGGTCTTTCTGGGCGGGGTGCTGGCATTTGTCAAATCCGACCATCTGCGCAGGCCCCTGACGGTGCTGATTCTGTGCGCGGGGCTGATGCTGACGGGCAGTTTCGAATGGATACGCGAAACAGGACGCCGCCCCTGGATTGTCGAAGGAGTGATCTATTCCAATGGCGTTTCCGTCGCGCAGGCGGAGCGCGCCGGATCGGAAGGTGCCGCGTCCGTGTCCGGCTGGCTCAGGGCGTTCGACGACATGACCGGGGCCGGCTCGGATACAGCGCCCCCGGCGCAGGTCATTCGCCTGAATGGCAGCCTGACGCGGGGAGCGCTGCTGTTCGCTCAGCAGTGCAATACCTGCCATGGACTGGGCGGCCCGCGCATCGACATTCTTCCCCTCACCGCGCGCCTGACGCCGGAGGGCCTCGCCGCCCAGCTCCAGGGGCAGGGGAAACGCCTGGAATACATGCCGCCCTTTGCGGGCAGCCAGGCTGACCGCGACGCGCTGGTCGTCTATCTGAAACAGGCGGAAGCTTCCCACCGGCCCGGGCCGATTCCGGGAGCGGAGTATTTCAAACCCCGCACTTCGCCTTCTGCAGACTGAAAAGAGCAAACCATAAAGGAATTTTCCGATGAACAGTCCCGACTCTTCACATTTGCGCGGTGTTCCGGCTCTGGCGGCCTGGGTGACCGCACTGCTCCTGTTTCTGGCAAGTCTGGTCTGGCTCGTGTCATCCGGCATGCGCGCCGGAAATGCGGACTTTATTTCCGGCATGAACGGACAGGACGGCACAGCTTCTCTTGGACAGAATGACCCCGGCGCAGTGCTGGGCAATCTGAGAGCACAGGACGCGGCACCCGTTCCCGTGCTGTCCCCGTCCTCCTCATCTGCCTCTTCCTCCGTCCACAAAGATGCTGCGGAATCCGAATATGTGCTGTCCGCCGCAGGATTGCAGGGCTTTTACCAGAGTTCAGCGCCGGATGACGTGTGGACGCTGGATTATGCCGAACCGCAAATCATCGCGCAGCTCATCCGGCGCGGCCCGCCCTTCCCCCGGCTCGTGACCGAAAATGTCACCGTCACATGGGAGCTTGCATCTGCAAAAGAACGGGGACACTCCCCGGCGCCGCGAGGCCGCATGCTCTCCGTGGAGGATTCCTGGTTTCAAGCCTCCATTCCGCTTCCCGGCAGGCGAGAGATGTCTGATCCCTATCAGGTGGTTATCCTGCGGGCTATGGACAAGGACGGAACACCGCTTGCGGAAAGCGCCGCCGTACTGGCCACGGCTCCGGGCTTCGGCTGCGCCCACTGCCATGACAATGCGGGAGAGGCCATTCTGGAAGCGCACGATCGGCATCAGGGCACACGTTTTCTGGAGCGGTATGCCGGAGGAGAAATCGTCGCCTGCCGATCCTGCCATGACGGCCTGACCTCCACGGACAAAGGGGAAAAGGCGGGGCGGGGCATGAGCGTTTCCGCCGCGCTCCACGGCTGGCATGCCCCCTATCTGACCGATATGGGCGCGAACGCCTGCATGACCTGCCATATCGCGCTGGGACGCGCGGAAAAGGCTCCGGATGAGCAGCCCCGGCCTCTGTTTGCCCGCGATTTCCATACGGAACGCGGCATTGACTGCACACGCTGCCACGGAGTCATGGAAGATCATGCCCTGGCTCTGCTCAAGGCCGAGAGGGAAGCCGGACAGATGCCGGCCGCAGCAGCCATGGCCGCCATTAAACCGCGCTTCATGCCCGTGGCTGACATGGACGGACGCCTGCCCTGGATTCAGGAACCCGACTGCACGAGCTGCCACGATTTCATGGCACGCCCCGACCTCCGCACGGCATCCGCCTTCAACAGGTGGACACCCGCCGCCGAAGGCGTCGGAGGGCTGTACGCCGAACGAAGGGATGACATGCTCATGGTGCGCTGCACCACATGCCACGGCGCGCCCCATGCCGTGTATCCGGCCCGGAATCCGCTGACGGAAAACCTCGACAATATCCCGCCCATACAGTACCAGCACCTGGCCGCGCCCTTCGGGAGCAGGAAAAACTGCGCCGTGTGCCACGGCCGGGCCATGGAATATTCGGCCCACCATCCGCTGGTGGAAGACGGAACGGCAAACTGAAGCATTCCTCAATTGAAAATATCCGCCTGTCCCTGTATTCCGTCCCGCAGGCTTCACACCTGAACCCGGAAGGTATGCCGCAGGTGACTCACGGCAGCTCGGGCGTCGCGGCGGAATCGGGCGGAGCCGGCTTCAGCTCTGCACTCCCTGCCGGGGCAGCGGCGGCACCGTTCCTCCCCTGTCCGCGCCAGACCAGCCATGCCGCCTGCCCCAGAGAAACCGCCCCGTCCCCGGCCGGAAAGGCGCGGGGCAGCAGAGGCTTCAGTCCAAGAGCCGCAAGTTCTTCAGGCAGTTCGCGCGCCAGCGTGGCATTGTTCATCACCCCGCCCCCCAGCGCCACGGTTTCAACACCGCTTTCGTCCGCCGCCGCGCGCGCCCACGCGGCCAGTCCGACAGCCAGCCCCCGATGAAAGCGACGGCTTGCCCTTCCCGCCCCCAGTCCCCCGCGCAGCGCCCACGCCAGCTCCGCAAACATGGCCCATACGTCCGGCTCCAGCAGAGTCCTTTCCGCCTCGCCGTCCCATCCTTTCGCTTCACGCAGGGGCAGGGAAAACGCCCTGTCCTCGGAGAAATCCTGTACGGCCTCCAGCCGCAGAGCGGCCTGTCCCTCATAGGTCATGCGTTCGCACAGGCCGCACAGAGCGGCAACGGCATCGAACAGCCGGCCGCAACTGGACGTGGCCGGGCAGTTCACACGCCGCGTCCACATCTCCATGAGCCGGGGATGCAGCGCGGCCAGTTCCGGATTCCGCAGCCAGGGAAGCCCGGAAAACAACGTATCATGCCCCGCGTGACGCAGCAGGGAAGCGGCGGAACGCCACGGCTCGCGGGATGCGGCATCGCCGCCGGGCAGAAGGAAAGGCCGCAGCCTTCCCATCCTTCGCCACACTCCGGCGGAGGGCCGCACAAGCATCAGTTCCCCTCCCCATACGCTCGAACGCCCTTCGGCTTCCGGCCCGTACCCCGCACCATCCAGGGCGATCCCGAGCGCAGGGGCGACGTGCCCGTTCTCCGCCAGCACGGCGAAGATATGCGCGGCATGGTGCTGCAGCGTGTACAGGGGTATATTCCGCGCGTCGGCATACGCTTCGGCCGCACGGGAAGACACATAATCGGGGTGAGCGTCCCGGACCACGGCAACAGGCCCGCTTTCCAGCAGTCTTTCCAGATGCCCCAGATTTTCCTCGAAAAACTGCGCCGCCCCGGCGCGGTGCAGATCTCCCCCGTGCTGGCTGACGAAGGCATCCGCGCCGCGCGTGATGCAGAACGTATGCTTGAGGTCCGCCCCCGCAGCGAACACGGAAGGCAGGCGGACATCCCCCTTCAGCGGCAGCGGCAGCGGCACAAAGCCGCGCGCCCGGCGCAGCATGCGGGGAGGAGCTTCCCTGCGCCCGGCGGCGCGCGGAGGATCGGACAGCATGACGGAATCGTCCACCCGCACCAGGATGTCGCGGTTATGGAACAGAAACAGATCCGCAATGTCCCCGAGCCTGGAAAGGGCTTCCCGGTTGCCCAGACAAATCGGCTCGCCTCCGGCATTGCCCGATGTCATGACCAGGGCGCGGAACAGCGGCGGATTTCCCGGCAGTATCTCCGGATGAAACAGCAGATGATGAAGCGGGGCATACGGCAGCATGATCCCGATGGTGCTGCCGTCCGGAGCCAGCATGTCCGGCACTTCGCCGGGGCGGCGGGGGCAGACGACAACAGGGCGGGCCGCGGACAGCAGGGCCTCCCGGGCCGGGCCGTCGATGAACGCCAGCCTTTCCGCCTCCTCGAGGGAGGCCGCCATGATCGCCAGCGCCTTGCGGGGTCTGTTCTTGCGTTCGCGCAGAAGCGCCACTGCGTCCGCGCTGAACGCGTCGCATACCAGATGAAAACCGCCTATCCCCTTCACCGCCGCCACGCGTCCCCTTCCCAGAGCCAGCAGCAACGCGCTGACGGCGAAATTTCCGCGAGGGGTCCCGCCCCATGCGCCGCGCTCTTCCGGAGGAATCCTTCCCCAGTCCAGCCACAGTTCCGGCCCGCACACGGGGCAGGCATCAGGCTGGGCGTGAAAGCGGCGATCCAGCGGATTCCCGTATTCGGCGCGACAATCCGCGCACAGGGGAAAACAGGCCATGCTGGTGAAGGGGCGATCATACGGCAGCGAACGGGTAATGCTGTAACGCGGGCCGCAGTCCGTGCAGTTGGTGAAGGCATAGCCGAACCGCCGATCGGCAGGGTCGAGCATGTCTGCAAGGCATCTGCCGCACATGGCCATATCCGGGCTGACCAGAATCCCCTTCGCCCCTCCCTCGGGCGCGCTTTCCTCAATGACAAAGCTTTCCGGCAGGGACGGGTCGAAAGGAACGTCTTCCCGCTCCAGCGAGGATATCCGCGCCAGGGGAGGAAGATCGGCGCGAAGGCGCAGGGCAAACCTCTCAATGGAGGAAGCCGCTCCCTGCACTTCAATACGCACACCGCGATCGGTATTGCGTACCGAACCGCACAGGCAGCAGCTCAAGGCAACCCGGTACACATGGGGCCGGAACCCCACACCCTGCACCCGCCCCGTCACAATGAAAATACTTCTGCTCTCTGCTGCCGCCGTGTCCTTTTCCATGGCATGACTCTACCACGTCTCACGTCCGGCGCAAGAGGCCCGGACAGGACGGCGGAAAGCCCGACCCGCCCGGGTGGAAGCGCATATTTTCCCCTTGCCGGGCCACTGTCATGCCTGCTAAAATATTTTATTCGTTCTTCTGTCCCGTGACGTTTCTGTTTCCGAACGCGCTTTCTGAGCCGATCCAGCCGAATCGGGCGGCCTCCCGCGGATAAGGACGGACAGCGCATGCATCTTTTATCCGCGGTCACCCCCCATCCGCCGACTGACTCCGCAGCCGACAGACGGGGGGCATGCGGATTGTCCCTCCCTGACGGGAGGAGTTGCAAAAAAGGATTTCAGCGGCCCCGCCGTTTTGCCAACAGATCTTTTTCCCCTGAAGGGGGGAGGTTTCAAACCATAAGGGAATTTCTGATGAACGACTCTCCTTCCCCGGCCCGCACCTTGGGGCAGATACTTGACGAAACCGTGGCCCGCTATCCCGAGCGGGACGCTCTTGTCTACTTCAATCAGGGCGTACGCCGCTCCTGGCGTGACTTCGCCCGTTCCGTGGACGAACTCGCCTGCGGCCTGATGGCCCTGGGCGTCGCTCCCGGCGAGAAGGTCGCCGTATGGGCGACCAACGTGCCTTACTGGGTGGAGCTGATGTTCGCCGCTGCGCGCATCGGCGCGGTGCTGCTCACGGTCAATACCAGTTATCGGGACAGTGAACTGCTTTACCTGCTCCGGCAGTCGGAATGCGAAAATATTTTCATTATCGACGGCGTTCGCGATCACGATTTCGTAGCCACTCTGTACAAGCTGGTGCCCGAACTGCGTACGCAGCCGCGCGGCGAACTGCACAGCGGGCAGCTTCCCTCCCTGAAACGGGTGATGTTTCTCGGAGAGGAACGTCATCGCGGCATGTACAGCATTCCGGAAATCGTGGAACTGAGCGCCGCGGTGGACAAGAAGGATTACGCGGAACGCAAGGCCGGAGTAAAGCCCGACGACGTGGTAAACATGCAGTATACTTCGGGGACTACGGGCTTTCCCAAGGGAGTCATGCTGACCCACACCGGCATAGGCTATAACGGCTACTGGATTGGCCGCAACCAGAAGCTCGGAGGAGACGACCGGGTCTGCATCACCGTTCCGCTCTTCCACTGCTTCGGCTGCGTACTCGGTGTCATGGCCTGCGTAAACCACGGCGCGGCCATGATCATACTGGAAACATTCTCGCCGGTACATGCCATGCAGGCGGTGGAGCAGGAAAAATGCACAGCCCTGTACGGCGTGCCGACCATGTATGTATCCATTGTCGAACACAAGCTTTTCCGGCGCTTCAACTACTCGTCGCTGCGCACGGGCATCATGAGCGGCGCGGTATGCCCGGAACCGCTCATGAGACGCGTGGTGGACGAAATGAACATGCGGGAAATAACCATCCCCTACGGTCTGACCGAAGGCTCGCCGGTCATGACCATGACCACGACCGATGAAACAATCGAACACCGCTGCGCCACCGTGGGGCGCGCCATGCCGGGCATTGAGGTAACCATCCGCGATCCCGACACAAATGAGGAACTTCCGGCCGGCGTCAGCGGAGAAATCTGCTGCCGGGGCTATAATGTCATGAAGGGATACTACCGTATGCCCGAGGCCACGCTTCAGGCCATTGACCAGGAGGGCTGGCTGCACTCCGGCGACCTCGGCGTCATGGACGAGTCGGGCTATCTGCGGATTACCGGACGCCTCAAGGACATGATCCTGCGCGGAGGAGAAAACGTGTATCCCCGTGAAGTGGAGGAATTCCTCATGGGGATGCCCGAAGTGCGCGACGTGCAGGTGGTGGGCGTGCCTTCCCGCCGTTACGGGGAAGAGGTGGGCGCCTTCATCATTCCCCGTCCGGGCTGCACCGTGCGTCCCGAGGATGTGCGGGATTTCTGCCGTGGGCATATCGGCTGGCACAAGATCCCCCGTTATATCGCCATGCTGGAGGAATTTCCCCAGACCGCCAACGGCAAGGTTCAGAAATACAAGCTGCGTGAGCTTGCCGCCCAGCTCTTTCCCGAAGCCGCACAGGGCGGACGCAAAAGCCGCAGGGAGCTTCCATGACCAGGGATACGCCTCCCCCGGGAAAACGCCCCGCCGCCGTTTATCTTGCCGCCCGGGGCTTTGAGCGAGAACTCGCCGACGAGCTGGAAATGCGTCAGCCCGGCTGCGTCACGGAGCGGCGTGAGCGTCTGTTTGTCTCTTCCGCGCCGCCCATCCCAGCCGCCTGGGCCCAGAATATCTGGCTGGAACCGTTCTTTCTGCCCATCGCCTCGGTAGGAGACGCCGCCCGCCAGCTCAGGGGCATTCAGCGCAACTGGCATTGTCACCCTGTGGATCTGTACCGCCGCACGGCGCTCATTGCGGAACATCTGCCTCCGGTCAAGGCCCGCCCGCTGGCCTTCGGGGAAAATGTCCCCGTTTCCCCACTGGGCGCATGGACGCTGTGGGAGCGTGACCTGCTCCTGCTCTCCGCCCGCTGCTCATCCCCCTTTCCGGACGGAGAAGTCCGCTTTGAGGAAGACAGGTTCAACCCGCCCAGCCGCGCCTACCTCAAGCTGTGGGAGGCGTTCACGCTGCTGGGCGAACGCCCGGCCCCCGGCGAACTGTGCCTTGATCTCGGAGCCTCTCCCGGAGGCTGGAGCTGGGTGCTCGGCACGCTTGGCGCGCATGTGTTCGCGGTGGACAAAGCGCCCCTTGCCCCGGGGGTCATGAACATGCGCGGAGTGGACTGGTGCAGGGGCAGCAGCTTTTCCCTCTCCCCCGATATGACCGGGACGGTGGACTGGCTCTTTTCCGACATGGCCTGCTATCCCGGCCGCCTGCTTGATCTGGTCCGCCTGTGGCACGAACATGGGGCGGCACGGCGTTTTCTGTGTACCCTGAAATTCCAGGGAGAAACGGATCATGCATCCGCTCGGGCCTTCGCGGCCTTCCCCGGCTCACGTCTTCTGCATCTCTCATGCAACCGGCATGAGCTTACCTGGTTTTTTAATCCAACTTCCTGTTAATTAGGCAAAATTCAGGAGGATCGCTTGACATTGCCCTGCACGCCCCCTAGAAAGAAAAGGCGCTGAAACGCGCACAATTTCTAGCCTAACGGAGAAAGTAAGATGACCAAAGCCGAGCTCGTCGACAAAATCTACGCGAAATCCGGTCTGCCCACCAAAGCCAAGTCCGAGGCCGCGCTGGATGCCACTATCGAAGCCATTACCGAATGCCTTACTGCCGGAGACTCCATCACGCTTACCGGATTCGGCAGCTTCAAGGTCACCAAGCGTGCCGCCCGCAAGGGTCGTAACCCCCGTACCGGCAAGGAAATTGAAATCGCTCCTTGCACTGTGGTGAAGTTCACTCCCGGCAAGACCCTCAAGGAAGCCGTAAAGTAGGTTTTTCCGCGCCCGCAGTGAGGAGAAAGCGCAATGCGGGGCGGAATCAGGCACAGCGAGACTCTGCCATGAAGCCCCGATATCCGGAGATATCACTTGAGTTGTGGCGTTCGGATCCGGCTTCAGGAGTAAATGCCGCGGAGAGGAACTGACCGGCAGATATTTTCAATTGCAAACTGTTCCAGCATGTAATGCCGCAACCTCTGTGCGCGCCATTCATACAAAAATCTCCCGTGCGATTCCGTTCAACATAACCTTGTGGGCGCTGCGGATTCTTCTTTCGGATCCGTATTGTATTCAAAGGGAATTCCGGCAAGCCGGAATTCCCTTTTTTCCAATCTGTCATGTCACGGCATGCTTCAATCCGCTGGCATCCCCCCGAAAGGAAGGGATGCGTAAAAACGTTGTCGGCTTGGCCGTGTTGTCAGCAACCAGGAGAAGGGGCGCTCCATAAAGGAATTTCTGATGCAATCCCATGATGTTTCTGTGTCGCTGGCTCACGCGGGCATGCCCTCAGACATTTTTCGACCGGGCGCATCTGTCGGCTGGAACACCGTGGATCGACGCAGGTCTTTCTTCCCTGATGCCGGCGGTCAGCCACAGCGACTCTCCCGGCATAAAAAAAGAATCCGCCAACTCCTTATCATATGAAGATTTCACCATGCGCATAATATCCGCCGAACGTTTGCGTCAGGCCGTCGAAGCTCTGATTCTTTCCGTTTCCCGCTCTCTGCCCTCCGATGTCCGGGCCGCGCTGCAAAGCGCCCTTGCAGAAGAAAGCTCCGTGCAAGGGCGGGAAATCCTGCGGCAACTGCTGGCCAATGCCGACTATGCGGAAGCAACGGGCCTTCCCCTCTGTCAGGATACCGGCACGGCGGTCTTTTTCGTGGAAATGGGAGAAGACGCCAGAATTGACGGCGCGGGACTCCAGGCCACGCTGGAGACCGCCACACGAAACGCCTATGCCAGCGGATACCTGCGCAATTCCATGTGCCATCCCCTGACGCGGGCCAATACCGGCGACAATACGCCTATATCTCTGCACCTTGATCTGGTGGCCGGCGATGGATTGCGCATCCGTTTCCTGCCCAAGGGCGGCGGAGCGGAAAACATGTCGCGCTGCGCCATGTTCGCGCCATCCAGAGGAATCAGCGGAATCAGGGATTTTGTGCTGGACACGGTCAGGCAGGCCGGGCCGAATCCCTGCCCGCCCATCATTGTGGGGGTGGGGGTGGGGGGAACCTTCGATCTCGCTCCGACCATTGCCAAGAAGGCTCTGCTCATGCCTCTGGACATGCCCAATCCCGACCCCGATGCGGCGGCGCTGGAAGCGGAGCTGCTTGATGCCATCAACCGGATGCCCATCGGCCCGGGGGGGCTGGGCGGAACCCGGACCTGCCTCGGAGTGCGCCTGCTGCTCCGTCCCTGTCACATCGCCAGTCTGCCCGTGGCGGTCAACATCCAGTGCAATGCCGCCCGGCGAGGAGAAATCTGTCTATGAGCGCCATTCATCTGACTACGCCCCTGCATTATGAAGACTTGCAGAAGCTGAAGGCCGGGGATCGGGTCACGCTGTCCGGCATCATCTTTGCCGCCCGCGACGTGGCCCATCGCCGCATGATCGAAGCACTGGACCGGGGGGCTCCCCTGCCCTTTGAACTGGACGGGGCTGTCATCTACTACGTCGGCCCCACGCCCCCGCCGCCCGGTCTGCCCATCGGTTCCGCCGGTCCGACCACTTCCTATCGCATGGATGCCTATGCACCCCGGCTCTATGCCCTTGGTCTTGCCGCCAGCATGGGCAAAGGAAAACGAAGCGCAGAGCTGCGCGCCGCGCTGCAGAAATACGGCGGCGTATATCTCGGCGCCACGGGCGGAGCAGCCGCGCTGCTGGCGCGCCATATCACGGCGGCGGAAGTCATCGCCTACCCGGAACTCGGACCGGAAGCGATACGCCGCCTGACAGTGGACAAGTTTCCTGCCATCGTCATATACGACGCACATGGCGGAGATGTATTCCCACCGATATGAATCAAGGCTGTCAACATCCGGAACGCCCCCGGCAAACCGGGGCTGTCCCGGATGCAGCCTCTCACGGCTTCCACGAGTGCCGCCCGGGGAAGATTGCCCGGCCCCCTCTCTTTCACCGAAAAAAACGGAACATCCCCGGCCAGCTCAAAACGGCGGCATATCCATCGCAATGGCAGGGAAAACAACGTGTTTCCGGCTCAGTTCGCCATGTCCGTTCCCGCCTGGGCATCGGCATTGTCACGTTCAAGCTCTCCGCGTATGCTTTCAAGCACATCATATATGCTCTGAGCCTGCCGGAGTATCTCCGTCACCTCTTCGGCGGCGACTTCCATGGACTGCGTTATATTGTGGCTCAGTTTGCTTATATCGGCCACGTTGCGGTTGATTTCCTCCGAAGCGGCGGACTGTTCCGTCGCCGCGGCAGCTATGGCCTGCACCTGACTGCTGGAATCATTGGCCAGCCCTGCAATATGGACAAGAGCCTCACCGGACTGCTGCGCCTGTCCGGTTACCTCATCAATGGCCTCAACCGCGTCCTGCACAGTCTGGGCGCTGCTGTCCGTCCCGGTCTGGATAGCACCGACTGCCTCGTCTACCTTGTGGGTGGCGGACATTGTCTTCTCGGCCAGCTTGCGCACCTCATCGGCGACTACAGCGAAACCGCGGCCGGCATCACCAGCCCGGGCAGCCTCAATGGCCGCATTCAGCGCCAGCAGATTGGTCTGATCCGCGATATCCCTGATGATGGTCAAAATTTCTCCTATCCCCCGGGCCTGAACATCCAGCGAGAGCATATCCTCCTTCAGCCCCAGAGAGCGCGCCTGCACGCTCTGCATGCCTGAAACGGTTCTTTCCATGGCGCGGGCTCCGGTTTCGGCCTCATTGTGGACAGTCAAGGAAGCATGCGCCGCGTCTTCGGCATTTTTGGCGACCTCCAGCACCGTGGAATTCATTTCCTCCATGGCCGTGGCGGTTTCAACGAGACGGCTGGAAGCCTGCACGGTCTGTTCCTTCACCTGCCCTATTTCACCCATAAGCGTGGAGGCCGCATCCCGCAGCTTTTCTCCCGCGGCGGAAAGCCGCTGCACGATTTCCTGGCGCCCGCGGCGGGAGGCTTCGCGCGCTTCACGTCGAAGAGCCGTTTCCTCCGTGATATCCTTGGAGACTTCCACATGTCCGATACGGTTTCCCGCTCGATCAAGCAGATAATGCAGATCCAGCAGCATGGTACGACCGGAAGGCAACGTATTGGTCAGACGCGTGACGCCTCTGCGCAGCTGTTCAATACCGCAGTCCGGCGTATTGCACAGGTTGCCGCCTTTTTCGGAACAATGACGTCCCAGACATTCGCCAGCCTTTTTGTTCATGGATGCGAGCGCGGCATCATTGCAGAAAGTCCAGCGCATTTCCATGTCCGTGACGGAAATGCCGAAAGGAATCGTGTTCAGAATACTCTCATACCAGTGGCACCGTTCAAGAGAGGCAGTATGGGCCCGGCATACGGCTTCATCCACGGGATCACCCGGCCGGATCATGCTCCTGTCCAGTTCCCCATCTTCAGCAGATGCTCTGATCAGCCGCAGAAGCGTCCGATCCCGCTTTCTGAACTCCAGCCTTATCAAAACGGCAGCGACAATCGTCACCAGAACGGCGAGACCGAAACCCGGCATCCATCCGCTGGAATCTTTCATCAGAAACCACTGCACAATGCAGTTTATGATCTGAGAGACAAAGAAGATGGACAGGATATTGATATAGTGTCTATTCACAACTCCCTCCTTCCAGCGGAGAATATACAATACTTTATGCGTGTTTATTCCTCCGGCATGGTCTTGATGTCAAGAAAAAATACACAGCCTGTACGGCAGATATCCATTTTTGCACACAAGGAAATCAAATCGTTCACAGTATGATATATGCATACCCTATACATGGTATACGTATCCTGATTGCCGCCCATTACGGCTATCCTGCATATGGCGTCCATTACGGGTCAGGTTCGGCTATTCGATTTTAGCAGGATAATGCTCCGATTTTTACCCTCGGGACAGGGATAATAATATAAATATATTTTTTGAATGAAAGATCAAAAGGCATCCGAGTGGCGTTTTCCTCATTTTTGAAACCATGCAATATATTCTCTTAATATATTACAAAAAATAAAAAAATGATATTGCATCATAACCAAAAAACCAACATATCAATATACTATTCGCATATTATATCAATATTATATCTTATTTTTGTTTATGGTTTTATCATGCAGCCGCATTGACGGCGTTGCGGGGGGTATATGATTTGTTCCGCACAGATGACAATATTCATTGCCGCAAGGACAGCCCGTGTTCCGCACGGGGAAAGGCGTCATGCATCCACAGCCGGATCGCCTGCGCCTTCGCGCGGCTCCGCCGCCCAAAGGCTCCGCCCCGCGTGACATTTCTTCCGTTCCCCCCCAGGATGCCGGCTTCCTGCCTGCGGGGAAGGGCACCCGAAGCTCGCTGCGCCCGCTCCGCCGGAAATCGGGAAAATTCTCAGCTCTGTTCTGCAGCAGAGCGATGAAAGGCGTCATTGACTATAAAAAAAAATTTTTATAGACTGAAAAGTTCATCACAAACTTTCAGGAACTTTGATGGTTATGCAGCAGCACTTCAATCCGCGCGAAGCGCGTACCCTCGTCGTACTGGCCGTTCCCGTCTTCCTGGCCCAACTCGCCCAGACGTCCATGGGCTTCGTGGATACCGTGGTCGCCGGCCGGGTCAGCCATACCGATATGGCCGCCGTGGCTGTCGCCAGCTCCTTCTGGATACCCGGCACACTGTTCGGGCTTGGTCTGCTCATGGCCATCACACCTCTGGTGGCGCAGTCCATCGGCGCAGGACAGAAGGAGGGTCTGGGACGTTTTCTGCGTCAGGGGGCATGGCTGGCCATGGCCCTGTCCGCTCTGCAGATGCTCTTTTTTTATGGCGTATCCAGATACATTACCGAGATGAAAGGCATTGACCCCGCGCTTTCCCACATTACGGCGCGTTATCTGCACGCGGTCGTCTGGGGAGTGCCCGGCTTCATGCTGTACGGCGCGCAGCGCGCCTATCTCGAGGGCCATGGCCGTACCCGCCCGGCAATGGTCGCCGGAATCATCGGTCTGTGCGTCAACGCACCGCTGAACTGGATCTTCGCCTTTGGCGAGTTCGGCATGCCCCGCCTGGGCGGCGTGGGCTGCGGCGTGGCCACAGCCGTGGTCTGCTGGCTGATGTGTTTCATACTGAGCTTTTCCGTACGCCGCCTCAATCCCCGCGCAATCCGCCTTGAAGCCCCGGCGCCGCAAATCATGAAGCGGATCGGCAGGATCGGACTGCCCGGAGCCTTTGCCATGCTGGTGGAAACTTCCAGTTTCGCCATCATCGCTCTGCTCATTGCCCCCCTCGGCACCATCGCCGTGGCAGGGCACCAGATCGCCCTGAATGTCAGCGGGCTGGTATTCATGCTGCCGCTTTCGCTGGGCACAGCCACCACTATCAGGGTAGGACTGCGCCTCGGCCAGGGAAATATTGAGGAAGCCCACACCGCACGCATGACATCCCTGTGGATGGCAGTGTTCATTGCCTGCGGCACGGCGCTGCTTCTCTATTTGTTCCGTTTTCCCATTGCACGGGTATACAACAATACGCCAGAGGTTATCGCACTGGCTGGAATGCTCATGTTCTACAACGCGCTGTATCAGATTCCGGACAGCATCCAGATGGTCACACTAGGCGCACTGCGCGGCTATAACGATACACGCGCCATTTTTATTGTGGCCTTTCTTTCCTACTGGGGGGTCAGCCTTCCTGTCGGATATATGCTTTGTTTCCATGGGCTGCCCGGTATGGCCGCCATGGGGGTCAAAGGTTTCTGGATCGGATTCATTGTGGGCTTATGCTGTTCAGCCGCGCTGTACCTGTTCCGGCTGGCGCGGCTGGAACATCTGACGCCGGAAGAGCTGAAAGCCAAGCTTGCGAAATAGCATGTAAAAGCGGCATCGAAAAACGCGATGCCGCTTTTACCGGATACGGTCAAGATTCGTCTTGACCCCACATTCAAATAGAATGTTTATATCCGCCCTTCTTTTTTCCTGCAGATTCCGCTCCCGAAGCCGGAGCTGCATGTGGAGACGCCGGGGGGGACGGCTCTGCCCCCCCGGCCGTAAAAGCAAAGCACGTTATGATGTGGAGAGCAGTGATGAGTCCTGCACGGTTCGACTCCGGGAACATCCCCGCATGAACTGCTTCAAATCCTCCGCTTGCCCGAGCCGTCCCCCTTGCGTATGTTGTCGCCATGCACTTTCCCACGGCCGAAATCAGCCTTTTTCCTCTTCTTCCGCCCTTGGCGGCCTTTGCTGTTTCCTTTCTCACGAGCATGGGCGGAGTTTCCGGGGCCTTTCTTCTGCTTCCTCTGCAAATTTCGCTCGGCTACACAACCCCCTCGGTCAGCGCCACCAATCATCTTTTCAACGTCATTGCCGCCCCCGGCGGCGTATGGCGCTACTACCGCGAAGGGCGCCTGCTGACGCCTCTGGCGACATGCGCCGTGCTGGGCAGTCTGCCGGGCGTGTTCATCGGAGCCCTTATCCGGCTGGAATGGCTGGCTGACACGTCCCGCTTCAAAATATTCGCCGCCATGGTGCTGCTGTTTCTGGCAGCCCGCCTGGTGATCGGACTGCGCGGGGAAAGAGCCGCACTGAACGCTCCCGGCCGGAGCCGTCCCGTCATTCTGGAACAGCGTCTCCACCGCCTCCGTTTTTTCTTTCAGGGCAGAGAATACGCCTGCGACTTGCGCGCCGTGTTTTTGCTGACGCTGCTCATCGGCCTGACGGGAGGCATCTACGGTATCGGAGGAGGCTCCATCCTCGCGCCTTTTCTGGTTTCCGGCTTCCGGCTTCCGGTACATGTCACAGCGGGCCCTACCCTGTTATGCACGCTTGTCACCTCCACCGGCGGCGTGCTGATCTATGAGCTGATTGCCCCCCTGTACCCCGGCCTTTCCGTCGGCCCCGACTGGACGCTGGGGGTGCTTTTCGGTCTGGGCGGCCTTGCGGGCATGTATGCCGGCGCGCGCTGCCAGAAGCATCTGCCGGAACGTCCCGTCCGGCTGCTGCTTGCGGTCATTGTCCTGGGCACGGCTCTCGGCTGGCTTTTACCCCTCCTCTGACTTTCAAGGACATGCCATGCTTGATGTTCCTCTCCAACGCGTTGCCGCCATTCACGATCTGTCCGGATTCGGGCGGGCTTCCCTCACCGTTGTCATCCCCATTCTCGCCAGCATGGGCGTTCAGGTCTGCCCGCTGCCCACGGCAGTGCTTTCTTCCCAGACTTCCGGCGTGGAAGGCTTCACCTTTCATGATCTTACCAGTGAAATGGGCCCCATGCTCGATCACTGGGAGAGCATGGGACTGAAGTTCGACGCCGTATATTCCGGCTTTCTCGGCAATCCGCGCCAGCTTGAGATCGCTGCACGCTGTATCCGCGATTTTCTCAGACCGGGCGGTTTTGCCCTGGTGGATCCGGTTCTTGGCGACAACGGCGTTCTCGATCCCACGCAAACTCCGGAAATGGTGGAAGCCATGCGCCGGCTTGTCCGGCATGCCCATGTCATCTCACCGAACCTCACCGAAGCGGCCTTTCTGCTGAATGAACCTTTCCGCCCCGGACTTTCCCGGCAGGATCTCAAAGCTCAGCTTGTCCGCCTTGCCGACATGGGGCCGGACCGGGTCATCATCACCAGCGCCCCTTCCGAACGAAAAGGATTTTGCGCGGCCGTGGCCTACGACCGGGAACAGAACAGGTTCTGGAAAGTGGAAAGCCCCTGGATTCCCGCTTTCTACCCCGGCACGGGAGACACCTTTTCCAGCGTTCTGGCAGGCGCGTTTCTTCAGGGCGACAGCCTGCCCGTCGCTTTGGAACGCGCCGTACGGTTCGTCACTCTGGGCATCCGGGTCACTTTCGGCTACGATACCAGGCACAGCGACGGCGTACTGCTGGAACGCACCCTTCCCGCCCTGCGTGACCGCTGTGACATAGGCGGCTATTCGGCCTTCTGAACGAGTGCTCCACGGCCTCCCTCCGGAGCGGGCCGCAGGCGGCAATAAAGAAAAACTGAAAAGGGACGATATACCAACCATGCAGCGGACAATGCGTCATTCCCTGCGTGAAGCCATCGAGGTTGTCATGGATTCCGTCTTTCCCCCTCTTTTCCGCCGCGGAATGCGGCTTGCCCTGCCGGCTTTTCTTCTGATCTGCCTGGAGTTCTGGCCTGTCTCCGGCGCCGGAGCGGCAAGCCGTACGGCTGACGCCCTCTCTCCGGCCCCTTCGACACCCCCGACGCAGGGAGCGGCCCGCGCTCCGGTTCCTCCCGGCATGCAGCGCATTTACGTCTTTGACTCCATGGATAAATCGCTGACCCCCATGTTGTGCCGCCCGGAAGACCCTGCCATCCCCGCCGCGAAGGAGGGACGCCTGGGTATCAGGACAGGAACCGGCACTCCGGCTGCTTCCCCTGTGCCCGTATCTGCACCTCCCGCAAAAAGCGTCCCGGCCGCGCCGCCTTCTCCCGTGACAAGCACAGGCTCTGCCCCCGTACCGGCCCTTTTTCCCGCATCGCCTGCCCTTTCCCCGGTTCCGGCCGCCCCCGGTCAGAGCATACAGGAAAAACGCATTGTGCCGGGTCAGATGGAGCGTGAGATTCAGACCATCTGGAAATACTATGCCCGCAGGAAACAAGCCTATCTTCCCCGGGGCGAGGGACCGTTATGGGGGCCTTCTCCCGACCCGGCCGCACGCAGACGGGTTCCGGAATTTTCCCGAACCCATGTTCGGACTTCGTCCCCCGCGTCATCCGGCAGAATCGTCACACACAAGGTCCCGGCGCAATCCCAGGCAGCCCCCGCTCCCCGGAATATACCCACCCCTGCACAGGGAGGAGAGGGCACGGCTCCACAGGGCGTTTCCGCCACGCCCTCTCCTCTGACATCAGACCAGCCGGCTCCCCCGGTCACGGCTTCCCGTTCGCCATCTGTCCTCGCGCCTGCCGCCAACAGTGCCGCGCCGCCGATGCCCGCCCCTTCCGTGCCCGCGACACGCAGCCTCGGCAGATAGAGGGCCGCGTTAACAGACAAGACATCCGGTTTTCCCGCATGTTCCGGATGCAATGCGCGTTTCCGCATGGAGGGGATTTCAGCTTGACGGGCCTCTATGCCGGGGATATAACTCTCAGTTCCGATACTCTGAAGGAGATTGTGCGTCATGAAAAGAACCTATCAGCCCAGCAAAATCAGCAGAAAGCGTACCCACGGTTTCCGTGCCCGCATGAGCACTCCCAACGGTCGCGCCCTGATCAACCGCAGACGTGCCAAAGGCCGCAAGAGCCTGTCCGCCTAGTCTGGCTTTTCAGGCATAGCCCGGAAGGGAGCCTGTCAGCAAAGCAAGCAGGGCCACATGCGACCGAGATTCCGTGGCCCTCTTGTTTTGTTAAAAAGCGGCTTTTCATGCCTGGAACCCGGGTCGCGCCATGTCGCTTACCTGGCCCCGCACGCGCAGACTGACCCGCAGGTCGGAATATACGGCCTGTTATAATGGTGGAGTTCGCCACCATACGCGTTATTTTGTGCTTTTTGTCCATGCCGGTGCGGCCTCGACTGCCGCAGGCCGCCTTGGCCTCGCGGTATCGAAAAAATGCGGGAACGCCGTTGCGCGCAACCGCATCAAGCGCGTCCTCAGGGATTTCTTCCGTTTGAGGCAACACGAAATGCCCGCCATGGACATTGTCGTCACGCCAAAGCGCCATTTGCGGGCGGACAAGCTGAATCTCGCTCTTGTGGAACGGGAGCTTGCCCCTCTGCTTGCACGGATTGGCCGATCCGTGCCGGAAGAAGACTCCGGGCTTTCCCGTCCCCGGACGGGTTCTTCCTCCGGCTGCGGAGGCGATGCATGAATCTCGCACAGTGGGTGCTCATTCTGCCCATCCGCGTCTACAAGCTCTGCATTTCGCCGCTGCTGCCCCCTTCCTGCCGCTTCTATCCTTCCTGTTCCAGCTATGCCATTCAGGCCATTACCCTGCACGGCCCCCTGAAGGGGCTGTGGCTAGCCGTCAAGCGCATCCTGCGCTGTCACCCCGGATCGGCGGGAGGGTTCGATCCCGTACCGCCCCCAATCATCACCCCAGCCAAGCGCCCCCTCGCGGAGCACCGGGAACATCATGGATAACAAACGTCTTTTGCTCGCCACCGCCATTTGTTTCGCCGTGCTGGTGGGCTGGCAGTATCTTGCCGAATTTATGGGCTGGCTCCCCAAAAGGGAACCGGCACCTCAGCCTGCGGCGGAAATGCCGGCCGCCGAACAGGGCGCGCCGCAAGCACCCGCTGTGGAAACGCCCCTGCCCGCCTTCGCCCCCGCCGAAGGCCGTGTCGTGACTGTGGAAACGCCTCTGTACCGTGCGGAATTCCACAGCGGCGGCGGCATTCTCAAATCCTTCGTCCTGAAAAAATACCGCACCACCGTGGAGCCGGACTCTCCCGACTTTGAGATGGTCGGCCCGGCGGCTTCCGCCATGTCACCCATGGGGGTGCTGATTAACGGCCAGCCGTCATGGAACAAGGGACAATGGTCCTTCAGCGGCGGAGATCTCCTCCTTGAGGAAGGCAAAAGCGGAACTCTGATCTTTGAGGGGCTGCTTGACGGTATCCGCATTCGCCGCGAGATCGGTTTCAATGCCGACAACTATCTGATGAATGAAAAGCTCTCCCTCGGAGCGTCCGGCAGCTCCGCCCGCGTAAGCTGGACTCTGGCCACAGGCAACCTGAGCGGAGGCAACAATTATGACCTCATGTCCATGGCCTGGGACATGGGAGGCTCCTTCTCGCGCGAGACAGACGCGGCGGATCTGGAAAAAGAAGGCATTCTGAAAACCGGCGACATCTACTGGGCCGGTACCATGAGCAACTATTTCCTGGCCGCCGTCGCGCCGGACAAGACCGAAAACGCCATATTCAAGGGCAGGATTCTGCCCGGAGGCGTCTGGCGCGCCGCCGTGGAGATGCCCGCCGTCAACCTGGCAGGCGGGCAGACGGTGAGCATGAATGCGGACTGGTGGTTCGGCCCCAAGGATCGCGATCTGCTGCAGGCCGCACCCAATGACATGTCCAAATCCATCGACATGGGAATATTCACCATAATCGCCGTCCCCCTGCTCAAACTTCTCACCTGGCTGCACGGTCTTGTGGGCAACTGGGGCGTAGCCATTATCCTGCTGACGATCATCATCAAGATCGTATTCTGGCCCTTGACCCGCAAAAGCTACACTTCCATGGAAAAGATGAAGAAAATCCAGCCCATGATGAAGCAGCTCCAGGAAAAGCACGGCAAGGACAAGGAAGCGCTGAGCCGCGAAATGATGCAGTTGTATAAAACCTACGGCGTCAATCCCATGGGCGGCTGTCTGCCCATTCTGATCCAACTGCCGGTGTTTGTTGCCCTGTATCAGGCGCTGCTGAATTCCATCGCGCTGAGGCACGCCTCCTTCATCACCTATCTGCCCGGTACCGACATGCTGTGGCTGGCCGACCTGTCCGCGCGTGACCCCTATTATATCACTCCGCTGGTCATGGGCGCCACCATGCTGCTGCAGCAATGGCTTTCACCCGCCATGGGCGACCCTACCCAGCGCAAGATGATGATGCTGATGCCGGTCATCTTCACGGTCATGTTCCTCAACTTCCCCGCCGGGCTTGTGATCTACTGGCTCAGCAACAATATTCTGTCCATTGCTCAGCAGTGGTGGACCCTGCGCAAGGCATAATCCACAGGCTGACATACTAAAGAGGAAAGCTCCATGAGCGATTTCAAGGAGTTTCAGGGAAAAACGCTGGATGCGGCCATAGCTGACGCCTGCGCCTACTATGACGCCCCGCGCGAAAAACTGGAAATCGAGATTATTGAAGACGCCAAAAGCGGCATTTTCGGCATCGTCGGCGCCCGCAAGGCCCGTATCCATGCCCGGCGCGCCCAACTGCCCGATCTTGGACGCACGGCCCGTGATCGAAAAGAAAGAAACACCCCTCTTTCCACCGATGCTCCCCATTCCGAAATACCTTCCGCAGCAGAGGAGAATTCCGCGGAAGACAATGCCGAACGGCAGGAACGGGCTCCGCTGCAAAAAGGTCAGGAAGAGCGGCCGAAAAAGCGCGGGCGCAGGGGAAATGGCAGGAACGAACGGGAAGGCGGTGAAAACGGACAGTCCGCATGTGTGTCCGCTGACGAGGCGGATAACGGAAACGAGGCGCAAGAAAACGAGGCGGCGCAGGCAGGCCCCGATTCGGAAGCACAGCGCGGGCGCAAGGGGCGCAGAGGGCGGGGGGGGGAAGCCGACATCTCCCGTGAAGCGGCTGAAACTGAAAACAGCGCAGAACAGGACGGATATGATCTGCCCCCGCGCGTGGCCCTTACCGAACTCGATCAGGAGAAGCTTGTCCAGGTGACAACGGATATTGTTCACGCGCTGGTGGAATCCATTGCCGATGACGCCGCCCTGGAAGTTAACGTAAGTGAGGATCGGCTTCAGGTACGGGTGGATTGTGCCGATACCGGCCTGCTTATCGGGCGTGACGGCCAGAATCTTGCAGCAGTGCAGTATCTGGCTACACGCATGATCGCCCGTGCCATGGACGCCCAGATCCGTCTGCAGCTGGATGCGGGAGACTACCATTCCCGCCAGGATTCCCGCCTGCAGGAACTGGCCATCTCCCTTGCGGAGAAAGTCAAGCTCACGGGGCGTTCACAGTCTACCCGGCCGCTCAGTGCCTACCAGCGCCGTCTGATCCATCTTTGTCTTCAGGACGACCCTGATGTGCAGACACGAAGCTCCGGCGAAGGAGCCATGAAGCGTGTGGTCATCCTGCGCCGCAGGGACAGGGAATACCAGGAAGACTGATTCCTCTGCGCAACCTGAAAGCAGGGGGCTTGCCGATATATCGGCAAGCCCCCTGCTTTCAGGCGCAATGTCGCTCTGTTCGGCTCGGTATCTGCTTCAGGAAGAAATGCTTTCGGAGTGAGGCTCAGCGGGACTTATCCCGATTCTCACTGTCCGCAACGAACTTCGAACTCACGGCAGAGATACAGCTCCCCCCCCCCTCTGTCCGATGCCGCACAGCAGTTCATTTGCGGCGTATCCCCTGCTGATCAGAGCAAATGACATGCCGCCTGGTGGCCGGGGACGATTTCCCGCAGAACAGGCGCCTGCTCCCGGCATATCGGCATGGCCCTTTCGCAGCGCGGATGAAAATGGCATCCTCTCGGGGGATTTAGAGGCGAAGGAATTTCTCCGGATACAGGGCGAAAGCTCTGATGCCGGCTATCCAGCCGCGGCACCTCGCGCAGCAGCGCATGCGTATAGGGATGCGCCGGACGGGCAAAAAGCTCTTCCGTATCCGCGCTCTCCACCACACGCCCCAGGTACATCACCACCACGCGATCGGAAATGTGTTCAACCACGGAAATATCATGGCTGATGAACACATAGGTAAGATTCAGCTCTTCACGCAGTCGGATAAAAAGATTGATGATCTGCGCCTGAATGGAAACATCCAGCGCCGCTACTGATTCATCGCACACAATGCACTCGGGCCGCACGGCCAGCGCGCGGGCAATGCCTATGCGCTGCCGCTGCCCCCCGGAAAACTGGTGCGGATAGCGCTGGCCATATTCGGGATCAAGGCCAACCTTGAGCATGATGCCGTCAAGAAAGGCGTCCATCTCCTTTGCCGGAACCACACGATGTACGCGCGGAGCTTCTCTGATGATGTCACGCACACGGTAGCGGGGGTTGAGCGAGGCAAAAGGGTCCTGAAATATCATCTGGATTTTCAGATCAGCCTCGCGCCGCTGCTCGGGTGAAAGCGTGTTCACGTCCATTCCCCGATACAGAATTTTCCCCTCGGAAGGAGACAGAATCCCCGCCATCATGCGGCCAAGCGTGGATTTGCCGCAGCCGGATTCTCCCACCAGTCCCAGCACCTCGCCTTCATGCACGGACAGGGAAACATCGTCCACGGCATGCACGACCTGTTCCTTCTGGCGGGAGCCGAGCGCCCGAGCAATCTTCGCGGCGAGATCCAGCGGTCTGGAAAAACGCCGGGAGACGCTCCGCAGATCAAGAAGCGGTGCCTTCCCGGAGGATGCGGCGAATCTGTTCATGCGGAAGCTCCTTCTGCGGCGGAACAGGAAAGAGAGACAGAGGGAATCCCCCCCGGAAAGAAACAGCGCACCATGCGCCCTGCGTCCTCATGCATCTCCGGCTGGGCAAGGCAGGTTTCCGTGGCCCGATCGCAACGCTCCCGGAACGCGCATCCTTCCGGCAGATGCAGCAGAGAAGGTGTCATGCCCGGGATCTGCTGCAGAGGGACGCCGCGCCGGTTGCGGCTCGGAATGCTGCCGATAAGCCCCTGTGTATACGGGTGGCGGGGATTGTCCAGCACGGCGTCCACCGCCCCCTGTTCCACAATGCGCCCGGCGTACATAACGCTGACCTCGTCGGCCAGCCCGGCGATGACAGCCAGATCGTGAGAAATCCAGATCATTCCAGTTCCCGTTTCACGACAGAGTTTTTGCGCCTCATGGAGTATCTGTGCCTGAATGGTCACATCCAGCGCCGTAGTCGGCTCATCCGCAATAATCAGATCGGGCCTGTTCAGCAGTGCGATGGCAATGGCCACACGCTGGCGCATCCCTCCTGAAAATTCATGCGGATAACATTTGAGGCGCGCCTCCGGAGCGGGAATGCCCACCTGTCCCAGCGCATCCCGGCAGCGATTCAGTGCCTCTTTCCGGGAGACCGAAGGATCATGGCTGGTAATGGCTTCCAGCATTTGCGTATCAATGCGCAATACCGGATTCAGGGTCATCAGCGGATCCTGAAAAATCATGGCGATGCGGGAACCGCGCAGCTCGCGCAGGCGGCGAGGATTTGCCCCCACCAGTTCCTCGCCGAGAAAGCGTATGCTGCCGCTCATGATGCGGCCCGGCGGGTCCACCAGCCCGAGAATGGAAAAACCGGTCACGGACTTGCCGGACCCGGACTCGCCCACAAGCCCCATGACCTTGCCCCTGGTCACGGAAAAACTAACTCCGTCCACGGCCCTGGCGACGCCCGCCCGGGTGAGAAAATGAGTCTTCAGATCACGGACGTCAAGCAGAGCCTCGCCCTGCCCGCCGCCTTCCGTCACATGGATTTCGGATACGGTCATTGCTGGAGCCTCGGATTCAGAATATCGCGCAGGTGGTCACCCACAAGATTAATGCCCACAATGAGCAGCAGCAGGGCCATGCCGGGGTAAAAGCTGATCCAGTACACGCCGCTCAGCAGATAGTCGAATCCGTTGGCAATAAGCAGACCAAGAGACGGCTCGGTGACGGGCAGCCCCAATCCCAGAAAGGAAAGTGTGGCTTCAAGCGACACGGCGTAGGCCACGCGCATGGTCACCACGACAATAAGCGGGGGCAGACAGTTGGGCAGGAGATGCCGGAAGATGATGCGCGCAGGGCTGAGTGCCAGGCAGCGTGCGGCCTCCACATATTCCTTGCGTCTCTCCACCAGAGCCGAGCCGCGTACCGTGCGCGCGTAATAGGCCCACTGCGTCACAACCAGGGCGATGATGATCTTGTCCACCCCCTGCCCGAGAATGGCCAGCAGGATCAGGGCGATGAGTATAGCCGGAAAACTCAGTTGAATATCCACCACACGCATGATCAGGGTATCCGCCCATCCCCCCCTGTAGGCGGCGAACAGCCCGGCCGCCGCGCCGACGAGCAGGGCGATGAAGGCGCTGCTTACGCCCACCAGCAGGCTGGTCCGTAAACCATACAGGATGCCGCTGAGCAAATCCCTCCCCTGATCATCGGTGCCGAACCAGTAGGTGAGCGTTCCGTCCATGTTCTGACTGCCGGGAGCCAGTTTGCCGTCCATGAAATCAAGCTGCTGGAGATCATACGGATTCTGCGGCGCGATAAAGGGTGCGAACAGAGCCAGAAGCACAAGCGCCAGCACCAGAACGAGACCGGACACCGCCAGTCTGCTGGCCATGAAGCTGCGGACAAAACGCCGAAACGGCGTGACCACGGCTTCGGATGAGCGCGCCGATGCAAGAGCATTCATTGATTCATATCCTCCAGACGCACGCGGGGGTCTGCGGCGGAATAGAGAAAATCGACAAGAAGATTGATGACGATGAACATGGTCACTGTCACCAGCAGGTAGGCCACGATAACCGGACGGTCAAGCACGCCGATGGAATCGATAATCAGCTTTCCCATGCCCGGCCAGGCAAAAATGGTTTCCGTCACTACAGCAAAGGCGATGACATTGCCAAGTTCCAGCCCCACCACAGTGATAATCGGAATAAGCGCGTTCTTGAGCACATGCACGCCGATAACACGCGCTTCGGAAACACCCTTGGCTCTGGCAAAGCGGACGTAATCCATCAGCAGGTTCTCTCTTACGCCCGCGCGCGTCAGGCGTATGACCAGAGATATCTTGAACAGGGCCAGATTGACGGCAGGCAGCAGCATGTGCTTCAGGCCGTCGAGCGTGAGAAAGCTCACCGGCACGCCGAACAAAAGCCGTGTTTCTCCACGCCCCGTGGCGGGCAGCCACCCAAGATACACGCTGAACAGCATGACCATCATCAGGCCGATCCAGAAGGTGGGCAGGCTGAACCCCAGAATGGAAAATGTCATGATCGACTTTGCCGCTTTCGAGTCCGGCCTCAGCCCCGCGACAAGCCCGAGGGGAATGCCCGCCGCCACGGCGATGATCACGGCGGCCAGCGCCAGCTCCAGCGTGGCGGGCATGCGCTCGAGAATCAAGCCCAGCGCAGGCCGGTTGAACACGAAGGAATTGCCCAGATCGCCGTGCAGCGCGTTGACGAGAAAGGTCCGGTACTGATCCCACATGGGGCGATCCAGCCCCAAGGCGCGCACGGCAGCCTCATATTCCTCAGGCGTGGCCAGGGGGCTGATGAGAATGTCGGCAGGGTTGCCCACCGCGAACACTCCCATGAATACAAGCAGCGACATGACGAACAGCACGACCACGGCCTGCATCAGACGCCGGATGAAATAGGCAAGCATACACACACTCTCTCATGTTTCAGACCACAGCCGGGCATCGGCCGACACGCTCTGCCCGCAGCACCCGCCCGGCTCCCGGCGTCACCACACATCCCCGGAACTTCCGCAGGAAGGCTTCCCGGAATCGGGAAATCACCTTGACACGGGTATGCGATCTCCGTACCTAACACGAATATCATCACTTTCCAAGCGGAATTCCGGCACTCGCCGGGCCGCGCGGCCTTTCCACATTCGGAGGTTTTCATGCTGAAAGGAACTCTGCGCGCTGTTATCCTCGGAGCGCTTCTTGCCGCCTTCGGAAGCGGCCCGGCACTTGCGGCCGAACTCAGGATCGGCCTTGCCGCTCCGGTCACCTCGCTCGACCCCGTGTTTTATGTAGGCGGCCCGAACAGCGCCATGTCCCGCAACATGTACGACGCTCTGGTCAATCAGGATGAAAAGCAGCAGATCCGCCCTGCTCTCGCTCTTTCATGGACGCCGGTCGGCGATACCACATGGGAATTCAGGCTGCGCAGCGGCGTCAGATTCCATGACGGCACGCCCCTGACCGCCGAAGACGTGGCCGCCACCATCCGCCGCGTCCCCATGGCGGCGGAAAACAGTCCCAGCTCGTTCATGCGCTTTGTAAAAGATATCAAGAAGATTGAAGTCGTCGATCCTCTGACTGTCCGGCTGCACACGGAAACCCCTGTTCCGCTGCTGCCCAACTATCTGAGTCGCATCAGCATCATGCCCGCCGCCATGGAAAAGGCGCGCACGCAGGATCTGGACAAGGGAAACGGCGTTATCGGCACCGGCCCCTACCGCTTTGTATCCTGGCAGCCGGACAGCCAGATTGTGCTGGAAGCCAATCCCGATTACTGGGGCGGCAAACCCGCATGGGACAAAGTCGTCTACCGTTTTATCCCTACCGACAGTTCCCGTGTGGCCGCGCTGCTGGCCGGGGATGTGGATCTTATTGAAAACGTCCCCTCCAGTTCCCTGAACGTGCTGCGCAAGAACCAGAACTTCCGGCTGGAATCAGCCAGCGGCAACCGCGTGCTGTATCTGGCTCTGGATCACGACCGTGAGGTTTCCCCTTTCGCCGCGGGTCCCGACGGCAAGAATCCTCTGCGCGACAGAAAGGTACGCCAGGCCATGTCCATGGCCATCGCCCGCGACGCGCTGATCGCGCGCATCATGGACGGCCAGGGCGTTCCGGCCGGACAGCTTGTGCCTCAGGGCTTCTTCGGCTGGGTACCCGGTCTTGAGGCGCCCAAGGCCGATATGTCCGCCGCGAAAAAACTGCTTGCCGAGGCAGGTTATCCTGACGGATTCACGCTGACCTACCATGCCACCAACGACCGTTATCCCAATGATGAAAAGGTGGCCCAGGCCATCGGCCAGATGTTCAGCAAAATCGGCATTAAGGTATCTGTGGTCACACTGCCCGGCAACGTGTACTTCTCCCGTGCCTCCGCGCGCGAGTTCAGCATCGTCATGGGCGGCGCAGCGGCGGAAACCGGTGAGGCCGCCAGCGTGCTCGGCCCCCTGCTCGCCACGTTCGATAAGGAAAAAGGACAGGGACAGGGCAATCGGGGCCGCTATTCCAATCCCGAGTTTGACCGTCTGTACGGCGAGGCTCTGGTCAACGTGGACGACGCCAAGCGCGAAAAACTGCTTCAGGACGCCACCCGCCTGGCAATGGAAGATGTGGGCGTCATCCCCGTATTCTTCTTCACCAACAACTGGGCCATGCGCAAGGCTCTCTCCATCGCCCCCCGCGCCGACGGCTATACTCTCGCCTTCTACGTTTCACAAAAATAACACCGTTCTGTTTTGAAAATCCGCATACCGTCATGGATGCGCCCGGTCAGGCCGGCCGGGCGCATCTCTTTTCTGCCCTGCTTTCGTGCAATTTTGCCCTCAGACAGAACTGCCCCTATTCGTACGCTGCCAGCCGTTCCTTCAGAAAAGCGAAAAAGGCCGGAGCGTCGATGCCGGTCAGCACATGGGCGTTGGCCGGACACCCCGTTTTTCCCCGCCAGTCGGCCTGCGTGTGCCCCAGGGTCAGATGCCCCTCGCAGTCCACATCTACAAAAACATCGCGTCCGGTAAAAAACTCGGGGCGCAGCAGCCAGGCCACAGTGGTGGGATCATGCAGCGGCCCGCCCACTTCTCCGTAACGCTCCGGATCGTTGCGGTCATAAAAAGTGATCAGTTCCGCAGCCACGGAGGCTACACGCCGTTTCAGCGCCTTGAGCGACGCCACCCACTCCGGCTTGGCCAGTGCCCTGAACGTCATGTCCAGCGGTGCGAGCGTGATGGGCGCGCCGCTGGAAAAGACGATGCGCGCCGCGTGCGGATCGGCAAGGATATTGTATTCCGCACTGGGCGTACGATTGCCCAGTGCGGAAAAAGCCCCGCCCATGATGACCAGGCGTTCGATCCCCCGCACGACGGAAGGCCTCATGGAGAAAACCACTCCCAGGTCGGTCAGCGGGCCGATGGCGCAAATCGTCACCTTTTCCCTTCGCCCCTGCGCCGCCTCATCCAGCGTGTCCAGCAGGAAATCCACCGCGTGCCCGTGCATGAGCGGCATGGAGGGCGGAGGCAGAAGCGTTCCTCCCAGCCCGGACACCCCGCTGTACTTGCCGAAAATCTGCTCGCGCAGCATGGGACGCGGACAGCCGGCATACACCGGAATATCCGGACGCCCCGCCAGTTCACAGATGCGCCGGGCGTTGTCCTGCGTGGCGGCCAGCGGCACGTTGCCCGCCACAGCGCATATGCCCAGCAGATCAAGTTCCGGAGACGCCAGCGCCAGCAGGATGGCAATGGCGTCATCCACGCCGGGATCGGTATCAATAATCAGCGGGCGGCGTTTCATGCGTCATTCCTCCCATACGCGCGCAGGCGTTCCGTCAGATCGGCGAAAAAGGCATCTGCATCAAGATCCGTCAGCACCAGGGCATTGGAGGGCTGCCCGGTCTGCCCGAACCAGTCGACCATGGTATATCCCATGCATCGCTCGCTGGCGCATTCCACCGCCACATACCCCTCTCTGCCGGAAAAATATTCAGGGTGCAGCAGCCAGCCGAATACGGCGGGATCATGCAGGGGAACGCCCCCTCCGCCGGGGAGGGAACCGATATCCCTGCCTGCGGTCAGCAGATCCGCCGCGAATTCCGCCACCGGGTTGCCCGCAGCCCGGATGCCGGCCAGCCTCTCGGACGTCGCCAGAGCCTTGCGGGTAAGATCCAGAGGCGCGATCACAAGGGGCGCTCCACAGGAAAAAACCACCTGCGCGGCATGGGGGTCGGAAAGGATATTGAACTCGGCACAGGGCGAGGCGTTGCCCTGTTCGGCAAAGGCCCCGCCCATGAGCACGATGCGCTCAATGCCGTTCACGATATCCGGTGCCTGGATCAGTGCCAGCGCAATATTGGTCAGCGGCGCGAGCGGACAGAGCGTCACCCTGGGGCGCTCGCCCCGCGCAGCCTCATGCAGAACCCGGATCAGGAAGCGCACGGCATGTTCCTCCTCCGCTCCGCGCGAAAGCGGGGCGGCGCCATCTCCGCCCATACCTCCCAGGCCGTCAGCGCCATGACACGCGGCGTATTCGGGAGAGCGCAGCAGGGGGCGGGAACATCCGGCGTACACGGGCACCCCGGTAAATCCGGAACGCTCGCGCACAATCAGCGCATTGGCCAGGGTGCGCTCCAGCGGCACATTGCCGGAAACAGCGGTAATGGCAAGCACGTCCAGTTCCGGGGACGCCAGAGCCAGCAGCAATGCCACAGCGTCGTCTATGCCCGGATCCGTGTCGATGATAACAGGAATGCGTTTCACGAAAATATCTCCTTTTCCGGCGTGCAGCCGCACAGTCCGCATGCCCATGCTCTTCAGATATGTGTCCGGTCTGTCAGTGAACGTCACCTGCCAGCATTCTTTCCACTTCAAGGGCGGAAGGCATGCCGCCGCGCGCTCCCCGCTGCAGGCAGGAAAGAGCGCCGGCCGCATTGGCCCGGCGTATGGCCTCGGCCAGAGCCAGACCGCCGTCCAGACACGCCGCCAGCACTCCGCAGAACGTATCGCCCGCGCCCGTGCTGTCTACCGGAGAAATCGCCGCGCCTTCCACATGCAGGCGCTTGCCGTCAGGGCGGCACAACGCCGCTCCCCGCGCGCCGAGCGTAGTGATCACGTCGATACCGCAACAGGCCGCCAGCCCCGACGCGCAGGCATGAGCGTCCCTTCCGTCGACGCCCGCCGCAGCCGCAGCCGCAATGCACTCCGGCTCATTGACTATCAGCACATCTATGAAAGGCAGCGCCTCTTCCGGCAAAACCCCGGCAGGCGCGGCGTTGAATACCGTTACTGCCCCGGAGTTCCGCGCCCGGCGCAAAAACTCCCAGTCCGCCTCGGAGGGGATTTCCATCTGGGCCAGCACCACACCAGCCCGGTCAAGCAGTTCGTCGGGGACCATATCGGCGGACACCAGCGCATTGGCGCCGGATGCGACCATGATCTGATTGCGCCCTTCCGTATCCAGTCCTATGGCCGCACAGCCGGTGGGCGCATCCAGACGGCGCACGGCTCCGACGCCTACCCCGTCGCCGCGCAGAGCCTCCAGTGCCGCACATCCGAAATCGTCACGGCCCACAGCGCCGACCATCTCCACCCGTGCGCCATAACGGGCGGCGGCCACAGCCTGATTGGCCCCCTTGCCTCCATGGAACATGGCATAGCCCGGGCCGATTACTGTTTCCCCTTCCAGAGGAAGGCGGGATACGGAAAAGACAAGATCGATATTAATCGAACCAAAAACGATGATCATACCTACCTTCACCAGGTGAAAACATTGCCTTTTCAGGAGGAATCCGACCAGAACCGGTGCGAAGTCCCTGTAGTTAGTCTTGCCGTCCTCTTCCTGTCAATATAAGTTCGATCCCCTCTTATCCCATCCATTCACGCAACATGCAGGAGCCGTCATGCACGAGGACTTCCACGGTGTCATTCCTTATCTTGTTTCACCTGTCGATGCCTCGGGCAGGGTCATCGACGGAGAACTTGCCCGTTTGTGCGAGGATCTGATCGAGGCCGGCGTACACGGCCTGACCCCCCTCGGTTCCACAGGGGAATTTGCCTATCTCACGCCAGATCAAAAAAGCGCGGTGGTGGAAACCGTGGTCCGGGCAGCACGGGGACGCATTCCCGTCATTGCCGGCGTAGCTGCAACAGCCACGGCTGAAGCCGTACGCCAGGCCAGAGAATGGGAAAGGCTGGGCTGCGACGGCATTCTTGCCGTATTCGAGTCCTATTTTCCCGTTGGTGACGATGGCGTGTACGCCTACTTCAAGGCTGTGGCGGATGCGGTTTCCCTGCCCGTGGTGCTGTACACCAATCCCAGTTTCCAGCGTACCGATCTCAGTCTGCCGCTCATCACCCGTCTGGCCGACATCGACAATATCAAGTACATCAAGGACGCCTCGTCCAATACCGGCAGACTGTTGTCCATCATCAACCGCTGCGGGGACAGACTGGGCGTCTTCGCCGCGTCGGCCCATATTCCGACAGCTGTCATGCTCATCGGCGGCAGGGGATGGATGGCCGGTCCCGCCTGCATTGCCCCGCGCCGCAGCGTCGAGCTGTATGAACTGGCGGCGTCCGGACGCTGGAATGAAGCCATGTGCCTCCAGAAGAAGCTCTGGAAACTGAACCGGATCTTTGCCGCACATAACCTCGCCGCCTGCATCAAGGGCGGACTGATCATGCGCGGCTACGCCGTGGGAGATCCCGTTCCTCCGCAGGCCCCGCTCTCCGGAGAGGGCAGGCGTGAACTGCGCGCCGTGCTGGAAGAGCTGGATGAGCTGTAAACGGTCTCTTTCTTGTCGCGATTGCGGCTCTGCATATTTTTGTTTAATATGCCCCGGCAACTTCAAGTTCGTGAGGCCATGATGTTTCTTCCCCACAAACTGTATGGCGTGATCGGCGATCCCATCGCCCACAGCCTCAGTCCCACGCTCCATAACGCCGCTTTTCAGGCCTGGGGTATTCCGTCTGTACTCATGCCCTGGCATATCGCCCCCGATCACCTGGGCGACTTTGTGCGGGCCGTGCGTACGCTGCCCATCGCAGGCTGCTGTGTGACCATTCCGCACAAGAGCGCGATCATTCCTCTGCTCGATCGCATCACGCCTCTGGCGGAATCCGTGGGAGCGGTCAATACCCTGTACTGGGACGGGCCGGAACTGGTGGGACACAACACTGATGTGGAAGGCTTTCTTTTCCCGCTCTGGCAGAGGCCGGTCATGCCCCGTGTCCTGATACTCGGCGCAGGCGGAGCGGCACGCGCCGTACTCGGCGGCCTGTATCAGCTTCCCGGCGTCCGTGAAATTCTGCTCTGTGCCCGCCGTGAGGAACAGGCTCGCGAGCTTGCCGCCCGTGTGCGCCCGCTGGAAGACGAACACAGGCCGCGCACCGCCCCATTGCCTGAAGTCCATGTGCTGCCGTGGGATATCCGGCACGAGGCCGGAGCCGATCTGATCGTCAACACCACCCCTGCCGGGCTGGAGGGAACTTCGCCCCTGACCGGATTTCCCCGTTCCGGCACGGGGCTGGCCTACGATCTTGTCTATTTCCGCACTCCGTTTCTGGATGCGGCGGAAGCGGCCGGCTGGAAGACGCTTAACGGGCGCGACATGTTCGCCAACCAGGGCGGCGCACAATTTACCCTCTGGACCGGCTTTCCTCTGCCGGATGCGGCTTTCCGCGCCATGGACGAAGCCATTGCCCGCCATGTTCCCTGTAGTGTCTGAAACACATGTCCACCGTCCTTTCGGCCGTACCTGCAGAGACGGCACGGAGCGGCATCTTCTGTCCGAATCCACGTCTTTTCCGGTATAAACAAGCCTGATCACTTTTTCCCTGGAGATATCCATGCGTCCCGCATCCGCTTCCATCGCCCCAGAAGGTTTTCCCCTGCTTGCTCTGCTCGCGCTCTGCGCCCTGTGTTTCGCCGCGCTGGACTGGGAAGCCGCCACCGTTATCGTCCTTGTCTTCTTCTTTTTCACTCTGCACTTCTTCCGTGATCCCGAACGGGTGGTTCCGCACGGAAAAGGTCTTGCGGTCAGTCCCGCCGACGGCAGAATCATCAGGATCGAAAAACGCCCGGATCCTCTTGACGGCGAAATGCGCACCTGTATCTCCGTATTCATGAACGTGTTCAACGTGCATGTGAACCGCTGCCCCGTGGGGGGTACAGTCACGGATGTACGCTACCACCCCGGCAAGTTCATCAATGCTTCCTTCGACAAAGCCTCGGAACACAATGAACGCTGCGCCTGGCGGATGACGGACGAAGAAGGGAAGCCCTGGACCTTTGTCCAGATCGCAGGGCTGGTAGCCCGCCGCATCGTTCCTCATGCTGAACAGGGGGATGTCCTCGTCCGGGGGCAGAGATTCGGCATGATACGTTTCGGTTCCCGCGTTGACCTCTATCTGCCCGAAGGCTATGATAGTGCCGTTCATATCGGTCAGACCGTACTCGCCGGACAGAGCGTCCTGGCGCGCAGGGTCGAACCGCAGACTGCCGGAAGCACCGCCGACGGCAGGGAGTGATTTATGCGCGATCCCAGCAAACCCGTTCCGCGCGGGGTATATATTCTGCCCAATCTGTTTACCACGGCCAGTCTCTTTGCAGGTTTTCTGAGCATCACCATGGCGTTCGCGGGAAACTTCGACGACGCGGCATGGGCTATTCTGTTCAGCGCACTCATGGACGGTCTGGACGGCAAGGTGGCCCGTCTGACAGGATCGGCCAGCCAGTTCGGCGTGGAATACGACTCTCTTGCCGATGCCATCGCCTTCGGCGTGGCGCCAGGTGTACTCGCCTGGGCCTGGCAGCTCCACCATTTCGGCAGACTCGGCCTTGCGGCCGCCTTTCTCTTTGCCGCATGCGGCGCGCTGCGCCTGGCCCGCTTCAATGTAAGCGTGGCGACGACCTCCAAACGCTTCTTTATCGGCCTGCCCATTCCCGCGGGGGGATGCACCTTTGCCACCTTTGTACTGTTTCTCCCGCATCTGCCCGAGTTCATGCTCGGCGCAGTGCCGCACATGGCGCTCGGGCTGTCCTTCCTTGCGCCGCTGCTCATGGTCAGCCGCGTGCGCTACTTTTCCTTCAAGGAATACGGCTTCGTCAAGGCGCATCCTTTCAGCACTCTTGTGTCCGCGCTGCTGATCTTCGTACTGCTCTTTTCCATGCCCCGTCTGTGGGCGTTTCTGGCCTGTCTCGGCTATATCCTGTCCGGCCTGATTTATACCTTTCTGCTGCTGCCCCGCCGCAACAAGCAGATACTGCATCACCTGACGCAACAGAATAGCTGAGGACCACCGGCATAACATACGTTACCAAGGTCGGAACGGTTCCTCCCGAGGGTCCGTTCCGATTTTTTTACACTGACATACCATTTTGAGGTCACAACCATGAGCGATCGCGTCCGCATTTTCGACACCACACTGCGCGACGGGGAACAAAGCCCCGGCGCGACCATGAATCTTCAGGAAAAACTCCGTCTTGCGCATCAGTTGGAAGTACTGGGTGTGGACTGTCTGGAAGCGGGCTTTCCCGCTTCCAGCCAGGGGGATTTCGAGTCCGTGCAGGCCATCGCGGGATTGGTGAAAGATGCTGAAGTCGCCGGACTGGCCCGTTGTACGCCGGGAGATATCGATCGCGCATGGGAAGCCATTCGCCATGCAGCGCAACCGCGTATTCACACCTTCCTCGCCACATCTCCCATCCACATGGAATACAAGCTGCGCAAAAGCCCTGATCAGGTGGTGGAAATGGCGGTAGCGGGCGTGAAACGTGCCGCCGGATATACGCCGAATGTCGAATTTTCCGCTGAGGATGCCTCCCGTTCCCATCCGGACTTTCTGGTGCGCGTGGTGACGGAAGTAATCAAGGCAGGAGCGACCACCATCAACCTGCCGGATACTGTAGGATATGCCATTCCCAGTGAATATTCCCGACTTATCCGCTACGTCATTGAACATACGCCCAATGCCGGCAAGGCCATATTCAGCGTGCACTGCCATGACGATCTGGGACTCAGTGTGGCCAACAGCCTCGCCGCCGTTGAAGCCGGAGCGCGCCAGGTGGAAGTGACGCTGTGTGGTATCGGCGAACGTGCGGGCAATACTTCTCTTGAAGAAGTCGTCATGGCTCTCAAGGTTCGCCGCGACGTGTTCGGCGTGGACACCGGAATTCGCACGGAGCAGTTGTTCCCCTCGTGTCGCATGCTTTCCATGATCATCGGCCAGCCCATCCCCGCGAACAAGGCAATTGTGGGAGGTAACGCCTTTGCTCATGAGTCCGGCATCCATCAGGACGGCATGCTGAAGAACCGCGAAACTTACGAAATCATGACTCCGCAGTCCATCGGCCGTACCAGTACCGATCTGGTCATCGGCAAGCATTCCGGCCGCAATGCCGTGCGCAACAAGCTCGAAGCCCTTGGCTACGCCAGCCTCGAGGAAGAACAGTTTGAAACTGTGTTCAACGCCATCAAGGCTCTGGCGGACAAGAAGAAGGTCATCCACGACGAAGATATCGAAGCCCTGATTATGGGCGAAGTATACCGCCAGCCCGATCGTTACAGGCTGCTCACCATCAGCGTGCAGAGTTCCACACCTTCCATGCCGGCCACGGCTGCCGTTGTTCTGCTGGACGGCGAGAAGGTGGTGCGTCAGGCAGGTTTCGGCGTCGGCCCCGTGGATGCCGCTTTCAATGTCATTGCGTCAGCTCTTGGCGTTGAACCGCATCTTGAACGCTATGTGGTCAACGCCATCACCGGAGGCACTGATGCTCAGGGTGAAGTTACCGTGCGCATCACGGACGGCGCGGTGTCCTCCTCCGGACGCGGCTCCGACCCGGATGTCATCATGGCCAGCGCCCGTGCCTATGTAGACGCCCTCAACCGCCTTGACGCCAAACTGAACGACGAACGGCAATGCTGACGTGCAGGGCTGTCCTCTCGGACGGCCCTGTTTTCCGTCTCTCCGGAAACTTTGCCGGAAGGACTTTTCCTGCCCCTCCGCGCGGGGTCTCTCCGGACTTCCGCGCACATAACAACAAAGGTACAAGAGCTGCAAAGGAAGGACACATGGCACAGACACTGGCACAAAAAATCCTGCAACGGCACACGAACGAAGAGATCCGCGAAGCGGGCCAGATCGTCCAGTGCAAGGTTTCAGCGGTACTCGCCAACGATATCACCGCCCCTCTCGCAATCAAATCCTTCAGAGGTATGGGCGCGAGCAAGGTTTTTGACAAGGACAAGGTGTATCTTGTCATGGATCATTTCACCCCGCAGAAGGATATCGATTCCGCCAATCAGGTTATGGTAACCCGTCAGTTCGCGCAGGAAATGGGCATCACCCATTACTACGAAGGAGGCGACTGCGGCGTCGAGCATGCGCTGCTGCCAGAGCAGGGACTCGTCGGTCCCGGTGATATCGTGGTCGGCGCGGACAGTCACACCTGTACCTATGGCGGCGTGGGAGCATTTGCCACCGGAATGGGCAGTACCGACATCGCCGGTGCCATGGCTCTGGGTGAAACATGGCTTAAAGTCCCCCCCACCATCCGGGTCACCTATACAGGCACACTCCCCCGCTGGGTGGGAGGCAAGGATCTCATGCTCCGGCTTATCGGGGAAATCGGAGTAGACGGTGCACTGTACAAAGCCATCGAATTTGACGGAGCAACCATTGAGGCGCTTGACGTGGAAGGACGCCTGACCATTGCCAACATGGCCATTGAAGCGGGCGGCAAAGCCGGACTCTTTGCTTCCGATGACAAAACCGTGGAGTATTGCACCGCGCATAAACGCCCCGATGCAGAAAAAATTGCAGCCGATCCCGGCGCGGTCTATGAACGGGAGCTGCGCTTCGATGTTTCCGACATGGAGCCAGTTGTTGCCTGCCCCCACCTGCCTTCCAATACAAAGCCGGTCAGCCGTCTGAAAGACCTGCCCGTAAACCAGGTGGTGATCGGCTCCTGCACCAATGGTCGTATTTCCGACATGCGCGCCGCAGCCGAAATCCTCAAGGGACGCAAAGTAGCCAAAAACGTGCGCTGCATCATCCTGCCCGCAACGCCGTCCATTTGGAAGCAGGCCATGAAAGAAGGGCTGTTCGAGGTCTTCACCGATGCGGGGTGCATCGTCGGCCCGCCCACCTGTGGCCCCTGCCTGGGGGGACACATGGGCATCCTCGGTGACGGCGAACGCGCCATCGCCACCACTAACCGCAACTTCAAAGGGCGGATGGGCAGTCTGAAGGCGGAAGTTTATCTCTCCAATGCCTGGGTTGCCGCTGCGTCCGCAGTGGCAGGCGTCATTGCCGGGCCGGCTCAACTTTAAAAAACTTCTTTCAAGCCATGCCATGAAAAAGAGCGGGCTCTCCCGCTCTTTTTCATTTTGACTTTAGCAGTCGCAGGCGCTGTGCGCCTGCGACAATAAACCATCCGCTATGCGGGTGCGCGACAGAAAGTTTTACAAAAAAAGTACCTTTCTGTTACGATAGAGGTGTTCAAGCCCATCGTAACACTCAGAAAAGGTGCTTAATATGGGAGCCAGGACTCAAAGTCTGGCTCATACCCGTCGGCGGTGTAAACACCATATCGTATTTACACCAAACTATCGAAGGAAAATAATTTTTGCACAACAGCTCGAAAGCATTAGGGATATTCTTAAGAATCTGTGCAAATACAAAGGTGTGGAAATTCTGGAAGGGCATCTCATGCCCGATCATGTTCATATGCTTGTCAGCATCCCACCCAAGATCAGTGTATCAAGTTTTATGGGATATCCGAAAGGAAAAAGTTCGCTGATGATCTTCGATAACCATGCAACTTTGAAATATAAGTTCGGCAACCGAAAGTTTTGGATCGAAGGATATTACGTCAGCACAGTGGGACTGAACGAAGCAACAATCCGTAAATATATTCGACAACAGGAGCAACACAATATCATGCAAGGCAAACTGACGACAAGGGAATATCAAGCCCTCTTCAAGGGGTAGGCCAAAGCGGCAACGGCACTGGGCTTGAGCGAAGTGAAAACCAGCGCCTTTAGACGCCGGCCGGTAACAAGCCCTTATAGGGCTGGAACAAACCACCCGCTAGGCGGGTGGTTCTGATTGGTTAAACGAAAACCCTCAGCTAGGCTGGGGGTTTTCGTTTAACCAAAAAGGCGCCGCTCAGAAGAACGGCGCCTTTCATGTTGCCCGCCTGCAAGGCGGGAGCGGACTCGGATTGGGGATTTGGCTTCCTCCCCTTCCCTTCCCGAACCGGTTTTCGAGGCGGAGAGGGAGCGGAACCGGGGGGGCAGGGGGGGCTTCCTGCAGCAGATGAAGCGTGTTTTTTCGCGTTTTCCGTGCGGCCCAAAACACAACAGCCCCGGCAAGATTCTTGCCGGGGCTGTGGAATATACCTTGGCGTCGACCTACTTTCCCACGCAAATATACGCAGTATCATGGGCGATGAGGCGCTTAACTTCCGAGTTCGGAATGGGTTCGGGTGTACCCGCCTCTCCTTGGACACCAAGGAAATCTCGAAATATATAATTGACAGGGATGAGGAAGTTCCTTTTGAAAACAAGACGCACGGGCTATTAGTATCGGTCAGCTCAACGCCTCACAGCGCTTACACCTCCGACCTATCTACCAGGTCGTCTACCTGGGCCCTTCAGGACTTGCGTCTGGGAGTACTCATCTCGAGGCAGGCTTCCCGCTTAGATGCTTTCAGCGGTTATCCCTTCCACACATAGCTAC
>OLFV01000394.1_pt1 | contig 52930 bp, 51 predicted proteins | sample 1605551 | NCBI WGS metagenome assembly OLFV01 (sample SAMEA3888922, study PRJEB22519) | human gut metagenome | biome: human gut; feature: human-associated habitat; material: faeces | place: Denmark | collected 2011 | reverse complement strand
GGTATGCAGCATCCGTAAAGCGGCACAGCCGCTAACGGCTGCCCTACCTTACCGTCGCGGAGGATTTACCACTTTATCGACAGTCTCTCCCCGGCGGTCTCCCGCCGGGGAGACAGGATCTGAGAATATACGATATGAATGAGCATACGTTTTTTGAGTGGAAACGCTCCGAAAGACTGACGGCGGCGCTGGCGCTGGCGTTCTGCCTGCTGGGGCTGGGGCTTCAACGCCTGCCGGGGGTGGGCTTTTCCGGAAAGCTGAGCTGGGGACTGGCGCTGGCCTGTCTGGTGCTGCTGGGCTTGAGCCGGTTGAGCCGCCGCCACCGGGGCTGGAAGATTTTGCTGCGGATCGCCCAAATAGGACTGGCGGCGCTGGTTCTGGGCTTGTCGGCGGTGGAGGTCTGGGTCATCCGGGCCGGACACCGGGACGAGTCAGCCCAACCGGCGGACGCGGTCATCGTTCTGGGAGCCGGGGTCAACGGCACCACGCCCTCCGTGGCCCTGCAAACCCGCATTGACGCGGCGGAGCGGTATCTCAAGGCGCATCCGGACATCCCAGCGGTGCTGTCCGGGGGACAGGGGCCGGGAGAGGATATCTCCGAGGCCCGGGCTATGTATGACGCGCTGACGGACCGGGGCATTGACCCGGAGCGGCTGATCTTAGAGGAGCAGTCCGCCAATACCCGACAGAACCTGCAAAATTCTCTGGCGCTGCTGCCGGATGACTACCATAAAACAGTGGCCATCGTCACCAACGATTTCCACATGGGGCGGGTGCGGCTGCTGCTGAACGCCGCCGGACCCGGCAGGGTGGTGCAGGTCCCGGCGAAGCTGCCGTGGTGGTGGCTCAGCGCCAACTATTACCTGCGGGAGAGCTTCGCCGTGGTGAACGATCAGGTGGTGCGGCCTCTGCTGGCTTAAAATTTTTAAAAATTTTTTGGAAAAATGTGCAACAAAATCGGTGTTCAAATCGTCTTATAGGTACAGGAACAAAAAACGCTCCAAGGGGCGCTGAAGGAGTCATGTGTGTATGAAAGGAGAAGCACGCACTATGGAAACGACAATGACCAGGGAACCGATCTGGAAGCTGTGGGTAGATACCCAGCGCCGTGTGGTGTCCTTTCATGAGGAGGCCGGTTCTCAACTGATGGAATTCCGGGACCGGGAGATGTTTTTGCGGTGTATCGACGGATACACGGCCCAGCTCTACCGGTATCAGTGACATGAAGCTTATCAAGCGGGTATGACCTTCCGCCATCAGCGGAAGGTCATACATTTTCCGTGGAAAAACCGGAAAAATACGGTTGACAAACGGCGGAAATGTGATATGATAACCGAGTAACTGGATATTTGGCGAAGAAAAGGAAGAGTAGCCGGTCGAAAGTCTGTAAAGAGAGCCGCCGTTTGGTGCGAGGCGGACAGGCGCGGCGGTGAAAATCACCTTGGAGCCTCCTGCTGAAAGACGACGCGAGTAAGCGTGGACGTGTGACGGGCGTTATTCCGTCAGCCTGTAATGGCAGGCGTGAGTGGCCGCGCTCCGCAAGGGGACCGGCAAGAAGAGTGGTACCGCAGAGTGTTTTCAAACGCTTTGTCTCTGAGTTCAGAGGCAAAGCGTTTTTTGTTTTGCGTGAAGGAGGATCAGCAATGAACTGCCCCAACTGCGGAAACGTAATGGAAAAAGGCTTTATGCACACGCAGAAGTATCCCTTCTGGACCCAGCAGGAACTGCGATTTTTTAAGGGGCCTACGGATCAGGTCGATCTCGGCCCGATAGGGGACGATACCACATCTATGTTTACAAGAGACCCCTTTCCGGAGTTTCCGGACACTATGATCTGCCGGGACTGCCAACTGGTTGTGTTCCGTTGCAATATGATCGATAAAAGCAAAAAATAAGACTTACAATATAAAAGGAGACGCATCATGGATTACAACAAGACCATCAATCTGCCCAAGACCGACTTCCCCATGCGGGCGGGTCTGCCCAAGCGGGAGCCGGAGATGCTCAAGCGCTGGGAGGACATGGACCTCTACAACGAGCTGCTGAAGAAGAACGAGGGTAAGCCCCGCTTCTCCCTTCACGACGGCCCTCCGTTCTCCAACGGAAGCCTCCACATGGGCCACGCCCTGAACAAGTCCCTGAAGGACATCATCGTCCGGTCCTACGCCATGCGTGGCCGGTACACACCCTATATCCCCGGCTGGGATAACCACGGTATGCCCATCGAGAGCGCCATCATCAAGGAGCAGAAGCTCAACCGCAAGGCCATGAGCGTGTCTGACTTCCGTACCGCCTGCCACGCCTATGCCGAAAAGTATATCGGCATCCAGATGGAGGGCTTTAAGCGCCTGGGCGTTGTGGCCGACTGGGAACACCCCTACAAGACCATGAACCCCAGCTTTGAGGCCGAGGAGGTCAAGGTCTTTGGCGAGATGTACAAGAAGGGCTACATCTACAAGGGCCTGAAGCCCGTGTACTGGTGCTACCATGACGAGACCGCTCTGGCTGAGGCTGAGATCGAGTATCAGGACGATCCCTGCACCACCGTGTATGTGAAGTTCCCCATGCATGACGATCAGGGCAAGCTGAGCCATCTGGACAAGTCCAAGCTGAACTTCGTGATCTGGACCACCACCATCTGGACCCTGCCCGGCAACCTGGCCATCGCGCTGCATCCCTCCGAGAGCTATGCCGTGGTGAAGAACAACGGCAACGGCGAGATGTATATTATGGCTGAGGCCCTCACCGACAAGGTGATGGGCGTGGCGGGCATCTCCGATTACGAGATCGTGGAGACCCACGAGGGCGCCTTCTTTGAGAATATGCTGGCGGACCATCCCTTCCTGCCCAAGACCAGCCGCCTGGTGCTGGCCGACTATGTTACCATGGATTCCGGTACCGGCTGCGTCCACACCGCACCCGGCTTCGGCGCGGATGACTACCAGACCTGCAAGCGCTACGGCATGGACATGGTGGTGCCTGTGGACGATCAGGGCCGCCACACCGACTATGCCGGCAAGTACGCCGGGATGGTGGTGGAGGAGTCCAACCCTGTCATCCTGAAGGATATGAAGGAGTCCGGCGCTCTGCTGGCCAGCGAGGAGATCGTCCATAGCTATCCCCACTGCTGGCGCTGCAAGCACCCCATCATCTTCCGCGCTACGCCCCAGTGGTTCTGCTCCGTGGACGCGTTCAAGGACGAGGCCTGCGCCGCCTGCGACGAGGTCCGCTGGGTCCCCGGCTGGGGTATCGACCGCATGAAGAGCATGATCCGGGAGCGCGCCGACTGGTGCATTTCCCGTCAGCGCCGTTGGGGTCTGCCCATCCCTGTGGTGTACTGCAAGGACTGCGGCAAACCTGTGGTGACCGACGAGACCATCGCCGCCATTTCCGAGATGTTCGGCAAGGAAGGCTCCAACGCCTGGTTCGATAAGGACCCCGCCGATTTCCTGCCCGCCGGTATGACCTGCCCCCACTGCGGAGGCAAGAGCGGCTTCGAGAAGGAGACCGACACGCTGGACGGCTGGTTCGACTCCGGCTCCACCCACTATGCCTCCATGAAGCGGGATCAGAACTTCTGGCCTGCCGATATGTATCTGGAGGGCCTTGACCAGTACCGCGGCTGGTTCCAGTCCTCTCTGCTGACCGCCGTGGGTGCCTTCGGCAACGGTGCGCCCTTCAAGGAGTGTGTCACCCACGGCTGGACCGTGGACGGCGAGGGCAAGGCCATGCACAAGTCTCTGGGCAACGGCGTGGACCCCGCTGACATCTTCAACAAGTACGGCGCGGACATTCTGCGTCTGTGGGCGGCTTCTGCCGATTACCACGCCGACGTGCGCTGCTCCGACGCCATCTTCAAGCAGCTCTCTCAGAACTACCTGAAGTTCCGCAACACCGCCCGGTACTGCCTGGGCAACCTGGACGGCTTTGATCCCAACAATCTGGTGGCTCCCGCCGACATGCTGGAGTTGGATCGCTGGGCCGTCACCCGTCTGAACGCCCTGATCGAAAAGTGCGCTCAGGCGTACAATGACTACGAGTTCCTGGTGGTGACCCACGCCGTCAACGATTTCTGCGTGGTGGAGATGTCCAACTTCTACCTGGATATCATCAAGGACCGGCTGTACTGCGAGGAGAAGGACGGCCTGTCCCGCCGCAGTGCCCAGACGGCCCTGTACCTGATCCTGGATACCATCACCAAGATCATGGCTCCCATTCTGTGCTTCACCGGCGACGAGATCTGGCTGGCCATGCCCCACAAGGCGGGTGACGACGACCGGAACGTGCTGTTCAACGATATGAACGGTGTGTTTGCCGACTACGCTCTCTCCGCTGACGAGATGGCCAAGTGGGAAAAGATCATCGAGGTCCGCGACGCCGTCAACGGCGCGCTGGAGACCGCCCGTGCCGAGAAGAAGATCGGCAAGAGCCTGGAGGCCGATGTGGCCCTGACCGTCCCCGCCGAGGACGCCTTCCTGGCGGAGATGAACGGCGCTGCTCTGGCGGACCTGCTGATCGTTTCCAAGGTGGAGGTCACTGTGGGCGGCGAGTTGGCGGTTTCCGTCAGCGAGGCTGCCGGTACCAAGTGCCCCCGCTGCTGGAAGCACAGCACCGCAGCGGACGAGAACGGCCTGTGCCCCCGCTGCGCCAGCGTGATCGCAAAGTGCGCTGACTTCGGCGAGGTCTAAGCGTCTTATCCAATTCAAAAGTACACGAAACACCCCCGGTGTGCAGATGCGCACCGGGGGTGTTTTTGTTGAGGAAGCGGTGAAGCGGATGTCGGCGGTGTACGCAAGGAGACGAGCGGGAGTTGCTTTTTGAGAAAATATTTTTTAGAATGACTGTAACGAACCGGTCTGGTTCCGGCACAAATCAACAGAAAGGGGGGAGAGCATGACGGATTTTGACCGGGCGTACCGGGAAAACGCGGAGCTTGTGTACCGCTATTTGTTCTCCCTCACCCGGAATGCGGATCTGGCGGAGGAGGTGACCCAGCAGACCTTCTACGAGGCCATCCGGCATCCGGGGAATTACCGGGGAGAGGCGGCGCTGTCCACCTATCTCTGCGGGATCGCCGGAAACCTGATGAAAAAGGAGCTTTCCCGCCGGGCCAGGGAGAATCACGTTCCCATCGGGGAAATGACGGACCTGCCGGGGGAGGGCAGCGCCGAGGATGCGGCAATGGGGAATCTGAGCCGGCAGGAGCTGTTCCGCCGTATCCACGCCCTGCCGGAAAAGACCCGGGAGGTGGTGTATCTCCGGCTTTCCGGAGAACTGCCCTTTTCGGAGATCGGGGCGATCTTAGGGGAGAGCGAGACCTGGGCGAGAGTGACCTTTTACCGGGCAAAGCAGAAATTGTTGGAAGGAGGCGGTGTGTAATGCTGCCGTGCCATATTGTGAGAGACCTGCTGCCGTCCTATCTGGAGCACCTGACGGGGCCGGAGACGGAAGCTGATATTTGCGCGCATCTGGAATCCTGTCCGGACTGCCGGGCAGCCCGGGACGCCATGGCGGCGGACCTGAAAGCGGAAAAAGCGCCGCCGCCGAAGCTGAATTTTTTGAAGCGGCTCCGCTGGCAGCAGCGGCTGGGGGCCATATTGTCCGTGGCGGCGACGCTGCTGTGCCTGGTAGGGCTGTATCGGCTGGAATACTGCTATGACCTGACCGACACGGCGGAGATGAAGGAGATCATCCGGGAGGATCTGGTATCCATTTCTGGATTTCCGTATCACGGAGAGGTGGATGTTCTGGAAACTGCGACGGTAAAGGATCGGATGTTTGTTCTGTACCGGCTGGAACAGAATGGAACGTTTGAACGGCAGGGTATTTATCAATTCCAGCGGGGCTTGTTTGGCGGATACCGCTTTCGGAGCAGAGAATATGACACCTGTCCCATTGTGAATACGAGCCTGATCCAGATAGGCAGACAGCGGTATCTGGAGATCTATACCGCAAACTGGCCGAAGGAGGCTGCCAGCTTCCGGGTATTTCCCGGATACCGTCCGCCTGCTTATGACGGCGAGGAGGAGATCCTGCCGGACATCAGCACACTGGCGCCGGTGTATGAGGGAACGGCGGCCAAGAGTATCCTTCAGGTGATCTCGGTGACGGAGGAGCAGGTCAAGGCTGGCTTTTTCGGCAGCATGTCCGTGGCTTACTATGATGCGGAAGGCAGCCAGTTGGATACAGGGGAGCTGATAAAGCTGTACCGGAATTCGGAGGGCGGCTCCGGCGGCGGGGGAGGCGGCAACGGAGCTATTTGGCCTGTGGATGTTTTCCAGGTGATCCTTGTCATTTTGGGTATCATTATGACCCGGTATTTCCTCTGCCCGGAACCGAAAAAGGAACGAAAAGATCATCTATAAAAAGGTCCCCGGAGCAGCGCTCCGGGGACCTTTTATACGGTTCTTGTCTGTTTAGGCTGCGGAGTCAAAGACTTCTTCCATCAGGAAGATGGTGCCGGCCTTTCCGCTTTCCACAATGGCGTACTGGCGGAGGGCACCGTCCGCGTCCACATAGGAGATGCCCCGGTTGGGGATCGTTTCCACAAAGGGAATGGCCAGCAGGAGGGGACGGTCCGGGGAAAGGGCATCCGCCGTGTAGAGGTCATCCTCGCGGGTGAGCGTGAGCTGGTCGCCGCCCTCCCGGAAACCTACGATGAAATAGTGGGAGTCCGTGACGGAGCGGGTGGGCAGGAGTACGATCTCCGCCATGGGGTCCGCCTCCCGGTAAGCGTCATAGCCGCCCTCCGTCAGACCGGCATCCTCTGTGGGAAGGACGGAGAGGGCCTCGCCTTCCAAGGCGGGGGGTTCGGTCTGGGCGGGAGGCTCGGATGGCTCTACCTGCTGGGGCGGCTGCTCCGGGGTGCTACCTGTCGGTTTGCCGCAGGCTGCCAGACACAGCAGCAGGGAAACGGCCATCAACAGGGTCAGGATGCGTTTCGTGGGATCACTCCTTTACGAACGGGGAAGGTCAGTCCTTGTCCTTGACGGCTTCGATGGCCTTGACCTCCTTCAAGGTCCAGCCGGAAACCGTCAGGTCGGCGGCCATCACCGGGTCCACAGGGACAGCCAGATACATATTGTTGCCATAGGTATAAGCGCCGGAGGTGACGCCGATGACCTGACCGTGGGCGTTCATCAGCGCGCCGCCGCTGCTGCCCCGGGAAATGTCGGCGGAGTTGACAATGCAGGGCAGGGCATAACGGTCCAGCTCATGAGCGGTGGAGCCGATGATGCCGGAGCTGATGGCCAGCCCCAGACCCAGAGGGTTGCCGATGGCGTACACCGGATCGCCGGGGCGGATGTCCGCCGTGCCCACCAGATCCAGATAGTTGAAAGCGGAGGTGGTGCGGCGGGACTGATTGGTCCGGGAGACCTTGATCACGGCGATGTCGATACCGGTATCGTAGTAGAGGACCCGCTCCACCTCATAGGTTTCCCCGTTGAGCAGGGTGGCGGTGGCCTTGATGGAATCCTCGATGGAGTGATAGTTGGTGACGGCCAGACCGTCGGCGCTGATGAAGAAGCCGCTGGCGTCGGCGGAGGAGACCTCATCGTGGACCTGTTCCTCCGTCTCATACAGGCTGAGCTGGAAGGCGGCGGAGAGGTAGCGGTCCGCCAGCTGGCGGGCGGTATAGTCCTTGTTCAGCAGCCCCAGAGCGTTGGCGGCAGAGGCGGTGCAGACGCCGAGGCCCATCAGGCGGGAGAGCACTGTGGTCTCCGTTCCCTTATAACAGAAATCCAGAGCGTCATAAATGGATTCCGCCAGATCGCCCATGGAGAGGATGCCAATTAGCTGGCGGCCGGTGAGTCCGATCCGCCAGGCGAAGGCTGCGGCGTCGGAGATATCAAAGTCCCCGGTCTTGTCGCTGTAGCCCAGCATCCGCAGCAGCATAGCACACCAGGCGTCGGCGTTCAAGTGACCGTTGGGATCAAACTGTACGTTGCTGACGCCGGAGATCCAGCCCCGGCGGTTGGCGTAGTTCACAGCGGTGCGGGCCCAGTCCGGCACATCCCGGAAACCGGCAAACCAGCCGTCAGTGTCCGGTTTTTTCTCGCCGCCGGCCAGACGGACCAGCAGCACGGCGGCCTGAGCCCGGGTGGCGGGCTTCGTCAGATCCCGACTGGGATCTTCGGAGAGCAGATGCAGCACCGTCAGGGCATCGGCCCGGCGGGCAGCATCCCCGGTCTGGGCGCTGGCCATGGGGACGGCGCAGATGAGAAGCATCACCGCGCACAGCGCGGATAACAGTCGTTTTTTCATGAAAAAGGCTCCTTTTGGATTTGGTGGCCTACATTGTAGCACCGAATGGACCGGATTGCAAGACGCCGGAGCGTTAGGCAAAAGAGAGGGAGATGGACAGTAGACAGCGATCAAAAAAACTGGTATGATAAACATATCGAGGAAATAAGCTTAACTTTTATGATAAAGGAGTGACTTGAAATGGAACTGAAAGACATTTTGAGCAAGTGCGATCACACGCTTCTGGCCCAGACGGCCACCTGGGACGAGATCAAGGCCATCTGCGATGACGGCATGAAGTACGGCTGCGCCAGTGTGTGCATCCCCGCCAGCTATGTGAAGCAGGCGGCGGAGTATGTGGCGGGCAAGCTGCCTATCTGCACCGTCATCGGCTTCCCCAACGGCTACGACACCACTGCGGCCAAGTGCTTCATGGCCACCGACGCCGTGAATAACGGCGCGGAGGAGGTGGACATGGTCATCAACCTCGGCTGGGTGAAGGACCGGAAGTGGGAGGACTTGCTCTCGGAAATCAAGGCCATAAAGGAGGCCTGCCACGGCAAGCTGCTGAAGGTCATCATCGAGTGCTGCTTCCTCACCGACGAGGAGAAGATCAAGCTGTGCGAGATCGTCACCGCCTCCGGCGCGGACTACATCAAGACCTCCACCGGCTTCGGCGGGGGCGGCGCCACCCGTGAGGACGTGGCCCTGTTCGCAAAGCATGTGGGCCCCAACGTGAAGATCAAGGCTGCCGGCGGCATTGCCAATTTGCAGGACGCGGAGGATTTCATCAATCTGGGGGCTTCCCGTCTGGGCACCAGCCGCATCGTGAAGGCCGTAAAGGCCATGGAAAAATAAAAGGAGGATACTATGGGAACGCCGCATAATGAAGCCAAGAAGGGCGATTTCGCCAAAACCGTACTGATGCCCGGAGACCCCCTGCGCTCCAAGTTCATCGCGGAGACCTTCCTGACGGATTTGAAGCTGGTAAACAACGTCCGGGGCGTTCAGGGCTATACCGGCCTGTATAAGGGCGTGCCGGTGAGCGTGATGGCCTCCGGCATGGGTATGCCCTCCATCGGTATTTATTCTTACGAGCTGTATACCCAGTATGATGTGGAGAATATCATCCGCGTGGGCAGCGCCGGAGCCCTGCGGGCAGATCTGGAGCTGGGCAGCGTGGTGGCCGGTCAGGGCGCCTGCGCCAACTCCGCTTATTTAGAGCAGTATGAGCTGGGCGGCACCTTTGCCCCCATCGCGGACTTTGACTTGCTGATGGCGGCAGTGGAAAGCGCCAAGGAACTGGGGGTGAAGATGCCTGTGGGCAACCTCTATTCCTCCGACACCTTCTACGATGCCGCCGGACGGAACATGCGCTTCCAGAAGATGGGCGTCATGGCGGTGGAGATGGAGGCTGCGGCCCTGTACTGCAACGCTGCCTACACCGGCAAGCGGGCGCTGGCCATCTGCTCCATCTCCGACAATCTGGTGACGGGGGAGGAGCTGTCCCCGGCGGACCGGCAGAACACGTTCACCAACATGATGAAGATTGCGCTGGAAGTCGCCGTGAAGATGGCGGACTGAGGCCGATAGACTGTTAACGCTTCCTGAAGGGAACACCCCGCCCGATCCCGGGCGGGGTGTTCTTTTATGCGTGAAAGATATGGCAAAATTGAAAACAATTCGGGTTTCTTATTGCATTGCCCGGGTGAAATTGTTATAATGACATAGACCCTTGAGGTCGACCCTTTTAAAGAGCTTGCACCCGGCTTCCGAAGCCATACATAGGCTGTGATCCCTCCGGGGAACACGGCACGGTGCGTTTCAGAGCGGGAGCGGACGTTAAAAGGAGAAAACATGAAAGAGGTAGATTCCAATGAAGAAGTTTCTTGCTTTGACTCTGGCATTGGTCATGTCTCTGTCCCTGGTAGCCTGCGGCGATAAGAAGACCGACGATACCAAGACCGATGCACCTGACCAGACCGAGCAGCCTGCTGAGAACGAGGGCGCCTATAAGGTCGCAATGATCACCGACTACGGCGACATCACCGACCAGTCCTTCAACCAGACCACCTATGAGGCCTGCAAGGCATTCGCCGAGGACAACAGCATCGAGTTCAGCTACTTCAGGCCCGCCGGCGATAACACCGCCGACCGTGTCGCCATGATCGAAAAGGCCGTTGACGAAGGCTTCAACGTCATCGTCATGCCTGGCTACGCTTTCGGCGGCGCCATCGTTGAGGCCGCTCCCGAATTCCCCGATGTGAAGTTCATCGCGCTCGACGTCGCCGCCGGCGACCTGCTCGAGACCGCCGTTGCCAAGGCTGGTGAGTCCTATGACTTCAACCCCAGCAACTGGGATCTGAACAAGTACGTTGATATGAGCAACGTGTACTGCGCTGTGTACCAGGAAGAGCTGTGCGGCTACATGGCCGGTTACGCTGCTGTGAAGCTGGGCTACAAGAACCTGGGCTTCCTGGGCGGCATGGCTGTTCCCGCTGTTGTCCGTTATGGCTACGGCTTCGTGCAGGGCGTTGACGCCGCTGCCGCCGATCTGGGCCTGACCGATGTGACCGTAAACTATGTCTATGGCGGCCAGTTCTTCGGCGACGCTGACATCACCGCTGTGATGGATACCTGGTATGCCGGCGGCACTGAGGTCGTCTTCGCCTGCGGCGGCGGTATCTACACCTCCGCTGTGGACGCTGCCAAGAAGGCTAACGCCAAGGTCATCGGCGTGGACGTTGACCAGGCTGGCGTCATCGCTGGCTACGCCGGCGTGGAAGGCATGACCGTCACCTCCGCTATGAAGGGCCTGTATCCCACCACCTATGACACCCTGACTGACGTTATCGTCAACGGCAACTGGGATGCTTACAAGGGCAAGATCGCTACTCTGGGTCTGGTGTCCGGCGAGGATCCCGAGCTGAACTACGTCCAGATCCCCATGGGTGAGGGCACTCAGTGGTCTGACAGCTTCACCCAGGATGACTACAAGGCCATGGTGAAGGATATGTTCGACGGCAAGATCACCGTTTCCAACGATGTGAGCAAGGCTCCCTCTGACTTCGCTACCGTGATCGCTGTGGAGGACCAGGGCGCTATCAAGGGCTAAGCGCAGAGCACAAATCTATACGCGAAAAGGAACGTCCGAAAGGACGTTCCTTTTTTATCCGCCAAAAGAAGGAGGTACGGAAAACCATTGGCACCCTGGTGGAATGGGGCATTTCGGATGTTGAAGCAGCTGGCAGTCTTTTCGGGAACAGTTTGCGGAAAGCGGACGAGTCTCCCGATGGAAGCGCCCTGAGGAGACCACTCTTCAAAAAAATGATTCCGGCCGTCGATTTGCCTTTCTTTTTGAGCGGAGTTATAGTATACTGAATGTAATACTGGATGTGAGGGCAATATGCCGCTGCCGGTAAATGAACATGGTTTCCGTCCCCGCGAGATCCACACGGCGGGCCATTAAAACGGAAGGAGGGCGGTTTGACTTGGAAACGAATTACGCCATCGAAATGCTCCACATTACGAAGCGGTTCCCAGGCATCATCGCCAATGATGACATTACCCTTCAATTGAAAAAGGGTGAGATCCATGCCCTGCTGGGCGAAAACGGCGCGGGCAAGTCCACGCTGATGAGCGTGCTGTTCGGCCTGTATCAGCCGGAGGAGGGAACGATCAAGAAGAACGGCAAGGAGGTCTCTATCAAGGACCCCAATGACGCCAATGACTTGGGGATCGGCATGGTGCACCAGCACTTCAAGCTGGTGGACTGCTTTACGGTGCTGGACAACATCATCATGGGCGTGGAGCCTACGAAGCATGGCTTTCTCCAGAAAAAGGAGGCCCGGGAAAAGGTGCTGGCCCTCAGCGAGAAGTACGGTCTCCATGTGGACCCGGACGCTTTGATCGAGGACATCACCGTGGGTATGCAGCAGCGCACCGAGATCCTGAAAATGCTGTACCGGGACAATGAGATCCTGATCTTCGACGAGCCCACCGCCGTGCTGACGCCTCAGGAGATCGACGAGCTGATGCAGATCATGAAGAATCTGGCGGCGGAGGGGAAGTCCATCCTCTTTATCTCTCACAAGCTGGCGGAGATCATGGCGGTGGCGGACCGCTGCACCGTGCTCCGCAAGGGCAAGTACATCGGCACCGTCAATACGAAAGACACCACCCCGGCGGAGCTGTCCGCCATGATGGTGGGCCGCAACGTCAATTTCCATGTGGAAAAGAAGCCTGCGGAGCCGGGAGACGTGGTGCTGGAGGTCAAGAATATGACCATGGCCTCCAAGGTCCACAAGAACAACGCCGTGAAGAATGTGTCCTTCCAGGTACGGCGGGGCGAGATCGTCTGCATTGCGGGTATCGACGGCAACGGCCAGACGGAATTGGTCTACGGCCTGACCGGTCTGGAACCGCTGGTGTCCGGCGAGCTTTTCCTCTGCGGGCAGGACATCACCCACACCTCCATCCGCAAACGGAGCACCATGGGCATGAGCCACATCCCTGAGGACCGGCATAAGCACGGTCTGGTGCTGGACTATTCTCTGGAGGACAACATGGTACTCCAGCGGTACTTTGAGCCGGAATTCACCGACAAGGCAGGTTTCCTGCGGCGGAAGAACATCCGCGGCTACGCGGAGCGGCTGATCGAGCAGTATGACGTGCGCTCCGGTCAGGGCCCTGTTACCATTGCCCGCTCCATGTCTGGCGGCAACCAGCAGAAGGCCATCGTGGCCCGGGAGATCGACAAGGATCCGGAGCTGCTGGTGGCAGTCCAGCCCACCCGCGGTCTGGACGTTGGCGCCATTGAGTACATCCACCGTCAGCTGGTCGCCCAGCGGGACGAGGGCAAGGCGGTGCTGCTGGTGAGTCTGGAGCTGGACGAGGTCATGGACGTACCCGACCGCATCCTTGTGATGTACGAGGGTGAGATCGTGGGCGAGCTGGACCCGAAAACCACCACCCAGGAGGAGCTGGGCCTCTACATGGCCGGCGCCAAGAGAGACGAGGTGAAGGCATGAAAAAGAATATTTTCAAGAGCAACGGCTTCCAATCGCTGCTGGCCTCTCTTTTGTGCATCGTGCTGGGTCTGTTCCTCGGCTATCTCGTGCTGCTGGTCATCAATCCCGCTGGCGCCGGCGAGGCGATCCTTACTGTGGTCAAAAACTTCCTGACCTATAAAAAGACATCCTCCCAGTTGAAATATCTGGGCAACACGCTGGTCAAGACCGCACCGCTGCTGATGTGCTCACTGTCCATCCTGTTTGCCTATAAGGTGGGCCTGTTCAACATCGGCGCTGCGGGTCAGTACTGCTTCGGTGTGGCGCTGAGCCTGTACGCGGCGCTGGGTTTGGGCTGGAGCTGGCTGCCCTGCCTGCTGGTGGCTATGGCCGGCGGCGCAGTGCTGGGGGCCATCTCCGGTGTGCTGAAGTCCTATTGCAACGTCAACGAGGTCATCTCCGGCATCATGCTGAACTGGATCGTCCTCTACCTGACCAATATGCTGCTGACCACGGTGAAAGAGGCCGCCAGCCCCTACACCATCGTGCTGGCCAACAACAACCCCTCTGCTGTGCTGCCCTCTCTGGGATTGGGGGCGTTGTTCAACAAGAATCAGTATGTGGGTCTGGCCATCCCCCTGTCCATTGTGATGGCGATTCTGATCTGGATCGTGTTGGATAAGACCAGATTCGGCTATGAGCTGAAGGCTACCGGTTTCAACCGCAACGCCGCTAAATACTGCGGTATGGCGGAAAAGCGGAACGTGATCCTGAGCCTGGTGATCTCTGGTGCGCTGGCCGGCATGGGTGCGGCGCTGCTGTACCTCACCGGCTACGAGCAGTGGCAGTGCTCTACCTCCTCCGTTCCCGCCATGGGCTTCAACGGCATTGCCGCCGCCTTCTTAGGGGGACTGAACCCTCTGGGAACGGTGCTGGCGTCCTTCTTCATCCAGCACATCACCGCTGGCGGCGCGTATGTGGATAAGTCCCTGTACTGCGCGCAGATCTCCGATCTGATCTCCTCCATCATCATTTATCTCTGCGGCTTCGTGCTGTTCATGAAGCATGTGATGAACAGCTCCATTGCCAAACGGGAGGAAAAGGCGGCTCTGAAGGCCAAGGCTGCCGCGGAACAAGATGCGGCCAACGGGAAAGGAGGCGATCAGGCATGAGTTTGCTACTGCAATATACCCTGATCTTTGCCTCCGTGCTGATCCTGGTGGCTCTGGGCGGCTGCTTCTCCGAGCACTCCGGCGTGATCAATCTGGGTCTGGAGGGCATCATGATCATGGGCGCTCTGGGCGGCGCTCTGACGATGCGCTATCTGGGAGAGAACAGCTCTCATTTTGCAACGATCCTGGCAGTGGTGCTGGTTTCCGCCGCGGTGGGCATGGTGTATTCCTGCCTGCTGGCTGTGGCCTGCATCAACTTCAAGGCAGATCAGACGTTGGTAGGCACAGCTTTGAACCTGCTGGGCACCGCCGGGGCCACCGTCATTGTCAAGGCCATCAACACTGCGGCCAATCCCGATGACGTGTCCTCCATCATTCAGTACGCCGGTGCCAAAAAGGCATTTACCGTGAGCATCGGCTCCTTTGAGTTCAACTGGTTCATGCTCATTACGGCGCTTTTGCTGATAGCCTCCTATGTGCTGCTGTACAAGACACGGTTCGGCCTGCGGCTCATGGCTTGCGGCGAGCATCCTCAGGCGGCGGACAGCGTGGGTATCAACGTCTATAAAATGCGCTGGGCCGGTGTGCTGATCTCCGGTTTCTTGGGCGGCTTGGGCGGCATCGTGTTCATCACCGCCGGTGTGTCCGAGTGGCGGTTTGAGTACGGCGTGGCTGGCTTCGGCTTCCTGTCTCTGGCGGTGATGATCTTCGGCCAGTGGAAGCCCCAGCGCATCGCGCTGGCAGCGCTGCTGTTCGGCTTCTTCCGGGCCTTGGGCAACGTCTACACCGGCTTTGCCTTCCTGAAGGTCATGAACCTTCCCAGTTCCGTTTACAATATGCTGCCCTACATCATCTCCCTGATCGTGCTGGCCTTTACCTCCAAGAATTCCCGCGCGCCCAAGGCGGAGGGTATTCCCTACGACAAGGGTCAGCGATAACCGAATCGACTGTTTGTGCTTCAAAAAGCGTCTTTCCGCATTGCGGAAAGACGCTTTTTCTCTGCTTTTTTTGGCAGAGAAGTGATTTGCGGAATGATTTGACATGGATTTTACATGGTTTGTCTTTTGTCCTTTACATACAGCCGGTACACTGACAATGTGAAAAGGGGAAAACCCAAATATCAAATAAAAAAGGAAGACAAACATGAAAAAGACACTTGCATTGATTTTGACCCTGGCCTTGAGCCTGGCGGCCCTCACCGGCTGCGGCTCCAAGACGGAAACCCCCGCCGACACCAGCAGCGACAACAGCGCCCAGACCGAGGCTCCTGCTGAGACCACCCTCTCCGGCAGTGTGTCCACCAACGGCTCCACCTCTATGGAAAAGGTCATCGGCGCCCTGAGTGAGCAGTTCATGGCCGACAACAGCGGCGTCACCGTCACCTATGATCCCACCGGCTCCGGCGCAGGCATTGAGGCTGCCAGCAACGGCAGCGCCGACATCGGCCTTGCCTCCCGCGCCCTGAAGGACGAGGAGAAGGCCAGCGGTCTGACCGAGACCATCGTGGCGCTGGACGGCATCGCCGTCATCGTCAATGCTGACAGCAAGGTGGCGGATCTGACGGTGGAGCAGATCGGCAAGATCTTCACCGGTGAGATCACCGACTGGAGCGAAGTGGGCGGCGATGCCGGCACCATCTCCTGCATCGGCCGTGAGGCCGGTTCCGGCACCCGGGACGGCTTCGAGTCCATCACCGACACCAAGGACGCCTGCAAGCTGGACCAGGAGCTGACCTCCACCGGCGGCGTCATCGAGGCTGTTGCCGGCAACCCCAACGCCATCGGCTATGCGTCCCTCTCCGCTGTGGAGGGTAAGGACACCGTCAAGGCTGTCACCGTGGGTGGTGTGGCCTGCACGGAAGCCACCGTTCTGGATGGCAGCTACGCCATTCAGCGTCCCTTCGTGCTGGTGACCAAGACCGGCGAGACCCGGTCTCCCGCAGCCCAGGCATTCTTCGACTACGCTACCTCTTCTGCTGCCAGCCAGCTGATCAAGGCCGCCGGTGCGGTGCCGGTCGCGAAATAAGGGAGCAACCGGCGCGGATCTCGTACATCGCCTAAGATCTGTTCGATCAAAGAAGTGGGGAGGACCCCCACAGGGTTCCTCCCACACCCTTCCTTCCCACAGCATGACAAGCCCGCCTCCATCTATCACCGTAGGTGGAGGCGCTTCCTGTAAAACCGAGAAAGGAGCCAGACATGGACTCTGACGCAATTCTAACCGCCGTCAACGCGGTGGAAAGTATTACAAATCCCCCGCATACACCGGAGCGGAGCAGCTACCGTGCCCGCAAAACCGTGGAGCAGATCATCCATTTGATTTTTTTGCTGTGCGGCATCGTGGCGGTGGCCTTTGTGCTGCTCATCAGCATCTATCTCATTCTCTCCGGCCTGCCCGCCATTCGGCAGATCGGCCTGTTTCAATTTCTGTTGGGCAAGGTCTGGGACCCCACCAACACCACCACCGGCGCACAGTACGGAATTCTGCCCTTTATCCTGACCTCTGTTTACGGCACTGCCGGGGCCATCGTCATCGGCGTTCCTGTGGGACTGCTGACTGCTGTATTTCTGGCGAAGGTGGCCCCGCCGAAGCTGGCGGCGGTGATCCGTACGGCGGTACAGTTGTTAGCGGGCATCCCGTCGGTGGTGTACGGTCTGGTGGGCATGATCGTGCTGGTGCCGGCCATCCGGAACCTGTTCCACCTCAGCTCCGGCGCCTGCCTGCTGGCCGCCATGATCGTGCTGGCCATTATGATCCTGCCCTCTATCATCAACGTGTCGGAAACGGCGCTCCGGGCCGTTCCAAAGGAGTACGAGGAGGCCAGTCTCGCCTTAGGCGCGGCGGAGATGGAGACCTATTTTCGCATCAGTGTCCACGCCGCCCGCAGCGGCATCGCGGCGGCGGTGGTGCTGGGCGTGGGCCGGGCCATCGGTGAGGCGATGGCCATCATTCTGGTGGCGGGCAACGTGTCCAATATGCCGGGGCTGTTTACGCCGGTGCGCTTTCTCACCACCGGCATTATCTCCGGCATGGCCTACGCCAGTGTAGGAAGCCTGTATCAACAGGCGCTTTACTCCATCGGTCTGGTGCTGTTCCTCTTTATCATGCTCATCAATGTGTTCCTGAACGTGTGCGTCAAGAACCGGAAGGAGGGCTGACATGAACGGACAAACTTTATCCCTTCGCCGCCGGGTCTACAACCGGGGGATGCGTGCGCTGGTGTGGCTATGCGCCGGACTGACCTGCGCGCTGCTGGTATTTTTGATCGGCTACATTTTCTACCGGGGGATCCCGGGGCTGACTTGGGAGCTGCTGTCCGGCCAGACCAGCTATATTAAGAATACGATCGGTATTTTACCAAACATTCTCAACACTCTGTATATCATTTTGGTGGCCATGGTCATCGTTCTGCCCTTGGGCGTGGGGGCCGCCATCTATCTGACGGAGTACGCGGAAAACCGGCGGCTGGTGAGCCTCATTGAGTTCGCTGCCGAGACCCTGACGGGAATCCCATCCATTATCTTCGGCCTTGTCGGTATGCTGTTTTTCGTGCAGAAAATGAATTTGCAGGCAGGCGTGCTGGCGGGTGGACTGACTCTGGTGGTGATGATTCTACCTACCATTCTTCGCACCACTCAGGAGAGCCTGAAAACCGTGCCCCAGTCCTACCGGGAGGGAGCATTGGGGCTGGGGGCCGGAAAGTGGCGCATGGTCCGTACCGTGGTGCTGCCCAACGCCATCGACGGCATCGTCACCGGCTGCATTTTGGCCGTCGGCCGCATCGTGGGGGAAAGCGCGGCGCTGCTGTACACCGCCGGGTTTGGTCTGGTGCTCAACGATTTTTTCACGGCCCTTCATTCCTCCTCCGCCACGCTGACGGTGGCCTTGTACGTCTACGCCAACGAGCGGGGCGAGACGGCGGTGGCCTTCTCCATCGCCACCATTCTGATGCTGTTGACCCTGCTCATCAACCTCTCCGCCGTGTTTCTGGGGCGGAAGCTGAAAAAGAATTGAGGAGACCCTATGGAACCGATTTTGGAAGCAAAAAAACTGAATCTCTGGTATGGACCCAACCATGCGCTTCACGATGTATCCATCGCCATTCCCGAACACGAGATCACCGCCTTCATCGGGCCCTCCGGCTGCGGAAAATCTACCTTTCTGCGGACGCTGAACCGGATGAATGACCTGATCCCCGGCGTGAAGCTCAGCGGCGAGGTGGATTTCCACGGACAGGACCTCTACGGCAGCTCTGTGGACCCCACATGGCTCCGCAAGCAGATCGGCATGGTGTTTCAGAAGGCCAACCCATTCCCTATGAGCATTTACGATAACGTGGCCTATGGCCCCCGGACCCACGGCATCCGAAACCGGGTGAAGCTGGACGAGATTGTGGAGAATTCTCTGCGTTCCGCCGCCATCTGGGACGAGGTGAAGGACCGGCTGAAGAAAAGCGCCTTGGGGCTTTCCGGCGGTCAGCAGCAGCGTCTGTGCATCGCCCGGGCTTTGGCGGTGGAGCCGGAGGTGCTGCTGATGGACGAATCCACCAGCGCTCTGGACCCCATCTCCACCTCTAAAATTGAGGATCTGGCGGCGGAGCTGAAAAGCCAGTACACCGTGGTCATGGTGACCCACAATATGCAGCAGGCCGCCCGTATTTCCGACAACACCGCCTTTTTCCTGCTGGGGGAGCTGGTGGAGTTCGGCAAGACAGAGCAGCTGTTTTCCACCCCCGCCGACAAACGGACGGAGGATTACATCACAGGGAGGTTTGGGTAAGATGCGCAATAAATTCGACGAACAGCTTTTGCAGCTCAACCACGAGATGATCGAGATGGGGGCGCTGTGCGAGGAGGTCATTGCCCTGTCCTCTCAGGCGCTGACGGAGGGGGACACGGCGCTGGCCGCCAAGGTAGCTCCTCTGGACAGCGAGATCGACCACAAGGAGCGGGAGATCGAAAACCTCTGCCTGAAGCTGCTTTTGCGGCAGCAGCCGGTGGCCCGGGATCTGCGGCAGATCTCCGCCGCATTGAAGATGATCACCGACATGGAACGCATCGGCGATCAGGCGGAGGACATCGCGGAGATCGTGGCCTTTTTAGACGGGCGGCAGGCGGAAAATGACGCCCTTTTGAAGGAAATGGCGAAGGCGGTCATACAAATGGTGACGGAAAGTGTGGACGCCTATGTGAAATGTGATATAATGTTGGCGAAAAAGGTCATCGCGGCGGATGACGTTGTGGACGAGCAGTTTGCCCGGGTCAAGCAGAGCCTGATCGGAAAGATCGCGGCGGACCCGGCAGACGGCGAATACGCCCTGGACCTGCTGATGATCGCCAAGTACTACGAGCGCATCGGCGATCACGCCACGAACATTGCCGAGTGGGTCATTTACTCCGTGACCGGGACCCACAAGGACGAAATCACACTGACATAAGGAGATTGCTATGATCTGGTGCGTGGAGGATGACGCCAGTATCCGGGATATTGAGCTGTACGCCCTGACATCCACCGGCTTTGAGGCCCGGGGCTTTGAGGGCGGCAGCGCCTTCTGGGCGGCCCTTCAGACGGAGAAGCCGGAGCTGGTGCTGCTGGACGTGATGCTGCCGGGGGAGGACGGTGTGTCTCTGCTGAAAAAGATGAAGGCCGCACCGGCCTTGCGGGACATCCCCGTCATCATGGCCACGGCCAAGGGCGCGGAATATGACAAAATTCAAAGTCTGGACTTAGGGGCCGACGACTATCTGGTGAAGCCCTTCGGCGTCATGGAGATGGTTTCCCGGGTGAAGGCGGTGCTGCGGCGGTGTCATCCCGCTGACACGGGCCATGTGCTCTCTGCCGGGGGCCTTTCTATGGACCTGGACTGCCGCACCGTGACGGCAGACGGCCAGCGGCTCCAGCTCACTTATAAGGAGTTTGAGCTTTTGCGGCTGTTTCTATCCCATCCGGGAATGGCATTCACCAGAGAACAGCTATTCACACAGGTGTGGAATATGGAGTACATGGATGACAGCCGCACACTGGATATGCACATCCGCACCCTGCGGCAGAAGTTAGGGGCCTACGGCAAGCTGATCGAGACCGTTCGGAACGTGGGCTACCGCATGGAGACCGGCCTATGACCGGGAAGATCTTTCGTTCGACTCTGGCGGCGTCACTGACGGTGCTGCTGGCATCGCTGCTGGTGATCACCGGCTGCCTTTACACCTATTTCGGCACGGTGCGGGAACAGCAGCTTCAGACAGAACTGACACTGGCTGCGGCGGCGGTGGAAGCGGACGGCGCGGACTATCTGGCCCGCGTCCGGGACACGGCGGAGCGGCTGACCTGGGTGGCATCGGACGGCACAGTGCTGTATGACACCCGAACGGATACGCAGCCCATGGAAAATCATGGCCAGCGGGAGGAGATCCGGGAGGCGCTCACCGGCGGCAGCGGCAGCAGCGCCCGCTATTCCGAGACGCTGACGGAAAAGATGCTCTATCAGGCGGTGCGCCTGACGGACGGCTCTGTGCTCCGCATTTCCGGCAGTCAGAAAACGGTATGGATGCTGGTTCTTGGGATGCTCCACGCCGTCATCGTGGTGGCGCTGTTGGCGGTGGGACTTTCCGCACTCTTGGCGAGCCGGGCGGCCCGACGGGTGGTGGAGCCGCTGAACCGGCTGAATCTGGAGCACCCGCTGGACAACAACGCCTATGAGGAGCTGTCTCCGCTGTTGGGGCGGGTCTACGCCCAGCAGCAGGAGATCCGCCATCGGACCAGAGACCTCCGGCAGCGGCAGGACGAATTTGAACAGATCACCGGCAGTATGCGGGAAGGTCTGGTGCTGCTGGACCACAGCGGGCGCATCCTCAGCATCAATCCGGCGGCCCAAGCACTGTTTCATGCGGACGGTACCTGCGTAGGACAGGATTTCTTGACAGTGGATCGCCATCCGGACCTGACCGCCGCCATCCATGACGCCGCCGAGACCGGGCACAGTCAGCTGCGGGCAGAGCGGCGAGGCCGGGAATACCAGCTTGATTTCAGCCGTATCGAATCCAACGGCAAGGTGCTGGGTACGGTTTTGCTGGCCTTTGATGTGACGGAGCAGGCGGAAGCCGAGCGGATGCGGCGGGAGTTCACCGCCAACGTGTCTCACGAACTGAAAACGCCCTTGCAGTCCATTATCGGCAGCGCGGAATTGCTGGAAAACGGTCTGGTGAAGCCGGAGGATCAGCCTCGGTTCCTGAACCATATTCATCAGGAGGCGGACCGGCTGGTGGCGCTGATCAACGATATTCTCCGCCTGTCCCAGTTGGACGAGGGCGGTGCGTTGCCCCATGAGCAGGTATCCGTTTTGGAGTTGGCGCAGGAGGCGGCCCGCTCTCTGACAGCACAGGCGGCGGCACAAGCGGTGCACATTTCCGTGACCGGCACCGCCGGAACGGTTTTCGGCGTTCGGCGGCTGCTGTACGAGATCGCCCGGAACCTCTGCGAGAACGCCGTGAAGTACAACGTCCCCGGCGGAAGCGTCACCGTAGAGGTGGCGGAAACGGATCGGGACGTGACCCTCTTGGTTCGGGATACCGGCATCGGCATCCCGGAGGGGGATCAGAGCCGGGTCTTTGAGCGGTTTTACCGGGTGGATAAGAGCCATTCCCGGGCCATTGGCGGCACGGGGCTGGGGCTGTCCATCGTGAAACACGCCGTAGCGTATCACCACGGTACCCTCCGGCTGGAAAGCCAGCCGGGGAAGGGAACCGTGATCACGGTGACGCTGCCCAAGGAGCCAACAGAATGAACTTCGGAAAACCGTGGGTCCTCCCACGGTTTTTCTTTTCAAACGGCCGCTTTCCGTGTATACTGGAACAAAAAACGAACGAGGTAGAGGATTATGCCGATTTTTGATACCCATGCCCATTATGACGCGGACCGCTTTGACAGCGACCGGGATGCGCTCCTTTCCGCCATGCCGGGGGCTGGCGTGGGACTGGTGCTGGACCCGGGATGCGACCTGCCCTCATCCCATGCGGCGGCAGAGCTGGCGGAACGGCACCCGCATGTGTACGCCGCCGTGGGCATCCATCCGGAGGACTGCGACGGCTTTCAGGACGGCGACCTGACGGAGCTGCGGCAGCTTTTGGAGCGGCCCAAGGTGGTGGCCATCGGGGAGATCGGACTGGACTATTACTGGGAGGACAACCCGCCCAGAGCGTTTCAGCAGACGGTATTCCGCAAGCAGCTGGCACTGGCGGCGGAGCTGGACCTGCCGGTGATCGTCCATGATCGGGAAGCCCACGGGGACTGCCTTGCCATCATCAAGGAATTTCCCACCGTCACCGGCGTGTTCCACTGCTTTTCCGGCTCGCCGGAGATGGCGGAAGAGTTGCTGAAGCGGGGGTGGTATCTGGGCTTTGACGGCCCCATCACCTATAAAAACGCCAAGCGGGCCCCGGAGGTGGCGGCGGTGACGCCGCTGGAGCGGATCGTGGTGGAGACGGACGCTCCCTATATGGCTCCGGTACCCATGCGGGGCAAGCGGAATGACAGCCGCTATCTCCCCTATGTGATCGAGAAATTGGCGGAGTGGAAGGGCGTGACGGCGGAGGAAATGACCCGCGTGACGTGGGAAAACGGCAGACGGCTGTTCCGGATTTGAGATAAAAACACTCCCGCACCGAAAAGGTGCGGGAGCGTTTCTTATGTATGCAGCAAAACGGATTTCACGATGATGCTGACGCCGCCCAGCAGGAAAAACACGATGGACAGCTTTTGCAGCCGCTCTCCGCTGATGTGAGGGGAGAGGAGCCGGGCCAGCCGGGCGGCGCAGAAGGCGGCGGCCAGCGAGATAAGGCTGAAGCACAGGGAGGAGCGGTTCAGGAGCCCGGTGCAGAGATACAGCCCGGTGCGGAACAGGTTTTCACCCAGAAAGAGGAAGCAAATGCTGCCCTTGAATTCATCGTAATCCTTGGCAGTGCGTTGAAGGTAGGCTACCAGAAACATATTGATGCCGAACAGCCCCGCACACATACCGGAGAAGAAGGCCACCAGATACCGCAGCCACGGGATCTCCCGACGGTCCGGGCGGACGGGGCGCAGCCGGCGGGTGGCCATTTCCAGTCCCAGAAATACCACAACGCCGCCCAAAACCGTTTTGATGATCCAAGGCAGGGAGAAGCGCAGCAGCCAGGTCCCGGGGACCACCCCGGCCACCATGGCCAGCAGCAGGGGAAGGATGGCCCGCCAGCGGAAATTGTTCCGGCTTTGCCAGGTGATCCGGCCGTTGATGACCAGATCCGGCAGCAGACTGCCCGGTGTGATCAGGGTGTTGTCCAGCCGCATGGCCAGCAGCGGTGCGGAGATCAGGGGATTCCCGAACCCAATGAGCCACTTGAGGGTGTACGCCGCCAACTGGACGAGAAAAATAAACAGGATCATGCTTCCGGTGTAGTTCATGAGATCCCCTCCCACGCGAAGTTCTGTGTACGTTCCCAACTATACCACATCGCATCGGAGAAAAAAAGCTTTTTTCTCATTTCCGCGCCGCTGACAGTGGAAAATTGCCGGGTTTGGTATAGCCTTTGGATTTTTTGACCATACTCCTTCCGTACCTATGAACAGGAAGGGAGGTATTGTATGGAAAACAAGGTGAAAAACGTACTTTCGGGCATTGGCTTTTACGGCACGCTGGCGGTGTGCCTGCTGGTGGTGGGGGTGTGCGGCTGGGTCCTGCTGCAGGACCGGGAGGACCCGCTGCCCCAGCAGGCGGTGACGCCTCAGGTCCCCGTGTCGCAGCCGGTGGAAATGCCGGAAGTGCGACTTCCGACAGTGGAGACTTTGGAGCCGGCGCCGGTGCCGGTCCCGCCAAAGGAAACCAAGGAGCTGCCGGAGGTGGAGGTGGATCACACGCCTGTGGCGGCGGAAGCACCCCGTCTGGTGGTGGCCCCGCTGCGGGGGGATGTGCTGACGGCTTTTTCCATGGAGGAGCTGGTATACAGTCCTACTTTGGGAGATTGGCGTACCCACAACGGCGTGGACATCGCCGCCCAGCAGGGAACCACGGTACTGGCAGCCTCCGCAGGGGCGGTGCTGTCGGTGACGGACGATCCCCTGATGGGCACCACCGTGGTGCTGGAGCATGACAACGGCTATCAGACCACCTATGCCAATCTCCAGGCCAAGCCCAACGTGGAGGCCGGGGACCCGGTGTCCGCCGGGCAGATCATCGGCGCGGTGGGGACCACCGCAGCGGCGGAGTCCGGACAGCCCCATCTGCACTTCGCCGTCACCAAGGACGGCAAGGCCGTAGACCCCAACGAATATTTGAGCGGTTGAGCGGAACAAGGCCCCGGATTTCCGGGGCCTACCGCTTTTTTTAACCGTTTTCCCAGGGAAAGTTACATCAATTCGGATTTTTTCGAAAAAATTCAATATTTTCCTTGACATTTGCTGTATTTCGGATATAATGATAAGGCTTGCAATATGTAAGTAAATCCTTGCTCTCATCTGAGAATGAGGGCCATTTGTCCAAAAGGAGGTGCAAATATGGCAAAGATTACTGCCAATTACGAGGTCGTCTATGTGCTCGACCCTGCACAGGGTGAGGAGGCTATCGCCGCTCAGGTTGCGAACTTCAAGTCCCTGGCCGAGCAGAACGGCTCTGACGTCGTGGTTGAGGAGTGGGGCAACCGCAAGCTGGCTTATCCCATCAACTACAAGACCGAGGGCTACTATGTGCTCATGACCTTCGTCAGCGGCCCGGCATTCCCCCGCGAGCTGGATCGTAAGCTGCGGATCGCCGAGGGCGTCATGCGTTCCCTGATCGTCTGCAAGGGCGAGTAAAGGAGCAGCACATGCTGAATCGAATCATTCTCATGGGTCGCCTGACCCGTGACCCCGAGCTCCGGCGCACCGGCAGCGGTACGGCGGTGACGTCTTTCTCTCTGGCTGTTGACCGGGACTTCAAGTCCCAGTCCGGCGAAAAGGAAACGGACTTCATCGACATCGTGGCCTGGCGCAACACCGCCGAATTTGTGAGCAAATTCTTCACCAAGGGCCGCATGGCCGTGGTGGAGGGCCGCCTGCAGATCCGGGACTGGACCGACAAGGACGGCGGCAAGCGCCGCAGTGCCGAGGTCGTGGCCGACAATGTGTATTTCGGGGATTCCAAGCGCGACGGCGGCGACAATTCCGGCTACAACCCCGGTTATGCTCCCGCCCCCGCTTCCCACAGCGCCGCTCCCAGCAATTTCAGCGCCAGCGGCTCTGACTTCGCCGAGATCGGCGAGGATGACGGCGAACTGCCGTTCTGATATTACTATAAGGAGGAAGCAATCATGGCTTTCGATCGTGAAGCTCGTCCCGCCCGTCCCGCACGCGGCAACAAGCGCCGTAAGGTCTGCCAGTTCTGCGCCGAGAAGTGCGAGTGCATTGATTATAAGGACGCCGCCAAGCTGCGTCGTTTCATTTCTGAGCGTTCCAAGATCCTGCCCCGTCGGACCACCGGCACCTGCGCCATGCATCAGCGTGAGCTGACTGAGGCCATCAAGCGTGCCCGTCAGATCGCTCTGCTGCCCTACGTCACCGACTAAAAGCAGCTGAATCGAATCAATCGACTGAAAAAGCCCCGAAGGTTTTCCTTCGGGGCTTTTTTGTCATGTTTTAGGAGAAAAAGGGGCTGCTGCACAGTTCCGTACAACTTTTCCCAGTGGTGGGGGATGGCGAATATGGCGGACGCAATTCGTTACGGCTGCATAACAAGGAGGAATTGTATGGAAAACACAAGCAATTACGGTCTGAAGCGATGGAACGGCGGGGACCGCATCCTGCACACGGAATTCAATGACAACTGGGACAAGATCGACACGGCCATCAAGGGCAGCGAGGACAAGGCCGCAGCGGCGCTGGCGGCAACTACGGCGCTGGAGCAGAAGATGGGCTTACAGCACATTCAGACGGTCAACGGCACAACCGGCGATTGCAGCATCTTCACATACAGCATCGACTGGGATCAGTGGACGGAAGTCCTTTTCTTCCTGACCCCGAAGCTGTCCGGCAGTAATCTCACCTACCAGCTTTCGGTTGAGAACCGCGCTATGACTTCAGACGGCTCCGTTTATTTCAGCGGTACCCTGGGGGGAGACAGTTCCTTTGTGGTTTACCCCTTTTCCAGCAAAAATACATCGCTAAAGGGCCAATTTTTCGGCGGGAACACCTTTTCCAATCCTCGTACCTATCAGAAGCTGGGGGATCGCCTGGTCTTGTCCCCCAACGGTTCCGGCACCACGGTCAATGCGGGGACCACTTTGACGATCTACGGCGGAAAATAAGGAAGAATCCCCCCGCACCTTACGGCGCGGGGGGTATTCTTTATCTTAACTCAGATGAGTTTCGATTGTAACGGCTTTTCTGTTTATTAGAAGTCGATCGTCACAGTGACGTCCTTGCTAATAGCAGTAGCAGTCACAGTCAGAGTGGTAGTATCTGCAGCAACGATGGTGAAAGTACCACCAGCAACAGGATTAGCCACAACAGTAGGAGTCACGCCGGTCCAACCGCTACCGCTCATAACAACAGTGGCAGTCTTAGAACCAGTCGCAGACATATAAGCAGAGCTGCCGGAAACGATCTTGTTGGTGTAGCCCGCAGCGGTGGGGCCAACCTTGAAGGTCACCTTGTAGACCTGCTCCTGAGTCACAGTAACACCGGCGAAGGTCATGCCGTCATAGGTGAAGCTCCAAGTAGCACCACTCTTGGTGATGTCCTTGCAGCCCTTGTCAGCCAGGATGGCCTTGATGTCGCTAGTGGTCAGCGTGGTGGCCTTGCCGGACTCAACATAGAACTTGATGGTGGTCTGGGGAGTGTCGATATCGACGGTCTTGACCTCAATATCATCGCTCAGAGGAGGAGTCACAGGATCGGTGTTGCCATCCTTCTCATAGATGACCAGAGTCTTGACCATGTAGTCCTTGATCACAGCGTAGACAACATCGTTCTCGTCCTTAGCGATAGTGTTGTAGGAGAAGACAGAGATCTCATCGTCAGTGTTGACATAGAAGCTCTTGGCGTCCTTATCCACGGTGACGATCTCGTTCTTGTGGTTGGTGGTATCGGTGGTGCCGTTCTTCAGGGTCAGCTTACCAGCGGTGTTCAGGGTGACAGTGTACTCCTTGGAGGTCTTGTCGATACCGACGCCCTGCAGGAAGCCTTCCTTATCAGTGCCGTCATAATCGTTATAAGCGGTCAGACGGGTGATGAGGCCCTTGCTGGTGTTGTCCTCGACCTCAGCATTGGCCTGGGGCATGATGAACATGACGGTCACCATGCTGTTGGACTTGCAGTACCAGTAAGCATCAACATTCTTGCCGCTAGCGTTCAGAGCCTTCACAGAAGGAGCATTCTTGATGCCGGTGTAAGCGGTGAAATCGTCGATGTCATAGCACTGCTTAGTGACAGTGGTAGGACCGCTGAGAGTGAAGGAAGCAGAAGTGGTCTTGTAATCATCGGTATCAGAGACCACAAACACGGAGGCGCTGTTGGCATAGAACGTGCCCTGAGCAGTCACGATACCAGCCTTGTTGTTGTCCATCTTGAAGGTGGCGTCATTCACAGAAGAAGTGGTCTTGGTGGTGGGCAGAGCCTTCAGGGTGTACTCGCCGTCATCGTTCACCTTGTAGGTGACGATCTGAGTGGGAACCATGTCCTTCTTGGCGTTGTAGTCCTTGTCGGTGGTGACGATCTTGGTGGTGCCGTCGGTGAACAGCAGCTCAACGCGGTTGCCCAGGTACCAGTCAGTACCGCCCTTGATGTTCAGGATCAGAGCGTAATTGCCGATCTCCTCAACTTCCTCGACATAGATCATATCGCCGTAAGCGTCCACATAGATGGTGTAGTCCTGCTTCACGGACACGTCGCTCAGGTTCTGGCCGCCGATCTGAGCGGAAGCCTTATAGCGGGTGCCATCGATGGTCAGAGCCTTCTTGTCATTGTTGTTGGTGTCGCTGTTCTCAGCAACGGTGACAGTGCCTTCCACCTTGGTAGCAGCGGCAACAGACTCGATCTCCTTCTCCTTCAGGGAGTAGGTGTACAGAACATAATCGTCAACCTCGAACTTGTCATCGGTCTCGAACTCGTTCTTGAAGTTGGCAACAACGGGACCCTCGGCGGTCACAACCACATAGGCGTCCTTCTTGTCGGTAGCCTTGACGGTCTTGTTGATGGAGCCGATGTAGGTGTTGACCTCGGTGATGATGACGGAATCGTTGTCATCATTGTAGAAGACCTCGGTCAGAACGCCGTTATCGCCGTACTTGTTCTTGTCATCACCCTTGGTGATGTCGCGAGCGGGCTGAGAAGCGTTCTCAACGCCGTCCACATAGACGGTGACCTTCTTGGCAGAGATGCTCTTGCCCAGGCCCAGATCCTTGTAGATGTCGCCGATCTCGACCTTCTTGGTGTACTCTGCTAACGAGCCCACCATGAAGGGCCAGACCCTGTATGTCCAGAAGAACATGACCGAGGGCTTCTATGTGGACGAGGATGCCAAGGTTGTCTTCATTCAGACCAACTCCGGCAAGACCACCACTGAGTTGGCTACCGGCTCTGACGAGGTCCAGCACTTCATCGACGATCTGAACAAGAAGGACAACGCAAAGTACTCCTTCGTGATCAGCGCCATCCTGGAGAACGGTGCCGCTAAGGTTGTTGTGATCAATGACGGCATCGACAACACTGTTGGCGGTTCTACCGTGACCGGCAGCACTGACCTGGCTTCCGTTGTTCTGAGCAACGCTGGCATGGCTGGCACTGGCCTGTCCTGGAAGCTGTATATGCGTTCCGTGTCTCAGGAGACCTTCAATGTGGCTCTGAACGGCAAGGACATCGCTACTGAGTATGCTCAGGTCAGCGCTTTGATGGCTGGCAAGACTGGCTACTCCTTCTACATCGTTGTTGACGGTGTGGAGTCCAACATTGTTGCTATCTAATTGTCTCCGACAATAAGACCACGAAATCGAGACTCATCTGAGTTGAGATAGAAAAATTCCCGCTCCGAAAGGAGCGGGAATTTTTTATTCTTTACCGTAGAGCGCTACCACATAGTAGGTTGTGTCACTCATGTTGCCCTGGAACGTAGCGTCATTGACATGGTAAAATGTCAGTGTACTGTTTTGCCAACGGAAGTTAATATCCTGCCATGTGGTTCGGCTTCCGGCATTATAGAATGCCATCGCATAGGCGGGATTGACGGTCTTATCCGTCAGAAGCCAGAAAAAGCGGTTGCCGAAGATCAGCACCGCTTTCGGCTTTTTGGAAAAGGTGATGCTATTGGGGTTGTTCTGACCGTATTTGCCGTTGCCGGTGTAGCTTTGGGTCTCTATGGAGCCGTTTCCCGCCCCCTGCCAGCGCCGTTTGCAGCGCCGCCGCCTTGTCGGCATTGCCTTTCAGCGCCGTGTCGATCTTGTCCCAGTTGTCATTGAATTCCTCCATCATGATGCGGTCCGTCTTTTCCCACTGGGTCAACTGAAAATTGGCTGTTTTGTTCATAGATAACATCCTCCTGTCACACGGATGTAACTTTGGGGGCGCCGCCGTGTGCCCACTCTGTATGAGGGGCGTTTGCTGCACGTTTTCGTGCAACGGAAGTGAAAAAACCGCCGCACTGTTCACGAATGGTTTACAAGTTTTTCATCTTTCCTTCAGATTTGGGGTGTATACTGCGTACATCAGCAGGCGAGAGAGCCGTTTCCCGGCCCCGCCGCTGATCCGAGAGAAAAAGCCATTCTTTCAAATACACCCCTACGGCCCACTGCCCGCCCGGGAGGAGTCCCAAACCGGCAGACCAACGATCCCGCCGCGGGCAAGCGGCGTGTTGATAGATCTTTTCACACATGACCTCTCCAAAGCAAGGCGGGGCGCCGGTTTTCAAAACCGACGCCCCGTTTTGCTGCATTTTGCGCGAGACCTGTTGAAAAATGTCAGAACAGCCAAAGGGAGACGAGGGCGGCCAGCAGCGCGGACAGCAGGCCGTGGGTCAGCTTGCCCAGCAGACAGGGGGCGAGGGGGAGGTCCGTGCCGTCCAGAAGGGCGGCGGTCTGACAGAGAACGGACAGCCCGCCCCATCCGGCGCACCCGGCGGCCAGCAGGAACCCGGTGCGGTCACAGGGCAGGAGGGGCGTCAGGGAGAACAGCTCCCCGCAGCCCACCGCCAAGGCCGCCCAAGGGCCGGGGAGGGCCGTCAGGGGCGAGATCAGCACATAGAAGAACGTGACGAAGGCGCAGACGGAGAGCATGGTCCCGGCGCTGTCCCGGACGGATGACACAAAGGCCGCTGGCAGAGAGAGGGCCTGAAAGGAAATGGCGGGGGGAACGGTTTTCCGTCCCCGGCCCAGTCCCCGGAACAGCAGTCCGGTGAGGAGGGCGGCGCAGACGTGGATCAGCCAGAGCCACAGTCCTGTCCGGACGCTTCCGAACACCCCCACGCCCAGCACACTGATGAGGAATACGGGGTTGGAGTTGTTGCAGAAGGTCAGGAGCCGCTCCGCCTCCTGCCGGGTCAGGTCCCCGGAGGTGTACAGCTCCGCCGCTGTGCGGGCGCCGATGGGATAGCCTCCTACCAGCCCCAGCAGCAGCGCGGACCCGGCGCAGCCGGGCAAGCGGAACAGGGACGCCATCAGGCCAGCCATATCGGGCGCCAGCCATTGTCCGAAGCCCAGCCGCACCAGCAGACCGGTGATGACCATGAAGGGGAACAGGGCGGGGATCACCGTCCCGGCGCAGAGGGTCAGGGCCTTGGCTGCCTCGAGCCGCAGCTGTCTGGCGTCCGCCAGAAACCAGACCAAGATCCCGCACAGAATCAGGCACACATCCGTCCGTATCCGCCGTTTCATACGCATCACCCGCTATACCCTATGCGGGGCGGGGGCGGTTCATACGGCGGGACAGGCAAGCCGGGGGGAATTTCCGCATAGAGTTCGGTGAGGTGAGAGCATGGAGAAAAAACGGGACCGGGAGCAGGGCGGTATTCTGGGCGGCGTGGCGGAGCTGTTTGACCTGCCGGTGGATGTGGTGGCGGGCCTTCCCCGATTGGAGCTGATCGGGAACCGGCAGCTATATCTGGAACGCCACACGGGCCTGCTGGCTTACAGCGATACCCAGATCGACGCCAACACAGGCTTCGGCGTTCTGCGGATCCGAGGAGAACGGCTGACGCTGGTGGCCATGACGGGAGAAGAACTGCGGATCGGCGGGAAAATCAACGGCGTGGAGTGGGTGTCATGCTGAAGGAGCTTATCAACAGGGCCCGGGGACAGGTGTGGCTCCGGGTGACATGCCCCTACCCGGAGCGGGTGCTGAATCTGTGCTCCGCCCGGAAGCTGGCCTTCTGGGATCTGGAATGGGAAGGGGCGGAGACGTTTACCTGCCGCATGAGCCGGAGGGATCACCGCATCCTCAGCCGCGCGGCGGAAAAGCTGGACTGTACGATCGAAATCGTGCGGCGGGAGGGCGCGCCCTACACGCTGGCAAAGCTGCGGCACCGTCAGGCCTTGGCGGTAGGCATCGCGGCGTGCGGAACGGCGGTGCTGATCGGGTCCTTCTTCGTGTGGGATATTCAGATCTCTGGAAACGAGACGGTACCGCGGGAGGTGATCCTGCGATCCTTGGAGAACAACGGCGTTCATCGGGGGTGCTTCGGCTTCGCCCTGAATGGGGAGGACATCCGCAACCATGTGCTGCTGGAGATCCCGGAGCTGAGCTGGGTGGCGGTGAACGTATCCGGCTGCCGGGCCAATGTGGAAGTCCGGGAGCGGCGGACGGCCCCGAAGCCGCTGGACCGGAAAATACCGTGCAATTTAGTGGCCCGGCGGGACGGGCTGGTGCTGCGGGTGCAGGCACTGGGGGGCGTCCCTCAGGTGCTGCAGGGAATGTCGGTGACGGAGGGGCAGCTTTTGATCTCCGGCGTGGAGGACACAGGGACCTTCGGTACCCGGTTCACAGCGGGACTTGGGTCCGTGGAAGGGCGGACGTGGTACACCCTGACGGCCAACGTGCCCCTCACCGGGGCAGAAAAACGGTATACCGGACGGGAAAAGCGGCTCCGTTCCGTGATTTTCGGCAGCCGCCGGATAAAATTCTTTGCAAACAGTAGCATTGACAGCGGCCAGTGTGATAAAATAACCGAGAGAACGCCGGTTCGGGTGTGCGGGATCCCGCTGCCGATCACATGGGAGACGGAGACTCTCCGGTTTTACGAAACGGAGCCGGTGACGGTCACGCAGGCCCGGCGGCAGAAGGAGACGGGGGCGGCGCTGGAAGCGTATCTCCACAGCCTTGTGGACCCCTACGGCGAGGTAACGGCCAGTCAGGTGGCCTCCCGGCTCCGGGGGGATGTCCTGACGGTGACGCTGACAGCGGAGTGCCGGGAGGAACTCGGGACGCAGGCCCCTATTTATACAGCAAATGAACCGGACGGCGCGTCCGGATAACTTTAGGAGTGATGGCATGGAACAGAGGATCAGCATTGAGCGGATGGAGCAGGCCGTAAATATTTTCGGCTCCTTTGACGAGAACATCCGCCTGCTGGAAAAGGAATTTAATGTGACGGTGACCAACCGGGACGGCGAGCTGCGGATCAGCGGCGAGGCGGAGGACGTGATGCACGCCGCCAAAGCGGTGCAGGCCATGCTGACCCTGTCCTCCCGGGGGGAGGCACTGGGGGAGCAGAACGTCCGCTATATCATCGACATGGTCCGCACCGGAAAAGAAGAACAGATCAGCGAACTGGCGGGGGATGTGCTGTGTATCTCCGCCAAGGGCCGCCCGGTGAAGCCGAAAACGCTGGGCCAGAAGGAATATATCGCATCGGTGCTGAAAAATACCGTTACCATCGGCGTAGGCCCCGCCGGTACCGGCAAAACGTATCTGGCGGTGGCGGCGGCAGTGCAGGCCTTCCGGGAAAAACAGGTGAACCGCATCATCCTCACCCGTCCTGCGGTGGAGGCCGGCGAGCGGCTGGGCTTCCTGCCCGGCGATCTGCAAAGCAAGGTGGACCCGTACCTGCGGCCGCTGTATGACGCCCTGTTTGATATGCTGGGGGCGGAGACCTACCAGAAGTATCTGGAGCGGGGCAACATTGAGGTGGCGCCCCTGGCCTATATGCGCGGCCGGACGCTGGATGACAGCTTCATCATTCTGGACGAGGCCCAGAACACCAGCCGGGAGCAGATGAAAATGTTCCTGACCCGGTTGGGCTTCGGCTCCAAGATCGTCATTACCGGCGATGTGACCCAGATCGATCTGCCGGACGGCAAGCCCTCCGGCCTGCGGGAGGCCATGCGGGTGCTGAAAAAGGTGGAGGGCATCGGTATCTGCGAGCTGACCAACGCCGACGTGGTGCGTCATGTGATGGTCCAGCGGATCGTGAAGGCCTATGAAGAATACGAAACTTCCAAAAACGGCGGAAAGGGGAAGAAATAATGGCAAAACGGCACTATATTCCCATCACCGCCGACGTGCCGGGGGTGAATGAGGGCCAGCGGGCCTTTATCCGCAAGGTCATCCGCACCGCTCTGGCGGCAGAGGGGGTGGATTTTCCCTGTGAGGTGGACGTGCTGCTGACCAATGACGAGGCCATCCATCAGATCAATCTGGATATGCGGGAGGTAGACCGGGCCACGGATGTGCTCAGTTTCCCGGAGTTTGACCTGCAGCCCGGCGAGCTGCCCGACGGGGAGGACGCCGACCCCGGCACCGGACTGGTGCCCTTGGGGGACATGGTGATCTCCATGGAGCACGTGGTGACGCAGGCCAAGGAGTACGGCCATTCCAACCGCCGGGAGCTGGCGTATCTGGTGGTGCACTCCGTGCTGCACCTGCTGGGCTATGACCATCTGGACGAAGGCCCGCAGAAAAAGCAGATGCGGGCAAGAGAGGAAGCTATATTGGCAGAATTGGGGATCAGCAGGGAGGACTGATATGGGAAAATTTGCGTTATATACGGTTGGGTTCGCTTTGCTTGTCTGTGTGCCGGCGATACTGCTGGCAGGGATGTTCAGCGGCGGCGGGGGAGATGTCGCACCATTTTTGCTGGGGCTGCTGGCGGTGGGAGCCGTTTTGGCGGGAGCCGTCTGTCTGAAGGACAAGCTGGATCGAATGGAGGAAACGCTGAAAGCGGTGTCCAAGACCCTCCAAGAGGTCAAAACAGAATTGGAAACAGTGAAGGGACGGCAGGAAGTCGCGGAGATCAAGCTGGATACTGTGGCGGCGAAGCTGGATACGGCCCGCGATATAGATTGAGTGTGTCACACAGGCGGAGATCTGGCCATATACTGTCCTGAGGTGATGGGATGAACGTATTTCGGGACGGCGTGATCGCCTTTTTCTCCGCCGTGGGGATGACCACGGTGGTGTGGCTGCTGGCAGGAGCGGTGCTCCACGCAGGGCGGCCCACGATCCCGGGGCTTTTACTGGTACTGCCTGTGCGGGGCGAGGCGTTAGCCTTGGAGCACGATGTCCGGGAGCTGCGCCGGGTGCGGAGCAGTCTGCCGGGGGCACAGATCGTCATTGCCGACTGCGGCCTGACGGCGGAGGCCAGGGGACTTGCCGACTATCTGGCGGAGCGGGAGGACAACGCCGCTGTGGTGAACGGGGCGGACTTCCGGCTGGACGCCGGGAACGAGAGATAAAAATGCCAGTCAAAGGCCGTTCGTAAGAAGGGCCGCATCGGCACGTTAAAGAGAGGAAGTCATGGAAGAACTGATCTGCCGGGAGGGTACGGTACATAGCGTTATTTTTCAGAACGCCGAAAACGGATATACGGTCCTCCGCCTCCTCACAGAGGAGGGGGAGGTCGTTACTGTGGTGGGATGTATCCCCTGTGTGGCGCCGGGAGAGCATCTGACCGTTACCGGTACCTGGGAGGTCCATCCCCAGCACGGCGAGCAGCTGAAGGCGCAGGAGCTGGAGCGGACGCTGCCGGAGGAGGAAGAGGATATCTTCGCCTACCTGTCCTCCGGCGTCTGCAAGGGCGTGGGACCCACCACCGCCCGGCGGATCGTGGACCGGTTCGGCCTGGAGACCCTGGATATTTTAGAGGCAGAGCCGGAGCGGCTTCAGGAGATCCGGGGCATTACCGCGAAAAAGGCCATGGAGATCGGAGAGCTGTTCCGTCAGCACATGGGCTTGCGGCGGCTGATGGAATTTCTATCCCGGTATCAGCTGCCGCCGGTGCTGGCCATCCGGCTGCGGCAGCAGTATGGGGACGGGGCCATCCGGGTGGTGGAGAAAAATCCCTATCTGCTGTCAGACGATGTATGCGGCGTGGATTTTTCCGTGACGGACACCATGGCGCTGTCCATGGGATTTGCAGAGGACTGCACGGAGCGCCTTGAGGCGGCCCTCACTTTTGAACTGACCTATAACGAGAATAATGGCCATGTGTTTTTGCCGAAGGACAAGCTGCTTGCCGCCACCTGCCAGCTGTTGAGCTGCGGGATCGAGCAGGTGGAAGCGGCCCTGGACGCCTTGGCAGAGCATCACGCCGTGGTGATCCAGCGGATTGCCAATGTGGAGGCGGTGTATCTGCGGCGGCTGTGGGAGGCGGAGACCTCCGCCTGCGCCCGCCTGCTGGCATTGCTGGAAATGGACGCCGATGAGAGCCGCTTCGCAGACCGGACCGTGGCGGAAATCGAGAAGGAACAGGGCATTACCTACGCCCCCTTGCAGCGGCAGGCGGTAGAGCTGGCGGCGAAGGTTGGCGTCATCCTGCTGACCGGCGGTCCCGGCACCGGCAAGACCACCACCGTCCGGGGCATCGTGGCCCTGTTTCAGAAAATGGGGCTGAACATCGTGCTGGCGGCTCCTACGGGCCGGGCGGCGAAGCGCATGAGCGAGCTGACGGGCATGGAGGCTCAGACGGTCCACCGGCTGCTGGGGATGACATGGAATGAGGCGGCTCATCAGGTGACCTTCCAGAAAACGGAAAAGGAGCCGCTGGAGGCCGAGGCCGTCATCGTGGACGAGATGAGCATGGTGGACGTGTCCCTGTTCTCCGCACTGCTGCGGGCGCTGCGCCCCGGCATCCGGCTGGTGCTGGTGGGCGATGCGGACCAGCTGCCCTCCGTGGGGGCGGGAAATGTGTTTTCCGACCTGATCCGCAGCAAAAAGATCGAGACTGTGTTTCTCCGGGAGGTGTTCCGGCAGGCGGAGCAGTCCGCCATCATCCGCAACGCCCACCGGGTCAATCTGGGCGAAAGCCCGGACCTGAAGGGGAATCAGGGGGATTTCTTCTTCCTTTGCCGCCGGGACGCCCAGCGGGCGGTGGCGACGGTGCTGGAACTGTGCAAGACCCGCCTGCCGGACAATATGCACATCCCGGCGGAGCAGATCCAGGTGCTGACGCCCACCCGGAAGGGGCCTTGTGGCACCATCAACCTGAACCGGCTCTTGCAGGAGGCGCTGAACCCCCGGACACCCGGCAAGCGGGAGATCCTGTGGGGGGAGCGGGTGTTCCGGGTAGGGGACCGGATCATGCAGACCCGGAATGATTACGATGTGGTCTGGCAGAAGGATGACGGCACCGTGGGTACCGGAATGTTCAACGGCGACGTAGGCCGCATCGCGGAGATCGACGCCGGGGGCGAGTGGCTGGCGCTGGACTTTGACGGCCGGAAAGCGCCTTACAGCGTGGAAATGCTCAGCGAGATCGACCTTGCCTATGCCCAGACGGTCCATAAGGCTCAGGGCAGCGAGTACCGCTGCGTGGTGCTGGCGGCCATGCCCTCGGCACCCAGTCTCATGGTGCGGGGGGTGCTGTATACGGCGCTGACCCGGGCCAGAGAGCTGCTGGTCATCGTGGGCGATGACGCCGCCATCCGCTCCATGGCGGCCAATGACCGGCAGCAGAAACGGTACTCCGGCTTGAAATGGCGATTGTGCCACGCCGGGGATGCCAGCGAATAAAATGGATAAGAAAAAGCCGTCCGGCTCCGCCGGACGGCTTTTTTGCGTATTTTCAGCGGTTTTCCCGGTAGAATTTCAGGGACAGGAGGATGGAGACGGCGGTGGCGATGATGGTCAGCACCAGCATTCCGGCCAGCGTCAGAGAGAGGACCGTAGCGGTTGCGGCTTTGGCGTCATTGACCAATCCGTTGAGCGCGCCTACGGAAGCAAAGGTGAGAAAGGTGATGAGAATGGCGACCCACCGGGCCTTTTCTGTGCCGTAGCGAAGGATGAGAGGTATATTCAGATCCAACAGCAGACACCCGACGCACAGGGCGGCGAATACAAAGCCGGGGGAGAGGTTGGCGGACAGCTTTGCCGGGAGCGGGAGACAGGTGAGCACACCTTGGTAAATGGCGACTGCAAAGGCTCCCACGGACAGAGAGATCCAGCCAAGCGCATACCGGCTGAGCACCACAGTCCGGTCCGAATAGGGGAGCATCCGGGCAAACCTGTCCCAGCGGCTCCGCTGGTCATAGGCCATGGCGGTATAGGGGATCATAGCGCCGTAGACCACTGCCAGCAGATTCAGAGTGAGGCTGGGGATCAGACCCCAGACCAGAACGATGAGAAGATAGGACCAGACCTGCTTCCGCAGTACATACCAATCCTTTAAGAGCAGGGCTTTCATTGCTTTTCTCCTTTCACCAGAGCGAGGATGATGTCCTCAATGGTGGGCTTTTCCAGTTGGAAGCCCACCGGGGCCAGCTCCCGCCGCACCAGCGCCCGGACGCCGCCGTAGGGCGTGGTTTCCATGGATACGATGGCTTCCGGCATGAGGGCCTCCGCTTGCTCCGCCGTGTCATTGAAGATGCCGTATTGCTCCAGAAGGGCGTCCTTTTCCTCGCAGAACAGCAGCCGCCCCTGATGGAGAAAGGCGATGTAGTCGCAGAGCTTTTCCAAATCGCTGAGAATGTGGGAGGAGATCAGGACGGAGTGGGTCTCGTCCCGGGTAAACTCATTGAAAAGCTCCAAGATCTCGTCCCGGACGATGGGGTCCAGTCCGGCGGTGGCCTCGTCCAACACCAGAAGTTGTGCCTGATGGCTGAGGGCGACGGCGATGGTGAGTTTCATTTTCATGCCCCGGGAATAGTCCTTGAAGGCGGTTTTCTCCGGCAGAGCGAAACGGCGGCAATAGGCGTCGAAGGTATCCTGCTCCCAGCGGCGGTAGGTGGCGGCCATCACGCGGCCCACCTGCGGGGCGGTGAGGGTCTCAGGAAAGCACCCCTCGTCCAGCACCACGCCGATGTCCTCCTTGGCGTTCAGAAACTCCGGGGCGGAGACGTCCACGCCCAGCGCGGCGGCGGTACCGCTGTCCGGCCGCAGCGCGCCCATGAGAATGCGGATGAGGGTGGATTTGCCCGCACCGTTCTCGCCCACCAGACCGCAGATGGTCCCGGCGGGAATGGCGAGAGTCACGTTCTTCAGAGAAAATTCTCCGAAGGATTTGCTGATATGGTTCAATTCGATAGCATTTGTCATAGAGATCCCTCCCACTTGCGGCGCAGCAGCTCCGCCAATTCCGACTCTGAAAGGCCGCAGGTCCGCGCCAGCTCTGCGGCGGCGGCCAGATGGTCCTCGAGCAGATGGAGCGATTGCTCCCGGAACAGAGCCAGATCCGGCTCCGCCACAAAGCAGCCCTTGCCGGCCACGGTGTTGATCAGCCCTTGGGCCTCCAGTTCGTCATAGGCCCGCTTGGTGGTGATGACGGATATTTTCAGGTCCTTGGCCAGCCCACGGATGGAGGGCAGCGCGTCCCCCGGCGACAGAGCGCCGGAGAGGATCTGGGCCTTGATCTGCCCGCTGATCTGATCGTAGATAGGCTGGCCACTGTTGTTTCGGATAATGAGTTCCATGGAAGTCCTCCGTTCGTACTGTACATACACAGTATATACAGTTGGCGCGAGATGTCAAGAGGGATTTTCAAAATTTTCCGTGGACGCTTCCGGGGAAGCGTGGTATACTGAGCGAAAAGAAGTACGCGGGAGGAACGAATATGAGTGATTTGGAGCGGATCGAAGCGGCGATGGAGGAAAAGGTGCGGCCTGCTCTCCGTTCCCATGGCGGTGACATTTCCATCGACCATGTGGAGGGGAAAACTGTGTATGTAAAGCTGCTGGGCCAGTGCGCGGGATGCCCCTCGGCGGACCTGACCAATGAGACCATCGTGGAGGCGGAGCTGAAGGCGGCCCTGCCGGATCTGGTGGAAAAGGCGGTAGTGGTCCAGACCGTCAGCGATGAGCTGTGGGAGCAGGCGAAAAAGCTGCTGCGGGAGCATCATCTGTAAAAGAAAAAATAACGAAAACCCTCCCGGAAGCTGAGGCTTCCGGGAGGGCTTTTGCAAATATGGATTTATTCTACATCCTGCAGGGCGTCATAGCCCTCCTCGCCGGTGCGGACCTTCACCACGTTTTCCACATCATAGACGAAGATCTTGCCGTCACCGATATGGCCGGTGTAGAGCACCTTCTTAGCGGTTTCAATGACGCTGCGGACAGGCACCTTGCTGACCACAATGTCCAGCTGGATCTTGGGCAGCAGGGTAGGCTCCACCTCCACGCCACGGTAATACTCCGGCTTGCCCTTCTGAATGCCGCAGCCAAGAACGTGGCTCATGGTCATGCCGGTGATGCCCAGCTCCAGCATAGCTGTTTTCAGGGCCTCAAACTTAGATTCCTTGCAGATGATCTCCACCTTGGTGAACTTGGGGGCGGTGCCGTCGGCAGTGTCGAAGGAGGGGACACGCTTGACGGGAATGGCCTCGGCGGCGGGCACACTGCCAGTGACGGCCACGGGGGCGTCGGTCTCCACGGCGGCGGTATCAGGCAGCATGGCGAAGCCGGCATAGGCGGTAAGCAGGCCGTGCTCGGAGACATCCAGACCGGTGATCTCTTCCTCCGGCGTGACCCGCAGGCCGATGGTGTGCTTCAGGATGGCGAAGACGATGGTGATGACCACAGCCACATAGAGGATCACGGAAGCAACGCCCAGGCACTGGACGCCAAAGAAGTGGAAGCCACCGCCGTAAAAGACCCCCTTTTCCGTGGACACGCCGGTGGCGAAGAGGCCGGTGAGGATAGTGCCCAGGGCACCGCAGACGCCATGGACCGAGATGGCGCCCACAGGGTTGTCAATCTTGGCAACCTTGTCGAAAAACTCCACGGCCAGCACGATGACCAGACCGAAGACAATGCCCATAACGGCGGCACCCAGAGGGGATACAGCGTCACACCCGGCGGTGATGCCCACCAGGCCCGCCAGAGCGGCGTTGTAGGTCATGGAGACATCTGGCTTGCCGTAGCGCAGCCAGGTGAAGATCAAGGTGGTGCAGCAGGCCACGGCAGTGCAGAGGTTGGTGTTGAAGAACACCAGACCGGCGCTGACGATCAGCTCGTCGGTGTCCATGCCTACGGTGGAGGCACCGTTGAAGCCGAATCAGCAGAACCAGAGAATGAACACGCCCAGAGCGGCAAAGGTCAGGTTGTGGCCCAGAATGGCCCGGGGCTTGCCGTCCCGGCCGTATTTGCCGATGCGGGGGCCCAGCATCTTGGCGCCGATCAGGGCGCACACGCCGCCCACCATGTGCACGCAGGTGGAACCGGCAAAATCGTGGAAACCCAGCTCACTGAGCCAGCCGCCGCCCCAGATCCAGTGGCCGGAAATGGGGTAGATCAGCAGGGAGATGGCGGCAGAGTAGATGCAGTAGGCGCTGAACTTGGTGCGCTCCGCCATGGCGCCGGAGACGATGGTGGCGGAGGTGGCGCAGAAGACGGTCTGGAAAATGGCGTAGGCCCACAGGGGGACGCCGGAGGGAAGGATGCTGCTGTAATCCTTCATGATCATGGGGTCAAACCAGCCGAAGAGGCCGGTGCCCGCGCCGAACATGGTGCCGAAGCCGACAAGCCAGAAGCAAGGGGTGCCGATGCAGAAGTCCATCAGGTTTTTCATCAGGATATTGCCGGTGTTTTTGGCCCGGGTGAAGCCGGCCTCGCACATGGAGAAGCCCGCCTGCATGAAAAAGACCAGCGCTGCGTCCAGCAGCACCCAAATGGTGTTGACAGAACTGAATTCCATAGTTGTTTCCTCCCATTTTTGCCGTTTTCTTCCAGCGAACGGTTCTGCATATAAGAAGGCAATGGAGCCTTCCGAACGGTAAGACTCCATTGCCTTGCGTTTTGCCGGGAGACAGGAGCGGGTTAGCTTCCACTGTCCGGCAGTTATATGCAGAAAAGATCGGGGGAAGAGAGAAAGCGTCTTAGAGCATGCACTCTAAGACGCCTTTGCCTTGATGTGGGCATTATACACGGTTTGTCGGCTCTGTCAATCATACCGCGCCAATTTTGGCTGTTTTTACAAAAGCAAGACAGGGCAAACCGGGAATGTGTGTGGGTTTTCCCGTGATGTTACAGCCGGGTCACCACAGGAATGACCATGGGGCTGCGCTTGGTGTTTTTGAACAGGTAGCTGCTGACAGCGGACTTGACCGCGCCGCGGAGCTCACCGTCATCCCGGCCGCGCTTGCGGCTGCCGGTGACGCTGTCAGCGGCGTTCATGGCAACGTTTTGCAGCTCCTTCATCAGATCGCCGGATTCCTTCACATAAATGAATCCGCGAGTGATGATCTCAGGCGGGGACAGCAGCGCGCCGTCCTGCGTGGCGATGGGAAGGACCACCACCACCATGCCGTCCTCTGCCAGACGCTTGCGGTCCCGCATGACTACGGCGCCCACGTCGCCCACGCCGGAGCCGTCCACATACACCTCGCCGGCGGGGACGGAGTTGGCGGACAGCTTCATGGACTTGCCGGTGATTTCAATGACGCCGCCGTTATCGGCGATGGCGATGTGATTGCGGTCCATGCCCATCTGCTGAGCCAGCTGGCAGTGGATCTGCAGCATCCGCTGCTCACCGTGGAGCGGGACGAAGAAACGGGGCTTCGTCAGGGCGTGGATGATCTTCAGCTCCTCCTGGCAGGCGTGGCCGGAGACGTGAAGCATATCCGCCCGGTCATAGACCACGGTAGCACCCTTGCGGAACAGCTCGTTGATGACACGGCCCACCGTGACCTCGTTGCCGGGAACGGCGGAGGCGGAGAGGATCACCTTGTCACCGGCGCCGATCTCCACCTGCTTGTGGGTGGAGAAGGCCATGCGGTACAGGGCGCTCATTTCCTCGCCCTGAGAGCCGGTGGTGACGATGACCTGCTTGTTTTTGGGCAGGCCCTTGAGTTTGTTGATGTCCACCAGTGTGTTTTTGGGGACCTTCATATAGCCCAGCTCCGTGGAGACCTTCATCATGTTCTCCATGCTGCGGCCGGTGACGGCCACCTTCCGGCCGCACTTGGCGGCGGCGTCCAGCACCTGCTGGACCCGGTGGACGTTGGAGGCGAAGGTGGTGACGATGATGCGCTCATCGCAGTTCTGGAACTGGCGCATGAAGGTGGCGCCCACCACCTTTTCGGAGGGGGTGAAGCCGGGGCGCTCTACGTTGGTAGAGTCGGCGCACAGGCAAAGAACGCCCTCCTTGCCCAACTCGCCCAAGCGGGCCAGGTCGATGACCTCCCCGTCGATGGGGGTGGAGTCGATCTTGAAGTCACCGGTATGGACGATGGTACCCATCTTAGTGTGGATGGCGAAAGCCACGGAGTCGGCGATGGAATGGTTCACATGGATGAACTCCACGGTGAACTTGCCTGCCCGGACGCTCTTGCCTGCCTCCACAGTGATGAGCTTGGTGGACTTCACCAGCTGGTGCTCCTCCAGCTTCAGCTTGATGAGACCGGCGGTGAAGCGGGTGCAGTAGATGGGCATGTTGATCTGCTTGAGAACGTAGGGGATGGCGCCGATGTGGTCCTCGTGGCCGTGGGTGATGAACAGGCCCCGGATCCGGGATTTGTTCTTGATGAGATAAGACACATCGGGGATCACGCAGTCGATGCCGTACATGTCATCACCGGGGAAGGCCATACCGCAGTCCACTACGATGATCTCGCCGCCGTATTCATAGGCGGTCATGTTCTTGCCGATCTCGTTGAGACCGCCAAGGGGAATGATTTTCAGTTTTTCTGCCATAGATATAGAAACTCCTTTGCTGAACGCCCTGAAAAGGGCGGAAATATGTAGGAGCTTTTCAGAGAATACGGATGACGTAAAGTGGACGCAGGCGCCTAAAGAGGCACGGCAAATAAAGACGTCCGTTGTCCGCACGGCCCCGTTTCGCCGGCGGAGGTTCGGTCACGTCTGTCCGATCTCGTATGAAAAAGCTCTATTTATTCAACCGCAGGCTCCCGGGCCGCGGAAAAATACAGGTGAAATAAATAAACTGTAAGAAAACGGCAGGGAAGCCTTGCCCCCCGGTGCCAGATTTGATATAGTATAGCACAGAAAAGAGTATTTGTATACATAAAATTTTGAATGAGACGGAAATGCGCTGCAACACGGACAATAAAAAGGCAAATTGTTGCCGGGAGAAAGAATTTTTCGGCACCTATTGACAATTCCTGAAAATCTGCTACTGTATGCGCGTTGACATAGGACGGAGGAACCAACCATGCGGACCACCATTAAAATGATTGCGGAGCGGGCCGGTGTATCCATCGGCACAGTAGACCGGGTGCTCCATGACCGGCCTTATGTAAAGGCGGAAGTCCGGGAGCGGGTCCTGCGCGTGATGGAGGAGCTGGATTATCATCCCAACCGGATGGCCAGCGCCCTGGCCACCAGCGGTACGCCCCGGAAGCTGGCGCTGGTGCAGCCGGAATGGGAAGAGGGCTTTGTGCGGGATGAGATGGATGCCGGTACAGCCCGCTTTCTGGAGGAATACAGAGATTACAATGTGTCGCTGGACATCCGGAACTACCCGTCGGGGGACGAGGCGGAATGTCTGCGCTTGCTGAATGAGGCAGTGGAAAACGGCGCACAGGCCGTCGCGCTGTGCGCTTCCGGCACCGAGGAGATCCGGCGGGCGCTGGAACGGTTGTCAGAGCGGGGAATCCCGGTGGCGACCTTTAATTCCGACGTGCCCGGCGGACGGCGGATCTGCTATGTGGGCGAGGACGGCCATCGGGCCGGACGGGTGGCCGGAGAGATCGCATCCTGCTTCCTGAGCCGTGGTGATGCGTTTCTGGTCATCTATGCCGATCCGAAATATACGGCGCATAAGGCCCGTGTGGACGGGTTTCTGGAGCGGCTGGCGGAGCGGGGGATCCCGGAGGAAAATGGTGTGATCGCCGCCACCCACCGGGATTACCGGAAAACGGCGGAAACGGTGGAAAGTGCATTGGCGGCGCATCCAAATTTGCGGATGGTGTATATGGCGAACCCCAGCGTCCCGGCCTGCGCGGAAGTTCTCCGGAGCCGGGGCCTGGCAGAAAAGGTCCACATCCTTTCCCACGACTGCGGCCCGGAGATCCAGGAGCTGCTGAAAAGCGGCGAGGTGGATTTTACTATCGGGCAGGATCTGGCGTATCAGCCTTATCAGGCGCTGTCTGTGCTTTTTGAGGCATTGATGGGACAGCGGCCTGACCGGGATACCTATGTGACCGCTTGCCCCATTCTCAATTCGGAGAGTATTTGACGGTAAATATGGAAAGAAACGGGGGACTGCGGTCCTCCGCTGTTTCCGGGCAAAACTGTGTACGCACACATATAAACACATAATAAGGAGCGCATGATGAAAAAGCATCGTTTACCGGCGGCTGTGCTGGCACTGGCCGCTTTGGGCTTTACCCTGGGCACCTGTGAATTTGTGATCGTGGGTATCCTGCCGGATATTGCGGCGGGGCTGAACGTATCTCTGGCCGCCGTGGGGCGGTTGGTCAGCGTATTTGCCGCCTGCTATGCGGTAGGAACGCCGCTGCTCACGGCCCTGACCGGCCGAATGGACCGCTTCCGCCTGCTGATGGGGCTGATGCTTCTGTTTCTGGGTGTGAATGTCCTGAGTATGCTGGCTCCCGGCGTGACGGTGCTGTATGCATCCCGTGTAGTGGCGGCGCTGGTGTCCGGGACCCTCACCGCAGTGGCTATGCTGTATGCGAAGGAGGTTTCTTCCCCGGAACAGACGGCCCGGGCCATTTCCGCCGTGTACGCGGGCTTTTCCGTGGCGGCGGTGGCGGGGGTGCCCATCGGTACAGCGGTGTGCCACGCTCTTGGCTGGCGGGCCACCTTTGGCGTGATCCTGGCAATGGGACTGGTGCTGCTGCCGGTGCTGGCCCGGCTGCTGCCGCGGGAGATCGATGTCCCTCCGGCAGAGGGCGGCCTGCTGAACCAGTTCGCGGTGCTGCGGGACAGTCGCTGCTGGCACTGCGTTTTGATGGTGCTGTTCAGCGCTTCCGCTACCTACACGGTCTACACCTATCTGACACCGACGCTGACCGGTACGCTGGGCCTGCCGGAGACGGCGGTCAGTCCGGTCCTGCTGGTGATGGGGCTTTGCAGTGCCGCCAGCAATTTGTTTTCCGGACGCCTTGCGGAAAAAGGCGGTCTAAAGCCTTTGCCGCTATTTTTCGCCGCGCAGGTTCTGCTGTTTGCCGTGCTGCCTCTGCTGCTGGTGAACCGGTGGCTGGGATTGGTAGGGTTGTTTGCCATGGGCCTGCTGATGTATCTGCTGAATACGCCGGTGCAGGTCCATTCTCTGGGATTGGCAGAGGCGGAATACCCGGCGGCAGCCAGCCTCTGCGCGTCGGTGCAGCCGGTGTCCTATAACTTTGGCATCGCCGCAGGCTCCTTTGCGGGCAGTCTGGTGCAGGATGCTTGGGGACTGCGACTGTTAGGCGTTCCGGCGGCGGTATTCGCTCTGCTGAGCTTGTGGCAGTGCAAAGGACTGCTGCGGTCCATTCAGCGCGGGAAAACCCGCCGGTAAGCGCAGACAACAGATAGGAAAACAACACCATCCGAATGGATGGTGTTGTTTTTTGAACAGATACTTTACGCCCGGCTCCGCTTGGCAGAGCGTCCCCGAGCCGGACGGCGCTGGCAGACCTCGGCGGACAGAGGCTGGATGTCCCCGGCGGCCATCAGGGCTTGCCGTGTCAGAAGAGGACCGACCATTTCATAGATCAGCACAGAGAAGAGGGTGATGTTGCGGATCAATCCGCCCTGCTCTCCAAGCTGCATAGCGGTTGTGCACATTCCCAGCGCTACACCTGCCTGAGGCAGCAGGGTGATCCCCAGATATTTACAGATCTCCGGTCCGCATTTCATATATTTGGAGCTGGCAAAGGCACCGATATATTTGCCGGCAGAGCGGAACAGGATGTAGACCAGACCAATGCACACGATGGCCCAATCCGTAAAGACGCCCAACTCCAACTCCGCGCCGCTGATGACGAAGAACAGCGCAAAAAGGGGAGAGGTCCATTTGTCTGCGGCTTTCATCAAATCGGCAGACTGGGGGCAGAGATTGCAGAACACCGTTCCCAACATCATGCAGACCAGAAGAGAGGAAAAGCTGATAGTTACCGGCCCAAGGGTGATGTGCGACATGGACAGGGCCACTGTCAGAAAAACGAGGGAAATGGTCATGTTCAGGCGGTTTGTATTGGAATGAAAGAGGACCTCCAGCTTGGTCAGCAGCCAGCCTGCCGCGGCACCCAATGCCAGAGATGCGACGATCTCCAGCAGGGGGTTGAGCAGAATGGAGATCAGATCCAACTCGCCGCTGACCAGCGCTTTGGAAATGCCGAAACTGACCGCAAACACGATCAGACCCACTGCGTCATCCAGTGCGACGATGGGCAGAAGAAGATTGGTCACCGGACCCTTTGCTTTATACTGGCGTACTACCATCAGCGTGGCGGCCGGCGCAGTAGCCGTCGCAATGGCGCCCAAGGTGATCGCCTGAGCTGCGGACAGCTTTTCCGGCAGCAGCATGTGGACCGTCAGCAGTGCGGCGTCCACCAGCAGGGTGGCGGTCAAGGCCTGAACAACGCCGATGACGGCAGCCTGGTTGCCCGTGGACTTCAGGTCTTCCAGACGGAATTCATTTCCGATGGAAAAGGCGATGAAGCCCAGCGCGACCTCGGAAACCAGCTGCAGACTGCTTACCGCTTCAGCCGAGATCAGGCCCAGACCGGTAATATGCATACTGCCCAGAACATAGGGGCCGATCAGTACACCGGCCACCAGATACGCAGTTACGTCCGGCAATCGCCACAGGTTGAATACACGTGTCATCAGAAGTCCCGCCAGAGCCGCGATGGAAACAGATAAGAGTGTAGACATGTGAATGAATCCTTCTCTCCTGCATTTGATTGCATCAGTATACACCTTGGCTTTTATAAAATCAATGCAAACGTTTGCAATATTTACAAAATCTTTATGTGGAACTTTTCGACTGTTTATGCGCATATAGCGATCATTGAAAAATAATTTTACAAATAAAAGACAAAAGTAACGATAACGTTTGCATTGTGGAGACAGCCTCGGAATTTGGCATTTTCACACGAGGGCAAAGTAAAAAAGAGAAGCCCCATGGAATGGGGCTTCTCCGGATCGTACGCGGTTGTGGCTGCATTTAGGTACGGCTTACGTTCAGCCCTTGCGAGGGAAGCCAGCCGTCCTATGGCAGGAGGTTTTGCCGGATCATTTCACGATCAGGGTCTGACCGTCCATTTCCTCCGGCGCGGCAAGGCCCATCACATCCAGAATGGTGGGGGCGATGTCCGCCAGACGGCCCTGGCGCAGCTCCGAGCCGGCGCCGCAGAGAATGAAGGGCACCAGATCGGTGGTGTGGGCGGTCATGGGAGAGCCGTCCTCCTGGGTCATGGTTTCGGCGTTGCCGTGGTCGGCGGTGATCATGGCGATGCCGCCCATTTTCATGGTGGCGTCCACCACCTTGCCCACGCACTCATCCACGGTCTCCACGGCCTTCACCGCCGCGTCAAAGACACCGGTGTGACCCACCATGTCGCAGTTGGCGAAGTTCAGGATGATGACATCATACGCACCGGATTCGATCCGCTCCACGCACTTGTCGCACACCTCGTAGGCGCTCATCTCCGGCTGGAGATCGTAGGTCGCCACCTTGGGAGAGGGCACCAGCACCCGGTCCTCGCCGGGGAACTGGGTCTCCACGCCGCCGTTGAAGAAGAAGGTCACATGGGCATACTTCTCCGTTTCCGCGATGCGGAGCTGGGTCAGTCCCAGGTTGCTGAGATACTCACCCAGACCGTTGCGGACGGCCTGACGGGGATAGGCCACCTCCACATTGGGCATGGTGGCGTCATACTCCGTGGTGCAGACGAAGGTCACGGGGAAATACTGGCGGGTAAAACCGTCGAACTCCGGGTCCACAAGGGTCCGGGTGATCTCACGGGCCCGGTCAGGGCGATAGTTGAAGAAGATCACACTGTCATTATCGGAGATGGTGCCGTCCCCATCACAGATCACCGGCTCGATGAACTCGTCGGTGACGCCGGCGGCGTAGGCATCCTTCACCGCTGCCACGGGCAGGGGGTTAACGTGGGCGCTCTCACCGTAGACCATGGCGTCATAGGCGGCTTCCACACGGTCCCAGCGCTTGTCGCGGTCCATGGCGTAGTAACGGCCCATGAGGGTGGCGATCTTACCCACGCCCAGCTCCCGGCACTTTTCCACCGTCCGGGTCACATAGTCCACGCCGGAGGTGGGGGAAACGTCCCGTCCATCCAGAAATGCGTGGATGTAGACCCGCTCAAGGCCACGGTCCTTTGCCATCTGCATCAGGGCGAAGAGGTGGTCGATGTGGGAGTGGACGCCGCCGTCGCTGAGCAGACCCATGAGGTGAAGGGCAGAGCGCTTTTCCTTGCAGGCGTCCATGGCGTGAACATAGGCGGGATTCTGGAAGAAATCTCCGTCATCAATGGATTTGCTGATCCGGGGCAGGTCCTGAAACACCACCCGGCCTGCGCCGATGTTGGTGTGGCCCACCTCACTGTTGCCCATCTGGCCTGCAGGCAGACCTACATCCAGACCAGAGGCGGACAGCTCTGTATGGGCATACTCCTGGAAGAACTGATCCAGACGAGGAGTGTTGGCGGCGGCAACGGCGTTGCCCTCCGTCTCGGTCCGGAGACCGAATCCGTCCATAATGATGAGTGTGGTCGGTGTTTTGTTCATAGAAACCTCATTTCGCATAAAGGGGGGGACTGTGTCCCCCCGCTTTTCCGCATTATTCCTGATTGGCCGCGTTGATGATGTCCACGAACTGCTCGGGCTTCAGAGCAGCACCGCCGATGAGGCCGCCGTCGATATCGGGCTGGGCCAGCAGCTCAGCAGCATTCTTGGGGTTCATGCTGCCGCCGTACTGAATGGTGACGCTGCGGGCCACGCGGGCACCGTACAGGCCACGGATGGCAGCACGGATGTTGGAGCAGACCTCACCGGCCTGCTCGGCAGTGGCGGTCTTGCCGGTGCCGATGGCCCAGATGGGCTCATAGGCGATGATGCAGCGGCGCAGCTTCTCGGCGGGGACACCGTTCAGAGCGCTCTTGACCTGCAGAGCAATCCACTCATTGGTGATGCCGGTCTCACGCTGCTCCAGACTCTCGCCCACGCAGATGATGGGGTTCATGCCGGCGTTCAGCACAGCGTGGACCTTCTTGTTGACAGTCTGGTCAGTCTCGCAGAAATACTGACGGCGCTCGCTGTGACCCACGATGACGTACTTCACGCCCAGGTCCTTCAGCATATCGGCGGAAACCTCGCCGGTGTAAGCGCCCTTCTCCTCAAAGTAGACGTTCTCAGCACCCACGGAGATCCGCAGATCCTTGAAAGCCTTCATAGCGGTGGAAATATTGCAGGCGGGGACACAGATCAGGGTGTCGCACCACTTGGCGCGGGGCATGATCTTCTTCAGGTCCTCAGCGAATTTCTTGGTCTCGGTGGCGGTCATGTTCATCTTCCAGTTGCCGGCGATGACAGTCTTACGGTATCTGCGGTTCATAACTCTTTTTTCTCCTTTTGTATCTTTGATAACGATGATCGGACCGTTTCGGAGGGCCGTCAGGGCGGTCCGAAAAAGGCTCGACAATAAAACTTATTATTTTATAGCGAAAACGAGGGGATTTGTCAAGTATTTTTGAAAAATTCGACTGTTTTTGCGAAAAAATCGTATGGAAAGCGGCAGAATGCTCTGCCGCTTTGTGGGATCGAACTATGTGGAGATCCTGATTTTGCCGGACAGCGATAGCGGGCAAAGCTCGTTGCGCTGCAATTACTTATCCAGCAGGCAGGCCACGCCGGGAAGCTCCTTGCCCTCTATGAATTCCAGGGAAGCACCGCCACCGGTGGAGATGTGGGTCATCTTGTCAGCATAGCCCAGCTGCTCCACAGCCGCAGCAGAGTCGCCGCCGCCGATAACCGTGGTGGCATCTGCCAGTTCAGCAACCGCACGGCATACTTCCAATGTGCCTTCTGCGAAGTTGGAGAACTCGAACACGCCCATAGGTCCGTTCCACACAACCGTCCTGGCGCCCTGCAGTGCTTCCTTGTAAAGCGCGATGGTCTTAGGTCCGATGTCAAATCCTGACCAGCCTGCGTCAATTACATCCACTACTTTATGCTCGGTGTCGTTGGAGAATTCCTTTCCTTCCACATGGTCAACAGGAAGCAGCAGCTTAACGCCCTTCTCTTCTGCCTTCTTAATCATCTCCAGTGCATAGTCCAGCTTATCTGCCTCACATAAGGAATTGCCAATCTCCTGGCCCTGTGCCTTTGCAAAGGTGTAAGCCATACCGCCGCCGATAATCAGGGTGTCAACCTTGTCTAACAGGTTGTTGATTACATTAATCTTATCGGAAACCTTGGCGCCGCCCAGAATGGCCACGAATGGACGAACCGGATTCTCAACCGCCTGTCCTAAGAACCTGATTTCCTTTTCCATCAGGTATCCCACCACGTTCTCCTTGGTAAATCTGGTAACGCCTACGTTGGAGCAGTGTGCCCTGTGGGCAGTACCGAATGCGTCGTTTACGAAAATGCCGTCGCACAGGTCAGCCAGCTCTTTTGCATAAGCCTCGCTTGCAGCATCGCCGTCTTTGAATTTGGTCTCCTCAACTCTGTAACGGGTATTCTGAAGAAGCAGAACCTCTCCGTCCTTTAACCCGGCAGCTACCTTCTGTGTCTCAGGTCCTGTAACCTTTGGATCGTCCACAAACTTAACCTCTACGCCCAGTCTTTCGCTCAGAGCAGGAGCAACAGGAGCAAGGCTCATCTCCGGAACGGGCTCGCCCTTTGGCTTGCCTAAATGGGAGCACAGGATAACCTTGGCGCCCTGGTCCAGAAGCTTCTTTATGGTAGGGATAGCTCCGTCAATACGGTTATAGTTCTGGATAACGCCTTCCTTTAACGGAACGTTGAAATCACAGCGCACCAGCACCTTTTTTCCCTGTAAATCTTTTAAATCATCAACTGTTTTCTTGTTTAACATATGTCTATCCCCTTTCAGAGTCATTGATACATTTGGCGAACAAAGGGCCCGGCCCAAACGACCGGACCCTTCATGAGTCTACTTAATAATTACTGTCCTGTTGTCACAATTAGCCTAACTCAGCAAAGTACTTGATTGTCCTTACCATCTGGCTTGTGTAGGAGTTCTCATTGTCATACCATGAAACAACCTGTACTTCATACAGATCATCTGCAATCTGAGCTACCATGGTCTGTGTTGCATCGAACAGAGAACCAAATCTCATACCGATAACGTCGGAAGATACGATGGCATCTTCATTGTATCCAAAGGACTCGCTGGCAGCTGCCTTCATAGCTGCGTTGATGTCTTCCTTTGTAACGCCGGCCTTCTTAACAACAGCTGTTAAGATTGTGGTGGAACCGGTTGGTACAGGTACACGCTGTGCGGAACCGATTAACTTGCCGTTCAGCTCTGGGATAACCAGGCCAATAGCCTTAGCTGCACCAGTGGAGTTAGGAACGATGTTAGCTGCGCCGGCTCTTGCTCTTCTTAAATCGCCTTTTCTGTGTGGTCCGTCCAGAATCATCTGATCGCCTGTGTAAGCGTGGATGGTGGACATGATACCGCTCTGGATAGGAGCATAATCATTCAGAGCCTTAGCCATAGGAGCTAAGCAGTTTGTTGTACAGGAAGCTGCGGAGATAATCTTATCATCAGCTGTCAGTACATTCTCATTAACGCTGTATACAATAGTAGGAAGGTCATTGCCTGCTGGAGCGGAGATAACAACTTTCTTAGCGCCTGCCTCGATGTGTGCCTGAGCTTTGTCCTTAGAGCAGTAGAATCCTGTACACTCCAGAACTACGTCTACGCCGATTTCGCCCCATGGAAGATCAGCAGCCTTTGGCTCCTTGTAGATGGTGATTTTCTTGCCGTCTACAGTGATGGAGTCTTCTCCAGCCTCAACAGTGTGCAGACCCTGGCCATAAACGCCGGCATATCCGCCCTGTGCTGTATCATACTTTAACAGATGAGCTAACATCTTAGGATCGGTTAAGTCATTGATAGCTACTACATCGTAACCTTCTGCTCCGAACATCTGACGGAAAGCCAGACGTCCAATACGTCCGAAACCATTAA
>OLFV01000387.1_pt1 | contig 53310 bp, 51 predicted proteins | sample 1605551 | NCBI WGS metagenome assembly OLFV01 (sample SAMEA3888922, study PRJEB22519) | human gut metagenome | biome: human gut; feature: human-associated habitat; material: faeces | place: Denmark | collected 2011 | reverse complement strand
ATATACGTTCAGCGACAGCAAGTGTTTTGTAAACCACCAATACAGCGTACCCACTATTTTTCAGTGGGTTAACTGCATTAGCATTTTGAATAAAGTTTTGAGTTCAAGGTAATTTGTGGATAATTTATGACAATTAATGTTCTTATAATGTATCCATAAACTTTCGCCAATCCATTACACAGAAAGGAGTGCCATAATCTTCATACGCCTCCATCGCTGCAATCTTTGCGATTCCTTTATCAAGGTAGGCAACATCTTCTGCAGGAACTTTCCCTATCTTGATTTGTGCAATAATGGACTTTAGTATGTCATAACAAATATAGTCGGGACTATACATGTCATCAAAATAACAGAAGTGCTCATCTTTCACAAAATGGTTGGAAAGAGAATCCAATATCTCCAAGAACGTATCAAAGGCTTGGTGATAGTTGCCTTTCGCCATGTCTTTGTTGACAACCTCCTTGAAGGAACATAGCAGATTGGCTATTGTATCACAATCCGTATCTATGTTGCGTGGATTAAAGATTGATTCGATTTCTCTTTTTAATGGAGAGAGTTCAATATTGGTTCGCATAGTCATATACCTTTTTTTAACTGGTTCCCCATCACAGAATCGCTCTGCGCTTGCCGTCACTCGGATGGGGATTTGAATGTTGAGTTTTGATTGTTGAATTGTCGGCTTTGCCGATGTTGAGTTATGCGCGAAGCGCAATGTTGAATGTTGAGTATTAAATGATAACTTATTTCTATTGTAAAAGTTTTACTTTTTCAATTATTGCTTTCTGCATTTCAGCCCATGAAGTTTTATCAAACATCTTGGGCATAGGTTGCATTTCTGCGTCCTCGAAATAAGTAAGGCTCATCATTGCCCTAAAATCGCTATAATTAGGGTACTTTGCTTTATAGAAAGATAAAATCTCTTGTAACGAATAATGTTTCAATATGAAAAAAACATCGACAAAATCTTTTCTTGTGCCACGACCTTCTATTGCATTGATTTTCATCGCTGCAATATCTACTGGTGATGCTAAACGTATACCATCTTGAAATATAGCATCTTCAAGCCATGGATAACAACTATAATGAACAAAGTCGACCTTAATGTTGTCTACTGTATATATACGTATGTTCTTTGTTTCTTTTATAACTGATACTTTACCATATTTAGATAATATCTCTTGTGATATTTCCTGGCCACAAGTTAAATCACCAAAGAAATCCAAATCGACTGACTGCCGATGTCCATATTGCAAAGCTAATGCAGTACCACCAACCAGTCTCATGTCATTGAATGCAGGCTCTTGCATCAAGGATTTTAATAGTTCCAATGTCCTTGGTTCAACTGTTTCATACGATAGCATCTGTATTCCTCCTTTCTTGTGTTTGAAATGGCACATATATATGAAAGGCATTTGGAATCGAGTGAACGCAGATTCTTGCAAATATCCACGATTCTATCTTTGCCATAATAGCATAATAGTAATTTCCAATCACTCCAATTGCCATATTCCAAAACTCTTTGCACAAAAAAAGAAGGATACTTATCCATATCAGCCTGCGACTTGTCCACATCCCAAAACAAGACGGGAGAAAGTTTTTTTATACACTCTGTAGCGTTCATATATATTGTCTTTATTGTTTAAAAACAAAGGTAATATTTATATTTTACGCCACAAAGATTTTTCTCTCTTTTCTGTATTGATGAGGTTTTAAACTCATATCATTGAAGACATGAAACTTTCTAAGCTATCCATACAAACAGTTCCAGCATCCTTACCTTCTTTAGTCTCTTTCATAGCAGCTATGGTTAGTACTCAATTTAGGGCATAGCCCTTTGTATCGGCACTTTTGCAAGTCTTACAATACGCATGGATGTTGTTTAGCAAAATCGTTTTGCTCTTCTATCACCATCTTGCTTAGTGCTGGCAGCATACGTTCTATCTTGCGACATTTTACCTTATTATAATAGAAGTCTATGTCGTCGAGCAGTTCGTTGCAAAGAGATTCGGGCATGTCTCCTCCATAACCACAGGCAACAAGTGCTATTGCAGACAACCTGCGGGCATCTTTGTCGTTACGGAATGTGCTACTCATAAGGATAGTGGGCAGCATATCGTAAATGACATTGCAATAGTGAAGCAAGTCGTTGAAGTCGGGGGATAAAGTGAGGTAGGCTTCAAGCATCTCTTCCTGATATTGACGAAGCAACAAGAGGAACTTCTGCTTTGCCATCTTGCCTTTTATGTTTTGTGTCATTACCCAGAAAAGGGCATGAGATAATACGATGCGATCTTCGGAAGAGTGATAGTAGAAGGAACTGTCTTCGGGTTTGCTGTCCTTAAACAGTTTCTCTTCCATTTCTGCAAACATCTGCTTGCGCATTTCGTTCTTATCTGTAGGCATATTATGAATTGTAAAATTGAACATTAATTGTCGTTAATAGAACATTAATCTGACATTAATAAATCGCTGTTAGTTCTTGGAACACGAATTATCGTTAATTATCCACGAATTTTGCCACGAATTTAATTTATGAGTAATTTATGGGCAATTTATGGAAATTCGTGTTTACGTTAAACTTGAACATTAATCATCATTAATGAATCGTTAATCTGACGTTAATGTTAGGTTCCCCACCGCAGTATCGCTCTGCGCGTGCCGCCACTCGGATAGGGATTAGAATGTTGTTATCGGCTTTGCCGCTTGCCAGAGCAAGAATTGTCGGCTTTGCCGATTATATAATTAAAACCTTACTAAATAATACCGAATCTCTTCTTTTCCTTACTAGTAAGAGTCTCGGTTGTTTTGAGAATATCAAAAAAACCATGAAGGTCAGAGTCAGTAAGCGTATCGAAGTACTCTCCTTTCATTAGTTTCTCCAACGGAATGGAGAAGAGCATACCACAATCTACATAACTGTCATACTTCAAGAATTCAGGATAATCGATCTGATGAAGGAGATACTGGGCAGAGAGGAATGAGGCAGAATAGGCTGACTTAGGACTCATCTTGGTATTTACCAATACGGAACCATAGCAAACCTTCTTTATCTTATCGACACCTATGATTACCAATTTCTTGGGTTTCTGCTTTCTTCCATCCTTAAACACCAACCCCTCATCTATAGAAATGATGGTTCTGATTAATGAACCTATCTCCAACTTCTCTTCTGTAACTTGACGGAGATTGTAAAGATAAGCCTTTTGCAATTCCCTTAAATCCATGACAAAGCCTTTTGAACAGACTGGCGCTCACGAATAACAGCCAACATAGCCTTACTGGCACCAGCAGCATCCGCCATATCATACATTGTGATCTTGGTGTCCTCACCTGTCTTATCAGCTTGACGCTTCGCTCGTTTCCAAGCTTTATCCTCGTGTGATTTGTCCGACAAGTCAAAAGAATCTACATCCTTACATTTGTCAATCCATTTATCAAGCATCTTGACGTCTGCAACTGAAAGTTCGTCCATATCGCAAACTGCATTCTTTGAAGCCAAAATAAGTTGATGACCATCCTTAGATAGTTCAACATACAAAGAAGCAGCAAAGTCTTTCAATTCAGAAGAAATCTCGGTCTTTCCTTCTACCCCACGCAAGACCTTATAGGTCAACGTTGGGACCGGTCCGTGCTTTCTTGCCACAAAAGTATCATAGACGATTGGTAAACCATACTCTTTCAACTGATTCTGCTGGGCGAAATACATCACCTTAAAGAGGTGGATATAATCCACTCCTTCAGGAAATGCCTTCAGAATGTAAAGCACCACAGCCTTTATCTTTAATATTTGCTCTATTGTCTTCATTATCGTATTTTTCTTGAATTTAACAAAAATACAACTTTATTACTAAAGCGACAAGGATTTATCGGATTTTAACGTATCTTATTCCTTAGGTAAATCTCCATATCGAACAAATGCTATCATTCTCAGGTCTTTTGCTGATGGTCCTTTCTTGGATACACTTTATATTTACGAAGATTCACGTGATATTTACGATAATTTACGTTCAGCGACAGCGTATATTCTTTCTTAAGCTTGTGCTCAATTTACAGGTACAGGAGTCATAAAATCGTCAGCAACAAAAGAGTCTGAGCTGTGCGCAATGTTGAATGTTAAGTGCTTTATGCTCTTCTTATATGCAACTCTATCGCCTCTTCATGCTCATGTGCAAAAGCCTTAGCGTCTTCCACTACCAAAGCCAAATAGCCTCCGCCGCCTGCTCCCGGCATCTTCCATGCCAGCACACCAGGCATTGCGCTATATTTCTGTATATACGGTTCCACGCTTGCCTCAGGACATGGCTTGCCGTAAGCCACTGGATTTACCATTGCAGGGAACATCGCTATTTGTGCATTGAATGATGCCTTGTATGCTGAAGCAAAAGCCTGCAAGTCGTGGGCAATGATAGCCGACCAACAAGCGTCTGCTGCATCAGCAAGGGCTTTTACCTTGGCAGGAGTAATGTCCTTGCCTTCCACTACTGAGCAACCGGGACGGCGAGGCTCAAGAGGAACCATTACAAGATGATCTTCGAGGAAACGGAGAGTCATTTCATCATTGGTGTTCTCAATCTTCTTAGGCCAGAAGTTATTGTCATAGTAATGGCGGCAGAGGCCAGGCACACAAATGCCTATGGAATCCTGCGCTCCAGAGATATGGCCATCCTCACGCTCGGGATTGTTCTCGAAGCAGAATACAAGACGAGCAAGCATCTCTGGGTCCATCTTTGGGAGTTTCACAGGCCAGATCTTCTTAATCATATTGCGTGTAGACGTAGACAAGCCACAGCGGTCGCGCACCTCAAAAGTAGGTTCAAGGGATATTGTTATTGCCCAACCCGGATGAAATACCGACACATAAGGCTGGTCGATCCATGTGCCGGCCAAGTCAAGACGTGTAGGTATGCCACAGCTGTCACCCTTTGAGGCATCAGCGTCGCTTGCCTTTGATAGTTCAGCCTTTAATGATGACGAGGAGCGAGCCTGCAGTCCTGCATGAGGGGTGCGCTGTAGTTCCACGTATTCTATGCCACGCTCCTTACAAAGCTGGCGCTTTGCGTCAGAACCGCCTTCTGCATTTACCACAAACACATCTGGCTTAACGATATCGAGTGTAGGAATGAAGTCGAGCACACCGCTACCTTGGTTTATATATGCATCCTTTACAGCCTTGACATTCTTCACCATAAACAGACGCTCCTCTTGTGGGAACATAGGCTTGCGATGCTTATACTCCTTATAAGTAGCATCAGAGCCAATACCTACATAAAGGTCGCCATACTGCGATGCCTGCTTGAAAAACTCTATGTGTCCTGAATGCAGCAAGTCGTAACAACCACTGACAAATACTTTCTTGTTCATTATAATAATAGTGTTATTTTATACTTTACTTTTTGCAAAATGTCTTGTAGCATATACTGCATATGCCGTAACAACCATAAAACAGAATGTAGGCAATAGATAAGAGCTATAAATACCGTTGGTATCCGATATATAACCTTGAATAGGTGTCAATATTGCTCCACCAAGTATTGCCATTATAAGACCACTGGCTCCTATCTTGCTATCATTGGGATGCTCGCCTTTGGCAATATCACCAAGGGCAAGACCATATATGGTCGGGAACATCAGACTCATAAATGTACTTACAAGTATGAGGGCTATTAGCAGGATATTGCCAGTACCACTACCAAACGCCACACAAAGAGCCATTATGGTAGAAAGCAAACCACCTATCATCAAAAGACGGGCTGGCGCTATCCACTTCATCAACCATGTGTATACAAAGCGTGAAAGGCAGTGACCGATGATAGAAATCAGATATATCGTACTCGCTTCTGATTCTCTCCATCCCATTTCCTGCATCACCAAACGTATGGTGAAACTCCAAACTCCGATTTGAGCACCAACATAGAAGAACTGTGCTATAACTCCCCTACGATAGATGCGATTGGCAAGCAGACGGCTGAAACTTTCACGCACTCCGTCCTGCTGTCCATTGTCACGTCCCATAGGCATCTTGGCAAACAGCATTATAACAAGTATGACAAGCAGAATCAGTCCGAGTGCTGCATAAGTACCACTTATTGAATAAAGACTGATGTCATCAAGTATGAAATACTTGCTCATCATTATACCGACAATGGAACCTACTGGATTGAAACTTTGGGCTATGTTCAAGCGACGGGTGGCTGTCTCAGGACTGCCCATGCTCAATATGTATGGATTGGCTGACGTCTCCAGAACGCTACATCCTCCAGCCATGATATAAATGGCTACAAGGTAAAATCCATAACTTGCTGCATAAGCAGCCGGCATGAAGAGCATAGCTCCAAATGCATAAAGCAGCAATCCGAGTATGATGCCAGACTTGAAACTTTTCTTACGGATAAATAGTGCAGCTGGCAATGCAAAACAGAAATAGCTGCCATAAAACGCAAACTGTATCAATGATGTCTGTGTGTCGCTCATAGCCATGATACGCTTGAAGGCTGCCAACAGCGTATCTGTCATATTGTTGGCAAGTCCCCAAAGCAGAAACATGCTCGTGACTAAAGCAAAGGGAATTAAATGCTTTCTTTCTATTGTTCTCATTAATTTAAATATTCGGTTTCGAGATAAGTTTAGACCATACGAAACGCGTTGTTTATTTGTTATCCGATGTTTGAATTGTCATTAAGACTATGTTTTTTATATTAAATTCCCCTTTGCTCTTGACATCGCTTGCGCAAGATTATACCTTTGCAACTGTTTAATGTTGAGTTGTGCGCGATGCGCAATTTTGAGTGTTGAATTAGGCGCTGTGCGCATTAGGATTTGTTCAATGTTGAATTGAGAATACCTAAATCAAAATTCAAAATTGAATAATTCACAATCGGCTTTGCCGACAATTCAAAATTCAAAACTCAAAATTCAAAACTCAAACAGGTATCCGTAGTTGGTTTGCAATGCCTCAAATTCTGCTTCGCAGCGATCGTGCAGTTCTTTGTCGCTGTTCTTGAATTTCGTTATGACATTTTGCATCTCTTCCATTACGGTTCTGCCTGCTTCAAAGATGGGGCTCAGCTCGTTGTTGAATGAGTCGATGAAGGGTGCATAGTAGTAGCCTATTTCTTCTATCATGAAGTAGAAGGTGGCGAAGGCATCTTTCAAATCCAGTTTCTTGTCTCTTACATCGGCAAGTGTCTGAAGACGGAGTATTTCGATGTTTTCTACCTGAGCCGAAACCTCTTGTGCGGTCTTCACACGATGGAAATAACGGTCGATAAAGGCGTTGCGCTCTTGTAGGTTGCGCTTATGGAACAGCTCGCGTTCTTTTTTGTCTGCCTCGTTCTTGTTAACCTCTTCGAAACGTTCGGCATGTATGCCTGACAAGGCTACTGCCATTCCTCCTACATCCATGACGAGCTTGCGGTCGCGGGCTATGCGTATTACATAACCTTCGAGTCCGGCATATTTACCAGTCACGATACGGAGCTTGGTACGGTTCTTGGAATAATAAACAAAAGGACGAAGAAGGAAGCGGAGGCGTTCTGGCTCGGTTTCTGCCACACGCATAAATGGTTCCATCTGGATGCAGGGGATGGTAGCAACCTTCCAGGTACTGCAATTCTTACAGAGTCTGTATGGTTTTACGTTTTGGTCTAAGTAGTCTTGTAATTTTTCCGGATCACCTTGCAAGAATATCAGTCCACTGACAGAAGGGGTTTCCACTTCGCGCATTCCGCCTCTGTTCCTATGACGTGGAACATATTTTATTGTCTTATGCACAAAATGGGTTACTCCATCTTTTTTTAGCTGTTCTTCTATCGACTTTACTTTCTGGTTGTGTACAAAAAGATAACTCCATGAAGTGCAGTCATCTTTCTCAGTCTCAGTTTCTACGTTCACTTGAGGGTACTTCTTTATCGCTGAACCAGTCTGTTCGTCTGGCTCAGAAACATGTGTGCCCTCTGGAAATTCATTGCTTTCAGATGTCTGAAAACACTTTGTTTCGTCGGCTGTAGACTGAGAAACCGTGCAATCCTGCTTCATAATCTCTCAGCTACTTTATGTAACTGTTGGCTGCTGTCACCAGATATGACGATGCCAATTTTACAATTATATTGCGCAAATCCATACTATCTGTGGATGTATTAGTCAAGTAAAGTACCTACTGTTTTCACATGGTAAAACATGCACAAATAGAATGGATGCTGTAAACAAAGACTTTTAGAGCCTTGAAAAGTAGAATTTGTAAAACATTTTAGTGGTAATTCGTTGTTTTGCTAAACTTTTTTAAGTTAAAACGATAAGATATAAAGGAAAAGTAGTACCTTTGCAGAATAAATACTGTTTTACCATGTGAAAACAGTCACTCCTTTCTTAGCCGTCAACCTCCAATCCTTTTTATTATCCTCTTGTTAGCCTCGTTGATTCTTGATATATCGATGGAGTTCAGATACACTTGTGTGGTCTTTATTGAATTATGTCCCATTCCCTCGCTGATAATAGAGATGGGTATGTTCATGTCTCTGGCTACGCTTGCCCATGTGTGGCGTGCGACATAGGTGGTGAGTGGCATTTTCAACTCCGCCATTTCTCCAATCTTCTTCAATGCACGGTTTATGTTCGTCTGCATGCGTTGGTATTGCAGATATTCAGTGCCGTCCTCCTTATTTATAATAGGAAACAGATACGGACCATTTTCCGTTTGATGGGCATAGCGGTCCAGTATTTTCTGTTGCGCCTTTTCCCATTCCACCATTAGGCATTGGTTTGTCTTCCGGCGGCAATAGGTCCACATGCCGTTCTTAAGGTCGGTCTTTCGCAGATAAGCAATATCCACGAATGGCATTCCACGCATATAGAAGCTGAACATGAAGATGTCACGTGCGAGAGCCATGGTCGAATGTTCGGGCAGTTCAAGGTTAGCTATCACTTTCAGTTCCTTCTCGCTGATAGCCCGTTTTGTTGTCTTGACGTACGACAGACGCACATGGCTGAACAGATTCCGGTTGCTCAGCAGTCCTTCTGCCACTGCCTTGCACAACAGGGTGTTGAGCGTGCGCAGATAGCAGCGGATGCTGTTCTGCTTCAATCGCCTGTCTATGAGCCATGCCTCGTAACTCGCTATCATATCGGGTGTGAGTTCATCGAAAGTCAAATCAACATCCTCACGAAATGCCTTGAAACGTCGATAGGCATTGCCGTATGTACGGGCAGTGCCCAGTCGCTTCATCTGCTCTTTCTTGGTTGCTTGCTCATGCAAGAACACAAACACAGTCTTATGCGTCTGTTCCTTGCAGAAGGCTTGGCATAGATCTTCTACAGTATAGTCCTTGTGGCAGCGTTCTGTCCGGTCAAGGATAGTGTGCCACTGCTTGAATGCCCAGTCGATTTTACATTGCATCAGTGCCAATGCCCCCTTACGTTCGCTCCCTGCTGCCACCACAATCGTCTTTGCCTTCTCGTCCCACTCGTCGGCATAAATATGGTGCTCGGTACTGATATATTTCACCTTGCGTTTGTGTATCACCTGATAGTATAATGTACCCTCTGCTTCCGGTACTGACGATGGACGAAATTTGAGTTTTATTGTTGCCATAAATCGTTTTTTGAATTAGTTATTACTATATAAATTAGAACATAAGTTTATTGCTATTTTCTTGCATTAAATATTCTTTTTTACTAAATTTGCAACGTATCATTGATACTTCTGCTATTTGATTTTTTTATACTACTAACATAATACCTTACACTATGGCAAAAATGAAGCAGATTGTAGAGTGTGTGCCTAATTTCAGCGAAGGTCGCGACATGGGCGTAATCCGTCAGATAACAGACGCGGTAGAGAGCGTTAAGGGTGTGAAGTTGCTTGATGTCGACCCCGGCGAGGCAACCAACCGTACTGTCGTAACCTTCGTGGGCGAGCCAGCTGATGTGGTGGAGGCTGCCTTCAGAGCTGTGGGCAAGGCCGCACAACTTATTGATATGCGCCAGCAGCACGGCGCTCATCCGCGTATAGGCGCTACCGATGTGCTGCCCATTGTACCCGTGAGCGGAATTACGCTTGAGGAGTGTGCCGAGATTTCGCGCCAGCTCGCCAAGCGCATTGCCGACGAACTCAATATTCCCTGCTATTGCTACGAGGCTGCGGCATTCACCCCCGAACGCAGAAACCTTGCCGTGTGTCGCAAGGGCGAATATGAGGGCATTGCCGAGCGTATCGACGATGATGCTGAGGCGCCCGACTTCGGCCGTCGCCCGTACGACGAGCAAGTGGCACGAACGGGTTGCACTGTGGTTGGAGCACGCGACTTCCTCATTGCGGTGAACTTCAATCTGAACACAACTTCGACACGCCGCGCCAACGCCATCGCGTTTGACGTGAGAGAGAAGGGACGTCCCATGCGCGAGGGCAACCCTATCATCGGAAAGAAACTGCTGTACGCCGATGGCACTCCAATCATGAAGCCCGGTACGCTGAAGTGTACCAAGGCTATAGGATGGTATATCGACGAGTATGGCATCGCTCAGGTGTCGATGAACATCACCAACATCAACGTTACGCCGCTGCACAAGGCTTTTGACGAGGTGTGCCGCTGCGCACAGAACCGTGGCGTGCGCGTTACGGGTACGGAGATTGTGGGACTGGTGCCGGAGCGCACCCTGCTGGAGGCAGGACGCTACTTCCTTGCCAAGCAGCAACGCTCGGCTGGCATACCGAAGAAGGATATTCTGAACATTGCCATCAAGTCGCTCGGACTGTCTGACCTCAAGGAGTTTAAGCCCGAGGAGAAGATTATAGAATATGTGATGGCTGAGGGCGACGAGAAGCAGCGTCTGCTGGTAGACTTGACGGTGAAGGGGTTTGCTGAGGAGACGTCGCGCGAGAGTCCGGCTCCTGGCGGAGGTTCGGTGTCGGCTTATATGGGAGCGCTTGGCGCATCATTGGCTACGATGGTGGCAAATCTGTCGAGCCACAAGCCCGGATGGGACGAGCGGTGGAGCGAGTTTGCCCATGTGGCTGAGGAAGGCATGGCTCTGCAGGAGCGTCTGCTGCACCTCGTCGACGAGGACACCGAGGCGTTCAACCGCATAATGGCTGCTTTCGGAATGCCTAAGAACACGCCCGAGGAGAAGGCCGCACGCACTGAGGCAATACAGACGGCTACGCTCTTTGCTACGGAGGTGCCGCTGGAGACGATGAAGGCATCGTACGAGGTGTTTGCCGTGTGCCGCAAGATGGTGGAGAAGGGCAACCCCAACAGCGTGTCGGATGCCGGTGTTGGAGCGTTGGCTGCACGTGCCGCTGTGCTCGGTGCCGGTATGAACGTGAAGATTAACGCCGGGTCGCTGAAGGACCGCACGAAGGCTGAAGCACTCATAGGCGAGGCCAACGAGCTGATAGCTAAGGCGAATAAGGAGGAAGAGGAAATAACTAAAATGGTAGATGGAGTTTTGAATGTTGAATTTTGAATTTTGAATTGTCGGCAAAGCCGATTTTGAATTATTCAATTTTGAATTGAGAATTCCTAAATAAAAAATTTAACATTCAAAATTGAACAATTCATAATGCGCAATGCGCATAATTCAAAAATCAAAACTCAAAATTCAATATTCAACAATTCCTAATGCGCAATGCGCACAATTCAAAATTCAAAACTCAAAATTCAAAACTAAAGAATATGACATTCTCTGACGAAATAAGACTGGGCATTCCTGACTACTTACCCGAGCAGAAGCCCTACGACAGCAATATAAATCATGCGCCTAAGCGCAAGGAGATACTGACACATGAGGAGCGACAGCTTGCTCTGCGCAACGCTCTGCGCTATTTTCCAAAGCATATGCATGCGGAATTGGCACCCGAGTTTATCGACGAGCTTGACCACTACGGTCGCATATACATGTACCGCTACCGTCCGAGTTATGAGATGTACGCCCGACCCATCGACGAGTATCCGCACCATTCGGAGCAGGCGGCTGCTATAATGCTGATGATTCAGAACAACCTCGACCCCGAGGTGGCGCAACATCCGCACGAACTGATAGTATATGGCGGCAACGGAGCCATATTCCAGAACTGGGCACAGTACAGGCTCACAATGAAGTATCTGAGCGAGATGACCGACGAGCAGACGCTTGTGATGTATTCGGGCCACCCACTCGGCCTGTTCCCGTCGCACAGGAACGCTCCGCGTGTGGTGGTGACCAACGGAATGGTGATACCAAACTACTCTAAGCCCGACGACTGGGAACGCATGAACGCTCTGGGCGTGAGCCAGTATGGACAGATGACGGCTGGCTCATACATGTACATCGGTCCGCAGGGCATCGTGCACGGCACTACCATAACCGTGCTGAACGCCTGCCGCAAGCAGCTCAGCGCCAAGGACAAGGCACACGACATAAGCGGAATGCTGTTTGTGTCGTCGGGATTGGGCGGAATGTCGGGCGCACAGCCCAAGGCAGGCAACATAGCCGGTGTGGTGAGCGTGGTGGCTGAAATCAATCCTTTGGCAGCCAAGAAGCGCTATGACCAAGGATGGGTAGACGAACTGCACGACAACCTTGACGAGCTGATTCCTGCCATACGAAAGAGCGTGGACGAGAAGCGCACCGTGTCGATGGCATATGTGGGCAACGTGGTGGATCTGTGGGAACGACTCGCCGACGAGGGAGTGCACGTGGACATAGGCAGCGACCAGACCTCGCTACACAATCCGTGGGCTGGCGGCTACTATCCTGCCGACCTTACATTGGAGCAGTCGAAGCAGATGATGGCTGAGAATCCCGACGAGTTCCGCAAACATGTACAGGCGTCGTTGCGCCGACAGGTGGCTGCCATCAACCGCCTTGCCGAGCGTGGAATGTACTTCTTCGACTATGGCAACGCCTTCCTGCTGCAATCGAAGCGTGCAGGAGCTGACATCTGCCGGGAGAATGGCAAGTTCCGCTATCCGTCGTACGTGCAGGACATTATGGGTCCGATGTTCTTCGACTACGGGTTCGGTCCGTTCAGATGGGTGTGCACATCGGGCGACCCAGCCGATCTCGCCAAGACCGACGAGATTGCGGCACGTGTGATGGAGGAAATAATGCAGAATGCGCCAGACGAAATCAAGGGGCAGATGGCTGACAACATACACTGGATTTGTGAGGCAAGCCGCAACAACCTCGTCGTAGGTTCGCAGGCTCGCATCCTGTATGCCGACGCTGAGGGTCGCTCGAAGATAGCCCAGGCATTCAACGAGGCAATAAAGAGAGGCGAGATAACACGCCCTGTGGTGTTGGGACGCGACCATCACGACGTGTCGGGCACCGACTCGCCATTCCGCGAGACGAGCAATATATACGACGGCTCGCAGTTCTGTGCCGACATGGCTGTGCAGAACGTGATAGGCGACTCGTTCCGCGGAGCTACATGGGTGTCGCTGCACAACGGTGGCGGAGTAGGCTGGGGCGAAGTGATAAACGGAGGATTCGGCATGGTGATTGACGGCAGCGAGGAGAGCGACCGCCACATACGCGAAATGCTCTTCTGGGACGTGAACAATGGAATAGCACGCCGAGCATGGGCACGCAACGAAGGCTCAATACACAGCATTGAGCGCGAGATGCAGCGTTCGCACGGATTGCAGGTGACTATGCCGAACATCGTTGACGACGAAATCATCAGCAAATACGCCAACCCTTAAACATGCATCAACCTATCAACACTACAATCTATCAACTGAAGCAATATGAAGATACACAAGATTTCAGCCGAGCACCTTTCGATTGAACGCATAGGTGAAATAGTATATGGCGGCTACCAGATACAGTTGAGCTACGACGCACAGAAACGCATAATGGAATGCAGAAAATATCTCGACCGAAAGATAGAGGAGACCACATCGCCCATCTATGGCGTTACTACCGGATTCGGAGCGCTATGCAACGTGAGCATCGGTCAGGACTATCTGGCACAGTTGCAGATAAACCTTATGATGTCGCACGCATGCGGTACGGGCGACCGTGTGCCCAACGACATCGTGAAGATAATGCTGCTGCTCAAGATTCAGTCGCTGAGCTACGGATTCTCGGGCTGTCAGCTCGCTACCGTCAACCGACTCATCGACTTCTTCAATAATGATGTCTATCCGGTGGTGTATATGCAAGGCTCGCTCGGAGCTTCGGGCGACTTGGTGCCGCTGGCTCATCTCACGCTGCCACTCGTAGGACTGGGCGAGGTGGAATATCAGGGCGAGGTGATAACGGGAGCCGAGTTGTTGCAGAAGCTGGAGTGGCAACCTATACAGCTTGCCTCGAAAGAGGGACTGGCGCTGCTCAACGGTACGCAGAACATGGGGGCTTTCGCAGTGTGGGCGCTGCTGCAGTCGCACAGGCTGAGCGAATGGGCAGACAGGATTGCTGCAATGTCGCTCGATGCTTACTACGGACTTACAGCCCCCTTCACCGACGCTGTTCATCAGGTGCGCCCGCATAAGGGACAGATTGCCACGGCTGCACGTATGCGCCAATTGCTTGAGGGCAGCGAGATTGTGGAGAAGCCGAAGCAGTATGTGCAGGATCCGTACTCGTTCAGATGTATTCCGCAGGTGCATGGCACAGTGAAGGACACTATCGATTATGTGACATCGGCGGTTGACGTTGAGGTGAACTCGGCTACGGACAATCCGACTGTGTGTCCTGACGACGACATTATTATTTCGGCTGGCAACTTCCACGGCGAGCCGATAGCAATGCCGATGGACTTTCTGGCAATAGCCTTGTGTGAATTGGCCAATATCTCGGAACGCCGCATATACAAGCTTGTGAGCGGTACGCGCGGACTGCCCAGTTTCCTTGTGGCAAATCCGGGTGTGAACAGCGGATTCATGATAACGCAATACACGGCTGCCTCGGTAGTGAGCTTGAACAAGACGCTGTCGACACCTTCGTCGGTAGACAGCATCCCGTCGAGCCAAGGACAGGAGGACCACGTGAGTATGGGCGCCAATGCTGCCATTAAGCTCTACAAGGTAGTGCTCAATACGGAGCGTGTGCTTGCCATTGAGCTTTTCAATGCTGCACAGGCACTCGACTTCCGTCGTCCGCTGAAGTCGTCGCCTGCAGTGGAGGCGCTGCATGATAGCTACCGAAAGGTGGTGCCATTCATCGTAGACGACGAAGTGATGTATCCGCATATTGCGAAGTCGGTGGAGTTTTTGAGGGGAGAAAAGTTATGAAACAACTTGTTAAAAACATTCGCTGTCTCGCTGGCGTAGAATACGAGTCTAAGCTCCGCCTGCAAGGCAAGGAGATGGCAGAGCTCAACACCATTGACGATGCGTGGCTCCTGGTGGCAGACGGACGGTTTGCCGATTTTGGCAGCGTGGCAGACGGGATTCCGGCATTTGCCGACATAGACGAGACCATTGACGCTGAGGGCGGAATGGTGCTGCCGTCGTGGTGCGACTCGCACACGCATATAGTATTTGCCGGAAGCCGTGAACGCGAGTTTGTGGACAAAATCAACGGACTGAGTTATGAGGAGATAGCCCGTCGTGGCGGAGGAATTCTCAACTCTGCCGACCTTCTGCATAATACTTCGGAAGATGAACTCTACCGTCAGGCGATGCGCCGACTGGATGAGGTGATACGGAAGGGAACGGGTTGCATAGAGATAAAGAGCGGCTACGGACTCAATATGGAAGACGAACTGAAGATGCTGCGAGTGATAAGACGCATGAAGGAAACCTCGGATGCACGGATTGTGTCCACTTTCCTTGGAGCTCATGCCGTGGCACGTGGAATGACACAGACCGACTACGTAAGGCTTATCATCGACGAGATGATTCCCGAGGTGGGACGCCAGCGTCTTGCCGACTTCGTTGACGTGTTCTGCGACCGCGGATTCTTCACGCCAGAAGAGACGGCTCGTATTCTTGACGCTGCCGCCGCATGGGGAATGCGACCGAAGATTCATGCCGACGAACTTGCATCGTCGGGTGGAGTAGAGGTGGGCGTAAAGCACGGAGCCTTGTCTGTAGACCATCTGGAGAGCATGACCGTAGAAGAAATAGAAATATTGCGCAACAGCGACACGATGCCAACTGTGCTGCCCGGCACATCGTTCTTCCTGAATATGCCTTATGGCAAAGCACGCAGGATGATTGATGCGGGACTGGGAGTTGCTGTGGCAAGCGACTACAATCCGGGCTCGACACCTTCTGGCGACATGAAGTTTGTGGTTTCGCTGGCTTGCATAAAGCTGCGTCTGCAGCCAAGCGAGGCATTGAATGCCGCAACAATAAACGGGGCCTATGCTATGGGAGAGAGTGCCGAATACGGAAGCATAGCCAAAGGCAAGGTGGCAAATTTCTTCATCACCCATCAGCTGCCGTCGGTAGACTTCATTCCCTATGCCTACACTACGCCGATAGTGAAAAAAGTGGTGTTGCGAGGCAAAATGCAGTAAATCATAAGGAAATGAAGATTAAAAATAAATGTATTTATTTTGTATTGTCTTCGATTTCCACTAACTTTGCACGCTATGATACAGGTAAAAGTGAAAGACGCTGCCCTTCGTGAGGCGGCTATGCAAGATATGGATGCTTTCCTCAGGGTGTTTATCGACGCCATTAAGGAGGCCATTGGCGGCGAGCTTAATGCTGAGAATATGCAGCAGTTGAGCGTGTCGCAGATTACATTGCTTGCCTACGACATCCTGCACGAGGAGGTGATGGACGGCGGCTTTGTACAGCTCATTTACAACGGCTACGGCGGTTTCATCTTTGACAACCCCTTTGCCAAGGTGTTGCGCGACTGGGGGCTGCGCGACCTTGCCAAGATGCTCTTTTCGGTGCGCAAACTGTACAAAGATTATGGACCGAAGATACAGCGCGACTGCTCGGACGAGGAGTTTATGGCAATGTTTGAGCAATTCTCCGAGTTTGACGACTACGACGACGAGTTTGTGGAAAATGAGGAGGCGTGGACAGCAAGTGTGGCTCACTATGTAGACGAGCATATAGAGGAATTTGTAGTGGTGGAGGAATAAGCTATAACTCCCCACGACTTCAATAGTAAAGACAATGAATAAGGAACAGGAACTGAAGAGAAAGAAAAGTCCGGTGAGCATAAAGAACAAGAAGGCCTCGTTTGAGTACTTCTTTGTGGAGACATATACGGCAGGCATAGTGCTTACCGGCACCGAGATAAAGTCGATAAGACTCGGAAAGGCGAGTCTTGTCGACACTTTCTGCTATATAAATAACCACGAGGTGTGGGTGAAGGGAATGAACATCTCGCCCTACTTCTACGGCTCGTTCAGCAACCATGAAGCACGACGCGACCGCAAGTTGCTGCTCAACAAGCGCGAAATATACAAACTTGAGGACGCCACAAAGCAGCCCGGTTACACCATTGTGCCTACTCTCGTATTCATCGACGAGCACGGACGTGCAAAGGTGGACATAGCACTCTGCCGAGGCAAGAAGGAATACGACAAGCGACAGACGCTGAAGGAGAAGGAAGACAGAAGAGAAATGGACAGGGCGATGAAGCATTATTAAAAATGAGGTGCGGCTAAATATTATTAAATGAAGAAGACTTTAAGGGAAGTCGCTAAAGGCAGGATAATAATACTCGACGGTGCGATGGGCACCATGATTCAGCAGTACGGACTTGAGGAGGAAGACTTCCGAGGATACCGCTACCGCAAGACTCCGGGTATGATGAAGGGCAACAACGATATGCTCAATATCACACGCCCCGACGTGATAAGCGACATTCATAGAAAATATCTTGAGGCTGGTGCTGACATCATCACCACAAACACATTCAGCTCACAGCGCATCAGTCAGGCCGACTATCATCTGGAGGATTCTGCCAGGGCAATGGCACTGGAAGGAGCACGACTGGCACGCAAGGCTGCCGACGAATTCTCGACAGAGGACCGTCCACGCTTTGTGGCTGGCTCGGTTGGCCCTACCAACAAGACGTGCTCGATGAGTCCTGACGTGAGCAATCCTGCTGCACGCGACCTCGACTACATGACGCTCTATACTGATTATGTGGAGCAGATTGAGGCGCTGGAAGAGGGTGGGGCAGACGCAATACTGATTGAGACGGTGTTTGACACGCTCAACGCCAAGGCTGCCATTGACGCAACAATGGAGGTGGGTCGCCGTACAGGCAAAGACCTGCCTATAATGCTGAGCATCACTGTGAGCGACCTTGCCGGACGTACTCTGAGCGGACAGACACTCGATGCTGTGCTGGCGAGTGTGAGCAGCTACCCGATTTTTTCAATCGGTCTCAACTGCTCGTTCGGTGCCGACCAGATGAAGCCTTTCTTGAAGCAGCTGGCTCATCGTGCACCTTATTACATAAGTGCTTATCCAAACGCCGGGCTGCCCAATAGTCTGGGCGCATACGACGAGACTCCGGAGTCGATGGCTCCACAGATACAGGAATTCATCGACGAAGGACTGGTGAACATCATAGGCGGATGTTGTGGCACTACGGAGAAATTCATTGCCAAGTATGTGCCAATAGCCGAAGGCAAGAAGCCGCACGTGCCGCAACCCAAGCCGCAGACTATGTGGCTGAGTGGACTTGAACTGCTCGACGTGACACCCGATGTGCGCTTTGTCAACGTGGGCGAGCGATGCAATGTGGCTGGTTCGCGCAAATTCCTGCGACTCATCAAGGAGAAAAGCTACGACGAGGCAGTGAGCATAGCACGCAAGCAGGTGGCAGACGGTGCACTGGTGATTGACGTGAACATGGACGACGGACTGCTCGACGCACGTGAGGAGATGCGCACGTTCCTGAATATCATTGCTTCGGAACCCGACATTGCCAAGGTGCCTGTGATGATCGACTCGTCGAAATGGGATGTGATAACTGCCGGACTGCAATGTGTGCAGGGTAAGTGTATCGTCAATTCAATCTCGCTGAAAGAGGGTGAGGAAGTGTTCTTGAGCCATGCTCGCGATGTGATGCGCTACGGTGCAGCCGTAGTGGTGATGTGCTTTGACGAGATAGGACAGGCCACTACCTACGAACGACGCATTGAAATAGCAGGACGTGCCTACAAGCTTCTTACAGAGAAGGTGGGCATGAATCCGCTCGACATAATATTCGACCCAAATGTGCTTGCCATAGCTACGGGTATGGAAGAGCACGACAATTACGCTGTTGACTTCATTAAGGCAGTCGACTGGATAAAGACAAATCTGCCAGGAGCGCACGTGAGCGGTGGCGTGAGCAACCTCTCATTCTCGTTCCGTGGCAACAATTATATTCGCGAGGCAATGCACTCGGTTTTTCTCTATCACGCCATTGGCAAGGGAATGGACTTCGGCATTGTCAACCCCGCAACTAAGGTGACCTACGACGATATCCCTGCCGACCAGTTGGAGATAATTGAGGACGTGGTGCTCAACCGAAAGAAGGACGCTTCAGAACGTCTTGTGGAGCTCGCCGATGAGATAAAACAAAAGCAGGAGGCTCTGAAGAACGGAACGGCGACAGGAACTGGCGCAACACAGGTTGCTGCCGAACCTGAATGGCGTAAAGCTGACGTTGCCACGCGTCTCGCTACAGCTCTGCAAAAGGGAATTGCCGACTACATGGAGGAAGACATCAAGGAAGCTCTTGCTGTCTATCCTAAGGCGGTGGACATAATCGAGGGTCCGCTGATGGACGGTATGAACAAGGTGGGCGAACTGTTCGGTTGCGGCAAGATGTTCTTGCCTCAGGTGGTGAAGACTGCACGCACTATGAAGAAGGCTGTGGCTATACTGCAACCATATATCGAGGCAGACAAGAAGGAAGGTGGCTCGTCGTCGGGCAAGGTGCTTATGGCGACAGTTAAAGGCGACGTTCACGATATTGGCAAGAATATTGTTGATGTGGTGATGTCGTGCAACAATTACGAGGTGATTGACCTCGGAGTGATGGTACCTGCCGAGCAGATTCTGAAGAAGGCCATTGAAGAGAAGGTTGACATGGTGGGGCTGAGCGGTCTTATCACACCGAGTCTTGAGGAAATGGTCAATGTGGCTACGGAGTTTGAACACGCTGGTCTGCAGATTCCTATTATGGTTGGCGGTGCTACGACATCAGAGATGCACGTAGCATTGAAAATCGCGCCTATCTACAGTGGAATTGTGGTGTGGGTGAAGGATGCTGCGCAGAATCCGCTGATAGCACAACGACTGATGAATCCCGACGAGCGCAGGGCATTTGAGGCAGAGCTGAAAGAACGCTACGCCAAGCTGCGCGAGGAATATGCTGCTCATCAGCAGAAGCTGTCGTCGCTCGACGAAGCAAGAAAGAATAAGTTGGAATTGTTTTAAAATATCTATATTATTATGGTATTCAGAAAAAAGAGAGTATGGCACTGTCTTCCTGGTCAGGAGCCAACTGAACTTGACAAGAAAGTAATGTACTGGGAAAACAAGGGTAAGGAGGTGCCGTCGCGCGACCTTATCAAGACTCCCGAACAGATAGAAGGCATTCGCCGCAGTGGTGTGGTGAATACTGGTGTGCTCGACGAGGTGGCAAAGAATATTCGTGCCGGAATGAGCACTCTCGAAATCGACAAGATTTGCTATGACTACTGTACATCGCATGGCGCTATACCGGCTTGCCTCAATTATGAGGGCTTTCCGAAGAGCGTGTGCACAAGTATCAATGAGGTGGTGTGTCACGGTATTCCTAAGGAAGACGATATCCTGGAGGAGGGCGACATCGTGAATGTCGACTTCACTACAATCCTTGACGGCTATTATGCCGACGCTTCACGTATGTTTATCATCGGCAAGACAACTCCGGAGAAAGAGCAGCTGGTGCGTGTGGCAAAGGAATGTCTGGAGATTGGTATGGAGGCAGCCAAGCCGTACAGCTTTGTGGGTGACATAGGTCATGCCATTCAGAAGCACGCCGACAAGTATCACTACGGCATTGTACGCGACCTTTGCGGACACGGAGTGGGATTGCAATTCCATGAAAAGCCAGACGTGATGCACTACGGTCATAAGGGTACAGGCATGCTGCTCGTGCCAGGCATGGTATTCACTATCGAACCAATGGTGAACATGGGTACATGGAAGGTGTTTATTGATGCCGACGACGAATACGGATGGGAGGTAATTACTGGTGACGAGAAGCCGAGCGCACAGTGGGAGCACACATTCGTAATGACAGAGCACGGAGTGGAAATATTGACTTATTAACATTCAAAAACATGTACATATTAGGTATTGAGAGCAGCTGCGACGATACGAGCGCTGCAGTGCTCCAGGATAATATATTGCTGAGCAATGTGACAGCTTCGCAGGACGTTCACTTTGAATACGGTGGCGTTGTGCCTGAGCTTGCTTCACGTGCCCATCAGCAGAACATTGTACCAGTGGTAAGTGCAGCATTGAAGCGTGCTGGCATTACCAAGGAACAGTTGTCGGCAGTAGCCTTCACACGTGGTCCGGGCCTTATGGGCTCATTGCTTGTAGGTGTAAGCTTCACAAAGGGATTTGCTCGCAGTCTGGGTATTCCTATGATTGACGTGAACCACTTGCAGGGCCATGTAATGGCGCATTTCATCAAGGAGAAGCCGGAGGATACGACTCCTCCGTTCCCGTTCCTCTGTCTGCTCGTATCTGGCGGTAACTCGCAGATTGTCAAGGTGAATGCCTACAACGACATGGAGGTGCTCGGACAGACTATTGACGATGCTGCTGGCGAGGCTATTGACAAATGTTCGAAGGTGATGGGGTTGGGCTATCCAGGTGGCCCTATAATCGACCGATTGGCGCGTCAGGGTAATCCGCTTGCCTATAAGTTTGCTGAACCGCACATTCCTGGTCTGGACTATAGTTTCAGCGGACTGAAGACCTCGTTCCTGTATAGTCTGCGCAAGTGGATGCAGGATGACCCGGACTTTGTGGAGCATCACAAGAACGACCTTGCAGCGAGTCTTGAGCATACTATCGTTGACATATTGATGAAGAAACTGCGCCTTGCCGTTAAGCAGACAGGCATAAAGCATGTGGCTGTGGCAGGTGGTGTTTCAGCCAACAACGGATTGCGTAATGCATTCCACGATCATGCCAAGCGTTATGGCTGGACTATCTATATTCCGAAGTTCAGCTATACTACCGACAATGCTGCAATGATAGGCATAACGGGCTATTACAAGTTCCTTGACAAGGATTTCTGCTCGATAGACAAGCCTGCATTCAGTAAGGTAACGTTCAAGTAATGTCGAACAGGCATCTTGACAACTCACGAAACATTTATTAAAAAATAGAGAAAATGGAATTTGAAAAGAAAGTACTTAGCCGTGAAATTCAGCAGTATTTATATGAGTCGGGTCTTACTGTAGGTTCAGCAGAGAGCTGCACGGGAGGTCGTATAGCCGAGGCTATAATTGCCGTTCCTGGTGCCTCGACATATTTTAAGGGTGGCGTAATCTCTTACACCAACGAGGTGAAAGAAAACCTGCTTGGCGTTGACCATCAGCTCCTTGAAGAGAAGACTGCTGTATGTGAGGAAGTGGCAAAGGCAATGGTGCAGGGAGCTATAAAAACTCTTGGTGTTGACTTCGCAATTGCTACAACAGGCACTGCCGGTCCTGGTGGTGGAACAGCCGAAATCCCAGTCGGTACAATCTGGATTGCATGCGGTAATGCAGAGAATATCGAGACGATGAAACTTACAGAGGATTACGGTCGTGACATCAATCTCGCCATTGCTACAAGCAAGGCTCTTCAGATGTTTATCAACTTCCTTAAAGAGCATGCTCCCAAGACTGAAAGTGAGGGCAAGATTCCTGTAATTCCTGTTACAGAATAGCAACAGGACAGGGGCTGGCGGACGCTGGAATGCTGTTGAAAACAAAAAAAACATTAAATAAGTAATATTATTTATGAGATTGTTTTGTGTTCTCGAAAAAAGTAGCTAATTTTGCATCCTGTTTGGAATAGGTATCAAAAAACGAATACAAAAAAGCAGATAGAAATGTCGAAAATTTGTCAGATTACGGGAAAGAAAGCCCAGATAGGTAACAACGTATCACACTCAAAGCACCGCACAAAGCGTTCTTTCGATGTGAACTTGTTCAGCAAGAAGTTCTACTATGTAGAGGAAGGTTGCTGGATTAGCCTCAAAATTAGCGCAGCGGGTCTGCGTCTTATCAATAAAGTGGGCTTGGACGCTGCCCTCAAGCAGGCTGTGTCTAAGGGTTATGTAGACTGGAATGACATTAAAGTTATAGGAGAATAAGTAAATGGCATCAAAGAAAGCAAAGGGCAACAGAGTACAGGTAATTCTCGAGTGCACTGAGATGAAGAACAGCGGTCTGCCTGGAACAAGCCGTTACGTGACTACAAAGAATCGTAAGAACACTCCTGACCGTATGGAATTGATGAAGTATAACCCCATCCTTAAGAAGATGACTCTTCACAAGGAGATTAAGTAATAACATATAAGATATGGCAAAGAAAGCGGTCGCTACCCTCCGTGAAGGTACATCGGACGGTCGCGCATATACAAAGGTTATCAAGATGGTAAGAAGCGAGAAGACTGGCGCTTACATCTTTGACGAGCGTATGGTTCCTAACGAAGCTGTTAAGGACTTTTTCAAGAAGTAAAATTCTGAAATACAATATTGATAAGAGTGTTGAGCATTTTGTTCGACACTCTTTTTTTATGCCTTGGCGTCTGGTGTTTGACAAGTTTTGTGTTTGTTGCTTTGTCTGTTTTATGTAATGTCATGGCTTGAAGTTGATTTTGCAATATGTAGTTTGCAAATTGTTAGGTTAGGCTAAAGTGAAGGTTTTGTAATGTGTCTGAATGGCGTATTCGATTGATATACACCGTGTTATCTATGTCAAGAAAAAGCTAAAAAAGGTGAAGTTGTAGCACGTAAACTTGCACAACTCGCGATTTTTGTGTAATTTTGCAAGCGATAATTAAAAGGAAGTCGTGTCTCAATTAATGGGAAACGGTCTTCTGAAAGTATCTAACGGAATTTATATAGGTGTTGGATAACGACTTTTGTAGCACCTATAGTGGATGTGTCTTTCGGCATCAGTTATCAGGATAAGAATTCCTTGATTTATATTGTGAAGATGCTTTATACATACTATCGTCTGTTCTTGAGGTAGGAATAGGGGATAGGGGTATTTAAGAGAGCGTGTCCGGGTTCCACAAAGAAAAAACTAATGATTAAATTTATTAAGGAAATTGTTTTAACTTTATGTGTATTTGTAGTGAGCCCAGTTTTGGGTGCTAACAATGTGTCTTCTAATGAAGCTTCAAATTCTTCTGGCTTCGATTGGAATCCGGTAATTCAGGCTATAGTTCAGGTTGAAAGTGAGGGTAACACCAGAGCCGTGAGTGGAAACTCGTGCGGTGCAATGCAGATCACTCCAATATTGGTGAAGGAGTGTAATGATATTCTTAAGAAGCGTAAGAGCAAGAAGCGCTTCACCCTGCGTGACAGATTCAGTCTGGAGAAATCAAAGGAAATGTTCATCCTTATTCAGTCACACTTTAACCCATTAAATGATATTGAAATGGCAATCCGCTCATGGAACGGTGGTGCGCGTTATAATGTCAAGCGTACTCAAAGATACTTTGAGAAGGTAATGAAGTGCTTAAACGCACAAAAATAATTGATATAAAAATGCAAAGGTGCGCCGATTTCTTGTTGTATGTCAATTTTGATACTTTTAAAAGAAAAAAGTAATAAAAAACACCATAAAACATTTGGCGGTTTGGGAAATAAGTACTACCTTTGCACTCGCAATTCAGAAATGAGGTTGCTGACAATAAAATGAAAGTTGCACCCTTAGCTCAGTTGGTAGAGCAACTGACTCTTAATCAGTGGGTCTAGGGTTCGAATCCCTAAGGGTGTACACTCAACAACTTTGTTTCTATCAATGCACCCTTAGCTCAGTTGGTAGAGCAACTGACTCTTAATCAGTGGGTCTAGGGTTCGAATCCCTAAGGGTGTACACTCAACAACTTTGTTTCTATCAATGCACCCTTAGCTCAGTTGGTAGAGCAACTGACTCTTAATCAGTGGGTCTAGGGTTCGAATCCCTAAGGGTGTACTAAAGGTATTGGCTTATGGTCAATACCTTTTTTGTTTATATTACTTTTTGATTCGTTGCTGCAATAAATCATGAGCTTTCTCGTTATCATTAATAATGAAAGCAATAATCTACAATATACTTCTTTTTATAGGTATAATAACTTTGTGTGCCTGTAATGATGATGATACGTTCACAACGTCTACCCGTAATGTGCTGACATTCTCAACAGATACATTGCGGATTGACACTGTATTCTCTACAGTTCCGTCGTCGACCCGTTCGTTTTGGGTCTACAACAAATCGGGCGACGGATTACGCTGCAAGAGTGTGTGGCTTGAAGGGGGCAACCAGCATGGATTCCGTGTCAATGTAGACGGAGTGTATCTTAGTCCGGAGCAAGGCTATAAGGCAGACGGAATTGAAGTGCGCAATGGAGACAGTATACGAGTTTTTGTTGAAGTGACAACGGCTAATACAAACATTATCGATCCGAAGCGTATAGAGGACAATCTGGTGTTTGTGCTTGAGAGTGGGCGTGAGCAGAAGGTTGCGCTTGAGGCGTGGTCGTGGGATGCTAATCTGATGCGTAATGTGACGGTAAGCGAGGACATGACTTTGTCGCCAGGCAAGCCACTTGTAATATATGGTATGATGACCGTGGAAGAAGGTGCCACACTGAATATTGCTCCTGGCACAACGGTTTATTTTCACGGCGATGCTGGCATTAATGTTAAAGGTAAGCTGATGTGTAAGGGTAGTCAGTCGGCTGGCATCGTGTTGCGTGGCGATAGGCTCGACCGTATGTTCGATTATCTGCCGTACGACCGTATGAGTGGACAATGGCGTGGCATTCGATTTGAAGAGACATCATATGGCAACGAATTGGATTTTGTGGATATTCATGGGGCGTTTGATGGAGTGCAGGTGGATTCGTCGGACGTGACGCGTCAGACACTTGCCATACGAAATTCTACTATTCACAACTGTCAAGGCAATGCTCTTGGTGTGGTAAATTCGAATGTTTTTGTAGAGAATTGTCTGTTGACAAATGCACTGGGCAATTGCTTGAATGTAGACGGTGGAGACGTTACTGTAAATAGTTCTACAATAGCACAGTTCTATCCGTTTGATGCGTTGAGAGCCAGCGCGTTAGATTTATCTGGCTTTACACATCCACTTGTGTCATTTAAGATGAAGAACAGTATTGTTACAGGTTATTCAGACGATGAAATAATGGGGCTGAAACCGGCTGATGGCAGTGAGAATGCCTTCAACTATGATTTTGCCAACTGTATAATACGTACTCCTGAGGTTGACGATAAAGAAAAGGCACATTATACAGATGTGGTTTTTGAAGACGTAAAGGATACTGTAAATTATGGACATAAGCATTTTGTGCTTGTCGACGCAGATTTGCAACGCTATGATTTCCACTTGCGTAAGGAGTCGGCTGCTATAGACAAAGCCAATGCTGAGACCTCTGCAAAGCACGACCACGACGGACGTGAGCGAGGAGACAAGCCAGACGTAGGAGCTTATGAATATATAACCAAAAAGGAGTGATATTATGAAAATGATAAATATCAATATAGCCATAAGGCATTGTCTGCTTGACGAACTTACAGATGCAGACCGTGAACTCATAGAACATGCAATGAAGGCATCAGAAAATGCGTATGCCGAATACAGCCATTTCTATGTAGGTGCAGCATTGCGTCTTGCCGATGGCAGTATCGTGATAGGGGCCAATCAGGAGAATGCGGCTTTCCCCTCAGGGTTATGCGCAGAACGTACAGCCGTCTTCAGCGCACAGGCCAATTATCCCGACCAACCGATAGAGGCTATTGCCCTTGTTGCGCGTAATAATAACGGGCTGGTAGACAATCCCGTAACGCCTTGTGGAGCCTGTCGTCAGGTACTGCTTGGTGTGGAAGAACGCTACGGTCGGCCAATGCGTGTCCTTATGTATGGCAAAAGTGGAGTATATAGCGTTGGTTCTGTGAAGGATCTGTTGCCATTGTCGTTTGTCGATTCAAGTATGAAATAGCGATATTGGTCAATAAGATACGTATATTGGTCGGTTTATACATTAAATATTTGTAATCGCTTCACATTTTCCTTTTTTTTTAGTACTTTTGCACGGTATTTTAAGAACAATATAACATATATAAAAATATGAGCAAACAAGTAGAAAAAATCAAAGAATTGGTCGCAAAGCGCGAGCAGGCTCGTCTTGGTGGTGGTGAAAAGGCCATTGAGAAGCAGCACGCACGCGGCAAATACACAGCGCGCGAACGTATCGAAATGCTTGTAGACGAGGGTTCGTTTGAAGAGTATGATATGTTCAAGAAGCACCGTTGCACAAACTTCGGTATGGACAAGAAGCATTATTATGGTGACGGTGTTGTGGCAGGTAGTGCTACTGTAGACGGCCGATTGGTATACGTATATGCTCAGGACTTCACCGTTAACGGTGGTTCGCTCTCTGAGACAATGGCACAGAAAATCTGCAAGGTAATGGATATGGCCATGACTATGGGCGCACCTGTTATCTGCATGAACGACTCTGGTGGTGCACGTATTCAGGAAGGTATCTGCGCTCTTGCCGGTTATGGTGAGATTTTTGAGCGCAATATCCTTGCTTCTGGTGTAGTTCCACAAATTTCTGCCATCATGGGCCCATGTGCCGGTGGTGCTGTTTACTCACCAGCCCTTACCGACTTCATCATCATGAAGGAACAGACCTCTTACATGTTCCTTACAGGTCCGAAGGTTGTTAAGACGGTTACTGGTGAGGATATTGATGCAGAGCACCTTGGTGGCGCTTCTGTACACGCTACAAAGAGTGGTGTCACTCATTTCGCAGCCAAGACAGAGGAAGAGGCAATTGAGATGATCAAGAGCTTGCTCTCATTTATACCGAGCAACAATACAGAGGAGGCTCCTCGTGTAGAGTGCAACGATCCGATCAACCGTATGGAGGATTCGCTCAACGAGATTATCCCCGACGATCCCAACAAGGCTTACGATATGTACAAGGTTATCGGTGCAGTTACAGACAACGGCGAGTTCTTCGAGGTTCAGCCTAAGTTTGCCAAGAACATCATCATCGGTTTCGCACGTTTCAACGGTCAGAGCGTTGGTATCGTAGCTAACCAGCCGGCAGCTTATGCAGGTGTACTCGACGTTAACGCCAGCCGTAAGGCGGCACGCTTCGTACGTTTCTGCGATGCTTTCAATATTCCTATCGTATCGCTTGTTGATGTTCCAGGATTCCTTCCGGGTACAGGTCAGGAATACAATGCAGTTATCCAGCACGGTGCACAGCTTCTCTACGCTTACGGTGAGGCTACAGTGCCTAAGATTACAATCACTCTGCGCAAGAGCTACGGAGGTTCGCACATCGTTATGGGCTGCAAGCAGCTTCGTGCCGACCTCAACTTCGCATGGCCGTCGTCAGAGATTGCCGTTATGGGTGCCAGTGGTGCTGTTGCCATCCTGTGTGGCAAGGAAGCCAAGGCCAAGAAAGAGGCTGGAGAGGATGTTAAGGCATTCCTCGCTGAGAAGGAAGAAGAGTATACCGAGAAGTTTGCCAATCCGTATGAGGCTGCTTCATATGGCTACATTGACGATGTTATCGAGCCGCGCAACACACGTTTCCGTATCTGCCGTGGTTTGGCACAGCTTGCCACAAAGCGTCAGTCATTGCCGGCAAAGAAGCATGGCTGCATGCCGATGTAATTCATAAATGTTTAGAAAATGGACAAGAATATATATGCAGCCATTGCAATGGCTTTATATGAGTACCAGGGTAACAATGTTCATGACAAGGAGCCTGGTTTCATAACAATACAGCCACGTCAGACGATGTGGAACGCCAAGTTCTTGAGTTTAACAGCTAAACCATAAATACAGGGAAATGAAAGAATTCAAATATACAATCGACGGACAGGAATATAAAGTCCAGATAGAGGATGTTGAGGGCAATATCGCCAGCGTGAATGTTAACGGTGAGGCTTTCAAGGTCGAGATGGAGCAGGAAGCAGAACCTGAGAAGAAGAAGGTTCTGCTCGGTCAGCCCACTGCTGCTGCAGAAGAAGGCGAGGCAACAAGTGCTGCCAGCGTGAATACTGCCAATGCGCTTAAGGCTCCGCTGCCTGGCGTTGTGACAGAGATTAAGGTTGCTGTAGGCGACGAGGTTAAGGCAGGCGACGTTGTCGTTGTGCTTGAGGCTATGAAGATGGCCAATAATCTTGAGGCTGAAAAGGATGGTAAGGTAACGGCAATCTGTGTAAAGAATGGAGAAAGTGTTCTTGAAGACGCTCCGCTTGTTGTAATTGAATAATAAGAAGGAGTATTCGGTAAGAATACATCAATGTTATACGATGGATGCGATGGTTCTCTGGTATAAAGAGGCTGTCGCATCCATTTTTTGTAGGTATACATTGGGTATGATTCATAGGGTATTGAAGGATCTGAACGTAAGTACGATTAAACAAAAGTGAAAAACCGACAGGTGATTTCTAATAGCCGTTAATATGTTAAATTATAGTGTTAAAATGGAATAAAGATGTATGCCAAAATGACACTTTAACAAATATTGCGTCTATATTTGCAACCGAAAAAGACAAAACGCTATTGTTTTAACACACTTGTGACTTGTATTGGCTTCAATGTGTCAAAATGCAAGTTTGTGTTAACATAAGCATTTTAACTTTAAAATGATAATAAAAACAATAAAGTAAAAGAACTATGAAAAAGTATTCTAAGTATTTGGTTGTGGCAATGAGCGCACTTGCCTTTGCCTTTTCTACTGGAACCTTGATAAAGGTGAATGCTACACAGGCTCCTTCGACAGCAGTGCCGGCGCAGCCCGTTGACCTCACATATGCAGCCGAGAAGTCGTTGCCATCGGTAGTACATATTCTCAGTACAAAAAACTCAAAGGTACAGACTATAGAAGTACAGAGTGATCCGTTCTCTGATTTCTTCAGTGACCCGTTTGGATTCTTTGGCAATCCTAACCAAAGTCAGGACGGCAAGCAGAAGCGTAGCGTGCGCACACCTAAGCAGCAAGGCTCTGGCTCAGGTGTCATCATTTCAACTGACGGTTATATTGTGACAAACAATCACGTTGTAGCCGATGCCGACGAACTCACAGTGACACTCAATGACAACAAGGAGTATTCGGCACGCATCATCGGAACAGATAAAACTACCGACCTTGCGCTTATCAAGATTGATGCAAAGGATCTTCCTGCCATCACTATCGCCAACAGCGAGAACATTAAGGTAGGCGAGTGGGTGCTGGCTGTGGGCAACCCATTCAACCTTACCAATACTGTTACAGCTGGTATTGTTAGCGCCAAGGGCCGTTCGCTTTATCAGAATGGTGTAGAGTCATTCATTCAGACTGACGCAGCCATCAATCCGGGCAACTCAGGCGGTGCACTTGTAAATACCCGTGGCGAGCTTATCGGTATCAATGCCATGCTCTACTCGCAGACTGGCTCATTCAGCGGTTATGGTTTCGCCATTCCTACATCAATTATGAACAAGGTGGTGGACGACCTCAAGAAGTACGGTACAGTTCAGCGCGCCGTTATCGGTATTCAGGGACAGGATGTAAAGAACTATGTTGACGCTCAGAAGGATCAGGGCAAGGACGTTGACCTTGGAACAATGGAAGGCATCTATGTGGCTAAGGTACTTGAAGAAAGCTCAGCTGAGGAAGCTGGTTTGAAGGCAGGCGATGTTATCACCGCCATCGACGGAAAGGAAATGAACAAGATGGCTGACCTGCAGGAGTATCTTGCCAAGAAGCGTCCGGGCGACAAGGTTTCTGTATCTTATCTGCGCGACAAGAAGAAGGCAAGCAAGACAATGACCTTGAAGAACGAACAGGGTAATACACAGGTTGTGAAGAAGGCTGACCTTGACGTGCTTGGAGGCAACTTCCGTGCAATCACCGACGGTCAGAAGAAGCAGCTGAACATTGGCTATGGTCTTGAAGTTCTGAAGGTGAACTCTGGCAAGTTCAAGGATGCAGGCATTACCAAGGGATTCATTATCCAGCGTGTCAACGACAGTGCCGTGAAGACAATCGAAGACCTGCAGAACCTTGTGAAGGAAGCTTCTACAAGCCGCAATCCTGTACTCTACATACAGGGTGTTTATCCTACTGGCAAGAAGGCATACTTCGCTGTTCCGCTTGAAGATTAAATAAGCTTCATCCGGCACGTAGAGTGATACAAACTGTAATATATAGATAGCGGAGGGCTCAGGCCTGCGCAGCATGAAATCTGACACATATTATTATAAATGTAGTGTTGGTTGCATTGTTTGCTGCGTAGGGCGGAGACCTCCGTTGTTGTTTTTACGGTAATTTGTAATCTTAACACTCTACTCAAAAGTAAAATAAGCAAAGAAAAATTTGCGACAACCAATATTATTGGTTAAATTTGCAAATCATAATATCAAAAAAACAGCACTTAATGAGACAACTGAAAATCACAAGCTCAATAACAAATCGAGAGAATGCCTCGCTTGATAAGTATCTTCATGACATCGGACATGAAGAGCTGATATCCGTAGAGGAAGAGGCTGAATTGGCTCGCCGTATAAAGACGGGCGACCGAAAGGCTTTGGAGAAGCTTACAAAGTCCAATTTACGTTTTGTTGTCTCTGTTGCTAAGCAATACCAGAATCAGGGATTGAGTCTTCCTGACCTTATTAACGAAGGCAATATTGGTCTGCTGAAGGCTGCCGAGAAATTTGATGAGACACGAGGCTTCAAGTTCATTTCGTATGCAGTATGGTGGATACGTCAGAGCATACTTCAGGCTATAGCCGAGCAGAGCCGTGTGGTACGTTTGCCATTAAATCAGGTTGGCAGTGTTAACAAGATTAACCGCATCCTCAACCAGTTTGAGCAGGAGAACGAGCGTCGTCCGAGTATTGACGAAATAGCTGAGAAGACAGACATCCCTCACGAAAAGATAGAGGATGTATTGAAGGTGAATACGCATCAGGTTTCGGTTGATGCACCGGTGTCTGACAGTGATGCTACAAGCATGATCGACTTTATGCAGAGTGATGCAGAACCCGAAACAGACAACACGCTGCTTATGGAGTCGCTGCGTGAGGAGATAGCAAGCGCACTTACTGCGCTCAATGAGCGTGAGCGTAACGTGATAGAGGCTTATTACGGCATAAACCAGCCTGAGTGCACAATGGAAGAGATCGGACATAAATATGGACTTACTCGCGAACGTGTGCGCCAGATACGCGAGAAGGCTATACGCAAGCTTAAGCAGAACACAAAGAACAAGATGCTGAAAGCCTATCTTGGCAGATAAAGTGCAAACATTGAAGTATAAAGGATAATAATAAACATATAAAAAGACTTTCAACAAGAAGATGAAGACAAGTAGACTGTTTATAAAATTATTTATAATAGTTTTAGTTGCTATGCTTATGCCGAAGATGGCAAATGCAGCACAGAAGAAGACACCACTGTTCGTTTATGGTTTTGCCACTTCATTCAACGACTCAACTGTGTATTTCACAGAGATTCAGCTTATGGACGGCACATGGGTAGACAGCAAGACTGGTTTTCTCTACAGCCGTGAAAACTATTCCTACCAGTTGCGCGAGTCACTTAAGGCCCGTGGCTTGAAGAATCCTACATGTGTCACAGTTTATGGTAAGACAAGAAAAGATGTTGAGAAGAAGTACTCCAGCATGAAGAAGCGTTATGCTGCCAATGGTCGTTATAACGTACAATATCTTACAGCCAACGACTTTTCGTTCGAACCGATAGAGCCAGACGAAAGCGAAAAGAACTCGACACTTTCCAAAAAGGAAAAGAAAGAGAAGAAGGTAAAAAAGGAGAAAAAGGCAAAGAAATAATTGCCAAGTGTATAGCAAAGAAACAAAACAGTGAGAAAGCGTTTTTTTAGAATCGCAGAGCATAATATAAGTGTGTCATTTGTCGATGAAACGGCTAATGACACATTTTTGTCACCGTCATTTGAACCTTTCGAGATAAAGGAGGCAGATGACGGTTGTATTTTTTCATTAAATGTTCACGACAGTATCAAGCCATACAGCAAAGAGCAAAGAGAGCGTATCGGAATCTTTGACACGGGAAATGGCAAGACTATCGTAGATCGTGTAGAGGGTGGCGGCTATCAGTTTTTAGTTAAGGGGATGTATGGCTGCCATTGTTGCCTGTTGCAGACCAACAGCGACTTCTCTGTAGCAAACTGTGCGCTGAAAGGTTCGCCTTCTGTACGTTCGTTCGGTCTGAATACAGCCATTATGATGATGTATGCCTTTAGGGGAGGTTATTATGATACGCTCCTTATCCATGCATCGGTTGTGCGTAACAATGGCTATGCCTATGCATTTACGGCTCAAAGCGGCACAGGCAAGAGCACACACACAAGTCTTTGGATTAAGAGCATCGAAGGATGCGACCTTATTAACGACGACAATCCGGTTGTCCGAATCATCGGTGGCAAGGCTTTTGTTTATGGCAGCCCGTGGAGCGGCAAGACACCTTGCTACCGTAACGTCAAGGTAGCGTTGGGTGCTATTGTCAAGATAGAACGTGCGGGAAAGAATAGTATCGAACGTGTTTCGCCTGTCGTTGCCTTCACTTATCTTGTGCCAGCCTGTTCGTCGATGAAATGGGACAGTAATATATTCGGACATACCTGCGATGTTGTGACAAAACTGATTGAATCGTTCACTTCAGTGTATAAACTGCGTTGCCTTCCCAATGAGGAGGCAGCCAAATTATGCTACGAAGCCATAGCTTATAAATCCAATGATAATGGAACAGACCAATAATAACTTGGCTTTCAAGCAGAAGGAATTCGCCAATGAGGTTATTATTCCCGAGATAGCAAAGCTTCTTGACGAAGGGCATAGTGTGACACTGAAGTTACGTGGCGTGAGTATGCGTCCGTTTCTGGAAGATGGACGCGACAAGGCTATACTGACCAAGCCATGTAGCCCTTTAAAGGTTGGCGATGTTGTACTGGCAGAGGTAGCGCCACGACGCTATGCGTTGCATCGTATAGTTAAGATTGATGGCAATAGCGTTGTAATGCGTGGCGATGGCAACATTGCCACCGAACAATGCGACATCAGCAAAGTATTCGGTATAGCCCATTGCTTTTATCGTAAAGGACGCAAAAGTCCCGACTATACTACTGGCAGGAAATGGCGATTATATTCCGCTGTATGGACTGCATTGTTGCCTGTGCGTAGGTATTTGCTGGTTGGCTATAGAATGTTTCTGAAATTAAAACATAACTAATATAAATATGAGAATAAAGAAAGGTTTTGTATTAAGAGATGTATGCGGTGAGAAAATAGTAGTTGCAGAAGGTAAGGAAAATATTGATTTCACAAAGATAATCAACATGAACGAGAGCGCTGCTTTTCTCTGGGAGAAAGTTAAGGACACCGACTTTGACGTAGACACGCTCAAGCCGCTGCTTTGTGACGAATACGACGTAGAAGAAGCAACTGCTCTTGCCGACTCACAAACAATCCTTAATCAGTGGGTTGAGGCAGGTATTGTTGAATAATAACAAAGTGAAATAGAAATGCTATTAAGGCTTCTTAGCCTTCCCAAAGGACAACTTTAGGAAGGCTAAGAAGCCTTATTTTATTTCACCAGGATTTTCTTGCCGCCCTTTATGACGATGCCTTTCTTTACTTTCTTTATGTCTGTGCCGGCATAAGTGCCGTCTGTGTAGAATATCTTTTCTGGCGATGATAGGGTGGTGGAGATTTCGGTGATAGCAGTCGGTTTGTTGTTTATCATCAATCGTACCGCCTCTGCTTTCGTTTTGGGAGGAATGGTGAAGTAAGCTCTCATTCCCTTCATTCTGTCTCCATTTCTGACGCTCAAGAATTTTCCTTCTTTAGATAGTATCAAGATGCGGTCTTTGTTGCTATCGTTGAAGGTTATAGGGCTGTATATTCCTACGAAGCTGTATCCGTCTTTGTCGCCACTAACTATTGGAGTGACATTCTTGATTATAACGTCGCTGAATACCGGGTCTTTGATATCTTTCTTCGGCTTGATCAGATAAGCCTTGCCTGCATCAATTTTTGTAGCATTTTTAAAATTAATAGTGTGGTCTGTAGTTCTGTCATACTCCATAACATTCACCTCAATGCCGTTTATTTTGCCGTCTTTTAAGTCAATGTCGAATGGTACACAGAATGTATTCCATGTGTCAGCCAAGAGCGTACGCGAGAGAATTACAGGTGTGGACTTATTGTTGTTCGCTTCAAGTAATTTACTGTTGTTTACCGTATCGTTGAGGGTGCAGAGGCAGGAGAGCTTCTTGTAGAGTTGGATTCGTCTGCCTTCTACATCATTCGATCTAAAATCATAACAACCGAAATATCCTATGTGATCAAGATTTATCGTATCTGATGATTGGGAGAATATTAATGCTCGTTCATAATATGTTATATTATCAATCTTCGTTTGTGGGTATATTATTTTTGCATAATTATCTTTTAGGTCTATAGAAGTCGTATTATTTATTGATATTAACGTTTTTGCTATTTTTATTGAATTTTTGTCGTTAACATCACCATAAGTCAAATTATAGTATTCTTTTCTAAAGCTATTATTGCAAATGTATTTCTGATGTGTTGTGGAAAACAACAACCAATTAACATCTTTGCTGTTAGCTATTTGCTTTAATATAATTCTGTCTACGTCTGACGATACTGTCGCAATTTCTCCGTCTATCTTTATTTTGCAGGTGTTAATCTTATAATTATTTAAATATTTTGAACCCATTGCTGGGTATACTCCATTAGCGCGCATTTTATTATTTGCAATGATAACAGTATCTCCATCCTTAATTTCCGACATACTTTTTACCAGTATGAATCGTTCTTTTTCCTGCGCACGACAGGTGTTGCCACAGGCAATCATTATGATTGCCATGCAAAATGTGAAAAACAGATTGGGGAGATATGGCAAGTTATGTATTTGTGATTTTGTGATATATGACATATATGATATTTTTTGTATAAAAAAGGTCTGAAAGCAAAAGCCTTCAGACCTTTCAGATATAATAATTATTGGTTTTATTGTTTCTCTTTTTTTAGAAGAAGAGGTAGCGGTTGTCAACTACGTTGGCCTTGATGTAAAGCTCGTTCATGAAGTTACCAGCTGCCTGCATTTCCTTCTGACGAAGCTTCTGCATCTCAGTAGCAGCGTCGAACTTGCCAGGACGCTTTGTCTTGCCAGTAACCTGGAATACGTAAACACCAGCGTTGCCCTTGACAGGAGCCTTAGAGAACTTGCCCTTAGCTGTAGCTGCAACAGCACCGCTCAATGCAGGCTCGCTTGCGCCAGTAGCCGAAACGAATACAGGAGCAGCAAATGTCACCTGATTTACATCCGAAACGTTGGCACCCTTGCCCTTAGCAGCAGCAATGCTGTTAACGCCATTAAGCTTGGCAATGAGCATCTCAGCCTTCTTGTCCTTCATAGCCTCTGCCTTGACAATCTCCTTAACCTGAGCGTCGTCCAATGAACGGTAGCCTACCTCGTTGATGTTGTCAAGAACTACGATGAGCAGGTGGTCGTTGTCGCCGCACTCGTAGAGAGGCGATACATTGCCCTTCTTGGCGTCGAACAACCAACGCATAGCCTCGCGTGTGCTGCGTACGCCAGCAAGATTGTGCTCGGTTGTAGTTACGTCCTTACGCTCCTGAACGGTGTAGCCAGACTTGGCTGCGTTCTTGATAATGTCCTCGGCTGTGAGGTTAGCGCTAACGAATGAGCTGAACTTGTTGTAAGCTGCTGAGTAAGTGTCCTTAGAGAATGTGATGTTCTTCTTGACAACTGCTGCAGTATACTTTGTAGTCATAGCCTTACGGTCAGCCACCTGAACGATGAGGTTGCCCTGAGAGAGAGGCATGTTCTTTATTTCGCCTACTGACATGGTGTTGAGAGCCATGATGTAGTCCTTAGTATTCTTGTCGAGCGAAGGAGCGCTCTGATACTGACGTGCTGTCATCCAAGCCTTCTCGCCAGTCTGACCATACTTCTTGGCGAGAGCCTCGAAGTCGGCACCAGCCTTCAGAGCTGTGTAGATAGAGTCGGCACGCTTTGTAGCCTCCTCAGTTGTAGCACCAACAACCTGAATCTGACGGAACTGGATAGAGTCGGGCAACTGCTGCTTGGCAACGAGCTTGATGATGTTGAGTGTGTTGTCGGCCTTGTTCTCAAGAACCTTGCTTGTAGAACCAACAGCCATAGAGTCAAGATGCTGTGCGATGTCGTACGGGAAAGCTTCCTTTGTCACAGGTACACCAAGATAGTTGACCAATGATGTGCTCTTGCGTACTACGTCCGACGGGTCGGCTGCAGCTGCAAGATCCTTGTCGTAAGCTGCAAACTCCTTCTGAAGAGCAGCAACGTCAGATGCAGAAGCCTTAACCTGAATGTCGATATACTTGATGTCGCGGCTCTCAACAAACTGCTTGAAGCGTGGCTTCATCTCGTTGTACTTAGCCTTGAGGTCGGCGTCAGAAAGCTGTACCTTGTTGTCGTCAATGCTTGTGTAGGCGAGAGAAGCAAGCTGAATCTGGCTCTCCTCGTTCTGCTCGTTGAATGCCTTCTGAGCCTCAACCTTGTTTGAGAGGAAGCAATGAGCGAACAGTCCCTGGAACTTCTGAGCGAGAAGCTGCTGACGCAGAGTCTTCTCAATGAATGTCCAGTACTTGTAAACGCTCTCATACTGCTTTGCAATCTGAGGGTTGGTCTGGCTCTGAGCCTTGTACTCGGCGAGGAACTTCTTGAGTGCGTTTGCGTCAAAACGTCCTGTCTGCTGGTTGTAGAAAGGAGTCTGAGCAAGCATTGGGTTTGTACCCTCTGTCAGCACGTTCTGCAACTCGCTGTCTGTTACAGCAAGTCCTAAACGCTTGGCTTCATTCTCAACAAGCTTGGTCTGTACGTATGTGTTCCAAACCATGTCCTTAACCTGATTGAGCTGGTCCTCGTTAAGGTTGTCCTGACCCTGCTGCATCTTGATGACCTCAGTGTACTCGTCAACCATCTTCTGAAAATCAGTAACATTGATTTTCTCTCCTAAAACTTCTCCTACTTGCTGTCGGTGTTCATTGTTTGTCGACTCGCAAGAACGGAATGCCTCCTCGGCAATAAATGCAAAAAGGCCCAAACTGATAATACATATCAGCAGGACTCCCTTGCTTCTGATTTTTCCTAATGCTGCCATTTTTAATTGTTTATTATTTATTTTTTTTATTTCCGTTTTTATGATAGACAGGTTTTCATATGCCTATAACAAGCCTTGTAAAAGGCTATGTTTTTCAAAAGGCGTACAAAAATACTAATTTATTACCAAACTTTAGCACGTTTGACCCTAAAAATTGGTTTTGTCGTGTACTTTTAGCCTTACTAATTCTATTTTAGTCATTGTGCTCTTGATGATACGGAATTCGTAGGGGCCTATATTGACGATTTCGTTGAGTTTCGGGAAACTCTGGTATTCATGCAATATGTATCCTCCAACTGTCATGTATTCGTCGCTCTCGGGAAGTCCGATGCCGAAAAGGTCGTTGACTTTATCTATCTCAAGACGTGCCGAAAGAATGTATTCCTGATTGCCAATCTGTTTGGCTATATACTTGTCGTTGTCATGCTCGTCTTCAATATCGCCGAATATTTCTTCTACAATATCTTCGAGCGACACGATGCCACTTGTGCCGCCAAACTCGTCAACAACCACTCCAAGGCTCTTCTTCTGTTGCAGGAATATATGCATCAGTTTCTGTGCTGCCATAGTTTCAGGCACAAAAGGCATGTTGCAAATACATTCACGCCACTTGTCGCGGTTGTGGAACATTTCTGAACTGTGAATGTAGCCTACAATATGGTCGATGTCGTCCTCGTAGACAATGATTTTGGAGTTGCCGCTTTCGATAAATTTCTGCATAAGTTTTTCGGTAGAGCAATCGTTCACGTCGACAGCATTGATTTCTGTGCGTGGCACCATGCAATCGCGTACTTTGCAGTCGGAGAAATCAAGCGCATTCTGGAATATCTTCACTTCGTCATTGATTTCGTCTTCGTTTTGCGCGTTTTCAATGCTTGATTGTACAAGATAGTCGAGGTCGACTTTTGAGAATCCCTCGTCGTCGGTCTCTGTTTCCATACGTATGCCTACTGAACGCAAAAATATTTTTGCCAGAAAGGTTGCAAACTTGCTTATTGGCCATAACAGTACATAGAAGACGTATGCTGGGATGGCAAACACCGACAATAGACGGTTTGCGTTGTTCTTAAATAGGATTTTCGGCATGAATTCGCCGGTGAACAATATGACAAGAGTTGACAGAATGGTGTCAGCTGTCACTCTTACTCCGTCGTCAAGATCCTTGAACAGCGTGTTGTCAAACAGGCTTGCAAACAAGATGCCATACACAACGAGCACAATGTTGTTGCCCACAAGCATTGTGCTTACAAATCCGTTGGGATGACTATAGAATTTGGATATTATTTTTTTTGTAAGTCGGTTGCCTTGGCGGTCCATTTCTGCAAGCATACGATTGCTTGACACGAAAGCAATCTCCATGCCTGAGAAAAACGCTGACAACACCATTGTCACTGCTATACTTGCTAATAAAGGAATGTCTGTTTCCACTGTATTTTAAATAAGTTTTACTGGTTTGGCTGCATGCGGCGTATTGGCTTTGCCTGCTGGCGTATGTTGGCCTTCACTGTGTCGGGTGCTGTGGTGATAGTGTCGCCACTGCCTGCAATGTCAGTCTTTTCGAACGATCCACGGCTGTTAGACACATAATATTTGGTCATACGTTCGTCGCTTCTGAAGTAAGCGCCTTCGAGGGTACGTTCGGGTGTTACGAGTTTTGAATATACATTGGAGTATAATTCATGTTTGTTCTCGTCCCAAAATAGTTGTTGGCTTGTGAATTTCACACCGTCTTTTGTAAGCACGCTTACACGGTTGCGTAGTTCCCAGAGCCGTTTTTGGTCATAATAGTATGCCGTATCGCATTGGATGTATGATTGTACGTGGAACTTCTCGTCAAATTGCTCAAAGAAAAGTCCTTTCTCAAAAATCCAACGTGACGGATTGCGTACGGTGTTCACCTCCCATCGTTCGGTCACAATGCGGTATTTTATTACGCCAGAGTCGGATATAAGTGTGTTGACGCCATAGCTGACCATCATCGACACAGAGTCGCGGTCGCGTATGGCACCTGCCGTATGCTCCTTTTGCTCTTGGCATGCCCCGAAAATGACAGACATGACAAGAGCTAATACTATGATGTGACTGTTTTTCATCCGAGTTTTTGCAATGTTGCAATTATTTTATTCCATCTTCCACTTGGCAAACCAACGTTCGTTGAAGGTAAGTCCGATATTTATGCGGAAGGAATTTTCTGTAATCATTGTCTTGCTGTCCTGGCGCACCCACTGTGCCGATATGTTCAGTAACGAACGGTTGTTGTAGCCATTGACTACAGGAATTCCGAAGCCTGCGCTTACACTGTATTCCTTTGGACCGTCGGCACCGTTTATCTTCAGATAGTTTGTCGCATATGATGCGCCCAGACGGTAGTGTACGCGCTTGAAGAACTTGCGGCTGTTCTCTTGCGGACAGAACTCGCCGCCAAATGTGAACTTATGACGGTCGGCAAACATACCCTTTGTTGTAACATAGTCGGTCACTCCGTCTTTGTTCACAAACTGTGGATATACGGTCGACGACCATTTCTGCAACTGATAGTCAGCACCTATTTTCCAGCTGCCGGCATGGTTCCACATAATACCTGCGCTATATGTGGTTGGCAGTTCGAGGCTGTTCTTGGCGTTGTTGCTGTATGTCGCAGTATCAGCAACACCCGTCTGTGCGTTGTTTGAAATGACCTGACACACTGGATCGGCACCTAATTTATGGCCGAGACTATATGTCAAACCAAGAGTCAGCTCGTCTTTCTTTGAAAGTTTCTGTGTGTATTGAATACCGAAGTCAAGCTTGTAGCTATTTACTGTGGCTGTATAGTAGCGCGAAAGAGTGTTGACATAGCTGTCGGTGTATGAATTGACAACAGAACGTGTGTAATTGCCCCATAGGTATGAAGCGTTGAAGCCTACTGCTAATCCCTTTATTGGCATCCATCCCATACCGAGGTATGCCTGATGAAGGCCGCCACTGCCATTGTAAGTGTTGACGTATGATGTTGTGGATGTCTCGTTTGACGAATTGCCAACCTTTTCTGTATTGTAATAGTTGTATCCTATATTAGAATAGGGAAGAATACCGAAACTTATACCGAGGTGCTTAGCCAGACGGAAACCAGCTACAACATATTCAAAGTTGGCGTTGTTTGCGTTGATTTTTCTTCCGCCTTCCTTATAGTTGGTTATCTGTCCGGAAATGCCAGCGTCGAAAATGAACGACAGCGAGTCGATAGAGGCGTATGATGCCGGGTTGAGTGTGTTTATCTGGTTGTGTTCATGAAATCCAAGACCTAATCCGTTCATTCCGCGATTAAATCCGCTTGCCTGTTCGCCTAATGTGCCCAAGCCGTATTGGCTGTAAGGAGAGTTTGTACCACTCTGTGCAGAGGCAGCCATGGACAATGTCACCATGGAAACAGTCATGAGTATTTGTTTCATCATTCTGAAATTTCTTAATTTTTATAGATCAATTTAGCTCCAACTGCTACACATTATATATAATAGAGCAATCTTGTGCATTTATCCTAATTATGAATAATTGGCTGCAAATTTATCGAAAAAAAACGAGATAATGGCACGAAGTGTGAGAAATATAAGTTATTTTTGCATCGTGAAACGCTTTAAAAGACATTTAACAATTGCCATCTTGGCTATTTTTATGTTTCTTGCGCATAGTAATAATGCGTATGCAAACGATGTGAACGCGACTGCTGAGGCCGACTCTATAGAGATTAGTCTGCTTACATGCGGCCCGCGTCCTAATGTGTATAGTCTGTATGGACATACTGCAATAAGATATAGAAATATTACTCGTGGAGAGGATCTTGCTGTCAACTACGGTATGTTCTCTTTCGGAAAGCCATTTTTCGTACTTAGGTTTGTTTTTGGACTGACCGATTATGAGATGGGAATTGAATATTTCGATGATTTTGTTTCGCATTATGCTCCTGCAGGATGTGGGATACGTCAGCAAAAGCTTAATCTTACAGCACATGAGAAGGCTGTTATAGCAGCAGCTATTGACGAAAATTACCGACCTGAAAATCGTGTATACCGATATAATTATTTTTACGACAACTGTACTACACGTGCTCGTGATATGATTGTAGGGCATATTGACGGTATGGTGGAATATGAAGGGCAGGTAGACGCAAGCCTTTCCTTTCGTAAGTTAATTCATCGTTACAATACGACCCATCGTTGGGCTCGTTTCGGTAATGACCTGTTGCTTGGTGTAAAGGCCGACTCGGAAACCAATCGCAGCGAGCAGCAGTTTCTGCCTGAGAATTTGTGCCATGACTTTTCCGATGCGCAAATCGTTTCGAACGATGGTACACGGCGAAAACTTATTGACAGTGAGTCGTGGGTAATTGAGCGTACACGTGGGGTGGGGGCTGATTCATTTCCTTTGTCGCCAATGGCTTGTATGGCGTTGATTGCACTGACAGTAGTAGTTCTCACATGTGTAGAGCGTGTGTTGAAATCAAATTTTTGGGTTCTTGATGTTGTCATTATGTCTCTGACTGGGCTTTGCGGTCTGATACTTTTGGCAATGGTGTTCTCGCAACATCCTACAGTGAAATTAAATCTGCAAATCTTATTGCTTAATCCTGTCAACCTTATAGCGTTGGTGCCTGTTGTCAAGAACCTGCGAAACGGACGTGTACATGTGTGGTTGAAACTTTGGACAGTATGCATAATCCTGTTCGTTGTAGGAGGTCTGTTGCAAACTTATGCCGAAGGAATGCTTGTTTTGGCATTATCTTTGCTTATTAGAAACATATCAAAAATATTTATATATAAAAAAACAAGATGAAATTATCCACTATATTGTTTTTGGCGGTATTGTCAGGAGCGGATATGCAAGCGCAGACTTTGCAGCCTGCGCCGCGTCTTGTCGTTAATATAACTGTAGACCAATTGCGTACCGACTATATCGAGCATTTTGCACCACTTTATGGTAATGGCGGTTTTCGCAAATTGCTCGAACATGGTCGTGTGTATGAGGCAGCTAGCTATCCTTTCGCACCGGTAGACCGAGCTTCGGCCATTGCGTCGATAGCGACAGGCACAACACCGCATTATAACAATATTGTAGCAACACAGTGGCTTGACCGTAATACATTACGTCCTGTTTTCTGTACTGATGATGCTGAATTTGGTACTTCTCCACAAAACATGTCAACGTCGACTGTTGCTGATGAGTTGAAGATATCGACAAAGGGTGCGGCTATAGTTTATTCTGTAGCTCCTGTTAAGGATGCAGCAGTTCTGTCGGCTGGTCATGCGGCAGACGGAGCATTTTGGGTGAATGATGTAACGGGACAGTGGACCACGTCAGAATATTACTCCAAAGGAGCCCAGTCGCTTGTAAGAACCTTTAATAATGCGACCTCAAAACGTGTGACAGGCGATAATGATGCTGTTGCCGACCTGTCGGTGACTTGTGTCAATAAAATGGGGATGGGACGCGACCATATAACTGATATGCTATCGGTTACGCTTTCGGCAAAGGGCACAGAACCTACTATGTGGCAGTCGGAGATGGAGGTCATTTATGTTAAACTTGACCAAACCATTGCTTCGCTTATAAAGCGTATTGAAGACAAAGTTGGCAGCGACAAGGTTATGTTTGTGCTTACCAGTACTGGTTATGTTGATGAGCAACCAGTTGATTATCAGAGGTTTCGTATTCCGTCAGGTACATTCTACATAAATCGTACTGCCAACTTGCTTAACATGTATCTTGGAGCCATTTATGGTCAGGCAAAATACGTTGAAACTTGTTTTCATAACCAGATATATCTTGACCGAAAGCTTATAGAGCAGCGTCACATCAGTTTTACTGACGTGATAACGCGGTCGAAAGAATTGCTTGTACAAACAGCTGGTGTGCGTAACGTTGCAACCAGTCCGTACAATCCGTCTGTGAGTGGCGACCTCATCATCGAGACCGCTCCAGGATGGCGTATACTCAACGAAGACAATCACGAAAACTATTTCTCGCGTGCAGCTTTCATCCCGTTCCCTATAATTATGTATGGTGCAGGAGTAAAGCCAGGGCGTGTTACAACCCGTGCCACGGTGGATCGAATAGCTCCAACCGTAGCTAAGGCTATACGTATACGTGCTCCGAATGCTTGTTCGTCTGAGCCGTTGCAGTAGTCAGTTTATGGCTTCTGTAGTGGTAAAATAGCACCTTGTAGGCGTTAATCGCTATTATAATGGTGCTGTTCGGATTTTTTTTTGTAATTTTACACCCAATATTCGTAACAAGCATAAAATAAAAGCAAAATATAAAATGAATTTCAACAAATTATTACAATCATTGTTCGGCAACAAGTCGTCAAAGGACATGAAGCTGATACAGCCCCTTGTAGAAAAAGTTAAGGCTGCTTATCCCGAGATAAAAGCTTTGAGCAATGATGAACTGCGTGCACGTACAAAACAATTGCAGAAGTACGTTCAGGATTCAGCCAACGAGCAAAAGGCCAAGATTGCCGAGCTGAAGGCCAAGATTGAGGAGACTCCTATTGATGAGCGTGAGAGCATATTCAATGCCATTGACAAGCTTGAGAAGGAAGTTCTGGAAATCTACGAGAAGGCACTTGACGAGGTTATGCCTGTTGCTTTTTCTATTGTAAAGGATACAGCGCGTCGTTTTGCCGAAAATGAGGAGACTATAGTAACAGCTACTGATTTCGACCGTGAACTCGCTGCCGACCCCAAGAATGACTTTATAACTATTGATGGCGACAATGCTATCTATCACAACCATTGGACTGCTGGTGGCAACGACCTCAAATGGGAAATGGTACATTATGATGTTCAGGTGTTCGGTGGTATCGTGTTGCATCAAGGTAAGATTGCCGAGATGGCAACAGGTGAGGGTAAGACCCTTGTGGCTACGCTCCCCGTATTCCTTAATGCCCTCACAGGCAATGGCGTACATGTCGTAACTGTCAACGATTATCTTGCCAAGCGTGACTCTGAATGGATGGGCCCGCTCTACATGTTCAACGGCCTTTCAGTAGACTGCATTGACAAGCATCGTCCTAACTCGCCTGAGCGCCGTAAGGCATACATGGCAGACATCACATTCGGTACGAACAATGAATTCGGTTTCGACTATCTGCGCGACAATATGGCCATCTCTCCTGCCGACCTCGTTCAGCGCAAGCATAACTATGCTATTGTCGATGAGGTTGACTCTGTGCTTATTGACGATGCACGTACGCCGCTTATCATCTCCGGTCCGGTAGCCAAGGGCGATGACCAGATGTTTGAAGAATATCAACCCCTTGTAGAACGTATCGTAGATGTTCAGCGTAAGCTAGCTACCCAGTATCTTGCTGAGGCAAAGCAGCTTATAGCCGAAGGCCAAAAGGCCAACGACCAAAAGAAACTTGATGAGGGCTTCCTCGCTCTCTATCGCTCACATAAAGCTCTGCCAAAGAACAAGCCGCTTATCAAATACCTCTCAGAGGAAGGTATCAAGGCCGGTATGCTCAAGACAGAGGAGTATTACATGGAGAACAACAACCGTCGTATGCCGGAATGTGTTGAGCCTCTTTATTTTGTAGTTGATGAGAAGCTGAACAGCTGTGACCTTACAGATAAAGGTACTGAGTGGCTTGCCAACCAGGTACAGGACAAGGAGCTCTTCGTACTTCCTGACATCACTTCGGAGCTGTCGGCTCTTGAGAACGAGAAAGATCTTGACGAGCAGCAACGTCTTGACAAGAAGGACGACTTGCTCAATCATTACGCCGTTCAGTCGGAGCGTGTACACACTCTTCAGCAGCTGCTTAAGGCTTACACCATGTTCAATAAGGACGACGAGTATGTCGTTATGGACGGTGAGGTGAAGATTGTTGATGAGCAGACAGGTCGTATCATGGAGGGACGTCGTTGGAGCGACGGCTTGCATCAGGCTGTTGAGGCTAAGGAGCACGTTAGAGTGGAGGCTGCAACACAGACATTCGCAACAATCACACTCCAGAACTACTTCCGTATGTACCACAAACTTTCTGGTATGACAGGTACTGCTTCTACTGAGGCTGGCGAGTTCTGGGATATCTATAAACTTGACGTTGTAGAGATTCCTACCAACCGTCCTATCTTGCGCAAGGACCTCGACGACCGTGTATACAAGACAGCACGTGAAAAGTATGCTGCTGTAATCGATGAGATTGTAGAGATGCGCAATAGTGGTCGTCCTGTTCTTGTAGGTACTACTTCAGTTGAAATCTCTGAGCTTATCTCGAAGATGCTCAATATGCGTAAGATTCCACATCAGGTGCTTAATGCCAAGCTTCATAAGAAGGAAGCTGACATCGTAGCTGAGGCTGGACGCAGCACTAAGGGAATGGCTGAGATTGTAGGCGAAGACGGAACAAAGCATTTCGAGGAGCGTATGCTGGGTGCTGTTACTATTGCCACCAATATGGCAGGTCGTGGTACCGACATCAAGCTTACACCTGAGGTAAAGGCAGCAGGTGGTCTTGCCATCATCGGTACAGAACGTCATGAGAGCCGTCGTGTAGACCGCCAGCTTCGTGGTCGTGCAGGTCGTCAGGGCGACCCGGGTAGCTCAGTATTCTATGTGTCTTTGGAGGATAAGCTTATGCGTCTGTTTGCCTCAGAGCGTATTGCAAGCCTCATGGACCGTCTTGGATTTAAGGAGGGCGACCGTATTGAGAATCCGATGATTTCGAAGAGCATCGAGCGTGCTCAGAAGAAGGTCGAGGAGAACAACTTCGGTATACGTAAGCATTTGCTTGAGTATGATGACGTGATGAACAAGCAGCGTACCGTTATATACGAGAAGCGTCGCCATGCTCTTATGGGCGAGCGCATCGGTATGGATATCACCAATGTTATTTGGGATCGTGTAGTTGCCATCATCGAGCAGAATGATTATGAGGGATGCCGCGAGCAGTTCCTTAAGATTCTGGCTATGGAGTGTCCGTTTAGCGAGGAAGAGTTTGACAATGCAAAGCGTGAAGACCTTGAGGAGCGCGCCTTCCAAAGCACAATGGCTACATTCAAGCGCAAAACCGATCGTATTGAGAGTGTTGCTTGGCCTATCATCAAGGAGGTAGAGGAGAATCAGGGTGCAATTTACGAGCGCATCATGGTGCCTATCACCGACGGCAAGCGTGTATACAATATTCCTTGCAACCTCAAGGAGGCATATCGCACTGAGGCAAAGGACGTTGTGAAGCAGTTTGAGCGTGTGATAATGTTGCACATAATTGACGATGCATGGAAGGAGAACCTGCGTCTGCTTGACGAACTCCGTCACAGTGTGCAGAATGCTTCTTACGAGCAGAAGGATCCGTTGCTCATCTTCAAGCTTGAGAGTGCCAAGTTGTTCGACTCGATGGTTAACGATATGAACAATCGTATTTGCAGTATCCTCACACGCGGACAGATTCCTGAAATGCAAAGACAGGAAGAGGTTCGTGAGGCTGCTCCCGAGGAGCACACACAGCGTCAGAACTATACCGAGGAGAAGGTTGATCTTGATAACGAAGAGCAGCGTGCTGCCGCTAATAACGACACACGTGAGAACGTAAGCGAGAATCACACTCCGTTGGTTAAGGATAAGATGCCTGGACGCAATGATCCTTGTCCTTGTGGCAGTGGCAAGAAGTTTAAGAACTGCCACGGTAAGGGACTTGTTTAAACTTGTTTCTTTCGAATAAAGTGATAATGTTTCACTTTATGATTATAATAAATGCGGGTGTTTCAAAAATACGAAAGGATTTTTGAAGCATCCGCGTTTGTGTTTATCGTTAAACTCATATATGCTTATGACATCAAGAAATGAAGAAAAGTGGAATGCCAACTATAGTGCGTTGAAGGAATATATACAGGCGCATGGGCATCTGCCGGACAAGAAGAAGGTTGAAAACCGTGGTCTTCTTAATTGGTGGAAGTATAATAAGAAATGTATAAAGCTTGGCAAACTCAGTGAGTATAGGGTGAATATGCTGCAAATACTTAGTGATATGCGTGACAAATAGTTAACGAATAGGTAATATGAATATTGAACTATATAAGGCCGCAATGAAGTTCAAGGATAATCAGTTGTTTTCGGATTTGTCCTTTATTTCAAGTGCAGGCGATCGCTTGGCGCTTGTGTCTTCCGATGCAGAGTGCTTGACTATGACTTTGCAGGCAATGCTTGGTATGAGACGTATGGACAGTGGTTGGGCATGTATTGATGGTGAACCCGTATTGCCTTCTGTAGCAACTTGTTTCCGACGTTATATTTCGTATCTTCCTAAGAATATAGACTTTGGAAGTGTAACTGTTGAACAGGTAGCAAAGGATAAAATGAAAGGTGACAGCAAGTATTCATTACAAGAAGCCGAACGTCATTTGCAACTTCTTGGTGTGGAATCTGGATGTTTGAGCAAATCATTTGCCTCACTTGATGCATCTACTGCCCAGCGTGCAGCTCTTGCCGTCACAGTTATGGACGGTCGTCCGATAGCTTTGCTCGACAATCCAACGTCATTACAAGATGAGGCTGGAAGCAAACTTATAGCCGATTATCTGTCTTCCTCATTGTATGATGATGTAGCGGTAGTTGTAGCTACTTCTGATCCGATTGTGATAGCAGTGTGTAACAAGAAACAATTTATAGCAAACAAATAATAATAATATGATAACGACATTAGGATTGGCTCTTGGAGTCTTGTTTCTATTAATTCCATTGTGTGTGGCTTACGTCTATCATATAGATATGGTGATGCGTATGCTTCGTACCTTCTTCTGTATGGCATTGCGTGTAGGTGTGCTTGGAGTGGCAGTCTATTATCTTATGCAGACCAACAGTCTGACACTTAGCTTGTTGGCTGCTTTAGTGTTTATGCTGTATTCTGTTGTAGTTGTTGTCTATAGGGCACGTCTTAAGCTTTCACTATTCCTGTTGCCGGTATTTGCAGGAATGTTGGTAGCAGTTGTTTTTGCTGCTGCAATATTGTTGTTTGCCAATGTCGCAATAGGTGATAATTTCGGTATGCGTTATTTGTTGCCAGTATTTGCATTGTTGTCGGGAAGCATTGTTGAGCCAATGGCACAATCGTTGGCAACATATTATGCAGGTCTGAAGCATCACAATCATCTGTATTACTATCTTATAGGCAATGGCGCAACCCGCTCTGAGGCCATAAGTTATCTTATGAAACGTGCATTGGAGAAATCGTATGTGCCAGGACTGCGCCGTATGGCAGGAGTCGTTGTTGGCGTTTCGCCAGTATTTATGTGGACAATGATAGTGTGTGGAGCATCGGTTTTCGATGCGGTTGCTATTCAGATACTAGTTATGACGGCTGTATTTGCAGCATCGGTAGTGGCAGCTGTCGTTTCGCTGACAATAGCAAGACGTTATGTTATTGACGGTTACGACCGATTGAAATCCGTTCTTGTCTTATGCTGCATTTGTGCTACGCTTTGCTCATGCAATCAGATAGTGAAGCGCATGGACGCAAAGGTGGTGGAGAGCAAGAATGTTCTGCTATCACAAAACAAAGAAGAGACTGATGCCGACTTTAGCAAGAAAAAAGAAAACACTAATGCTGAAAACCCCAACCTTGAGATTCCTGCCCCTCTGAAGTTGGTGTCCGAACAGATACTCCGTCGTACAGGCTATACCGCATCCTACAACAACGACCGTCGTGTGCCCAACTGGGTGGCATGGCATCTTACGCCAAGCCGACTGACAGGTGAAGCAAAGCGTAATGTGGCGGCTTTTCATGAGGACGAGGACGTTCCGGAGCCACGTGCTGTCAACTTCGACTATGTACGCTCGGGCTATGATCGTGGTCATATGTGTCCGGCTGGCGACAACAAGTGGAGTGCTGTAGCAATGGACGAATCGTTTCTTTTCACAAATATATGTCCGCAAGCACCTTCGCTTAATCGTGGCGATTGGAACGAAATGGAGCAAGTCTGCCGCAAGTGGGCCAAGCAATATGGCAATTTGTACATTGTCTGTGGACCGATATTCTATAAAGGCAAGACCAAGACGATTGGTGCTAATAAGGTGGCTGTTCCCAATGCCTTCTTCAAGGTGGTGTTATGTATGAAGGGCGAGCCTAAGGCCATCGGCTTCATCTATAAGAATGGCGACGGCAATCGTCCTAAGGGCGACTATGCCAACTCGGTGGATGAAGTGGAGCGCATCACAGGCATCGACTTCTTCCCCTCGCTTCCCGACAATATAGAGAAGAAGGTGGAGGCAGAGTGCAATCCCGACGATTGGGATTTATAGATTTTTGGTTCAGCCCGTATAATTGACTTTTTAGACTTTCAGCTTGTACACGTTGGTTGTCTTCTGCTCAAATCCTACCGACTGATACAGGGCATTTGCAGCCACACGTGCCGGGCGCGATGTCAGCATCAGCGTGCATGGCGAATATCTGCGTGCTGATGCTACGGCATGTTCAATCAGCAGTCTGCCCAGCTTTTTGCCACGCATACTGTTGTCTATCACTACGTCCTCTATCCATGCCTTGCTGCCGGTAGGGGCGTAGTAGACGGCGAGAGTACACATTCCAACTATCTTGCCGTCAGCCTCCAACAGCAGCAGGTGGGTATCGGGCGATGTTATGATAGCGTTTAGAGCTTCGACAGTCATAGGCAGGGCTGATTGTGAGAGTTGAGGCAGCAGCATATTGATGCTTTCAAGATACTCAGGCTTGGCTTCTGTGGCTTCAAAAATAATCGGTTCGTGCATGTTTTATTGCTATTAAAGATTGTTTTTATTAGTTCTATGTGCAAAGATACATAAATTTATGTGTATCTTTGCACATATATAAACTATTATAAGCAATAAAACAATCAAAGAAATGAAAAAATCACTACTTGTTTCTTCAGCCTTGCTGCTGTCGTCGCTCTTTGCGTCGGCACAGACCTCACCACGCAACCAGCTTACTCCGACTCCTCCAATGGGATGGATGACATGGAATCTGTTTCAGGGCAACATCAACGAACAGCTCATACGTGAGACTGCCGACGCTATGGTGGAAGGCGGTTTTCGCGATGCCGGCTACAAATACATCTTTATCGACGACCTGTGGCAGGGCGGACGCGACCGCCACAACAATATAATCGCCGACCCCGTGAAGTTTCCCAATGGCATAAAGGCGCTTGCCGACTATGTGCATTCCAGGGGACTGAAGCTCGGAATATATTCGGATGCCGCTCCGCTCACCTGTGGCGGATGGACTGCAAGTCTGGGATTTGAAGAGCAGGATGCACGTACGTTCGCTTCTTGGGGTGTCGACTATCTGAAGTACGACTACTGCAATGCTCCTGAAGACAGCGCTACGGCACGCCATCGCTATCGCACAATGGCCAATGCCTTGCAGAAGTCGGGCCGTAACATAGCGCTCGGCATCTGCGAGTGGGGACAGCGACAATGCGAAGAGTGGTGTGAGGAAGTGGGCGGTCAGCTATGGCGCACCTCCTACGACGTTCGCGACATGTGGAAGGACGTGGTGAAACAGGGTGGTATGGGCATTCTCGACATAGTGAACGTCACGGCTCCGCTTGCCCGATATGTACGCCCAGGCCAATGGCCCGACATGGACATGCTCGTTGTAGGTCTTAGAGGCAAGGGCGGTCCGTCGAGCGACCTTGGTGGAGTAGGGTGCACCCAGACCGAGTATCAGACCCAGATGAGTATGTGGTGTATGATGGCATCGCCTCTCGCTATGACCAACGACCTGCGCAAGGTTTCGGACGACGACCGCCGTATACTGCTCAATCCCGAGATTATCGCCATCAACCAAGACCCTCTTGGCAAGGCAGCCGAGCGTAAGGTGATGACCGATAGCTATCAGATATTTGTACGCCAGCTTGCCGATGGTTCTCACGCCGTAGCATTGCTCAACACGTCTGAAAAGCCTCTGGCATTGACAGCCGACTTTGCCCATCTTGGCATTCCCGGCAAATATACCATTCGAGATGTGTGGCAGCATAAGGACATAGCTCGCAACGCTTCCAAGTGGAAGGGACGTGTGATGTCGCACGAGACACGCGTGTTTGTCGTAAAGAAATAACATAAAAAAGGTTGGTTGCAAGTATTTTGCTCGCAGCCAACCTTTTTTTATTACAATCCAACCTTCTATATATTCCTCAATACGGTGAAATGTTATTTCACTTCGATGTTCTTCATCACCTTAGCTTCCTGCTCCGGAGTAGTCTTCGGGATGACGATGGTAAGAATACCATCGGCAACGCTTGCCGAGATTTTGTCGCGCTCCACGTCGTCAGGCAGAGTGTAGCTTTGCTCATAGTTGCCATAGGTGAACTCGCGGCGCAAGTAGCGTTCGTGTCTTTCTTTCCTGCAATTACACTCTCTGTCTTCCTCCTTGTGCTCCATCTTGTTCTCAATGGCCATATGTAGCAGACCCTCGTTGGTAACGTTGATGCGAACCCACTCCTTTTTAAGTCCAGGAACTGCAACCTCCATTATATATTCATCACATGTCTCCTTGACGTTGATAGCTGGGGCTGTAGTGCGTGTCTGAGGCACTTCCTCAGTATTAAAGAAACAGTTGTCAAACCAATCGTTCAACCAATTTGAATAGTTATTCCTGCGAACTAACATCATAATGAATTACCTCCATTTGTATTTTTCTCGTCCTCTCTTCGCCAAGTGTGGTTCGGTCGGGATTTCTGTTTGTTGATAATCTTGTTATTGCCTATAGCTTTATAGCTTTCGGCTTTCATTATGTACTTCGCAACTTATGTGCCAAGCGCTATATGTATCAGCCAATATGACATATTCATCAATTTTGTCATGTTCTTGTGATAAAATGTCAGACGTGTGGATTATTCTTAGTATCTTTGCTTGCGAAACTTAAGTCACTTTTACCTCAAATCCGCAACTACGCGCCTAATATGATACAGAAGCGAAAAGAATCTGCA
>OLFV01000379.1_pt1 | contig 53716 bp, 50 predicted proteins | sample 1605551 | NCBI WGS metagenome assembly OLFV01 (sample SAMEA3888922, study PRJEB22519) | human gut metagenome | biome: human gut; feature: human-associated habitat; material: faeces | place: Denmark | collected 2011 | reverse complement strand
TGCATAGTTTACCGGTTTTATATGCAAAAGTCAATGGGGGGTATGTCGAATTTACTGCCCTGCAGCCCCGCATTTTATACAGTTTTCACAAACTTGCAGGAAACTTTACGGAAATTAAGTTTCCTGAAACGAAATATTTGTGGATATCCTCTTTCCATGTCGCCCGGAAGGTCGAAAAAAGGGGATGCTCCCCCCTGGAAGAGCATCCCTCAGAGCATCCCCTTTTATACGAAAGTATCAGCGTTTAGTTCTTGACTACGGTGTACCAGTCGCCGTTCTGAACGACCGTGCAGCCCTCGCCCAGAACGACCTCGCCGGCGCCGGAGGTGGATTCAGCGGGATTGTACTTATAGAAGGTACCGCCGTTGACGGTGATGTGAGCGGCGGAGCCGTCCTTGCAGTTCAGCGTCCACTGGGGGGTGGCGCACTTGAAGGTACCGCCGTTAATGACGATCTGTGCGTTGTCGTCGGCGTAGATCAGGTCATACTGATTGGAATCGCCGGTGATCTGCTGGGCAAATTCGCCGCCGTTGATGACAACGGTACCATTATTCTCAGCCCATACCGCCATTGCGTAGCGCCCGGTCTCCACAGCGTACACGGTGGTGGCGTTGACAGTGGTGGTACCGCCCTTCACGTGGATGGCACCCCACTCACCGGAAGTCTGAATGTTGCCGGTGACCTCATGGGTACCGCTGGTATACTCCACACGGTTGAGGGTGGTGGCGGCGTTCTCGTCATAGGTGCTGCCGAAGCTGTCGGACTCCACAGTGTCCTGAGTGGCCTGCACTTCCAGACCGATACCGGTGATCTTAGAGGTCCAAGTCTTGCTCTTTGCGTTGGCCTCGTTGCCCACAGAGGTAGGCATATAGATGACCACGGCAAAGGGGTCTGTGGACTCACCGGCACCCAAGCTGATCCAGCCATTGGTCAGCTGAGCGCCCTTCTTCAAGGCCTGCTCATTGCCGGACACGGCAGCCTGAGCCTCTTCACGGGTGGCAAAGGCGGAATCGACTGTGGCTGTGCCGATCTTCAGATAGTCGCCCACATAGTAGTAGTTGCCCAGCACGCTCTTGCCCTTGGACACGCTATAGTTGTGGGAAAACTCCGTCTCATACTTCAGGGCCAGATTGCCGTTGTTGACGAGCTTCATGTACACCACCTCGGTGTGACCCGGCTCCCACAGCGCATGGTCATCGAACAGCTGGGTGGCGTCAGTGGCTTCCTTCCACGTTTTCATATCGGTGCTGTACATCAGCTGAACATCCAGATTACCGGCCTGGATCTTGTTGACACCCGTGCTTGCGGTGTCGGTGAACCATGCGAAGGTAGCGCCTACCAGCATGGCCAGGCACAGAACCATGGCCATGACGCTGCCCAGCAAGGCCCGTTTGGTACTCTTGCGGTTTGTCATAATATCTGCCTCCTATTTTTTGCGTGTGCGGGTCTTGGCCGTTGGGCTTTGTGGGGGATGCAGGGAATACGGATCGCCACGTCGGGGCTGCGCCCCTCCTCAGAATGACACCTTCTTTGACCCCTCCCTATCGTTTCAGAGAAACGATAGACGCCCATGGGCGTCCCGGCGCGCACTTTTACGCAGGCATACTACCACTTATATGGACACAATGCAAGTCCCTTTTTGTCAAAAACTGTCATTTTTTCTGGAATTTTCTGCATCCCACTCCCCGGCACGACAAAAGGGCCTTGCTCCTCGCCGCAAGGCCCTTATTTTTCTGGGAACTTCGCTGCCATTACCGCAGCTGCGCCGTGAACACGATCTCCCCCGGCTGAGGGCATTGGGCCCGGATGAAGCCGTGGTGTCCCTCGGCAATGCTCCGGGCGATGGAGAGCCCCACACCGAAGCTGCCGTCGGCGGAGCGGGCCTGATCCGACCGATAGAACCGGTCAAAGAGCTTCTCTGTCTCCCCCTCGGCCAGCGGTGTACAGGCATTGCTGCACCGCAGGACGACGCCCCGTTTTCCCTTCTCCAGCACAAACCGGATGGGTGTCTCCGGCAGGGCATACTTCACGGCGTTATCCAGCAGGATAGACACCAGCTGCCGCACGGCGTACTCGTCGCCGCAGTAGGTAAGCCCCGGTACGATAGCAAGCTCCAGCGGATGGCCCTGAGACCGGGCAAAATCCCGGAAGGACTCCGCCGTCTCCTCCACCGCCTCGCTGACGGCGAAGTCCGACAGCTTCAGCGGTGATTCCTCCTCGTCCATGCGGGAGAGCGTCACCAGCGAATTTACCAGTTCCTTCAGCCGTTCCGTCTGGTTCTTTGCCTTCTCCAGCCACTTCTGCTGCCCCACCTCCATCTCCAGCAGCCGCAGGCTGGTGGCAATGACGGTGATGGGGGTCTTGAGCTCATGCCCGGCATCGGTGATGAACTGCTTCTGCCGCTGGACGGACTGCACCACCGGCTCCATGGCCCGTCGGCTCAGCCGCACCACGATCAGATACACCAGCGCCACGCACACCGCCATGACCGCCACGCTGACCCCCGCCAGCCGGTACAGGGAGCGCACCTCCTTCCGGCAGTCCAGAAACACCGCCATCCAGCGGTTCTCCCCGGTCCGCACCACCCGGAACCGATAGCCGCTCTGCCAGCCGCTCCCCTCCCCACGGGAGAGTGCCGCCTGCAAATATGGCTCCGTATCCGCCTCGGTGACGGAGGCGATGTGGGTCAGGTCTGACTGCGTCAGGTCCCCGCTGTCGGTATAGCGGAGGACGAAAAACCGGGTGTCATAGGGAGTCTCCGGGCTGAAGTGACCGTTCGGCCGTGGGCCGCTCTTGGCCTCCTTGGGCATAGCCGGGATGGTCCCCTGATGGGAGACGATCATCTCCAGCGTTCTGTCCTGCTGTCTGCTGACGGAGATATAGTTCACCGCATTGACGCTTACCGTCAACAGCAGAAGCACCAGCGTCACCGCCAGCATGGCGATGCGGATGAATTCGCCCCGCAGCCGCCGAATCATGCCTCTACCTCCAGCAGATACCCCAGCCCCCGGCTGGCCCGGATGGTCACATGGGAGCCGATGGAGCGCAGCTTCTTCCGCAGGTTGGAGATGTGGACCCACACCACGTTGATCTCTGCCTCACTGTCCCAGCCCCAGACCCGCTCCATGATGCGGTCCGCCGGCAGCACCACCTGCGGCGAGCGCAGGAACAGCTCCATCACCTGAAACTCCCGTCCGCTGAGCCGCACGGACTGGCCGCAGCAGGTCAGCACCCCCGAACCGGGATCCAGCGTCACATCCCCGAAGGCCAGCACTGTGGGCTGGTACGTCCCGCCCCGCCGGAGCATGGCCCGTACCCGGCAGATGAGCTCATCCGGTTCAAAGGGCTTGGGCAGATAATCGTCCGCCCCGGTGTTGAAGCCGGTGATGCGGTCGTCTTTGCCGCTCTTGGCCGTCAGCATCATCACCGGCGTCCGCACGCCCTCCTCCCGCAGCCGCTGCAAAACCTGCACCCCGTCCATCTTAGGCATCATCACGTCCAGCACAATAGCGTCGTATTCCCCTGTGGAGGCGTAGTCATAGGCGGCAAAGCCGTCGTGAACGGTGTCCACGGAAAACTGATTCTTTTCAAAAAATACCGTGAGGGCCTCCGCCAGATCCAGCTCGTCCTCTGCGATCAATAAGCGCATATAGATCACCCAGCCTGATTATACAATATCTGCGCCCCGCCGTCAAAGTGTCTCCTTCTGCATTTCACGGGAGCAAAGGATGTTCAGGTTCCCGTTGCGGCACCGCAGAGCATCCAGAAACGCCTTGGGTACCTGCGCCTCCTTCAGGGTGATGTGGTACTGCAGCTCATAGAGGGTCCCCATATTGGTGGTTTTCACCCGCTCCAGCGTGTGGCTGGAGGTGTACTGCCGGAAGATGTCGTCAAACAGTCCGTCGTAGTCCAGATTCTCCGGAATGGTGATCTTCAGCAGCCGCTCACGGGGACTGCGGTCCCCGAAGCTCATGGCCGTCAGCGCCAGCAGCGCCGCCGCCACGATGACGAAGAAGATGACCGCCAGCGCCACATAGCCCATACCTGTGGCAAGGCCGATGGCCATGGCCAGGAAGATGGCCCCGATCTCACGGGCCGTACCGGGAACGGAGCGGAACCGCACCAGACTGAAGGCTCCCGCCACCGCCACACCGGCGCCGATGTTGCCGTTGACCAACAGGATCACCATCTGCACCATCGCCGGCAGGATGGCCAGCGTCACCGCAAAGCCCCGGCTGCACCGCTGGCGGTACATACACACCAGCGCCGTCAGCAGGCCCAAAATCAGCGAAGCCGCCGTACAAATGAGGAAGGTCGGAAGGGTCAAGCCCGAAGTGAGGATAGAATCAAGCACTGAAAAGCGCCTCCTTTTTCAAAATATGTTCTTTGTAACAGGTCCCGTACTTGGAGAAGGACGTGGGGAAAGCCCCCACCTCCGTCAGTGCGTGGGTCAGCCACAGGGGGCACGCCTCCGGCAGCTTCAGCTCCATGAGGATATCCTCCCCCTGCAGAATGGGTGCGCCCCAGTCCCCCATGCACAGATCCAGCTGCGTGTCCCGCCAGCGGAGATTCGTGTCGAAGGTCAGCCGCAGCTGCGGATCCTCCTGCCCGGCAAAGGCCAACCGGTCATAGCCGATGAACACACGGGGCCGGGTGCGGTTCTGCCGCTGGAACCACTGGATCTCCCGGCCGATCTGGCACTTGGCCTCCGTCGATCCGCACAGCAGCGGCTCCACCTGCGGCACCTCCGTGGTGATGCGGCGCTTATACACCACGCCATCGAACTTCTTCTTCAGCTCCACGAACACCCGATCCGTCTCCGTGGGAACACCGTAGCTGCGAACCCGGAGCTTCTCTTTATAGGCGGGCTTTTCCAGCGAGGCCCGGATCAGCCGCCAGTCCGGCGTGTCATAATAGATGTTGCATATGGTATAGCTACCGAAGGCGTCCTCTTTTATATAAGGGGCGATGCGCTGCAGCAGCTGCTCCTGCTGGCGGGGCGACAGGAAATACTTCTTCTCGTACCGCCGGAAGCTATCTTGGATCCCCATACCGGCACCTCCTTTTTGTTGGATGGCCCTATCTTAGCGTGGGACGCTAAAGCCTACCTAAAGAAAATTTCCTCTTTTCCTTTAGCCGGGCTTTAGCCACGGCGGCTATACTCTGCTCATCCGCCGGAGGAACCGGCGGGAACGCTTTTGAAGAAAGGATGCTCTGTATGACCAAAGCAAATTCTCTCTCCCGTTGGTTGGCGGCCGCCATGGCGGCGCTGATGCTGCTGGCCCTGCTGCCCGCCCGTGTGTGGGCGGCGGAGAGTACCGCATATGATACCGACGGGGCCACCGCCTTCACCTTCACCGACATCGCCATCACCGCCAAGGACGGCGACTACACCGGCTACAACATCGACGGCACGGCCCTGACCATTGAAGCCGCCGGTACCTATATCGTATCCGGCAGCTGCCAAAGCGGCTCCATCACCGTGAAGAAGGGCGTCACCGGCGTCACGCTGGTGCTCAGCGGCCTGACCCTCACCGCCGACGGCACCGCCGCCATCGCCTGCAATAAGTCCTCCGGCGTCACCATCGTGGCCCAGGACGGCACCACCAATATCCTCAGCGACACCGAGACCAACAACGGCGACAGCTATCCCGATAACACCAGCGCCGAAAACGCCGTCATCAAGTGCAAGGACGGCTCTCAGGTGACCCTGTGCGGCAGCGGCAGCCTGACGGTGAACGCCACCGGCAAAAACGGCATCAAGTCCGGCGCCGCCACCGATGAGGAGGGGGAGGCGTGGCTGGTGATCCGTGATCTGACCCTCACCATCAGCGCCCCCGTCAACGACGCCATCAACGCCGAGGCGTCCCTGACCATTCTCAGCGGTGACCTGACCATTGACGCCGGGGATGACGCCGTCCACAGCGACTACTACCTCACCGTAGGCGCCGCCGGCACCGACGGCCCCACCATCACCGTCAACAGCTGCAACGAGGGACTGGAGGCGGCAGACCTCAGCATCGCCGGTGGCAATATCACCATCCACGCCGGTGACGACTGCCTCAATGCCGCCAACTCCGACCTCACCGGCTACGCCTTCACCCTCTCCATCTCCGGCGGTACGCTGGTGATGGACACCACCTCCGGCGACGGCATCGACTCCAACGGCACCCTCTCCATCTCCGGCGGCACTGTGGTGGTCTGGACCAACAGCACCGCCGATAACCAGCCGCTGGACGCCGACGGCACCCTCTCCATCACAGGCGGCACCGTGCTGGCCGCCGGCGGCAGCGCCGGCATGGGCATCACCCTCTCCGGCGACTCCCAGCCCTACGTCATGTTCGGCTCCACTGGCATGGGCGGCATGGGCGGCGGCCGGCCCGGCAGCATAGGCAGTCAGCCCGGCGGCTCCTCCGACGGCACCACGCCTCCCCAGCTGCCCAGCGGCTCCGACAGCAGCAGTGACTCCCGCCCCACGCCCCCCAGCGGCAGTAACGGCAGCCAGCCTACGCCTCCCGACGGCAGTGACGGGACCACACCTCCGGAGCTCCCCGATGGCCAGACACCCAGCCAAGACTCCCGCCAACCCGGCGGCCAGATGCCCGGTCAGATGGATGGCCAGTCCGGCAGCAGCATCAGCATTTCCAAGGGCAGCACCTTCACCATCCGGTCCTCCGACGGCACCGCCGTCTACACCGGCGAAGCCGTGTACGACGCCCGGTTCGTGTTCTTCTCCTCGGCGGCCATGACCTCCGGCGAGACCTACGCCCTCACCTCCGGCGGCACGGAGCTGGCCACCGCCACCGCAGGCGGCACCGGTACGGCCGCCGTCACCACCCCCGACACCTCCGCCGACACAGCGGACACCCACCAGACCTCCGACAGCCACACCGGCCTGTATATCACACTGGGTACCGTGGCGGTGCTGGGTGCAGCCGCCGCCATGGTCGTGGTGGTCCTGCGGAAGCAGAAAAAAGCCTGACCTCTTCCCTCTTTTATAAACAGGACAGGGTCCGGTTCCCAAGGGAACCGGACCCTGTCCTGTTTTTTGACGCCTCACCTACTCGCCAAGGCTGCGGGAGAACCCCCCATCCTCACAGGATGGAGAGCTGTCCCGGATCCTCGTCAGCCCCTGGGCCAGTCCAGATCTCTGGGCAGCCCCAGAATGTAGTCGGCGCTGACGTGGTAGTACCGGCACAGCTTCTCCAGCTTTTCGATGCCCATTTCGCTGGTGCCGTCCCGCCAGCGGCGGATCTGCTTGGTGCTGACGCCGATGACCTTCGCCAGATCCTGCACCTTGGTGTCGCTGTCCTCGATAATGGCGTCAATGTTTGGATATTGCTTCATGTGCGACCTCCCTATGGTTCCTTACTATGCCTCATCAGCAATTTTTGTCGAATTATGTTGGGAATTTTACACTTACAGCGACATATAAGTCTTGACTTTGGACATATATGTCGTTTACAATAGGTTAGGACATATATGTCCCGCATTTGTTTGTTCCTTCTGCCCTCATCCCCGTCATTGTTTGACATTCCCCACGCAATATGACTGGAAATTTCAGGACAGTTGCTCTGTTTCGACGTTCTTCACGAGCAAAAGATGCTTTAATAGTCCTGCACCCACCAAGTGCTCCAAGCTATCTCCGGGAGGAACCCCCTATGACCGCAAAAAAGCTCTTACAGATCATCAGCACCATTCTGGTGGCGCTGGCAGTGCTTCTGGCCGTGGCGCTGGTCGGCGTCCGGCTGGCCGGCATCCGCACCTTCACTGTTCTGTCTGGATCCATGGAACCCACTTACCATGTGGGTTCCCTCATCTACGTGAAAAAAGTAGACCCCACCACCATCCGGCCGGGGCAGGTCATCACCTTCATGCTGGATGAGAACACCGTGGCCACCCACCGGGTGGTGGAGGTGGTCCCCGACGAGGACGATCCCTCCACTCTGCGCTTCCGCACCAAGGGCGACGCCAACGACGCCGAGGACGGCAGCCTCGTCCATTATAGAAACGTCATCGGCACCCCGGTGTTTGCCATTCCCAAGCTGGGCTACGTAGCCAATTACATCCAGCACCCCCCCGGCCTGTACGTGGCCATCTCCGCCGGGGCCGTTCTGCTGCTGCTGACCTTCCTGCCGGACCTGCTCTCCGGCGGCTCCGGCAAGGAGCAGGGCAAGCGCATCCGTCAGGACAGTCAAAAGGCATAGATCCGTCGGTCCTGCCGCAAGGCTCACCATATCATTTGTTATCATTTTATGCAGGAGGAAAAACCATGAAAGCAAGGAACCGCATCAAACCCCTGTTGACCCTGTGCTGCGCCCTGCTGCTGGTAGCCGCCGGTGTGTTCGGCACGCTGGCCTACCTCACCGGCACAGACACGGTCAACAACACCTTCACCGTCGGCAACGTGAAGATCACGCTGGACGAGGCCAAGGTGACCACCGGCGGCACGCCTGTGGAGGGCGCTGACCGTGTGAAGGCCAACGAGTACCATCTGCTCCCCGGCCACACTTACACCAAGGACCCCACCGTCACCGTTGAGGAGGGCAGCGACCTGAGCTACGTCCGCATGAAGGTCACCTTCAACAACGCCAAGGCCATCATCGCCCTGTGTACTGACCCCGAGTTTGCCGAGGACGGCCCCACCGGTGTGGAGAACGCCTATCCCCTGATCCGCATGGTAAACTTCGTGGAAGCCAACGCCGCCAAGTGGGACGGCATCATCCCCGATAACATGGTGGACACCGAGGAAATGCTGGCCAATGCCAAGTACTTCGTCTACGACAAGACCACTGACACTCTGACCTACTATTTCTATTACAACGAGACCGTTGCCGCCCCCGACGGTGATGTGGTCCTGCCTGTCCTGTTTGACAAAGTGACCCTGCCCGAGTGGGTCACCAGCGACCAGCTGGCCACCTTGGAGAATTTCCAGATCACCGTGGTGGCCGAGGCCATTCAGGCCGACGGCTTCGCCAATGCCGGCGCCGCTTGGGCCGCCTTCCATGGCTGATTTCCCCCCGGTTTCGACGGCACATGGGCTGCGCCCCACGCCGTGGAAATAAAGCATAGTTTGCAAGAAAGGAAGAAGCGAGTATGAAAAAGAAAACTCTGGCGCTGGTTCTGGCTCTGACCCTGTTGGTGGCCGGTATCGTCGGCGGCACGCTGGCTTGGCTGACCGATCAGACCGCCGAGGTGAAGAACACCTTCACCGTGGGCGATATCAACATCGGCCTCACCGAGACCACCGCAGACTACAAGATGGTTCCCGGCAACACCATCGCCAAGGACCCCACCGTCACCGTCAAGGCCAATTCCGAAGCCTGCTGGCTCTTCGTGAAGGTCACAGAGTCCGAGAATCTCGGAAATTTCATCACCTATACCGTTGACACCGGTTGGACGGAACTGGAGTCCGGCGTTTACTACCGTGAGGTTCCCGCCTCCGCCGCCGACCAGACCTTCTCCGTGCTGGCAGGCGATGCCGTCACCGTAAAGAGCGATGTGACCAGGACTATGCTCGAAACCGCCAAGACGGATGCCCCCACCCTGACCTTTAAGGCCTACGCCATCCAGAAGGATCACTTCGCCACGGCTGATGCCGCTTGGGCCAAGGTCAACCCCTAACCAAGTGATCCCTTGCACATTCTGATACCCAAAAAGCAAACAAAAAGGAGAGTCATTACATGAAAAAGAAGATCACCGCTCTGTTCCTGTGCGTGGCGCTGGCCGCCATCGCCATCGTCGGTGCCTCTCTGGCCTACTTCACCGACACCGACAACGAAACCAACACCTTTGCCGTGGGCAACGTCAAGATCGACCTGATCGAGCAGGAGCGTGGCGAGAATGGCCTTCAGCCCTTCACGCAGGGCAAGAAGCTGTCCCCCATCGTCGGCTCTGCACAGGGCGAGAAGGATGAGCTGGGTATGCCCACCGCCAAGAACTACGTGGACAAGATGGTCACCGTCCGGAACACCGGCTCCGAGAAGGCCTATATCCGTGCCTACTTCGCCATCCCCGCCGCTCTGGACGACGGCTATGAGACCTTCAACGCCGGCATGAACGTCCTGCACTTCAACTTCGGCAACAAGGTCGTTGACGGCAATATCACCTCCACTGAGGGCGTTGAGTGGATCTGGATGCATGGCAGCAAGTGGAACTACTTCGAGACCACCATGGACGGCATCAAGTACAATGTCTACTTCGCCGACTACTATCAGGCCGTTGCCGCCGGTGCCACCACCGAGCAGCTCATTCAGGGCGTGTATCTCGACAAGTCCGTCGATTTCGGCAAGGATGGCAAGTGCTACGCCTTTGGCAAGGAAGTCACTCTGGACGAGGGCTGGGATTGGAGCAGCGTCTCCTGCCCCGTGTTCGCCGTAGCCTGTCAGGCCGAGGGCTTTGACAGCGCTGCCGAGGCTATGAACGCCGCCTTCGGCGCCAACTACGATCCTTGGGGCGGCGACGCCACCAACTGGCAGTAATTTCCCCAACAGAAAGCACATCGGCTTCCCTGACTTCGCTATCTCCTCCCTATTTTTTTGCGGCACGGGTCCTGTGACCCGGCAACCCCGGCACGCCTGTTACCAGCGGGTCGTGTCGGGGGGTGGGGAGTCCCCTGTAGGCTCCCTGCCGCCCCGGTGAACCCGTTACCAGCGGGAACACCGGCGACCGTGGTCTCTCCGGAGGCCCGGCCAAACCAGGGCAGCTGTTACCGGCAGCTGCACCGGTTTGACCGCTGCGGTCAACCACCTTCTCTGTCCTCCCTATGGAGGCTGACCATAGACAGGAAAGGAGCAACCACATGAAACGAAAGCTGTTATTACTGTCGGTGCTGGCCATCTGCGTGGCCACGCTGGCAGCCGGAACGCTGGCGTATTTCAGCGCCGACGGAACGGCACGCAATGTCATCACCACCGGCAATGTCTCCATTGCTGTGGAGGAGTGGGCGGATGCGGATAAGACCCAGCCCTTCGAGGATCTTACCGGCATCATGCCCGGCACCACCGTCACCAAAATTGCCGAGGTCCGCAACACCGGCGAAGCCGACGCATGGATCCGGGTCCGCCTGACCGGCGACATCCGCCTCACCGGCGACGGCACGCCGGATCCCTCGCTGGTAAAGCCTGACCTCAACACCACCGACTGGACGCTGGCCGCCGACGGCTACCTCTACTGCAACAAGGCCATCCGCCCCGGCGAGACCACCGCCCCTCTGTTCACCTGTGTCACCTTTGACGCCGGTATGGGCAACGAGTATCAGAATGCCACCGCCACAGTCCATGTGGCCGCCGAGGCTGTCCAGACTGCCAACAACGGCGTCACCGCTCTGGAGGCGCTGGGCTGGCCAACACAGGGTTAAGGAGGTGCGGCACATGAAAAAAATGCGGCATATGAAGAGAAAAGCCCTTGTGGCGCTGGTGCTGTCTGTCACCATGCTGCTGACCCTGATGCCCGGTCTGGTCTTTGGTGTCTCCGACGATCAGAGTTCCCCGGACACCGTCAGTTCCTCCATCGACTACCCCACCGTGAATTTCACCGACGTGGCCCCCTTCCTGCCCCCGGTCAGCGGTGCCGCTCCCCGGCGCTCCCCGACCCGTGCCGCCGGTGATGCCAATACCGGCAGCGATAACGGCAATAACGGCATGGCAGTCAACAAGACCTCCGTTTATAACGAGGATACCGGTGCCTATGACATCACGCTGGAGGCCTACGCCACCGGCAGCAAGATCATCCATACCGTCACCAGCGACGTCCCCACGGACGTCATTCTGGTCCTGGATCAGTCCGGCTCTATGGGGGATGATATGGGGCAACTGGTCTACACGGCCTACTCCGGCAATACCCGTCAGAACAGCGATCTCTATGAGAAGCAGGATAACCTCTGGTATAAGCTCTCTGATGGCAGCTATGTCGCCGTTACCGTCACCTCCCGGAACGACAGCATCCAATACACCCCCATCACCAACGGAAGAAATAACGAGGATCATGATTGGTGGTCCGACTCAACGTACACAAATCTCTGGGATAACAAAGATGACCTTTACGCCAAGATCAATGGCGAATACCAGAAGGTCACCGTGAGTCGTTCAGGTTACGGAAACAACCGCACCTACACCTATACCCTCCCGGATGGCACGCAGATCGCATCCAGTCGAGGCGATGATGCAGCACCTGCCATCAGCAGCACAGACGATGGCTATCTCTATCTCGCATCCATCGATACCACTCAGACCGTCTATACCTACACCTATACCGATGCCAGCGGCACGGTGCAGACCATCGGCACCTCCACAGGCGACAGCACCAACTTCACGGCTGCCACGCTTTACAGCCGCAGCACCACAGATAGCGGCATCACCCGTCTGGAAGCCCTGAAAAATGCCGCCGCCACCTTTGCAAATGCCGTGGAGGAGAAGGCCAAGGGCGCTGACGGTGTCCTCGGCACCGAGGACGACATCTCCCACCGCATCGCCGTGGTGGGCTTCGCCAGCAAGTCCGGCTACGGCGACAACACGGAGCTGCTGTCCATCGCCGGAAGCAATAGCGGCAGCGTGGGCGTGGCCTATCACAACATCACCGACCAGAACCTCAAGGACGTTCTTCAGAAAGTGGACACCTCCGCCGGTCAGACTATGGTCTCCACCGCCATTGATGCTCTGGCCGCCAGCGGCGCCACCCGGACGGATCTGGGTCTGGACATGGCCCAGCGCATCCTCTCCGCCAACCCCGTGCAGGCTAGTGAGAAGCGCAACCGTGTGGTCATCGTCTTTACGGACGGTGCCCCCACCAGCTTCAACGGCTTTGAGAAGGATGTCGCCGACAACGCCATCACCTATGCCGGCACCATCAAGACCGCCGGAGCCACCGTCTACACCATCGGCATCTTCGCCGGAGCCGACGCCACTAGTGCCGGCACCGAGCCAAGCGGCGACCTCGATCAGAACAGCCGCTCCCTGAACAGCGCCTGCAACTGGTTCATGCAGCAGGTGTCCTCCAACAACGGCACGCCCCGCACCCCCAGCTACTACTTGTCTGCGGCGGACGCCGGTTCTCTCAGCAACATCTTCCAGCAGATCTCCGACAACATCGAGACCGGCGGCTCCTCCTCCACCCTGACGGAGGGATCCGTAGTCCGGGATATCATCTCCCCCCAGTTCACCCTTCCGGCCGGAAGCACCGCCTCTGATATCACGCTGGAGACCTACGCCTGCACCGGTAAGGACGGCGACACCTACACATGGCGCCAAAACGACACCGCCATGGGCGCCACTGCCGCGATAGACGGCAATAGCGTCAGCGTCACAGGCTTTGACTTCTCCGAGAACTACGTGGGTACCGTCACCAATCACGGCAGCGTCAGCTACCGGGGTCATAAGCTGGTCATCCGCTTCAGCGTCAAGCCTCAGCCCGGCTTTCTGGGCGGCAACAATGTCCCCACCAACGCCGGGGCCGGCGTCTATGAAAACAAAGACTCCGAGACCCCTGTCCGGGAGTTCCCCCAGCCCACGGTAAACGTCCCCATCCAGCCCGTCACCGTTGCAGCGCAGGACTATAACGTCTATCTGCTGGGCGGTCTCACTGCCAGCCAGCTGCAAAGCTGCTCCACCGTGCAGGTGGGCAGCATCTCTCTGGATCTGACCAAGGCCACCGACTCCGATCACCCCTACGGCTTGGAGCCGTGGCAGACCGCCTACGTGGATATCACCGTCTCCCTCACAGGCCCGGACGGCAGCCCCGTCACCGACCTGGCCCAGCTGCGAGCGGACACCTCCTACGCCGTCTCCGTCACGGTATCCCCCAAAACGGAGCCGCAGGCGGATTCCAGCGGCACACCGGCCGCCAAACAGAGCGGCAGCGCCACCGGCAAGGTCAACGTCTTTAAGCCGACGCTCACCTACGAGGACGGCACCGTCTACTACGGCGACACCTTCGATAGAGCCACGCTGCCCGGTTACCGCACCTCCACCAGCTGGTTCCACAATGGCACCGACGCTGCCACCGTATCCATGACCGGCGCCGAACCCAAGCTGAACTCTGCTTACAGCTACGACACCACCCGCCTGACGGACACCGTGAACACCAAGCAGGACATCCCCGTGAAGGCCACCATCTCCATCGGTGACACCAACATCACCGCCGATACCGCCTTCCTGCACACGAGCTGCGCCGGAGAGACCTGGAGCCACACCAGCGGCGACCCCGCCTTCCTGCTCCACGTCAGGACCTGCGCCCTGACCGTCACCAAGACCGGCGGCGCTGACGGCGAACCCTATGTGTTCAACGTCTGCCGCAACGGTGATCTCTACACCCAAGTCACGGTGGTGGGCAGCAGCAGTGTCTCCCTCTATGAGCTTCCGGTGGGCAAATACACCATTGCGGAGGACACCGGCTGGAGCTGGCGCTGCGACGCCGCCTACAACCCCGATAAGCCGGACGGCTGCACCCTCACCGCCGGCCACAATAGCGGCAGCATCACCTGCACCAACACCCTGAAGAATGACCGCTGGCTCAACGGCTTCAGTGATGTTATCGCCAATATCTTCGGAATCCGACACTGAGAAAGGAGGAACTGTTTGTGGCACGCAGAAAACATCCTTCGCCCCGGAAGCCGGGTGCGCTGCTTCTGACGCTGGTTCTGCTGGCGCTGACCCTCACCGGCGCCACGCTGGCGTATCTCATCACCCATACGGACCCCGTCCCCAACCGGTTCACTCCCGCCCATGTGTCCTGCAGCGTCACGGAGGACTTTGACGGCACGACCAAGAAGAACGTCAACGTCACCAACACCGGTGACATTGACGCCTACCTCCGGGTGAAGCTGGTGACCTACCGGGTCAATGACGACGGCCAACACATCGGCGGCACGGCAGCCATCCCCGCCTTCACCCCCGGCGACGGCTGGGTAAAGTATGGCGACTATTACTACTACACCTACCCCGTGGCCCCCGGTCAGCAGCCCGAAACCCCGCTCATTGACAGTCTGACCCTCACCGGCAGCTACAGCGATGCCGACGGCGGCAAGCAGGCGCTGGAGATCATGGCGGAGGCGATCCAGAGCGCCCCGGAGGAGGCTGCGGGGCAGGCTTGGGGCGTCACCATCACGCCGGGCCGAGTGGCCCGGTATCAGTAAGGAGGGGACGGCATGAAACGAAAAAACATCTGTTCTCTGGCGTTGACGCTGCTGATGCTCCTGTCCTGTCTCTGCGCCGCCTACGCCGATACCGGCTCCGTCACCTATGACGGCGACGCTCAGAGTTTCGTGTTCCTTCCCGGCAGCGACTACTCCCCCTCCGACCTGTTCCCGGACTTTAAGGGCGTCATGCCCGGCGACCGGCTTACCCAGACCCTGCGTCTGCGAAACGACAGCGACCATCGGGTGCGGCTGTACCTGCGCTCTCTGGGGTCCGAGTCCGGTTCCGAGGAATTTCTCTCCCAGATGACCCTGACGGTGCAGGCTCCCACCTCCACCCTTTTCGATGCCCCTGCCCATGCGACGGCTCAGCTGACGGATTGGACGGAGCTGGGGACCATCGCCCCCGGCGGCGATCTGGAGCTCACCGTGACCCTGAACGTCCCCCTGACCATGGGCAACGATTTCCGATCCGCTATTGGCTGTCTGGACTGGCAGTTCAAGGCCCAGGAGCTGGAGGACCCCACGCCCCCCACCGGCGACGTCTACGCTCCCCTCCTGTGGCCGCTGATGGCCACGCTCTCCATGGGCGGCATCGCCTTCCTCCTGAGCCGCAGAAAGCACCGGAAGGAGCCGTAATTTTCCGCATGAAAAGAGACTGCCGAACCCCTTCGGCAGTCTCAGCGTGTCAAAAAAGCCTCGCAGAGTTTGCCGCCCGCAGGCGGCAAAGAAGTAAAATCATTTTCTCTCACGACATGTGCGTGAGAGAAAATACTTCTCAGGCTGCAAGTGTGGAATTTGTGTGCCATAGGCGCACAAATTATGCACGCAGCAGACTGCAAGCTTTCTGTCGGAAAACCCGGAGGGTTTTTCCGACAGTCTCAGACTGCCGAACCCCTTCGGCAGTCTCTTTTTCCGTCTATCTCCCCGTCAGGGGCATGGGAAAGCCCAGCCACGGGGTCTCCTTGGGCGGCAGCTTGGAAAACCGCATGGCCGCCCCGGTCTGTGGATGGGTAAACTCCAGCCGCCACGACCACAGGGCGATGCTTTCCCCTTCCTCTCCCCCGCCGTATTTCCGGTCCCCCACCAGTGGAAACCCACGGGAGGCAAACTGCACCCGAATTTGATGGGTCCGCCCGGTGTGCAGCCGGATACGCACCAGTGACAGCCCCTCCCGGCTCCCCAGCACCTCATAGGACAGCTCCGCCGGGCGCACGTCCTTCCCCGGCTCCGCCGCCACATAGGTACGCCGCCGGACGGGATCCCGCCCCAGCAGGTCCGTCATCACGCCCCCCTCCGGCACGCCGTGGACCACCGCCAGATACTCCTTGCCGAAGGTGCGGCTGCGGAGCTGCTCCGACAACAGGGAGGCCGCCTTGGCCGACCGGGCGTAGACCATCAGCCCGCTGACGGCGGCGTCCAGCCGGTGTATCGTGCGGATGCAGGGGGTCCCCAGCTCCTGCCGCAGCAGCTGGGGCATCCCGCCGGGCTCGTCGGTGCTCAGCACCCCGGCAGGCTTCACCGCCACCACGATGCGTGGGTCTGCGTAAACGATCTCCATGGGGCATCTCTCCCTTACCATTCATCTTCTATCCCCTATCCTACCACATCCCGTCTCCGCTTGCAAGAAAGCCCTTTCCATCTGCCGCCAGGCGTGCTATAATGGCACCAAACCATCAGAATACAGGAGGGGATCGCCGTGAAAAAGACCGTTTTGAGGAAATATGCCCAGCTGATCGCCGCCTCCGGCGTCAATGTGCAGCCGGGTCAGGAGGTATTCATCGCCGCCGATCTGGATCAGCCGGAGTTTGTGAAGCTGCTGGTGGAGGAGTGCTATAAGCGCAAGGCCAAGAAGGTGGTGGTGGACTGGAGCTATCAGCCCCTGCAAAAGCTCCACTACCGCTATCGGACCCTGACCACCCTCTCCAAGCTTGATAACTACGAGGAAGCCCGCTGGCAGCACTATGTGGATACCATACCCTGCCGCATCTACCTGCTCAGCGAGGACCCCGACGGTCTGAAGGGCATCAATCAGGAGAAGATGGCCAAGAGCCAGCAGCGGCTGTACCCCGTCATCAAGAAATACCGGGATCAGATCGAGAATAAGTACCAGTGGTGCATCGCCGCCGTCCCCGGCGCCGCATGGGCTAAAAAGCTGTTCCCGGAGCTGCGGACCAGTCAGGCCATCGAGAAGCTGTGGGAGGCCATTCTCTCCACCAGCCGGGTGGACGAGGACCCCGTGGCGGCATGGGAGGCCCACAACAAGGACCTCCATGACCGGTGCCGGTACCTCAGCGGTCTGGGCATCCGGGAGCTGCGCTACAAGAGCGCCAACGGCACGGACTTCACCGTGGGCATGATCCCGGAGGCGCAGTTCTGCGGCGGCGGCGAGACCAGCCTGCAGGGCGTCTTCTTCAATCCCAACATCCCCACGGAGGAGTGCTTCATCTCCCCCATGAAGGGCGTGGCCGAGGGGATCGTCTACGCCACCAAGCCCCTGAGCTATCAGGGGCAGCTCATCGACGGTTTCTGGATCCGCTTCCACGAGGGTAAGGCGGTGGAGTGGCACGCCGAGGTCAACAACGACCTGCTGACCAAGCTCATCACCATGGACGAGGGCAGCTGCTATCTGGGCGAGTGCGCTCTGGTCCCCTTTGACTCCCCCATCAACCGGACGGGCCTGCTGTTTTATAACACCCTCTTTGATGAAAACGCCTGCTGCCATCTGGCGCTGGGCATGGGCTTTGCCGATACCATCCGGGACTTCCAGAACAAGACGCTGGAGGAGTGCCGGGCGTTGGGTGTCAACGACTCCATGATCCACGAGGACTTCATGATCGGCTCGGCGGACCTCTCCATCGACGCCGTGTGCGACGGCGGCAAGGTGGTCCCCATCTTCCGCAATGGCACATGGGCTTTTTGACCGCCACCTTTTTCAGAGACTGTACCCTGTTTTTGCAAAGAAGGATCCGGAGAAAGAAAATGGATGATGCGTTCATCCAATCATTGCAGATAACCCAAGGGAGGGAGGAGCGCTGCTCCTCCCTCCCTTGGGTTTGCTTTTCGTTTTTTATGCTGCTTTTTCTCTTCCACGAAATTTTTTCTCCCAACGGAGGATCTTCCACCGCAGAAAAAATCCTCCGTGGGAAAATGGCTCACCGGCGGGACAAATTTTTCTATGTGGAACAAGTCCCGGTTTGGGAGACGGCGGCGTGTCCCATGGGACAAAAACGGTATTCCTTCGCACGTCAGGTCCCGGTCCGATATGGGGCGAGTGGACGTCCAAAAAATGTCCAAGCTCTCAGCGCTGATACTCAAATTCCAGGTCGTACATGGAGACGATATCCCCGTCCTGGATCCCCATCTGCTCCAGCTGATCGAACAGACCCGACTGGCGCAGAACCTTATCGAAGTACATCCGGCTCTCATAGTCGGAAAAATTGATGTTGCCCATGAGCCGCTGGAGCCACGGCCCCTCCACCAGCCAGGTGTGGTCATCCCGGTGGATATCCAGCGGGGCGGTGGTATCCACCTCCGGCGGGCGGGGTACATACTCCGGCTCATAGACAGTCACCGGCGGCAGCTCCGCCAAGCGGCGGGCGATGGCCTGCACCAGCTCACGGGTCCCCTGATGGGTGGCGGCGGACATGGCCATGAACTCATAGCCCGCCTCCTGCACATGGGAGCGGAAGGTCTCCAGCTGGTCAGGGTCCGCCAGCAGGTCCGTCTTGTTGGCCACCACGATCTGGGGCCTCTGGGCCAGCTGTGGGCTATACTGCTTCAGCTCGGCGTTGATGGCGTCAAAGTCCGCTATGGGGTCCCGGCCCTCGCTGCCGGAGACATCCACCAGATGCACCAGCAGACGGCAGCGGTCGATGTGCCGCAGGAAGTCGTGGCCCAGCCCGGCCCCCTCGCTGGCCCCCTCGATGATGCCGGGGATATCCGCCATAACGAAGGACACGCCCTCATCCACATACACCACGCCCAGATTGGGATAGAGGGTGGTGAAGTGGTAGTTGGCGATCTTGGGATGGGCCTTGCTGACCACGCTCAAAAGGGTGCTCTTGCCCACGTTGGGAAAGCCCACCAGACCCACGTCCGCCAACAGCTTCAGCTCCAGCACCACGTCGTGGCTCTCGCCGGGAAGGCCCGCCTTGGCGAAGCGGGGTACCTGCCGGGTGGGGGTGGCGAAGTGCTGGTTGCCCCAGCCGCCCCGGCCGCCCTTGCAAAGGACGAAGGGCTCGCTGTCGGACATATCCTTGATGATCTCGCCGGTCTCGGCATCCCGGATGAGCGTGCCTCTGGGGACCCGGATGGTCAGGCTCTGGCCGTCCTTTCCGCTCTTGCGGCCGCCCTGGCCGTCTACACCGGGGGCTGCCACATATTTGCGCTTGTAGCGGAAGTCCATCAGGGTGGACATATTGTCATCCACCTGCACGATGATGCTGCCGCCGTCGCCGCCGTCGCCGCCGTCAGGGCCGCCGGCGGCCACGTATTTCTCCCGGTGGAAGGCCACGGCTCCGTTACCGCCGTTGCCGGCCCGGACGGTGATGCGGGCTTTATCGATGAATCCATTTGCCATAATGCTACCTCGTTTATCTGAAAATGTGTATTCTACTCCAGTATGTCCTATTTTAACGGAAAAACGCCCTACCGTCAAGGGCGGGGCGCAGGAGAAAACAGGTGCGGCCTGCGGGGAAAACTCTTGCAGATACACGGAAAAGGAGGACAGGCGTTTGCCTGTCCTCCTTTTGAAGTCAGAAGGTAACTCCGTCAGGCCGTCAGCGGGGCTCATCGGAGAAGCGGATGACGTCATTGGGGGTGCAGCCGATAATGCGGCAGAGCTTTTCCAGCGTGACCATGGTGATGTTGCGGCCCTTTTTCAAAGCGTCCAGCGTCTTGTTATCCACGCCGCTCTTCAGCAGCTGGTACTGGGAGACGCCACGGCGCTGCATAGTTTCCCACAGGGGGCTGTAATCAAACATCACGGTCACCACCTTTCTTCTCAAATCATTATAGAAAGAAAAACAGAAAAACCATATTGTGGATATAGCCACAATATGGTAGAATAGAAAAGGGTGATTATTTTGGCTGATTATAAAGAGATGTATTTGACCATGATGCGGGCAGCTGAACAAGCGATCCATATTCTGATCGCCGCACAGCAGGCGTGTGAAGATGCCTATTTGCAGGAAGATGCTCCCCATATATTTATCTTGGAAAATGAATCCGATAACGCAAAACAGGAATAAAACAGGAATCAGGAGGACAGGCGTTTGCCTGTCCTCCTGATTCCTGTTGGGTAAAGGATATACAGTTTCCATGCCAAGGGTGTTACTCCAGTGCGTCACGGCTCTCGAACACGTCACGAATGGAGCCGCTGCGGTCGATCTCCGGCTCCGGCTGGGGCTGCTTGCTCATTTGCAGCTCCTGCCACTTGGCCTTGTCGATGAGCAGCTGGCGGGGCTTGGAGCCCTCGAAGGGGCCGACGATGCCCCGCTCCTCCATCTGATCCACCAGACGGGCGGCACGGGAATAGCCCAGCTTCAGGCGGCGCTGGAGCATGGAGACGGAGGCCTGTCCCGTTTCCAGAACCACCTCCACGGCAGCGGGCAGCAGCTCGTCGCCATCCTCCTGTGCCTCGGCGGGTTCGGCAGAGGTCTTTCCTCCGCCGCCCTTTTCCTTCTCCTTCACCGCCTGCTCGATCTTGTCCATGACCTCACGGGAGTACTCCGCCTCGCCGGTGGTCTTGACGAAGCCCACCACCCGCTCGATCTCCTCCGGAGTGATGAAGCAGCCCTGCACACGGGTGGGCTTTCCGGCCCCCAGCGGGGCATAGAGCATATCGCCCTTGCCCACCAGCTTTTCGGCGCCGGTGGTATCCAGGATGATGCGGGACTCCAGCGAGGAGGCCACGGCGAAGGCGATGCGGCTGGGGATATTGGCCTTCATCAGGCCGGTGATGACGTCGGAGGAGGGACGCTGGGTGGCGATGACCAGATGCATCCCGGCGGCACGGCCCATCTGGGCCACCCGGCAGATGGACTCCTCCACCTCCTTGGCAGCCACCAGCATCAGGTCTGCCAGCTCGTCGATGACCACCACCACCGTGGGCATGGTCTTGAGCTCCTCATCCTGTCGGGCCAGCGCATTATAACCCGCCAGATCCTTGACCCCGTGCTCGGAGAAGAGCTTATAGCGCTTCATCATCTCGAACACCGCCCATTGCAGGGCTCCGGCGGCCTTTTTGGGATCCGTCACCACGGGGATCAGCAGGTGGGGGATGCCGTTATAGGGGGCCAGCTCCACCATTTTGGGGTCCACCATGATGAAGCGGACCTCCTCCGGGGTGGACTTATAGAGGATGCTGACGATGAGGGAATTGGTACACACGGACTTACCGGAGCCAGTGGTACCGGCGATGAGCACATGGGGAAGCTTGCCGATATCCCCCACGATGCAGCTGCCGCCGATGTCCTTGCCCACGGCGAAGGCCACCGGGGACTTATGCTCCGTGAAGGTGCGGGACTCCACCACGTCCCGGATGCGGACGGGGGTGACGGCCCGGTTAGGCACCTCGATGCCCACCACGGAAATTTTATTGGGGATGGGGGCGATGCGGACGCCGCTGGCCCCCAGTGCCAGCGCAATGTCATCGGCGAGGTTGGTGATCTTGGACAGCTTCACCCCCCGCTCCAGCGTGAACTCATAGCGGGTGACGCTGGGGCCGTGGACCACAGCGCCGGGGCGGGCGTCCACACCGAAGCTCTGAAGGGTCTGTGCCAAGCGCTGGGAGTTGCTCCGCAGCTCAGCCCCCACCTCCGTATAGTTGTCGGCGGTATTCTCATCCAGAAGCGTGATGGGGGGATACTGGTACGCCTCCTCCGGCTGGGCCAGCTCCTGCTCCACCGCAGCGGTCACCTCCTCGGTGGCGTCCTGCACCTCCTGCGCCGTGGCGGAAGGCTTGTCCGCTTCACAGGGCTTAGCCACAGGGGCGGGGGCAGCAGACGCTGCCGGTGGGGAAGTAACGGGAGCGGCAGGAGCCACGGGGGCGGCTTCCTCCGCAGGCTCCCCCCGCAGCACCTGATCCGGGGTGCGGACGGTGCTGCTCTTACGGGAAAAGAAGGGCTTCTTCTCCTTGGGGGCAAAGGTGGGTTCCTCCGGCCGAGGCTCCGGCTGCTGGGCGGGTGGCTCGTCGTCCAGGGGGATATCGATGGCGGCACGGCGGCGGGGCCGCTTCTCCGCCGGTTTCTCCTTCTCACGGACGGGGGGGGCTTCCTCCGGGATGTCCTCCCGCTCCGCCTCCCGGCGCTCCTGCGCCCGGCGGACGGCGTCCTTGGGGGAGAAGTGCAGCGCCAGACACAGGGCCACCAGCAGCATGAGGAGGAACAGGATCAGAGACAGCACCTTGCCGAATACGGCGGAGAAGCCCACGGCCAAACCGCCGGACAGGGCGCCGCCGCTTTGCAGGGACCGGCCGGAGAGCCACAGCTCCCGCAGGCCGGTGAGGCCCGGCTCATAGGAGCGGGCGCACAGCAGCAGATGCAGGCCGCAGCCGGTGAGCACCGGCACCAGCAACGTACATACGGAGCGCAGGGTGGCTGGGCGGTCCCGGTGGATCAGCAGCAGGAGGCCCGTCAGCAGCAGGGCCGGGGCCGACAGCCAGTAGCCGTAACCCAGCAGCCCCTTCAGCAGGCCGCCGAAGAAGGTGATGAACAGGGCTTCCTCCTGAAAATAGGACACAACGGCGCACAGGGCCAGCAGCAGGCAGACACCGCCGGCGATCTCCCGGCCGTAGGTAGGGGCGGGAGGGGGCGGCGTGCGGGTATTCTTTTTTGCGGATTGCGAGGTTTTCTTCTTTTTGGGTGCAGCAGCCATGCGGACTTCCTTTCGTGCAAGAGAACGGGTGTTACTTGACGGCGTTCAGAATGAGGGTAGCCAGACCGGCGGCCCAGCAATAGTAGGCAAAGGCCCCGAAGCGGCCCTTGTCGGCGATCATCTTCAGCAGGCGGATGCACAGGTAGCCGGAGACGGCAGCCACCACCACGCCCGCCAGATACACCGGCAGTTGGCTCCAGTCCACGCCGCCGGTGAGGGCATCCTTCAGACTGAGGATGTTGGCACCCAGCACGGCGGGGATGGACAGCAGGAAGGAGAAGCGCACGGCAAACTTCCGCTCGAAGCCCACGAAGCAGCCGGTGGTGATGGTCATGCCGGAGCGGGAAATGCCGGGGACCGTGGCGATAGCCTGACTGACGCCCACCACCAACACATCCAGCACCGTGGCGCTGCGGGCATCCTTGCGGCCCTTACGGGCCCGGTCGCTGAAAAACAGCAGGAAGCCGGTGACGATCAAGGCGGCGCCGATGAATACCATACTGTTCTTCAGGCCCTCCACCGTGTCCTTGATAGGCAGGATGGCAAACAGGGGCAGCGTACCCAAAATAATCAGCAGGATCAGGCGGCGGGCCGGGGGTACCGGCGTAGGGGTGCTGTGGTGGACCAGATCACCGATGCCGCAGAAAAATTCCCGCACCATGTCGCAGATGTCCTGCCAATAGGCCACGAACACCGCCACCAGCGTACCCAGATGCAGCAGTACGTCGTAGAAGGCGGGGACCTCGGCGTTGATGTTCAGCAGATTCTGGGCGATGGCCAGATGGCCGGAGCTGGAGATGGGCAGAAATTCCGCCACGCCCTGGATCAGGCCCAGAAGAATAGATTGCAGAAAGGTCATAGGTTTTCTCCTTATTTGAAGTTCTATCAGGGGGTATGGCCCCGTATTGTTGGAAGGGGTACGTTTTATCATACCACAGGCGGGCAAAAAATACCACCCCTTTTCCTCGACAATCTGCGGGATGGCCGCAGGAGCCATTCTTATCAAAAGAAAGAAGGCCCACCGGATGGCGGGCCTTCTTCACCGTGTGCGGTACACGGGGTCAGAATGTGACGGACTGAAGCTCTTTCAGGCACTTCTGACACACGTTCTTCCCCGAAACTCCGATACGCCCCGGCTGCTGTTGCAGAAAATGCAGTTGGGCCGGAATTTTCGCAGGACAATGGATGCGCCGTCCACATAGATCTCCAGCGGATCACGCTCGGAAATATCCAGCGTGCGCCGCAGCTCTACGGGCAGGACGATGCGTCCCAACTCATCCACCCTTCTGACGATACCGGTTGCTTTCACAGTGATCTCCCCTTCTTTGCTCCTCAATTTTAGCGTCTACGTGGGATTCGTTTATATTATGCCGTAAATTTACATACTTGTCAACCAAATGATAAAATCTGTCTGGATAGATGTAATAAAATATGTCGGTGCGGCGTATACATCCATGAGGTGACAAGGATGGCGATGGCGTGGATCTGGACGGGAATGGCTGTGGTCAGCGTGGTGTGCGGCGCCGTATACGGGCGCATGGAGGCCGTCAGTGCGGCGGCGCTGGAGGGGGCCGGGCAGGCGGTCCGGCTGTGTCTCTCCATGGCGGGGATGCTGTGCCTGTGGACGGGACTTATGGAGGTCATGGACCGGTGCGGGCTGTCCCGGCGGCTGGGACGGCTGTTCCGTCCGGTGCTGCGGCGGCTGCTGCCCCAGGCCAGCCGGGATCCGGAGACGCTGGCAGCGGTGACGGCCAATGTGTCGGCCAATCTGCTGGGGCTGGGCAACGCCGCCACGCCCATGGGTATCCGGGCGGCCTGCCGTATGGCACGGGGGACGGAGGGCGTGGCCAGCGACGAGCTGTGCCGGTTGGTGGTGCTGAACACCGCCTCCATCCAGCTGCTGCCCACCACGGTGGCCAGCATCCGGGCCGTCTGCGGCAGCGCTGCGCCGCTGGATATCCTGCCGGCGGTGTGGGTCAGCTCCCTGCTGTCGGTAACGGCGGGGCTGGCGGCGGCGAAGCTGCTGGAGCGGCTGGGAAGGCGGCGGACATGACGGACTGGGTGATCCCCTGTCTGCTGGCAGGGGTGGCGGCGGCAGCCATGGGGCGGAGGACCGATGTCTACGGCGCCCTCACCGACGGGGCGGCGGAGGGGCTGCGGGTGCTGGGGCGCATCCTGCCGGCACTGGTGGTGCTGCTGTCGGCGGTGCAGATGTTCCGGGCCTCCGGAGCCATGGAGCTGCTGACGGGGCTGCTGTCACCGGTGCTGGAAGGGCTGGGCATCCCGCCGGAGACGGCGGTGCTGCTGTTGGTGCGGCCCGTCAGCGGCTCCGGGGCGCTGGCGGTGGGCAGCCAGCTGATGGAGCAGTACGGGCCGGACTCCTACATCGGGCGGGTGACGGCGGTGATGCTGGGATGCTCGGAGACGACGTTTTACACCGTGGCGGTCTACTACGGTGCCGCGGGCATCCGCCGCACCCGCCACACCGTCCCCGCAGCGCTGGCGGCGGATGCGGCGGCCTTCATCGCCGCCGCATGGGCGGTGCGGGTGTTCTTTCCGTAAAGTCGGCTCTCCCGGTGGTGGGGCAGAAAAAAGGAGGCTGGGGACTCGTAGTCCCCAGCCTCCTTTTGTATCTCGATCGTTTTTCAGGGCTTATCTGCCGATGGGCAGTTAGCGGTGCAGCGCTTCCACAGGCTACGCAGCAGCAGATCCCCGTCGTAGACGGCCTCCCGGTGGCACAGGGGCGCCACGAAGCGGCCCAAGCCACCGGCGATCACCAGTGTGCAGGGACAGCCCAGCAGAACCACCCCCGTATTGACCAGCGGGGCGGCCAGAGCCGACAGCAGAATGGAAAGTCTCGGATACCGTGGGTGCAGCCACCGGCAGCACAGGCCCGCCGCTGCGCCGCAGGCAATGCCCTTGCTCAGCACCGTCACAATGGCCCCTCCCGGATCTGCCGCCAGAAAGAGGCCGGCGTCCCCCGACAGAAGCACCACGGCCCCGAATACCAGTCCCGGCCAGCAGCCCATGCCCCAGCCGTACAGGGCGGCGCCCAGCACAATGGGGATCAGAACAAGTGAGACGGAAAAGGGGCCGAAACGGATGGCGCTGCCCACAAGCTGGAGCACCGCAACGATGGCGGCAAGGTGTCCGCCTCCTGCGATACACTGTGTGGTTTTTTCCATAGGACTTTTCTCCGCTGCCGCTCCGCCGGGGCGGATGCAGCGCATTTCTTTTAATTTTTATATATGTCGGGTCAGCGGCTCACCGGGCCGCTGCGGGGAAGGTGATGCGGATGACAGTCCCCTCGCCGGGCTTGCTGGTGAGGCGGATGTCGCCGTGGTGATACTGCACGGCGTGCTTCACGATGGAGAGGCCCAGCCCCGTGCCGCCGGAGGCCTTGGAGTGGCTCTTATCCACCCGGTAGAACCGCTCGAACACCCTGCTCTGGTGCTCCGGGGCGATGCCGATGCCGGTATCCGACACCGTGACGGAGGAGATCCCGTTCTCCGAGGACACCTGCACCTTTACGGTGCCGTCGGGGACGTTATACTTGATGGCGTTGTCGCAGAGGTTGAAGATCACCTCATACAGCAGCCGCCGCACGCCGATGACCGGGGCGTGGCCGCCGTCCACCGACAGGGACACCTGCTGCTTGGCGGCGGCATCCTGCAGGTTGGTCACGGCCTCCTGACTCAGGGCCAGCAGGTCCACCGTCTCCGTGGGCATGGCATCCCCCTCGTCCAGCTGGGACAGGCGGATGATATCCTCCACCAGCGTCACCATGCGGGAGGCCTCGTCGTGGATATGGCCCACAAAGCGGGGCATATCCTCCGGCTTCACCATGCCGCTCTGAATCAGCTCGGCGCTGCCCACGATGCCCTGCAGGGGGGTCTTCAGTTCGTGGGAGACGTTGGCGGTGAACTCCCGGCGGTTGCGCTCGGCGTACTCCTGCTCCGTCACGTCGAAGGTCAGCAGCACCGTACCCACCGTCTCGCCGCCGGACTGGATGCGGCTCGCATCCAGCTGGTACTCCCGGCCATTGCGCTGGCAGCGCAGTTGGCTGTGGCCCTCCTTCCGGGCCGTCTCCAGCGCAAGGCTCAGTTCATGGCTGCGGTCCACCGTCAGGAAGTCCCGGCCCACGCAGCCGTTGTCCGCCTGAAAGAGCCTGCAGGCGGCGTGGTTGATGCTGAGCACCGTCCCTTTCTCGTCCAGCAGTACCAGACCCTCCTGCATACTGCCGGTGATCTGGGTGAACTCATCGGTCTTTTGCCGCAGGGTCCGCAGCTGGGCGTCGATCTCCTTGTGCTGGTAGTTGATGCGGCTCAGGAGAGGGGCCAGCTCCTCGTAGGCGTCGTTTTCCAGCGGGTGCTCCAGATCCAACCGGTTCAGGGGATCCACGATGCGGCGGGACAGCCGTCCGGCCATGAGTCCGGCGAAGATCAGCGCCGCCGCCAGCACCACCAGCATGGGCTGGAGCATTCCCAGCGCCAGCATCCCGGCGGTGGCACGGCTGACGGAGATACGCAGCACCGTGCCGTCCGTCAGGCGGCGGGCCACATACAGGGTCTGCTGCAGAAGGGTATCGGAGTAGCGGCTGGATTCGCCGCTGCCGTTTTTCAGGGCCTCCTGCACCTCCTGACGGCCGGCGTGGTTCTCCATGGAGGCCACGTCCACCACCTGCGTATCATACAGCACCCGGCCGTCGGAGGCGATCCACGTCAGGCGGAACCGCTCCGCCGGAAGGCGCTCCAGATAGGCCGTACCGCCGTTTTCCACGCCGCTGACGGCGAGGCTCAATTCATCCTGTAATTGCTGCTCCTGCACACCGCCGAAGTAGCTGTACAGGCAGCCGGTCATGATGACCATGCCCGCCGCCAGCACTACGCCCGCCACCAGCAGAATGGAACGGAAAATCTTTCTTGTCATGCGCCTACCTCCAGCCGGTATCCCACATTCCGCACGGTCTGGATCATGCTGCCGCAGCCGCCCAGCTTCTGGCGCAGGGTGCGGATGTGCATATCCACCGTCCGGGTCTCGCCGCAGTAATCCATGCCCCAGATCTCGTTGAACAGCTGGTCCCGTGTGAAGGCCATGCCCGGATGGGACAGAAACAGCCGCAGCAGCTCAAACTCCTTATAGGTCAGCGTCACTCGCTGACCCTCCACCGTGACGATGCGCTCCTCCGAGTGCAGTACGATGCCCCCGGCCCGCAGCACCGGCTCCTGCTCCGTCCGGCAGCGCCGCAGCACCGCCTTGACGCAGGACACCAGCTCCATGACCCCGAAGGGCTTGGCCAGATAGTAGTCCGCCCCCAGATCCAGACCCTGTATCTTGTCGTACTCTGCGCCCTTGGCGGTGGCCATCACCACCGGGATGCGGCGCAGGGTCGCCGAGGCCCGCATCCGGCGCAGCAGCTCCATGCCGTCCACGCCGGGCAGCATCACATCCAGCACCACCAGCTCCGGCTGCTCCTCCGTCTGGAGGGCCTGCCAGAAGGCGGCACCGTCGGCAAAGCCACAGGCCTCAAAGCCAGTGGAACGCAGGGCGTATACTTCGATATCCCGGATACTGGCATCGTCCTCCACGCACCAGATCATGCTATCCCTCCTTGTGCGTACCGGTGACGGAGAAAATCACCCACTGGGCGACGTTCACCGCATGGTCCCCGATGCGCTCAAAATATTTGGCAATCATCAGCAGGTCCACCGCCCGCTCCCCCTCACCGGGGTCTGTGGTCATGCGGCGGATCAGCGTATGCTTCACCCTGTCGAACCAGCCATCCACAATATCGTCCTCTGCGATGACTTTTTCCGCCAACATTGTATCATGTTTCACGTAGGCGTCAACACTTTCCGTCACCATTTTTATGGTGGAGGCGGCCATATCCCGCAGCAGTTCCTCCCCCTCGTTGACCTGACCGCTGATGACGATCTCGGCAATATCCTCCGCCTGATCCCCGATGCGCTCCAGATCCGTGATCATTTTCAGGGCCGCCGAGATCTGCCGCAGATCCCGTGCCACCGGCTGCTGCTGCAAAAGCAGCTTCAGGCACAGGGACTCGATGTCCCGCTCCTTGCGGTCGATCTCCGTGTCCAGCGGGGCCACCTGACGGGCCAGACTGCCGTCTCCCAGCGATTTGGCCGCCAGAGCGATGCTCTCCTCGCACAGTGCGCCCATTTCGATGAGCTCCCGCTCCAGCTGGGCCAGCTGTTCATCAAACCGGCTTCTCATTATCCGAACCTCCCCGTGATGTAGTCCTCTGTCCGCTTCTCCGCCGGGGCGGAGAACACCTGCTCCGTGACGCCGTACTCCACCAGCTCACCCAGCAGGAAGAAGGCCGTGCGGTCGGAGATACGCACCGCCTGCTGCATATTGTGGGTGACGATGACGATGGTATAGCGCTCCTTCAGTTCCATGGTCAGCTCCTCGATGCGGGAGGTGGAGATGGGGTCCAGTGCGCTGGTGGGTTCGTCCATCAGCAGCACCGCCGGCTCCACCGCCAGCGCCCGTGCGATACACAGGCGCTGCTGCTGGCCGCCGGAAAGGCCCAGTGCATTCTTCTTCAGCCGGTCCTTTACCTCGTCCCAGATGGCGGCGCCCCGCAGGGAGCGCTCCACCAGCTCGTCCAGCCTGGCCTTGCTGCGGATGCCGTGGGTCCGGGGGCCGTAGGCGATGTTGTCGTAGATGCTCATGGGGAAGGGATTAGGTTTTTGAAACACCATGCCGATCTCACGGCGCAGGCGGCACACGTCCGTCCCCGGCGCATAGATATCCTCGCCCCGATAGCGGACCTCGCCGGTGATCTTCACCCCCGGCACCAGATCGTTCATGCGGTTCAGGGTTTTCAGAAATGTGGACTTGCCGCAGCCGGAGGGGCCGATGAAGGCGGTGATGCTCTTCTCCGGGATGTCCATGGAGACACTGTGCAGCGCCTGATGAGCGCCGTACCACAGGTCCAGATCCTTCACTTGCAGAATGGGGTCCATTGTCATTCACTTCCTTTTCAGCTTCCGCCCGATGATCCCGGCGGTGAGGTTGATGAGCAGGGTCAGCACCATGAGGATGGTGGCGATGGAGAAGGCCAGCGCCGTTTCGCCGCCCTCGGTGGCGTAGACGTACAGGGCCACCGTCAGGGTGGCGGAGGAGGTGTGCAGGGAGTCAAAGAGGCTCACCAGCGCCATGCCGAAGCCTGCCGTATACAGCAGGGCGGCGCTCTCCCCCACGATGCGGCCGATGGCCAGAATACAGCCGGTGACGATGCCGTCCACCGCTCCCGGCAGCACCACCGTGCGGACCATGTGCCATTTGCCGGCACCCAGCGCCAGCGCCCCCTCCCGGTAGGACTGGGGGACGGTCTTCAGGCTCTCCTGCGTGGTGCGGATGATGGTGGGCAGGATCATCATCACCAGCGTCAGGCCGCCGGCCAGAATTCCCGCCTGAAGGCCCAGCTTCTGCACGAACAGCATCATGCCCACCAGTCCGAAGATGATGGAAGGAATGCCCGTCAGTGTCTCGGCGGCGAACTCGATGATGCGGACCAGCCGCCCGCTGGCGGCGTACTCCGTCAGGTAGATGGCGGCGCCTACACCCAGCGGCAGCACCACCACCATGGCCACGAGAATGATATACAGGGTATTCAATAGGTTGGGCAGGATGCCCACGGTATTGCGGATATAGCTGGTCTGGCCGGAGATCAGCTGCCAGCTGAGGCCCGGCACGCCACGGTAAAAGATATAGCCGATGAGAAAGATCAGCAGGGCGCAGGTCAGTCCGGCGCACAGCCACACCAGCCCCCGCATCCCGCCGTTATACAGTCTCCGGCGAATCGTCCATTGCTGCTTCATGGCTCAGTCCTCCTTCTTGCGTTTGATGCAGACATTCAGCAGGACGTTGATGAGCATGATGAACAGAAACAGCACCAGCCCGATGGAAAACAGCGCCTGCTGATACAGGCTCCCCACGGCGGCATCGGACATTCCGGAGATGATGCCGGTGGTGAGGAAGCGCACCGAGGCGAAAAGCCCCGGCATATTGGCCACGTTTCCGGCCACCATGATGATGGCCATGGCCTCTCCGATGGCACGGCCTACGCCCAGCACCACCGCCGCCGCCACGCCGCTGCGGGCGGCAGGCAGGCTCACCCGGAAGTAGGTCTCCGTCTCCGTGGCGCCCAGTGCCAGACTGGCTTCCTCATACTCCCTCGGCACGGCCTGAAGGGCCGTCTCCGCCACATTGATGATGGAGGGCAGCACCATGACCGTCAGCACCAGAATGGCCGCCAGCAGGCAGGCCCCGGAGCCAAGACCGAAGGCACGGCGGATGGCGGGAACCAGTACGATCATGCCCACCAGACCGTACACCACCGACGGGATGCCCGCCAGCAGCTGCACCGCCGTGCGGATCACCGCCGCCAGACGGGGCGGGGCCGCTTTGGCCAGAAAGATGGCGGTCATCAGACCCACCGGCACCCCCAGCAGCAGCGCTCCCGCCGTGCCGTAGACAGAGGTGAGGAGGAAGGGCAGGATGCCGAATTGCGGGCCGGTGGTGGCGTTGGTAGGCGCCCACACCTTGCCGAAGAGGAATTTGGTCAGTCCGATCTCCCGGATGGCCGGCAGGCCGGAGATCACCAGATACACGCTGATGCACAGCACGAAGCCCACCGCCACGATGCCGCACAGCAGGAAGATCAGGTGGATGGCCTGCTCCATGGCTTTGCGGGTGCGGAGACTTTTGCCTGCTGTCCGCTTCATAGAGTTCTCCTTTCCCGATGACGGGGAAGCCCCCTCATCCGCCGCAGCAGGTGAGGGTCCCCCGATTCGTTTTTACTTGGCGGTAGGCACGGCGCCCGCATTCTGAATGAGGGAGGCGGCGTCCTTGGAGGTGGCGAAGTCGAAGAATGTCTGCGCCGCCGGGGACAGGGCCGTGCCGTCCTTAGTCACCAGCACGAAGGGCCGCTGAATGGCGTAGCTGCCGTCCAGCACGGTGGCCTCGGTGCAGGCCACACCGCCTGCGGTGACGGCCTTCACGGTGTCCTTACCCTCCACAGCGGAGAGGGAGGCATAGCCGATGGCGTTGGGGTTGCCGGCCACGGCCTCGATGACGCCGCCGGTAGAGGTCAGCTCCTGATCCAGCTTGCAGGAATCCTTGGTCCCGGTGATGGACTCGAAGCCGTCACGGGTACCGCTGCCGGACTCACGGCCGATGCAGGAGATGGTGCCGGGGTCGCCGCCCACCTCGCTCCAGTCGGTGATCTCACCGGTGAAGATCTTGGCGATCTGCTCCACGGTCAGGTCCGCGACCTTGCTCTGGGCATTGACAATGACGGCGATGCCGTCCAGTGCGATGACCGTCTCGGTCAGACCGTCGGCCTTCTCCTCGTCCTTCAGGCTGCGGGAGGCCAGACCGATGTCCGCCGTGCCGTTCTTCACGGCCTCGATGCCGGAGCCGGAGCCGGTGGGATCATAGGTAACGGTGACGTTCTTGTGGTCCGCCATGAACTGCTCCCGCAGAGCACCGATGACCTTGTCCATGGAGGTGGAGCCGTTCGTGGACACGGAGCCGCTGAGCTCGGAGGTCTGATTATTATTAGGGGTGTTGTTGTCATTGGTTTTGTCGCTGTTTTTGCTGCCGCAACCGGCCAGAAGGGCCATGACCATAACGGCGGCCAGCAGGATACTGATGATCTTTTTCATATGAAGATCTCCTTTCGTTTTTCATGTTTGGACTTGCTTTCTTGCTACAGTCCCCATGATAAAGGGGCGGTGTAAAGGGCAAAAGTCTCCTTGTGTAAAGTCCATGTAAAAAAGCGGCCGAGGGGAATCTTCCCGGCAAAAAGAAGGAGCGCCGGAAAAGGCAAATGCTTTTTCCGGCGCTCCTCCCAACGAAAGGACACCTAATGGTATATAGCTTATGATATCTCAGGCCCGGCGCACGGCGGGGACGGCATGACGGGGCAGCAGGGTGATGCCCTTCTTCTCCGCCAGCTGCCACAGCTGCGGTACCAGCAGGCTCAGCAGGATCAGGGCGATGCCGCACATTCCCATGACGCTGATGTGCTCCCGCAGCACGGCGGCACCCAGCAGGGTGGCGCAGGCGGGACTCAGAGCGCAGAACAAGCCTGCACGCTGGGCGGTGGTGTGGCTCTGGGCCACAGGCTGGAGGGTGAAGCCGAAGCCGGTGCAGATGACGGCCAGACCGGCGATCATCAGCCACTGGGTACCGGACTGGGGCAGGTGGGGCGCCTCGAACACGAAGGAGGACACCAGCGCCAGCAGGCCCAGCGTACCCACCTGAACGATGCCCAGGGTCAGGGGATCGTCCTCGTGGGAGAAGCGGTCGGTGGTGATGATGGCTGCGGCGTACAGCACGGCGGCCATGACCGCCAGCACCATACCGGGGGTGAAGCCGCCGGACTGGCCGGTCAGCAGTGCCACGCCGCCGATGGCCACCAGTGCGCTGACGGCGGTGGCGGCCTTGGGCAGCTTATGCCGCAGCACGGCCTCCGTCATGGGCACAAGAATGATGGCGGTATTCTCCAGCAGGGAGACGGTGGAGGAGGGGGTGTTCTTGAGCCCCGTCAGCTCCGTGGAGAGCATCAGGAAGAACAGACCGCCCATGATGGCGCCACGCACCAGCGTATGGCGCTTGATGTGGCGCAGGCGCTTGAAAAACACCACCGCCAGCAGCACAAAGGCCATCAAAAACCGGGCCGCCAGCAGGTTGAAGATCCCCATGCCGTTCATGGCGATCTTGCTGAACAGAAGGGACGTAGCCCGTGCTGCGATAACTGTCGCCAAAAGGATCTCCGCTTTTTTCTGAGTCATGATGCCTGTTCCTCCGAAAATTTCTGTCCGTTCTTGATCGGGGTTTCTCTCCTACCCTTGACAGAGTATAGCACTTGGTGTATCCTTGCGTAAAGCGATACTATTTCAAATTTTATTTGACAAAATGTCAAAGAAGGGGCGAAATTTCATGGACACCGAAAAATGCCGGGTTTTGCTCACTGTACTCCATGAGAGAAGTCTGTCCGCTGCCGCCGAGGCGCTGGGCTACACCCCCTCCGGCATCAGCCGGTTGGTGGACAGTCTGGAGCGGGAGACGGGCTTTCCCCTGCTGCACCGGGGGCGGGGCGGGGTATCCGCCACACGGGCCTGTCAGGAGCTGCTGCCGCTGATGCGGCGAATGGCGGAGCTGGACGAGCAGTACCAGCAGCTGGCCCACCGGATCCAGGGGCTGGATGTGGGCCGGGTGGTGGCCGGCACCAACTATGCCGCCTTCTACCCGTGGCTGTCGGAGGTCATTGCCGGGTTCCATCACGCTTATCCCGGCATCCGGGTGGAGCTGCGGGAGGGCAGCTCTACCCAACTGGGCGAGCTGGTGGATCACCGGCGGGCGGACTTCTGCCTCATCAGCCAGCGGCCGGGACGGCACGAGTGGGTGCCGCTGAAGGACGACCAGCTGATGGCCATCCTCCCCCCTACCCACCCGCTGGTGGAGGCGGACCGCTTCCCCGTGGGGCTGCTGCGGCAGGAGCCCTTCATCGAGTTTCTGCCGGGACAGGAGACAGATAACTCCCGGATGCTCCAGCAGCTGCAGATCCGGCCCAAGGTCCGCTTCGCCACCAGTGACAGCCGGGCCGCCATTGCCATGGTGCGGGCGGGGCTGGGCATCACCTTATTGAATGACATCCTCACCGCCGATCTGGCGGACGGGGTGGCGGTGCTGCCGCTGGACCCGCCCCAGTCGGTGCATCTGGGCATCGCCCTGCCGGAGGAGGAGCACGTCTCCCCCGCCGCCAAGCGGTTCATCACCTATGCCCTGGACCGGCTGCCGGAGCTGGATGTCCTATAGGTACTTCGATACCAGACAGGGCGTCCAAAAGTGACAAAAATGTTAGTCAGTTATACAAACCAGCCATTTTTGTGTGCATTTTCTGTGAAAAGCCTGAAAATCCCCTTCTTTCAGGGGATTTTCAGGCTCTTTTGCCGCCGGTCTGCGGCAGACGTTGATTTTTCTTAGTACAGCCGGACGGACATTCCTCATAAGCCGACTGCTTCTCCCGTTGACATTCCCGCCGGAACGTGGTATAGTGCTGCTTACGCCCAGAGGAGGGCGGTATATACCTCGGTAAAAAGGTTCCCTAAAAAACCTATTATTCACAAAAATTTCACATTTTTCAGGGAGCATTTGTTTTGGTATGTGCATGGAGGGAAGGGAAGCCGTCCATGTACCTGTCTGGATGAAAAAAGGAGTAAAACAATTCTATGTGGGATCTGTCTTTCAGCGCACTGAACGAGGACAGCGGCTTTTGGCCCCGTCTGCAGCGCCGCTGCTATGGGGGCTTCCGCCGTCTGTCCGGCCTAAGCCAGCGATTTTGGCTCAGCCGTGCCTATTTTCCGTTTTTGCTGTGGGTGGCGCTGGGCTTTGCCGCTCTGCGTCAGCCGGTCTATGGGGCCATGGCCCTGCTGGGGATCTGTATTTGGTTGCTGGTGTTCTGCCGGGATCTGCTGGCGTCGGTGACGCCGTTCCTGCTGGTATTTCTGCTGTCGACCCAGCGATATGAGAGTCTGGGGGATTTCCTCCCCTGCGCCGTGCTGGCGGCGCCGTTCTTTGCGGCGCTGATCTGGCACCTGATGGTCTGGCCCGTCACCTTCCGGGTGGGACGCAGCGCCACGGGGCTGCTGCTGGTGTCGGCGGCTACCCTGTTGGGGGGCTGCGGGATCCTGTCCATGCATCAGCTGCTTCAGCCGCTGAGTTTGTACTACGCCGGGTGTCTCGGCGGCGGGATGCTGGTTTTCTATGTGCTGCTGCGGTCGTGCCTGACCTATTCCAAGGGCTACGACCTGCACCGGCGGTTCGCCGCCATTTTCTGCGTGCTGGGTGTGTGCATGGCGTGTCTGGTGATGCTGGATTACGCCGCGCGGTGGCAGGAATTTCTGCAGGTACATACCACTCTCTATCTCAAGTACCGCAACTTTGCCACGGCGCTGCTGCTGACTACCCTGCCCATGTCCTTTTATCTGTCGCTGAAAAAGCCCGCCCATCTGCTGGGTGTGGCGGTGCAGGCGGCAGGGCTGGCCCTTACCGGCAGCCGCAGCGCTCTGCTGTTCGGTGTGGCACTGCTGGGACTGGGCTTCGTATATCTGGTGCGGTGGGGCCTCATTCCCCGGAAGGTCGTGCTGCCTCTGTGCGTGGCCGGTGCGGTGCTGGCGGTACTGGTGGGCCCGGAGCTGCTGTCTCTGATGATGGACAGCCGCATGGAGGACGGTCATCTGTTCCATCAGGGGGACTCCGTCCGGGTGCAGCTGTTCCTGCGGGGCATCACGGACTTTTTGCACAACCCCGTGTTTGGCATCGGCCTCATCAGCCAGCGCAACAGCGACCTCTTCACCGGCGTGGAGGGGAGCATGGTGTTCTACCACAACAGCATCGCCCAGATCATGGGCAGCATGGGTCTGGTGGGCATTGCCGCCTACGGCGTGCTGATGCGGGATCGTATCGCCCTGCTGCGGGCCGGAAAAACGCCCTTTGTCCGGGCGCTGGCTCTGAGCTACCTGGGGATGCTGCTGATCTCCCTGACCAACCCCGGCGAGTTCTGCCCCTTCCCCAATGCAGCGCTGATGGTGATGGTCTTTACTCTGGCGGAGGAGGCCACCGGCGACGTGGCCGTCCCCGTGGGGGAGATGCTGAGACTTCGGCCTACACGGCGGATATATCTGCCCCAGAAATAACGCTTTTCTTTCCCGGAACCGGACTTTCCCCGGTTCCGGGAATTTTTTTGGCACGGGACGAAGCAAGGTGCATAGGATAGGAAAAAAGGAGGTCTTTGCCTATGCAGTCAGCACAGCCAACACCTGTGGACGTTTTCCTCAGGACCCACCCGGACCGGGGCGGCCTGCGCGTGCAGGTCACCTGCGGCGGCGGGCGCTTCCCCGTGGCCGGGGCGCAGGTAGTCATCAGCCGGGCCTTCGGCACGGAGGAGCACATATTTTACCGGGGCGTCACCGACGGCTCCGGTATCCTATCCGGCATCCGCCTGCCCGCCCCGCCCTTTGCCTGGTCTCAAGCCTCGGACACCGCCGCCCTCAGCGGGCTGGACTATCAGGTGTCGGTACAGCATCCCATGTTCCAGCCGGTGGCTGGCCGGACGGCGACGGTATTCGACGGGGTGGAGACCATCCTGCCGGTGATGCTGGAGCCAGTGGTGTGAGAAAGGAGCGTGCGTGATGCCCTATCCCTATCCCGTGGTGCCGGAGACCATCACGGTGCATCTGGGGGCGCCGGGGGAGTCCGCCCGGAACGTGGTGGTGCCCTTCGCCCAGTACATCAAGAACGTGGCCTCCCACGAAATTTATCCTACCTGGCCGGAGAGTGCCATCCGAGCCAACATTCTGGCCCAGATCTCCTACGCCCTGAACCGGGTGTACACGGAGTATTACCGGTCCAGAGGGTACGACTTCGACATCACCTCCACCACCCGGTACGATCAGGCCTATGTGGAGGACGGCGACATATTCGAGAACATCAGCCGCATCGTGGATGATATTTTCAACAACTACATCGTGCGGCAGGGCAGTGTAGAGCCGCTGTTCGCCCAGTTTTGCGACGGGGTGCGTACCCGGTGCAGTGGCCTGTCCCAATGGGGCAGCGTGGATCTGGCGGAGGAGGGCATGACGCCCTACGAAATTTTGCAGTACTACTACGGCGGAGACATCAATCTGGTGATGAATGCCCCAGTGGGCGGGAACGTGGCCTCCTATCCGGGGCGGCCCCTGCGGCGGGGCGATGCCGGCAACGACGTGCAGACCCTGAAGCGGCAGCTCAACCGCATCGGGAAGAACTATCCCGCCATCCCGGCGCTGGACGACAGCTTCGTCTTTGACGAAGACATGGAGGAGGCGGTGCGGGTCTTTCAGCAGATCTTCAATCTGGCGCAGGACGGCATCGTGGGCAAGGCCACGTGGTACAAGATCAAGCAGATCTACAACGGCGTCAAGCAGCTGTCGGACCTCAGCAGCGAGGGACTCACCATCTCCGAGCTGCAGCGGCGGTACGCCGAGGAGCTGCGGCTGGGGGACAGCGGCATCGGCGTGCGGACGGTGCGGTTCTATCTGGCGTTTCTGGGGTACTTTCTGCCGGAGCTGCCCATGATCTCTCTGTCCGACGACTTCGATCAGGAGCTGCTGGATGCGGTGTACACCTTCCAGCGGCTCTACGGTCTGACGGTGGACGGTGTGGTGGGCCGGGAGACGTGGAACGCTCTGCAGACGGCCTATCGGAAGGTGCTGGCGGAGCTGCCGGAGGATTACCGGCAGTTCGCCGGGGAGGTCTATCCGGGACGGTTTCTGGTGCGGGGCGACCGGGGCGAACAGGTGGCCCTGATGCAGGAGCGGCTCAACCAGATCAGCCGGGAGGACGAGACTCTGCCCAGTCTGGTGGTGGACGGTATCTTCGGTCCCGCCACTCAGCAGGCGGTGCTGACCCTCCAGCGGCAGCTGGGCTTCGACCCCACCGGGGCCGTGGGGCCGGTGCTGTGGTCGCAGATCATTACGCTGGGCGAGGAGTACTGAAAAATGGGAGGAAGGGGCAAAGACCCTTCCTCCCGTTTTTCTATGTGTTCTCCGCCGGATAGAGGAGGGATGCCTGAAAGCCGTTTTCCCCCAAGGCCATGATGTCCCCGCCTATGATAACATCGCCGCAGAGATAGAGGTTCACCTGCACATCTCCGGTGCGGCCGGGGTAATTGGTGACGGTGTAGGTGCAGCGGGTGACGGTCTGACCGTCGTAGTCCGCCAAGGGCAGGCCCGCCTCCTGCTGGAGGGCCAGATAGTCCTCCTGCCCCGCCAGCGACAGCTGCACCGTCAGGGTGCGGACCGGCTGCTCCTCCGTCTGCCAGCCCTGCTGCTCCAGCCATGCCCGGCGGGCGGCATCGTCCTTGGCGGTCACCGGGGTCTGGGAGGGGCGGGCGGTACAGGCGGTCAGCAGCATCAGCAGCAGGCACAGCCCCGCAAGACAGCGCTTCACAGGCACGCAGCTCCTTTCGTTTTTTCCATCGCTTTGTTCTCAGCTTATTCCGTTTCCCGGTGGGATATGCTATAATGAGAAAAACTGCGGCAGGAGGGCTGGTTATGGAGCGCTTGGACAAGATCATCGCCGGGACGGGCAAATACTCCCGGCGGGAGGTAAAGGAGCTGGTGCGGCAGGGCCGGGTGGTGGTGGACGGACGGTTGGCCTCCTCTCCGGAGGAGAAGGTGGACGCCGACGCCGCCTGCCTGCTGGTGGACGGTCAGTCACTGGACTGCCGCCGGTACACCTATCTCATGCTCCACAAGCCCGCCGGGGTCCTGTCGGCACGGGTGGACGGACGGCAGCAGACGGTGCTGGACCTGCTGCCGCCGGAGCTGCGCAAACGGGATCTATCCCCAGTGGGGCGGCTGGATAAGGACACGGAGGGACTGCTGCTGCTGACCAACCACGGGGAGCTGACCCATCGGCTGCTGAGCCCCCGCTATCACGTGGACAAGGTGTACTACGCCCGTGTGGAGGGCGTGCTGACGGCGGCGGACACGGCGGCCTTCGCCGGCGGGATGGTGCTGGCCGACGGTCTGGAGTGCCTGCCGGCGGGGCTGGAGCTCCTCTCGCCGCAGGAGGCGCTGGTGACGCTGCGGGAGGGGAAATTCCATCAGGTGAAGCGGATGCTGGCCGCTTGCGGAAAACCGGTGACGTACCTGAAGCGGCTTTCCATGGGGCCGCTGCGGCTGGATGAAGCGCTGGCGCCAGGGGCCTTCCGGCCCCTGTCCGATGGGGAGATACACACCCTTCTTGACATATGTGGACTGAATCCCTCGACATAACGCCAAAAAATGCCCCAAAATTTTTGTGAAAAATACAAGAAAATACTTGCAAAATCGTGATTCTGACGATATAATAGAGCACGAGGCTAAGTAGTTTGCACAAAATATCCATCAGCTCTATATCAGGAGGGACTGACTATGTCCGGGAGAATTTTTCAGAACGTTGTTTTACAGTTCAAGGATACCACCGATCGCACCGTGGGCGTCATTGACGCCGAGGGTACCGTCATCGCTTGCAGCGAGCTGACGGGGATCGGCAAGAAGTGGGCCAAGTATGTGGAGGCCATCGACTCCGCCGAGGGCGGCTGCATTGCGCTGGAGGGCAAGACCTTCAAGGCGCTGCCCGGCTGGGGCGGACATTTTGACTATGCCGTGTTCGCCACCGGCGATGACAGCGTGGGCCGCACCGTGTGTGCCATGGCCTGCGTGGCCCTGAACTCCGCCAAGACGTACTATGAGGAGAAGCACGACAAGGGCTCCTTCATCAAGAACATCATCTCCGACAACATTCTTATCAGCGACATCTATATGCGGGCCAAGGAGCTGCACGTGGCCGCCGAGGTACCCCGCGGCGTATTCGTGATCCGGCCTGTGGAGGGCCGCAGCGAGGCCATCTCTCTGGAGGTGGTGCAGAATCTCTTCCCCGACCGGCAGAATGACTTCGTCATCAGCGTGGGTGAGACGGACGTGGCGCTGATCCACCAGATGCCGGAGAGCACCACCAACAAGGATCTGGAGAAGGTGGCCACCACCATCGAGGAGGCCCTGCGGGAGGACGGCGAGAGCCATGTGTTCGTAGGCATCGGTACGCTGGCCCTGCATCTGCGGGATCTGGCCAAGTCCTATAAGGAGGCTCAGATCGCCATTGAGGTGGGCAAGGTGTTCGACACCGAGCGCTACGTCATCAACTACGAGAATCTGGGCATCGGCCGCCTGATCTATCAGCTGCCCACCACCCTGTGCGAGATGTTCCTGCAGGAGGTGTTCAAGAAAAACCCCATCGATGCGCTGGATCAGGAGACGCTGTTCACCATCTACAAGTTCTTTGAGAACAACCTGAACGTCTCCGAGACCGCTCGGAAGCTGTTCGTCCACCGGAACACGCTGGTGTACCGGCTGGAGAAGATCAAGAAGCTGACGGGTCTGGATCTGCGGGAGTTTGACGACGCCATCACCTTCAAGGTAGCGCTGATGGTGAAGAAGTACCTCACCAGCCGGGGCATCGACGCCTGACGGCTGCATAGAAAATCAAAGAAAAGACAGGCAGTGCCGGAGGCACTGCCTGTCTTTTGTCGTGGAAGGGGATCGCCGGTCACGGCTTGGTGGGCTTTTGCAGAAGGGTATAGACACCTGCTGCCAGCAGATAGACGCCGAAGGGGCGGCGCAGCAGCTCCGTATCCACGGAGAAGGACAGCCATGCCGCCAACGCCGCCGCTGTCAGTCCGGCGGGGACGGCGCTGCGGAGCACCGGCTTTTCCAGCAGGCCGCTTTTCCCGTGGGACAGCAGCCCCATACCGGCGGTGGGCAGGAAGTACAGCAGGTTGATGGTCTGGGCGGTGCGCTGGTCCACCCCCAGCAGCAACGTCATGCACAGCAGCAGAAGGGTCCCGCCGCCGACGCCCCACGCCGAGAGGATACCGGTGGCGAAGCCCACCGCCAGCGGCAGCAGCCACGCCGTCACAGGAGATACCTCACGCCGCCGTACAGCAGAAAGCAGGCGAAGATGCGCCGCAGCCACAGGTTGGATACCTTCTGAAACAGGCGGCCTCCCACGAAGCCGCCGCCCAGTCCCCCCAACAGATAGGGCAGGGCCTGCATCCAGTCCAGCGGCTGCCGCCACAGGCTGATGGCCGCCGACAGCAGGCACAAAGGCAGGATGGCTGCCACGCAGGTGGCCAGCGCCCGTTTCTGCTCCATATGGCACCAGCCTGTCAGGGCCGGGGCCAGCACCATACCGCCGCCCCCGCCGAACAGGCCGTTCACCGCCCCGGCGGCAGCGCCGGACAGGGCGTATTTCATGCGATCCGTCATGGCCCTCCCTCCTTCCTATGTAGCCGCCCGGCACACCGGGCGGTGTGCCGTTACAGCTTGCGGTAGCTCTGGCAGTCGGTACACTGGTCCATGGTGGGGTTGGCCTCGTGGGTGCCTACCTGAATACTGGTGAGGCCGCAGTGGTCCACATCCTGACAGTGGTGGGCGCAGTTGGTGACACTGCATTTGATGGCGGAGTTGGGGGTGCAGTTGCAGCCGTCGTTGGTACAGTTCTTGCTCATGATACGTTCCTCCAGAAAAATAGAGTCAGGCGCAAAGCCTGACTCTATTTTGTCTTGAAACGGATTTTTTATGCGTCTATATGCCCAGCAGCCACGAAGCGAAGCGGAAATAGATCAACAGACTGGTGGCATCCACGATGGTGGTGATGAAGGGACTGGCCATCACCGCCGGGTCCAAGCCGATCTTCTCCGCCAGCAGCGGCAGCGAGCAGCCCACACACTTGGCGAATACCACTACGAACATGATGGTCAGGCACACCACCAGACACACCATGGGGGTCACGGCGGCATTGTCCAACAGCAGGCGGTCCACCAGCTGCATTTTCACGAAATTGGCCGCCGCCAGACACGAGCCGCACAGCAGCGACACCCGCAGCTCCTTCCACAGGACCTTCAGGATGTCAGAGAAATCCACCTCGTCCAGACTTAAGGCACGGATGACCGCCACGCTGGCCTGCGTACCGGAGTTACCGCCGGTGCCGGAGAGCATGGGGATATAGGAGTTCAGCACCAGACACGCCGCCAGAGCGCTCTCATAGTGGTTGAGGATCATGCCGGTGAAGGTGGCCGACAGCATGAGGATCATCAGCCACGGCAGACGGGCTCGCCACGTGGCGAAGATGCCGGCCTTCAGATAGGGCTTGTCGGAGGGCAGCATAGCGGCCATCTTCTCGAAGTCCTCGGTGGTCTCCTCCTCGATAACGTCCATAGCGTCGTCCACGGTGACGATGCCAACCAGACGGTTCTCCAGATCCACCACGGGCATGGCCAGAAAGCCGTATTTGCTCAGGGCCTGTGCGGCGTCCTCCTTGTCGTCCATGGTGCTGACCCAGACCACGTTGGGATCCATGATGTCCTCGATGAGGTCATCCTCCTCCGCCAGCAGCAGGTCACGCACCGACAGCACCCCCAGCAGGCGGCGGGTAGGATCGGTGACGTACAGGATGTTGATGGTCTCCAGCTCGCCGCCAATGCGGCGGATGCGCTTGAAGGCGTCCTCCACCGTCATGTCCTTTTTCAGGGACAGGAACTCCATGTTCATGATGGAGCCGGTGGAGTCCTCCGGGTACTTCAAAATCTCGTTAATGGATTTTCGCATTTCCGGCGTTGCCTTATCCAGAATTCGGATGACCACGCTGGCGGGCATCTCCTCCACGATGTCCACGGCATCGTCCAGATACAGCTCGTCCAGCACCTCCTTCAGCTCGGTGTTGGAAAAGCCGTTGATGAGCATCTCCTGGGAGTCGGACTCCAGCTCCACGAACACCTCCGCCGCCAGCTCCTTGGGCAGCAGCCGGTACAGCAGGGGCATCAACTCCCCGCCGGACTCCTCCAGCAGCAGAGCGATGTCGGCAGGCTCCATGGGGAGAAAGAGGTCCCGCAGGCGGGCATACTGTTTACTTCGGGCCAGCTCCTTGATCTCATCCAGATACCGGTCCAGCTCTTCCTCGTAGTCTACCATATCGGCTCCTCCTTCCCCGCATCATAAAAAATCCCGCAGCCGGCGTTTGCCTGCTGCGGTCGCATTGCGATCGGGTCACCGCCGTGACCTGAGCACCGTAACAAGCTTTAGCATCGTGGGGCGGTGAAGCTGCATTAGATGATACCTTGGTTTCGATATCGCCTGTTCAAACCCTCTCATGGTGTCTCCACCACTCTGCGGCAGCAGCCCATATCCCTACGGTAGCCTTACCTACCGGGAAATATATCATGCAATATAAATGTATCGTAAAGCAAAAATCACCAGATGTCAACCCTAAGATACAGAACATTTCATGCATTTGTTCCATCAAATCCTTCGGTTAACCTTGCAATTCTCGGCGTGAGCCGTTATAATAGTCTGTATATACAACCTGTATGGGTCTGTAAATCCTGAGAAAGTAGGTGGCGGCATGGAAAATTCTCCTCAGTATGTGATCGAAATGCTTCACATCACCAAGGAGTTTCCCGGCATCAAGGCCAATGATGACATCACCCTTCAGCTGCGGAAGGGCGAGATCCACGCCCTTCTGGGGGAAAATGGCGCCGGTAAATCCACGCTGATGTCCGTCCTGTTCGGTCTGTACCAGCCGGAAGAAGGCGAGATCCGAAAAAATGGGCAGACAGTAAAGATCAATGACCCCAACGACGCAACAGCGCTGGGGATCGGTATGGTGCATCAGCACTTCCAGCTGGTGGACGTGTTCACGGTGCTGGACAATATCATTCTGGGGGCCGAGACCACGAAGATGGGCTTTCTGCAGAAGAAGGAGGCCCGGAAAAAGGTACAGGAGCTGTCGGAGCGGTACGGTCTGGCGGTAGATCTGGACGCCAAGGTGGAGGACATCACTGTCGGTATGCAGCAGCGTGTGGAGATCCTGAAGATGCTCTACCGGGACAACGAGATCCTCATCTTCGACGAGCCCACCGCCGTGCTGACGCCTCAGGAAATCGATGAACTGCTGCTCATCATGAAGAATCTCACCAGGGAGGGCAAGTCCATCCTCTTCATCTCCCACAAGCTCAACGAGATCATGTCGGTGGCCGACCGGGTCACGGTGCTGCGCAAGGGCAAGTACATCGGCACGGTCAACACCAAGGACACCAACAAGCAGGAGCTGTCCAACATGATGGTGGGCCGCCCCGTACAGCTGCAGGTCAACAAGGACGAGGCCCATCCCGGCGATGTGGTGCTCAGCGTGAAGAACTTCACCGTCCCCTCCCATCTGCACAAGAAGGATGCCGTACATAATGTCAGCTTTGACGTGCGGGCCGGTGAGATCGTCTGCATCGCCGGTATCGACGGCAACGGCCAGACGGAGTTCATCCACGGTCTGACGGGCCTTGACAAGAGCTCCGGCGGCAGCATCACCGTCTGCGGCCACGACATCTCCCACTATTCCATCCACCACCGGGGCGAGTACATCAGCCACATCCCGGAGGACCGCCACAAGCACGGTCTGGTGCTGGATTTCACGCTGGAGCAGAATCTGGTGCTCCAGCGGTACAAGGAGCCCCGGTTCGAGAAGGCGGGCTTCATCAAGCGGGACGCCGTCCGCAGCTACGCCCAGCAGTTGATCGAGAAATTCGACGTCCGCAGCGGTCAGGGGCCCATCACCGTGGTCCGCAGTATGTCCGGCGGCAACCAGCAGAAGGCCATCATCGCCCGTGAGCTGGATCGGGATAAGCCCCTGATCGTGGCCGTTCAGCCCACCCGTGGTCTGGACGTGGGCGCCATCGAGTATATCCACAGCCAGCTGGTGGCCGAGCGGGATCGTGGCAAGGCGGTGCTGCTGGTGTCTCTGGAGTTGGATGAGGTCATGAGCCTCTCCGACCGCATCCTCGTCATGTACGAGGGGGAGATCGTGGGCCAGCTGGACCCCAAAAAGACCACCGTATCCGAGCTGGGCCTGTATATGTCCGGCGCAAAGCGTGACAACAAAGGAGGCGATGAAGCGTGAAGCATTCCGCAGCCACTCTGTACCAAAAGGAAGGCACCAAAAAGGTGCTGGCGTCCCTGATCTCCATTTTGGTGGGTCTGCTGGTGGGCGGCATCGCCGTCATTCTGGTGGGCTGCTTCAATGAAAAGATCTCCCTCTCCGGCGCATGGGACGGCTTCCGGATCATCTTCGCCGGCATCTTCAGCACCGGCCGCAATGCCGCCGGTGAGCTGACCTGGGGCTTCAACGCCGTCAACACCGGCGATATGTTGTTCCGGGCCACGCCCCTGATCATGACGGGTCTCTCCGTGGCCGTGGCCTTCAAGACGGGCCTGTTCAACATCGGCGCTCCCGGTCAGTACCTGATCTCCACCATGGCGACGCTGATGATCGCCCTGAGCATCCCCTCTTCCTCCGTCCCCACTTGGATCATCTGGATCCTGGCCTTTTTGGGCGGCTGTCTGGCGGGTGCTCTGTGGGGCGCTCTGCCGGGTCTGGCCAAGGCGTGTCTCAACATCAATGAGGTGCTGGCCTGCATCATGACCAACTGGGTGGCCGCCAACCTTGTGACGTGGATGTTCGACATCAGCAACTTCAAGAACACCGTGGAGAACACCAAGTCCGGCTACATCTATAAGACCAGCTTCAACGGCGTGGCCACCCCCAAGCTGGGGCTGGATAAGCTGTTCCCCGGCTCTCAGGTCAACGCCGGTATTCTGGTGGCCATTCTGCTGGCCATCGCCATGTACATCCTCATGACCAAGACCACGCTGGGCTACGAGCTGCAGGCCTGCGGCGCCAACCGCCATGCCGCCCGCTACGCCGGCATCAAGGATAAGCGCAACATCGTGCTGTCCATGGCCATCGCCGGCGCGCTGGCCGGAGCCGGTGCGGCACTGTACTACCTGTCCGGCAACACGGAGTTCTACTGGTCCACCTATCAGTCTTTGCCCGCCGTGGGCTTTAACGGCATCCCCGTGGCGCTGCTGGCGCTGAATAACCCCATCGCCGTCATCTTCGCCGGCATCTTCATGGCCATGCTGAAGATCGTTGGCCAGCAGCTGACCAACCTCACCGCCTACAACGAGTACATCACCGACGTCATCATCGCCGTCATCGTGTATCTAAGCGCTTTCTCTCTGGTGATCCGCATGATGCTCAGCGGCCGGAAGAAGAAAAAGATCGCCGTAGCAGACACGGCTCCCATCCCTCAGGGCGCCGCCGTGGAGGATCAGACCTCCCTGCTGCCGGAGGAGGAGAAAGCACCCGTAGAGGCCGCTGTCACAGACAGCGATAACGCAGAAGGAGGCGATCAGGCATGACATTTCTGGTACAGCAGACCCTGATCTATGCAGTACCCCTGATGATCGTGGCGCTGGCCGGCGTGTTCGCCGAGCGCAGCGGTATCATCAACCTGGCGCTGGAAGGTATCATGATCTTCGGCGCTTTCATCGGTGTGCTGTTTGTGCGCCTGATGCAGAGCAGCGCCGCCGTGGTAACCGCCCAACACTCCGGAAACTGGGTAGCCATGCAGGGGCTGGAGCTTCTGGCTATGCTGGTGGCGGCAGCCATGGGCGCCGTGTTCTCCCTGCTGCTGAGCTTCGCCTCCATCAACCTGCGGGCCGACCAGACCATCGGCGGCACGGCCCTGAACCTGATGGCTCCGGCTCTGGTGCTGTTTCTGGTGCGTATCATTGCCAACCAGAACACCCTGCAGCTGGCTACCGGCGACTCCGCTACGTGGTTCATGATCAGGAAGTCCACCTTCGGCATCGACAAAAACACCGATCTTGGCTTCTTCGGCGAGACGTTTCTGGTGAAGGTCTATCTGGCTACCTACGTCTGCATCATCCTGTTCGTCATCCTGTCCATCATTCTCTATAAGACCCGCTTCGGCCTGCGGCTGCGGGCCTGCGGTGAGAATCCTCAGGCGGCGGACTCTCTGGGCATCAATGTCTACAAGATGCGCTATATCGGCACCACCATCTCTGGTGCGCTGGCGGGTATGGGCGGCTTTGTGTACGCCCTGACCACCGCCAACTGCTCCTCCAACGGCGACGTGGCGGGCTTCGGCTTTCTGGCGCTGGCCGTGATGATTTTCGGTAACTGGCGGCCTCTGAACATCGCCGGGGCCTCCCTCCTGTTTGGTCTGTTCAAATGCATCGCCGCCGCCTACTCCAGCATCGATATCAACGGCGACGGTGTGTACTGGCTGGCAGAGATCGGCATCAGCTCCCACCTGTACCGGATGCTTCCGTACATCATCACCCTGCTGGTGCTGGCCTTCACCTCCAAGAAGTCCCGTGCCCCCAAGGCGGAGGGCATCCCCTACGACAAGGCTCGCAGATAAGAGCGGCAGCTGCCTGTATTTTCAGGCGGCGTAGCAATGGCAAGGAAAATCACCGAGAAAGCCTAGTACGGGCTTTTCTCGGTGATTTCTTTTTCCGCATATTCGATTCCAGCCGTGCCTTTTACTACAATAATTGCAGAACATTAAGGCGGGATCGTAATGAAACGAAAACACTATGTTGAGCTGCAAGAGTGGCGACTGGCTCTCAACGGGTTGAGCCGTTTTCGCAACAAGCTGATTGCAGCCGGACGGTATACAGATGCCGTGGATGAGCTAAAGATTGCGGCGGCTACCGTTCCCGATAGCCGCCGCATAGGTTAAGGTGCTTTGTTATCTGCTGTACTTTTTCTTTCTGCTGACAACCGTTGTGCCAATGGCTGCACCGCCGCTGACGAACAACAGGGCAATCCACAACAAAAGATTGGAGTTATCTCCCGTCTGCGGAGACTTGTCGGCGCCGGGTTTGACGGTGCCGCCGGGCAGCTTTGCCGTTACGGTGTCGGCTTTTTTGATTTCCTTTGTACCGTCCTTGTCGCTGAAATACTTGCCACAACCTTCGCAGTACCAATACTCGATATTGCCCTCAGTGGTCTTGGTCGCCGCCTTTGCCGGGAAGTGCTTTAAGTTGGTGTGGTTCTTCGGATCAAGCTCGCCGTATTCGCCGCCGCAGACCGTACAGACAGCCTTGTGCGTACAGGTGGCCGTGCCGCCGGTGCAATTCTCGGTTTCCGTATGGCTGGTGTCACGCTTACAGATTCGGGTGTGGGTCTTTTCATCGCTGTTCTGCGTCCAAGCGCCCCAGTCGTGATCCAGCGCATTGCCGGAGAAGAAGGTCGCCTCATCCGCCGTGCCCTTGGAGCTCAGACCGCAGGCTGCGCAGGACTTGTAATAGGTCGCCTTTTCGGTACAGGTTGCAGCGGATTTCAGATACTGCGCCTCTGCTTTTTCGGCAGTGAAGCTGTGTGCCGCCATCTCGCCGTATTCGCCGCCGCAGACCATACAGACAGCCTTGTGCGTGCAGGTGGCCGTGCCGCCGTGGCAATTCTCGGTTTCCGTGTGCGCTGCATCGTGCGCGCAAATGCGGGTATGGGTGCCGTCCCCGTTGGATGTCCAAGCGCCATAGTCATGGCCGAGCGGCTTGCCATTGGTAAAGGTTTCCGTGCCCTGCGCGCCGCAGGTGGAGCAGGACTGATAATATACCGCCGGGCTTGTGCAGGTGGCGGCGGACTTCAGCCGGTATTCGTTCACCTGATCGACAAAATGGTGCGGGCCAAGCTCGCCGTACGGGTGCTGGCAGACCTCGCAGAGGGCCGGGGCAAGGCAGTCGGCCGTGCCGCCCTGATGCGCGCTGCGATCGACCTCCAGATGGCAGCAGGTGTAGAATCTCCAGTGGCTGTCGCCGTCAAGCTGCCAGTCACCCGGCTCTTCGGCGTGCCGATCCGGGTTTTTCTCCCCGGCGGCAAAGGTCGCTTCGCTGGCCGTTCCCTTGGAGGACAGCATACAAATCTTGCAGGACTTGTAATAGAGTGCGGGAGAGAGGCAGTTTGCTTCCTTGTACAGAAGTGCCGTGATCGCAATTTCTCCCGTGAAGTCGTGCTCGGTCATTTTGATGCCGCAGGTGTCGCAGAAATGGTCGCAGTCCGGGTCGGCGTGGTTGAGCCGCTCAGCCTCTCCGCCGCAGACGGTGCAGGTCTTCCAGTGACTGTCTTGATTCGTGCTCCAGTCGCCGTAGGTGCAGCCGGCCGTTTCAACATGGCTGGCATCGTGGGTGCAGACGCGCTTGTGTGTGCCCTCCCCGTCGGGCATCCATGCGCCCCAGTCATGGCCGAGCGGCTTTCCGGACGTGAAGGTCGCCTCGTCGGCGGTTCCCTTGGAGCTGGTACCGCAGACTGCGCAGGACTTGTAATACACCGCCTTTTCGGTACAGGTCGCAGCGGATTTCAGATACTGCTCCTCGGCGGTTTCTGCCGTGAAGCTGTGCGCCGCCAGTGCGCCGTAGGACTGACCGCAGTGGTCGCAGATGGCCTGCTCCGTGCAGGTCGCCGTGCCGCCGGAGTGCTCGCGGATGGCGATATCCTTGGAAACGCTGAAGCGGTAGCCCTCCGCCGTCGTGACAGAGGCGATAAAGCGGAAGCCGGTTTCCTCCGCCTTGTAGTACTTGGCAGGGATCGTCCCCGTGCAGAGGCCGTCGACCGGGGCGATGGGTTCGCCGTCGCCAGTGTATTTAAACTCATAGTTGTAGGCGGGATCCGTGCAGCCCTCCGGCAGAAGGAAGGAGAACTCGAAATCCTGTGTGCGGCAGACGGCATCCGGTGCGGTGATGGTCAGGGAGGGAACGTTCGTCTTTTCGACCCTATTGCCGCAGAATTCGCAGTCGCCCCAATACTGGCCGTTCTCCGTCTGCCATTTGTAGGAATGGGACGAATGGACGGTCACGGTAAGCGTCGTGGAATTGCCCGCCTTGTCCGTGGCGACGACGGTCTGCGAGGTTCTCGCGTCGGTGAGGGTGATCTGACCCTGTTCGTTGGGGGTCACGGGCTTACCGTTGACGGTCACGGTGTCCAGATACAGGTCGGTCACGGTGAGGGTCTTGTTGCCCTCGCCGCAGAAAACGTCACCATTCTTTGCGCCGGTGATCGTCGGGGCGGTCTTGTCGATGATGATTTTCTCCGTATTGATCACAATTTCACTTTTGAACTCAGTGAATAGGAAGCCATAGATCACATAGGGCTTTCCCTCCTCCAGATTCAGCGAGGCGGTGCTGAACGTCCCTGTATAATCCACAAAGCTCAGCTTTCTTGCCGCAACACTGCCATTTTCAAAAAGCTGGTCGCTGACCGCGTACTGGAAATACAACAGTTCTTCCGGATGCGACACCGTGAGCGTCACCGTCTGGTCATCGCAGAAGAATCGCTCCGAAGCATCCGCACGATAGCCGGTCCACTGGGAATCGCCTACAGAAATGGTGCTGCGGCTCGCAAAGGCATCATCCCAAACAGCAATGAAGGTAAGGCTGTCCTCGCCGCCCGTGGCAAATTTGCCGTAGGTATCTCCGCCGTAAACTATGCTTGTGCCGAGCAGCAGTCTTTTCAGGAGCTCACCATTTTCTCTTGTCGGTGTCGGCGTCAGGAGCTTCCAAATTTCATCCGTCCATTTGACGTTCTTCAATTCCGTGACCGTCGAGCCGTCCCGGTTGACGATGTGGACGGTATAGTCGCTGCGCTCCTGCCAGACGGGGTAGAGCGTGAGGTCTGCATTTTCCTCATAGATCGATTCCAGATCATAATCCTTCTCGCCGCCGTCGTGCTTCGACCAGCCGACCTGCGTGTAGCCGAGGCGGGTAAAGAGCGCGCCCTCCAGCTCCAGAGCGCTGTCGTGCTCCTTGTTCACCGTCTTGCTGTCGCCCGTGCCGTTTGCGCCGGGGGCGTAGGTCACGGGATAGGTCATGGTTTGCAGCTGGAGCTGCTGCGCAGCGTTATAGCCGATGCTGTAGCCCGCGCTGTCCGGGGTAAAGCGGCTGGCGTAATCCGTGCCGTTGGCCGCGGCGAACACCACGGGGACCGCCGTGTCCTCCGTAGTAACGCCGATCTGCGCACCGCTGCCGAGCTTGTCGAGCGTGACGGTTTTTCCGCTGGCAAGATAGAGATTTGCGCCGGTGTTTCCGGTGATCTTCACGTCGCCGGTAAGGGTCAGGGAGCCTGCGCTCAGCGCAACTGCGCCCTTGCCGCCGGAGTTGCCGGTAATCCGGCCGGTGCCGAGGTTGGCGGTCGAGCCGTCCCGCGTCAGTGAGATCGCACCACCCTTGTTGTTCTTGATTTCGACGGGAATGGCGCTGCTCTGCTGCGCCATCGTCACTCTGCCGTAGGCCGCATCGATGCCCGCGCCGGTATTTTCCGAGATGGTGCCGCCGTAGAGGTTGACATTGGTATAATAGTCGCTTGTCGCAATGGAGGGCATGGGCCAGTGGGTGGCCGAAATACCCGCGCCGGTATTGCCGGTGATGGTGCCGCCGTAGAGGTTGATGGTATCATCTGACCGGGTGATGGTGGACATCACACCGTTCCGCTCGTTGCCGGAGATGATGCCGTCGTACATATTGAAGGTTCCTCTGTTAATTACACCGGGGCCGTACTTGGTGTTGCGGATGTTGCTGATGACCGGGCGATCCGTGGGATAGTCGGAGCTTTTTTGATAGTAGCAGCCGCCGTACATATTGAACGTACCGCAGTTATAAACGCCGCAAACCGGGTCGTTGTAAACATCGCGGATGCCGTCCGTTTCCGAGCTGGTCATGCAGATGCTCACGCCGTAAAGCTCAAAGGTGGCAGTTTCGTCACCAGAAACAGCGGCGCAGCTGTCGCCGGTGATGAGGCCCCGGTCGCCGGAGAGCTGGCAATCCGTAAATACCAGACGCGCATTATTCATCACAAGGAAGGCGCTTTGTGCATCCGGTACATTGCAGGTAAGGGTATGGCCATGCAAACAGATCACAAACGTGCAGCCCTCCCAAACATGGATTCGTTTCGTGAGGGTGACATCATTGGCAAGGTAATAGTAGAACGTTTTTCCCTTGTTGTTCGCTGCTTTATGGTTGATCTCCAGAAGGTCTGCTTCCGATCGGATCACGTTCATTTTTGAAATATCGCCGGAGGTGTTTTCCTTCCCGTCCTTGGTGAAGTAGACCCCTTCATAGGCCGTGTGTCCGTTCATGGCTTTATGATTGCTGATTCCTCCTCCGCAGACGCAATGCGCCGACGGATGCGGCCAGTCAAGGCGAACTGCGTTTGCCGTGAGCGGGAAGAGCTGCGCGAGCAGGCAGAGCGTCAGCAAAATGGCGAACAGTCGTTTTTTCATGTGGTTTCCTCCGTTTCTGAAATCAAGGGGGCTTCAATTTCCTGCAGTGAAAAATCGTAGTGCATCGCCAGCGTTTGGAACAAGGTATGCATCACGCGCTCGGCAATCGAGCGGATGTCCAGACGCTCGACGAAGCGAACTGTCTGCTCCAGTTCGTCCTCCGGCACCCGGTACACCCGCATCGCCGCCGTCAAAAAGCGGCTGAGCTTGCGTTCCAGCGGGAAATGGATGTCGCATTTTCGTGCCATATAATTGCGCATCAGTCCTGCCGTGCCGATTTCCATCTCGTAAAAGTCGCTGTCGCTGTAATCCGGGAAATTTGCGCTGAAGATCTGCTTCAGCTCTGCCGTGGTATGCAGGTAGATATATTCCGACGTGTCGGGTAGGGAATAGGCCTCAATGTAGATTTCCCGCAGGTTCTCGTTCAACTCGGTCAGTGTCAGCTGGATCGCCGTTTCCACCGCATAGGCGTAAACCGGCGGCAGCTTGATGTCTGCAATGCTTCTTGCCATGCCGAACTGTCCGCCGAACATCGTTTCGGTCAAGTCCAGCAAAATTTTATCCTTGGTGGGAAACAGATTCAAATAGCTTCCTCTTGCAACACCTGCTTCGTCCACGATCTGACTGACAGAGGTGCTTTTATACCCCTGCTCCAAAAAGAGACGAACGCACACGGTCAGTATTTTCCGCCTCGTCTCGCTGCTGTCTCTCCGCAAATCCATCACCTCCCCTCAAGCGTTTTAGTATGCATACCAATAATATCATAACAAGAACAAAAAGGCAAGTGGTATTTGAAGCTTTACCTCCGTAAATTGTGACTTTTCCGCAAACGCTGGCTTCTTCCATTACTCAATGACCGCCAACTACGAAAAGAGCAGAAGGATCTGTTGGAGCTCGTAGATGACGGCAAGAAAAATCTGTTGGATGCGGAGCAAACCAAGGTGGATTTGAGGCTG
>OLFV01000369.1_pt1 | contig 54550 bp, 37 predicted proteins | sample 1605551 | NCBI WGS metagenome assembly OLFV01 (sample SAMEA3888922, study PRJEB22519) | human gut metagenome | biome: human gut; feature: human-associated habitat; material: faeces | place: Denmark | collected 2011 | reverse complement strand
GGGCTTGTTAGGGACTTACACCCATTAGAATAAGCTCATGCCGAGCATACCAAAAATGGCCGCAACTTTGAACAGCTGCGGCCATTTCATGAACAGAAGGTTATATTTTCTGTTATGCCTTTTTACTCTTTTTCCTTGTAAATAACATTATTCGCCCCACTCGTAATCTTCAGAGCTTCAGGGTGTTCTTTAATGAACGAGTCGATATGTCGCACACGCTTCTCGTCGAGAATCTCGTCGACAGCGATGAGGATGCCCGTCTCCTCCACGTCACCAAACCCATAGTTGATGGCGGTGCCGAAGAGCTTCATCGTGGGTGAGAGCCCCATGTAGGCGTTAACCAACGGCGGGATGTTATAACCCAGCTTGCGCACCTCGCGGTTAAGGATGCGATAATCGTCCTTGAAGCTGTCCTCACAGAACAGTTCGCGCAGCTCCTCCTCAGGCGTCTCTATCTTAAGAGGCTTGAGAGGAATGACGAGGTTTTCCTTGTCATCAAAATGTTTCTTGAGGAAATAGAGAATCATGTCGCGACCACGACGAATGTATGAAGGATACATCGTCATCTTTCCGAAGAAATATTTGACGTTAGGCTTGATGACGGTGAGCGCTCCCAAGCCGTCCCACAGGTTGTCGAGGGCGAACAGGCTCTTGGCACCCATGCGCGAGCTCTGATAGGGCAACGACACGAACGAACGTCCAAGCTCAATGGTGTAGGGCATGTAGTCGGTCAGAAACTTGTCAGAAAAATGGAACATGTGGCTTGTTGCCAGCTTGGGCTGACCGTTGGCATCCATTTCCCAATCGGTGCCTAAGAGGTAACGGTAGCCGCCGATAATCTCCTCTGCCTCAGGGTTCCACACGATGAGCTGCTTGTAGCAGTTGTCGCATGTGTCAAACTCGTCGATGTCCATCGACTTGCCTGTGCCGCCTCCCGCCTCGCGGAAAGCGATCTCGCGAAGACGTCCAATCTCGCGCATCACGTTGGGCGCGTTGTGGGCGGTCACCACATAAATCTCGTTATGACTTTTGTTGGTCATTCGCAGTTGCCGTTCGGGCGTCAGTTCACTCTTAAGCAGCTCCTTACTCACTGGTTCGATTATTGGCTCTTCCATCTCTCTTTTTTCTCTTATGGTTTTCAAAAAATCGAGTACTTTTTTCCGATTTTATGTCTATGCTGTCAAATTATTGTTTTTCAGACTTGCCGTTCTCTCTTGGCAAATCATACACGCGGTCTTCCACCCACTGTGCCCACTGCTGCGCCGTGCGACTCTTGTCGAAGGTCTGCCATGGAATGGGCTTTCCGATGTGGATGGTGAAATGTTTTCCGACGTTACGGTACATCTCGTCAACGAGGAACATCATGGCGAGGTTGAACGGCAGGAAACGGTCGCTGAAAGCGGCTATGCGATAGAAGCGTTTCGAGTTGCTGCCGCTGAAGTGGATAGGCACCACATCGCGCTGACACTCAATGCTTTTCGTCACAAACGTCTTCTTCCACGGAATGTCGTGTATGGACCCGTCTTTCTGCTTACGGCTGTTCAGGCCGGCGGGGAACATGAGCATGTGGCAGTCGCTCTTGAAGCCTGCCTCAACCATGCGCGGGAAATCGCGACTGTTGCGTCCTGTCTTGTTGATGCCGATGCTCACGGGCTTGAGACCCGGCAGGTTGAGCAACAGGTCGTTGACGAGGTAGCGGAAACGACCGTCATAGTGGCGTCCGATGATGGAGCCGAGACACACGCCATCCTGTCCTCCCAACGGGTGGTTCGACACGAAGGTGTAAAGGCGTCCGTCGTTCTTGTCGGGCAGGTTCTCCTCACCCACAATCTCAACGTCCATCTTAAGGTAGCGCACACACTCGCTGAGCCACTCTGTGCCCGACAAGTTGCGGCTCTCCCACAGGAAGCGGTTCACCTCATCTTGATGGATGATGTGCTTTAGCCATTTAACAAGAAAGCGCGGCACATACTTGACCTTTGCGCCCATCTTGCCAGCCAAAATTTTGTCTATATCTATGGTTTTCTCTATCGATTCGCTCATGTTTGTGTAAATGTGATGCAAAAATAACATTTCTTTTTCTAATATTGTAGAAAATCAAGAAAAAATATGCTTTTTTATTGCCTTTGTAACGTTTTGAGGCACAATGTGAGCAAAGAGAAGCCAAAGACTTTTCTGACGCACGAACAGAGCAAAATCAGAAAATTGAAGCATAAAACAAAATTTGTGGTGAAAAGTGGCAGAAAGTGGAGGATTTTATGTAACTTTGGGCACTAATTGCTCTTATTAAGGTACGCATGAGATTTATAGGTACGATAGAAGCCAAAGTAGACACCAAAGGGCGCACAATAGTGCCCGCCGTGTTCCGCAAAGTTCTGCAAGAACTGGGCGAGGAACGTGTGGTGCTGCGCAAGGACGATTTTCAGCCTTGTCTTGTGATCTACCCCGAGAGCACATGGTCATGCCTCGTCGACACCATGCGGTCACGCCTGAACCGCTGGGACCCGCAACAGCAGATGATGTTCCGACAGTTTGTGGCAGACGTGGAGGTGCAGCAGCCCGACTCGATGGGCCGCATCCTCATACCGCGCCGTTACCAACAGATGACGGGCATAGAGCGAAGCGTCAAGGTCATAGGCATGGACGACTGCATTGAGCTGTGGCCCTATGACGGCACAGACAAACCGTTCATGCAGCCCGACGAGTTTGCGAAGGCCATACAGGCAGTAATGAAAACCGACAACAACGAAAAAAAATGACAAACAAAGATACCGAAAAAATTGTTACAGCCGATGGCTATCATGTGCCAGTGCTCCTTAACGAAAGCATCGACGCTCTATGTCTGAAGCCCGGTGGCGTGTATGTGGACGTCACCTTTGGCGGCGGTGGCCACTCGCGCGAGATCCTGCGACGCTTAGACCCCACGGCACACCTCTTCAGTTTTGACCAGGATGCCGATGCAGAGCGCAATGTGCCCGAGGGATGCGACGGCTTCACCTTCGTGCGCAGCAATTTCAGGTATCTGAAAAACTGGATGCGCTATTATGGCATCGACCACATTGACGGGTTGCTCGCCGACCTCGGCGTGTCGTCACACCATTTTGACGATGCCGAGCGCGGATTCTCTTTCCGCTTCGACGCTCCCCTCGACATGCGCATGAACAAACGCGCCGGCAAGACAGCCGCCGACATCGTCAACACATACAGCGAGGAGCAGCTTGCCGACGTATTCTATCTCTACGGCGAACTGAAAAACTCGCGACGCATAGCTGCCGCGCTCGCCAAGGCACGCACAGCAGAGACCATAGCCACCACGCAGCAGTTTATGAAAGCCGTGGAGCCGCTCTTCCGACGCGAACGCGAGAAGAAGGAGATGGCAAAGCTCTTTCAGGCGTTGCGCATAGAAGTGAACCACGAGATGACGGCGCTGAAGCAGATGCTCGCTGCTGCCACCGAACTGTTGGCGTCTGGCGGCCGACTGAGCGTCATAACATACCACTCGCTCGAAGACCGCATCGTGAAGAACGTCATGAAGACAGGCAACGCGGAGGGCAAGACAGAACAAGACTTCTTCGGACGCACAAACTCGCCGTTCACCTTGGTCAACAACAAGGTTATCGTTCCTTCTGAGGACGAACAACAAAGAAACCCGCGCAGCAGAAGCGCGAAACTTAGAATAGCAGAAAAAAAATGACACCACACAAAGACAACAAACAACACGACAAACAGCTGGAGGCTCTGCTGAAAGCCGCCATGGCCGGATATGACGACCCCGCACCTGAAGAGGGGCAGCAGAGCAAAACGGCAAATGGCAACGTTGGAACGAGCGGCGGCGCTGACGCTAAAGGCGGTGCTGGAACAAGCGGCGGCGCAAGCTCTGCAAGCAAAGACCGTGACAACAGCAAGGGCCATGACAGCAAGAGCCACGACTCTAACGCCCAAAAGCCAGCTGACCCAAAGAAAGAGAAGGACGGCAACAAGCCACAAGACGGGAACAAGCCACAAGACAGCGACAAGCAACAAGACGGCAACAAGCCACAAGACAGCGACAAGCCACAAGACAACGACAACGAGACCGGACCGCTGAAGTCGTTCGCCGAGATGGTGAAGGAGCGTGCCACCGAAGGCGACAGCAAGCCCAACGCGGCAACAAACCTGAGGAGCATCATCAACGGCGACATGCTCAACGCCAAGGTTGTGAGAAACCAGATTGGCGTGTTCTTCCTCATCACGTTCTTCGTCTTCATCTACATCTCCAACCGTTACGCCTGCCAACGCAATCTCGTGAAGATAAACAAGCTGACGAAGGAGCTGACAGACGCTAAGTTCAGAGCGCTTTCAAGCACCAGCGAGCTGACAGAGAAGAGCCGCGAGAGCCGTGTGCTCGACATGCTAAGGGCCTGTCAGGACAGCACGCTCCACATCGCCTCACAACCGCCATACATCATAACGGTGCCGAAGGAGGAATAAAGACAATGCTGAGTTACCAATTAGGACAAAGAAAAGGAATTTTAAAGTTGAAAAAAAGTGAGTAGCAGTAAGTTTGATCATAAAAAAACCCCACAGCGTTTCAGCTGCTTAGCCATCGTCATAACATTGGCCACATTGGTCATGCTCGGAAAGGCAACATACATGATGACCGCACAGCGCGACTACTGGATGGCGGTGGCCAAGCGCGTCAAGTTTGACAGTCTGCCCATTCAGCCCGCACGAGGCAACATCCTCAGTTGCGACGGACAGCTCATGGTGTCGTCACTGCCCGAATATAAGCTGTTCATCGACTTCCAGGCCATGCACGACTCAAAGACGGACACGCTGTGGCCAAAGAAGGTCGACTCTATTGCCGCCGGCCTTAACGCCATCTTCCCGGAGATGCCCGCGGCGAAGTTTAAAGAGCATCTGGAGGAGGGACGCAAGAAGATGAGCCGCCACTGGCAGATCTGGCCGGCGCGTGTCAACTATAACACCTATGCCGACGTGCGCCTGCTGCCTATCTTCAACATAGGCAACAAATACAAAAGCGGATTCTACACCGAAGACAACAACGCGCGAAAGCATGCCTATGGCTCTCTTGCCGAGCGCACACTGGGCGACATGTACAAAGGCAAGGACACGGCACGTTGCGGTCTGGAGCAATATTACGACTCGGTGCTGCGCGGAAAGAAAGGCATAAAGCACCGCCGCAAGGTGCTGCGCTCGTTCCTCGACATCATTGACGAGCCGGCCGTCGACGGCGCCGACATCGTGACGACCATCGATGTTGGCATACAGGACCTCGCCGAGCGAGCACTGCTGCAGGAGCTACGCGAGCCAGACGTCAACGGCAACTGGGGCGTGGCCATCGTCATGGAGGTGAAGACTGGCGATGTGAAAGCCATCGTGAACATGGAGAAATGTGGCGACGGACAGTATCGCGAACGACAGAACCGCGCCGTGAGCAACCTCATGGAGCCAGGCTCGGTGTTCAAGACAGCAAGCATAATGGTTGCGCTCGACGACGGCGTGGTCGACACCACATACCGCGTAAACACAGCAGGCGGCGTGTGGCCCATGTATGGCCGTGAGATGCGTGACCACAACTGGCGACGCGGCGGCTACGGCATGCTCACCTTGCCACAGACACTCATGGTGAGCTCCAACATCGGCGTCAGCAGAATTATCGACGACCACTACCGCAACAACCCCACCAAGTTTGTGGAGGGCATACACCGTCTGGGCCTCACCGACGACCTGCACCTGCCCTTCTACGGTTCGTCACCGGCAAAGGTGCGCTTCCCGCAGCTCGACAAGCGCGGAAAGCAGTACGTCAACTGGAGCAAGACCACGCTGCCCTGGATGAGCATCGGCTATGAGACCCAGGTGCCGCCCATCAGCACCCTTACCTTCTACAACGCCATCGCCAACAACGGCAAGATGGTGCAGCCGCGCTTTGTGAAGGCAGCAATAAAAGACGGCAAGGTGGTGAAAGAATATCCCACCGTGGTTCTGCACCAGAGCATCTGCAAGAAGAAGACGCTTGGTGAGATACAGACCATCCTTGAGCACGTCGTGAGCCGAGGTCTTGGCAAGAAGGCTGGCTCGCCATCGTTTAAGGTGGCAGGAAAGACCGGCACGGCACAGGTGTCGCAAGGCAAGGGCGGATACAAGTCGGGCGGCGTGAGCTACCTGCTCAGTTTCGCTGGCTTCTTCCCTGCCGACAACCCACGCTACAGTTGCATCGTCTGCATACAGAAGCGCGGTCTGCCTGCCTCGGGAGGCGGCATGAGCGGCAAGGTGTTCCACGACATTGCCGAGGGCGTGATGGCACAGAGCCTGAAGCTCGACATCAAGGACGCTCACGATGAGACATCTGTCGTTCAGCCCGAGGTGAAGAGCGGCAACATCCTGGCTGCCGACTATGTGCTCAGCCAGCTTGGATACAACCCGCGCCCCGACTGGAACGGCTCTTACGCCAACGGCAACCCTATATGGGGCAAGGCGGTGAACGGCAACGGACACATTGCCTTGGAGCGTGAAAAGATAGCAGTACGCGGACAGATGCCCGATGTCACGGGCATGGGAGCACGCGATGCCGTGTTCCTCATTGAGAGCAGGGGCGTGCGCACAAAACTCTACGGACGAGGAAAAGTGGAGAAGCAGAGCATAGCACCGGGAACGCACATACGAAAGGGCCAATGGTGTACGCTCAACCTTCGATAAAGAAGGCACCTTTGAAAAAGGCACCTTTGGCAACAAAGCGCAAGCTTATATAAAAAAGGTGCAAGCCAAAGCTTATATATTAAAAAAGCTTATATATAAAAAAGGTGTAGACACTGCCCTCATAAGAAAAAAGAAAAAAGAAAAAAGAAATAAGAAATAAGAAATAAACAGTTGCGCCGAACCATCTTCCTTTGAAAAGAAGCATCTTCTTTAAAAAGGATCATCTTTCTTAAAAAGAAGCATTTTCCTTAAAAAGGATCATCTTCCTTTGAAAGAAGCATCTTCTTTAAAAAGGGTCATCTTTCTTTCATAAAGGAAATGATTATAAAGGGAGCGATGGGGAGGAGCTAAAAAAAATATACGAATATGGTATTATCACAATTGCTCAAAAACATCAAACCGACACAAGTGGTCGGTTCCACTGACGTTGACATTACGGGAGTGAACATCGACTCACGCCGCATAAAGCCCGGCCACCTGTTCGTTGCCATGAAAGGCACACAGGTCGACGGACACAAGTTTATTGACAAAGCGATAGAGCTTGGCGCAAAGGCCGTGCTCTGTGAAGACATGCCCGCAACCCTTGCTGACGGCGTGACCTATGTGCAGGTGACATCGACAGAAGATGCCGTGGGAAAGGTCGCCACCATGTTCTACGGTGACCCGTCAACAAAACTGAAGTTGGTGGGCGTGACAGGCACGAACGGCAAAACGACCATCGCCACCTTATTATATAACATGTTCTCGCGCATGGGCCACAAGTGTGGTCTGCTCTCTACCGTGTGCAACTATGTGGTGGACGAGGCCATACCCGCTGACCACACCACACCCGACCCGATAGAGCTGAACGCGCTGTTGGCAAAGATGGTCGAGGCGAAGTGTGAGTATGCTTTCATGGAGTGCTCGTCACACGCCATAGCACAGAAGCGCATCGGCGGACTGACCTTCACGGGCGGCATCTTCACCAACCTCACACGCGACCATCTCGACTACCACAAGACGTTCGAGAACTACCGCAACGCCAAGAAGGCGTTCTTCGACGGTCTGCCCAAGACAGCGTTCGCCATAACCAACGCCGACGACAAGAACGGCATGGTGATGGTACAGAACACCAAAGCCACGGTGAAGACCTACTCTACCCGCTCTATGGCCGACTTCAAGGGCAAGATCATTGAGTGTCATTTCGAAGGAATGTATCTCGACATCGACGGACATGAAGTGGGTGTCAACTTCATCGGCAAGTTTAACGTCAGCAACCTGTTGGCTGTCTACGGTGCTGCCGTGATGCTGGGCAAGAAGCCAGAGGATGTGCTCGTGGTCATGAGCACGCTGCACAGCGTGAACGGCCGACTGGACCCCATACAGACCCCCGGTGGATTCACCGCCGTCATCGACTACGCCCACACGCCCGACGCTCTGGAGAACGTGCTCAACGCCATTCATGAGGTGCTCAACGGCAAGGGACAGGTCATCACCGTTTGTGGAGCAGGCGGCAACCGCGACAAGGGCAAGCGTCCGCTCATGGCACAGGAGGCTGTGAAGCAGAGCGACAAGGTGATCATAACATCCGACAACCCACGCTTCGAGGAACCCCAAGACATCATCAACGACATGCTCGCCGGTCTTAACGCTCAGCAGATGAAGAAGGTCATCTCTATCGTTGACCGCCGCGAGGCCATCCGCACAGCCTGCATGATGGCACAGAAGGGCGACGTGGTGCTCATAGCTGGCAAGGGTCATGAGAACTACCAAGACGTGAAAGGCGTGAAACACCACTTCGACGACCACGAGGTTGTGAGAGAGGTATGTTCTTAATTCAAAAATCAAAATTCAAAATTCAAAAATCAAAAAATGCTATACTATCTCTTCCGGTTCTTAGAGCAATACGGCATCAGCGGTTCCCACATGTGGGGATACATCTCGTTCCGATCGCTGCTGGCCCTCATCTTCTCCCTCGTCATCTCAGCATGGTTGGGCGAAAAGTTCATCAAGTTTCTTAAGAAGAAGCAGATCACCGAGACACAGCGCGACGCGAGCATAGACCCGTTCGGCGTGCAGAAGATTGGTGTGCCCTCGATGGGTGGCGTCATCATCATCGTCGCCATCCTGTTGCCCGTCATCCTGCTTGGCCGTCTGCGCAACATCTACCTGTTGCTCATGATTGTGACCACCGTGTGGCTCGGCTTTCTCGGCGGTATGGACGACTACATCAAGATTTTCCGTCGCAACAAAGAAGGTCTGAAAGGCCGTTACAAGATTGTCGGCCAGGTGGGCATTGGCCTCATCGTGGGTCTCACGCTGTGGATGTCGCCCGATGTGAAGATGAACGAGAACCTCGCCATCGAGCGCCAAGGACAAGAGATGGTCATCAAGCACAGGGCACAAGCCACCAAGTCGCTGAAGACCACCATACCGTTCGTCAAAGGCCATAACCTCGACTATTCGAGCATCATGTCGTTCTGCGGCAAGTATAAGACGGCGGCAGGCTGGATCCTGTTCGTCATCATGACCATCTTTGTCGTCACGGCGGTGTCGAACGGCGCCAACCTCAACGACGGCATGGACGGCATGTGTGCCGGCAACTCGGCGATAATAGGCGTGGCGATAGGCATCCTGGCTTATGTGAGCAGCCACATCGAATATGCCAACTACCTGAACATCATGTACATCCCGCAATCGGAGGAGCTTGTGGTGTTCATGTGTGCCTTCATCGGCTCGCTCATCGGCTTCCTGTGGTACAACGCCTATCCTGCCCAGGTGTTCATGGGCGACACAGGCTCGCTGACCATCGGCGGCATCATCGCCGTGTCGGCAATAATAATCCACAAAGAGCTGATGCTCCCCATCCTCTGCGGCATCTTCTTCGTCGAGAGCCTCAGCGTCATTCTGCAAGTCTACTACTTCAAGCTCGGCAAGCGCCGTGGCGTGAAGCAGCGCATCTTCAAGCGCACACCTATCCATGACAACTTCCGCACACAGCAGTGTCAGCTCGACCCAGAGTGTAAATATCTCATCCGCAAGCCCGAGGGAGCCATCCATGAGTCGAAGATCACCATACGCTTCTGGATCATCACCATCATTCTGGCTGCCATGACTATCATCACGCTGAAGATAAGATAAAAAGCTAACGGCGAGGCGAAAAGCGAAAGACGAAGCTAAGACCAAGGCTAAGATAAGGTAGAGGCAAAGCTAAAGATAAGGTTAAGACCAAGCCAAAGAAAAGGCTAAAAGCTGAAGCCAAAGAAAAGCCGAAACCAAGAAACAAAAGCAATTGTAAAACAACAAAACATAAATCCCGAGCACCTCCTCCACGGGAGAGGCCACGAGGGGCTTTCCATTATGAAAAAGATTGTAATATTGGGTGCTGGCGAGAGCGGTGCAGGTGCCGCCGTGCTGGCAAAGAAAGAAGGATTCGACGTGTTCGTGAGCGACATGTCAGCAATAAAGGACAAATATAAGAAGATGCTCAACGACCACAACATAGAGTGGGAGGAGAAGCACCACAGCGAGGAGCGCATCCTCGCTGCCGACGAGATCATAAAGAGTCCGGGCATACCCAAGGAGGCACCTATGATCCAGAAAGCCATGGCCAAGGGCATCAACATCATCAGCGAGATTGAGTTTGCAGGCCGTTACACCGACGCCAAGATGGTGTGCATAACGGGCAGCAACGGAAAGACCACGACCACCTCGCTCATCTACCACATCTTCAAGAAGGCGGGCATAGACGCCGGTCTGGCTGGCAACATCGGCAACTCGCTCGCCCTCCAGGTGGCAGAGCAGCCCCACAAGGTCTACATCATCGAGCTCAGCTCGTTCCAGCTCGACAACATGTACAATTTCAAGGCCGACATCGCCATCTTGCTCAACATCACCCCCGACCACCTCGACCGTTACGACTTCTGCATGCAACACTACGTCGACGCCAAGTTCCGCATCATTCAGAACATGACGGCAGACGATGCGTTCATCTATTGGAACGACGACCCCATCATTCGTCGCGAACTGCCAAAATATGACATCAAGGCCCGTCAGCTGCCGTTCGCCGAGAACATGGAAGAGGGCTGCGAGGGTGCCATCGTCGACGGCATGTACAAGTTGCTCGCCCCCACCCTCTTCGAGCTGAAGCGTGAGGAGCTGTCGCTCGCAGGAAAGCACAACATCTACAACCAGTTGGCTGCCGGCTTGGCTGCCAACGTCTACGGCATCAGCCACGACGCCATAGCAGCCGGACTGGAAGATTTCCCCGGTGTGGAGCACCGTCTGGAGAAGGTGGCAACAGTAGACGGCGTGCGTTACATCAACGACTCGAAAGCCACCAACGTCGACGCTTGCTGGTATGCCCTGGAGAGCATGACAACCCCCACGGTCCTCATCATCGGAGGCAAGGACAAGGGCAACGACTATAACGAGATTAAGGAGATGGTGCAGAAGAAATGCTCAGCCCTCGTTTATCTCGGTGCCGACAACACCAAGCTCCACAACTTCTTCGACCAGCTCGGCCTGCCCGTGCGCGACACCCACTCGATGAACGACTGTGTGGCTGCCTGCCGCGAGCTGGCAAAGCCCGGCGACACCGTGCTGCTCAGTCCCTGTTGCGCCAGCTTCGACCTGTTCAAGAACATGGAAGACCGTGGAGAACAGTTTAAGCAGCTCGTAAGAGACATGAAGAAATAGACACATGAACAAAACTTTAAACAACATTTTCAAAGGCGACAAGGTCATCTGGATGGTGTTCCTGTTCCTCTGCATCATCAGCGTCATCGAGGTCTACTCGGCCTCGTCGCAGCTGACCTACAACAGCAACTACATGGCGCCGGTGCTCAAGCATGTGGGGTTGCTGATCGTGGGTCTGTTCTGCATGATCGTGACGATGAACATACCGTGCCGCTATTTCAAGGTGGCCCTACCCTTCCTCCTGGCCTTCTCCATAGCCACCCTGGTGGGCGTGTTCTTCATGGGAGCTGTCAACGACGGCCACCGATGGATCAAGATCATGGGCATACAGTTTCAGCCGTCGGAGATAGCCAAAGGCACCTATGTGCTCGCCACGGCACAGATCCTCAGTGCCATGCAGACCGGACGTGGAGCCGACAAGAACGCGTTCAGGTATATCTTGTTCATCGGCATGCTCATCGTGCCCCTGATCTTCTTCGAGAACCTGTCTACGGCAGCGCTCCTCTGCCTCGTCATCTGCATGATGATGATCATCGGTCGCGTGCCTTTCTCACAGATAGGCAAGCTGCTCGGCATCGTGGCGCTCGTCGTGGGTCTCGCCTTCATGTCGATCATGTGCTTCGGCAAGGACGAGAAGAAGCTGCCTGAAGGCAAGCAGAAAGTGGAGACCGTGCAGACCGACAAAGGGAAAGAGGGCGAGTCGAAAGGCAGGAACAGCGGTGTGCTGCACCGTCTGGACACATGGAAGTCGCGCATCGACAAATTCATCGACAACAAGGAGGTGAAACCAGAAGATGTTGACATCATCAACGACGACGCGCAGCGCTCACATGCCAACATCGCCATCGTGTCGTCAGGAATAACAGGCAAGGGACCGGGCAACTCGGAGGAGCGCGACTTCCTGTCGCAGGCGTTCTCCGACTTTATCTATGCCATCATCATTGAGGAGATGGGGCTGCCAGGCGCCATCTTCGTGTCGCTGCTTTACATCATCCTGCTCTTCAGGGCGGGCATCATAGCCAACAGGTGCGAGAACAACTTCCCCGCCTATCTTGCCATGGGTCTGGCACTCATGCTCGTGTCACAGGCTCTCTTCAACATGTGCGTGGCTGTGGGTCTGGCACCCATCACGGGCCAGCCGCTGCCACTCATCAGTAAGGGCGGAACGTCAACCATCATCAACTGCATGTATCTCGGAGCCATCCTGAGCATCAGCCGAACGGCACAGAAACGCTCCGACCTCATGACAAACAACACGCCGACAGCGACAGCAGCCGTGCAGCCAGCGTGACGACAAAGAAACAAAAACGAGGCGTTGGCAGGTAGGCAAATGGCTTTAGCTACACCTTATATATAATAAGAAGAGACAAAAAGGAAAAAATTATTTTGTCTTTCACGTTATTTGCACTAACTTTGCATAAGTTAGGCGGCACTCGGCAATTTGAAAACAAGTTTTCATTGCGCTCGTTGGCACTAACTTTGCATAAGTTAGGCGGCACTCGGCAATTTGGAAACCTGTTTTCATAAGAAGAGTTGCCGCTACACGATAAAAGAACAATAAAGAAAAGATGGACAAGGAACTTAGAATTATTGTCAGCGGTGGCGGCACGGGAGGGCACATTTTTCCTGCCGTGTCAATAGCCAACGCTATCAAGGCAAAACGCCCCGACGCACAGATACTGTTCGTAGGAGCCCAGGGACGTATGGAGATGCAACGTGTGCCTGCTGCAGGCTACGAGATTATCGGTCTGCCCGTCAGGGGATTTATACGTCCCTTGTGGTCGCCTCGCAACATCGGCGTGGCTCTCGACTTTCTGAAGAGCAAACGCATGGTGCGCAAGACCATCAAAGAGTTTAAGCCCGATGTGGCTGTGGGCGTTGGCGGCTATGCCAGCGGCGCCACCCTCGACGCGGCAAGCGCCATGGGCATTCCTTGTCTCATACAAGAACAAAACTCTTATGCCGGCGTTACCAACAAGATGCTGGCAAAGAAGGCATCAAAGATATGCGTGGCATACGACGGCATGGAACGCTTCTTCCCCGCCGACAAGATCATAAAGACCGGCAACCCCGTGCGTCAGGCTCTCCTTGAGACCTCAGTCTCACGCGAGGAAGCCATCAAGAGCTTCGGCCTCGACCCCTCGAAGAAGACCATCTTGCTTGTGGGAGGCAGTCTGGGCGCACGAACCGTCAACGAGAGTGTGCTCCAACACCTCGACATCGTCGAGAACAGCGGTGTGCAGTTTATCTGGCAGACAGGCAAATATTACAGCGCCGCCATTGCCGAGAAGATGAAAGACCACAAGGCGCTGCCCATGCTTAAGGTCATGGACTTCATCTCCGACATGGGTGCCGCCTACAAGGCTGCCGACCTCGTGATCAGCCGCGCCGGCGCCAGCTCCATCAGCGAGTTCTGCCTCATAGGCAAACCCGTCATCCTCGTGCCGTCGCCCAACGTGGCTGAGGACCACCAGACAAAGAACGCCATGGCGCTCGTCAACAAAGACGCTGCCCTCTACATCAAAGATGCCGACGCACCCGACACGCTGCTCGAGACAGCCGTGAAGACGGTGAAAGACAGCGAACTGCTCTCACAGCTCGCCACCAACATCAAGGAGCTTGGCAAGCCCGCCTCTGCCGACATCATTGCCGATGAGGTGTTGAAGTTGGCTGGAAAATAAAACGGAAAGCCAAAAGCGCTTCACAGCCCGCACAGCTCTGAGAAGGAGAGAACGGTGAACAGAAGGAAATTAATGAACAGGAGAACCAAAGAAAAAGAGTAAAGAGAAACAACAATGGAACTCAAAGACATCAAGTCAGTATATTTTGTCGGTGCCGGTGGCATCGGTATGAGCGCTATAGCTCGCTATTTTATAAGAAAAGGTCTCGTGGTGGCAGGTTACGACAAGACACCGTCAGACCTCACTCACCAGCTGGAGAAAGAGGGCATGCTCATCCACTATGAAGAGAACGTGGACGAGATACCTCACGCATGCCGCGACCCCAAGTCGTGCCTCGTTATCTACACACCTGCCATTCCCAAAGAGCACAAAGAGCTTGTGTTCTTCAACGAAGGCGGGTTCACCGTAGAGAAGCGTGCACAGGTGCTCGGCACGCTCACACGCACACACAAAGGTCTGTGCGTGGCTGGCACACACGGCAAGACCTCTACATCGACCATGTGCGCACACATCATGCACCAAAGCCATATCGACTGCAACGCCTTCCTCGGCGGCATATCAAAAAATTATGGCACCAACTACATTCTCTCTGACCATAGCGACTATGTGGTGATAGAAGCCGACGAGTTTGACCGCTCTTTCCATTGGCTGCGCCCCTGGATGACCGTCATCACCGCTACCGACCCCGACCACCTCGACATCTATGGCACCAAGGAGGCTTATCTTGAGAGCTTCCGCCATTACACCACGCTCATTCAGCCGGGTGGAGCACTCATCATCCACAAGAACCTGGAGATGAAAGCCGACGTGCAGTCGGGAGTGAAGGTCTACGAGTATAGCCGCGACGAGGGCGACTTCCACGCCGAGAACATCGTCATCGACAACGGCGAGATAACCTTCGATTTCGTCTCACCCATAGAGACGGTCAAAGGCATTGAGCTTGGACAGCCCGTGCCCATCAACATCGACAACAGCATAGCAGCCATGGCCATGGCACAGCTCAACGGATGCACAGCCGAGGAGCTTCGCTACGGCATGAAGACATATCACGGCGTGGTGCGCCGCTTCGACTTCAAGGTCAAGAACAAGAAGCATGTGTTCCTGTCCGACTATGCCCACCACCCCAAGGAGATCTACCAGAGCGCAAAGAGCCTGCGCGAACTGTATAAGGACCGCAAGATCACAGCCATCTTCCAGCCACACCTCTACACCCGCACACGCGACTTCTACAACGATTTCGCCGACGCGCTCAGTCAGCTCGACGAGGTCATTCTCTGCGACATCTACCCCGCACGCGAGAAACCCATCCCCGGCGTCACCAGCAAGCTCATCTACGACAACCTCAAGCCAGGCGTAGAGAAGAGCCTCATCAGCAAGGACGACGTGCTCGACCTCGTGAAGAAGCGCAACTTTGACGTGCTTGTGGTGCTCGGTGCCGGTGACCTCGACAACCTCTGCCCGCAGATAACGAAGATCATCGAAAGCAAGGAGCAGAGCGAGGCGTAACATGCTGAAGACGACACAAGGCTAAAAACAAGACAAGACAAAAAACCACAAAGGTTTTATAACAACAAAGCATCAAGAAAGAAACGTGAGAATCAACTGGAAGAAATCGCTGCTCGTCACCGTAGACATCGTGCTCGCTGTCTACCTGTTATGTGCGTTCACCGTGTTCAACAAACCCGATGAAACGGCACGGGTATGCACCAAAGCCAAGATCGTGGTGGCAGACGAGAGCTCCAACGGATTCATCAACGCCAACGAGATAACGAAACGTCTGAAGAGCGCCGGCCTCTACCCTCTCGGCAAACTGATGCGCGACATCAACGCGCGAGAGATCGAGGAGAAGCTGAAGAAAAGTCCGTTTGTCAAGACAGCCCAATGTTACAAGACCGAAGACGGCGAGGTGAACGTGAGCATAACGCAGCTGCTGCCCGTGATAAGAGTGAAGGCCGACAACGGCGACGACTATTATCTTGACGACAAAGACTGCATCATGCCCAACTCGCTCTACACCAGCGACCTCATCATCGCCACGGGCAACATACCGCGTTGGTTTGCACGCCGTTACATCTCGCCCTTGGGCAAGGCCATCATGGGCAACGACATGTGGAAGAACCTCGTGGTGCAGGTCAACGTTCTGCCCGACCGCAGCATAGAGATCGTGCCACGCGTCGGCGACCACATCGTTCACCTCGGTACACTGCCCGAAGCCAACAGCAAGGAGAAGCGTCAGGAGCTCATAAACCAGTTTGTCGACCGCAAGCTCACACGCTTGGAGAAGTTCTACAAATATGGCCTCGCTCAGGCAGGCTGGAACAAATATTCTTACATCGACATCGAGTTTGACAACCAGATCATCTGCCGCAAGACGAAAGAGACAGCCCTTGCCGACAAGGCTGCTCTCATGGCCATTGACCGCGCACCCTCGTCTGTGCAAAAGCAGATCGAGGAGCAGCAGGCCACCATGCTCACCGAGAGCAAGCCGCGCAACGTCATTCCTGCACCTGCCAACGGCCAGCAGCCTGCAGAGGCCAAGAAAACAGATGCAAAGAAGGCTAACGTGAAGAAGGCTGACAGCAAGAAGACGGAAGCCAAAACCAAGGAAGAGAAAAAGGCCGAGGAGAAAAGGGCTAAGGCTGAAGCAAAGAAAGCCAAAGCCGATGCCAAGAAAGCCAAGGCTGAAGCCAAAGCTGAAGCCAAACGATTAAAGAAACAAAAAGAGGAACAGGAGAAAAAAGCTGAAAAGAAAAAGGCTGACAAAGCCAAGGTTGCCAAAGCCGACAAAGCAAAAGCAAAGAAAGCCAAAGCATAAAAAGGAGAGCCAAAGCACGGCAGAAGAAGCCAAAACCATAAAGAGCTGAAGCACAAAGCGTTTCTCTATACAGAAGCCAACGCCCTACCTCTAAAAAGACAAGAACAATAGAAACAAGAACAAGATACACATAAGATAGACAACCGTATGACTAAGGAATTCATTATAGCAATAGAACTGGGGTCATCAAAAATGACCGGTATAGCAGGACAGAAAAATCTTGACGGCAGCATAACCATCCTTGCTGTTGCCAAGGAAGATTCCACCTCATGCATACGCAAAGGCGTGGTCTACAACCTTGAGAAGACCACAATAGCCCTTACCAACCTGGTGAAGAAGCTCAAGAACATGCTCAAGACAGAGATCGCGAAGGTGTATGTGGGCGTAGGCGGCCAGAGCCTGCGCGGCATCAAGAACACCATCGTCAGGGAGATGCCTCAGAGCGCGGTCATAACCCAAGATGTGGTAGACAGCATTCTCGACTCTAACCGCGCCATGACCTACCCCGAGCAGGAGATCCTGGATGCGGCGATACAAGAATATAAGGTAGATGCGCAATATCAGATAGACCCTGTGGGCATACAGTGCCACCGTCTGGAGGGCAACTTCCTCAACATCCTGTGGCGCGCACAGTTTTACCGCAACCTCAAGAAATGTCTTGAGAACGCCAACATCCATGTGGCAGAGATGTACCTCTCGCCCATGGTGCTTGCCGACAACGTGCTCACCGACGCTGAGCGCCGCGCCGGCTGTGTGCTCGTAGACCTCGGTGCCGAGACGACCACCGTGGCTGTCTACTGCCGCAACATCCTGCGTCATCTCGCCGTCATACCTCTCGGCTCCGACAACATAACAAAGGACATCGAGACCTTGCAGGTGGAGGCAAAGGTGGCTGAGCAGCTCAAGCTCAAGTATGGCACAGCCTATACCGAGAACCCCGAGGAGGAGAACCTCAAGATACGCATCGATGCCGACCGCACCATCGACAGCAACAAGCTGGCCGAGATTGTCGAGGCACGCACCGAAGAGATTATCGAGAACGTGTGGTACCAGGTGCCCCCCGAGTATAACGACAAGCTGCTGGGCGGCATCATCCTGACAGGTGGCGGCTCAAACCTCAAGAACATAGAACAGGCGTTCCGTCGCTTCACACACATCGACAAGATACACACCGCCAAGTTTGTGAACCTCAGCATCAACACCAACATCCCCGACCTCATACCTCACGACGGCACGATGAACACCATCCTCAGCATTCTCGCCAAGGGCGATGAAAACTGTGCCGGCAGCGACATCAACAACGACCTCTTCAGCAACATAGACAACGCCGCAGCAACAGGACGCACAGCTCCCGGCATCGTGAGCAACGAGGAGCAGAAGCGCAAGGCCGAAGAAGAGGCACGCATAAAGAAAGAGGAGGAAGAACGCCTCGAACGCGAGAAGAAGGAAGAAGAGGAGCGTCTGGCCAAAGAGAAAGAGGAGGAAGAGCGCCGCAAGAAATCGCCTGCCAACAAGCTGTGGGGCTGGATGAAGAAGTTTGGACAGACCATCGTTCAGGCTGACAACGAAAACATGTAATGAGCATGTCGAAGCGTGCAGACAAGCATGTCGAAGCGTGCAGACGAGCATGTTTCATGCATGCTTCAGGCATGCTGAAAAGAAGTGAAAACAGAGAAAAAACAACCTGCATATATTTCTATGGAAGAGCAAAATAAGTGCAACACACCAAACATCCTCGATTTTGGTGAGCCACACAAGGAAAACTGTATAATTAAGGTAATAGGTGTTGGTGGCGGCGGAGGCAACGCCGTCAACCACATGTATAAGGAAGGCATCCACGACGTGTCGTTCGTGCTCTGCAACACCGATGCGCAAGCCCTCAACGACTCGCCCGTGCCCGTACACTTGCAGCTCGGCAAGGAAGGTCTGGGAGCAGGCAACAAGCCGGCGAAAGCCCGCGAGGCAGCCGAAGAGAGCCTTGAGTCGGTGCGCAAGATGCTGAACGACGGCACCAAGATGGCGTTCATCACAGCCGGCATGGGAGGCGGCACAGGCACAGGTGCAGCGCCCGTCATAGCACGCATCTCCAAGGAGCTTGGCATCCTCACCGTGGGCATCGTGACCATACCGTTCCGCTTCGAGGGCGACCGCAAGATCGACCAGGCGCTCGACGGCGTGGAGGAGATGTCGAAGCATGTCGACGCCCTGCTCGTCATCAACAACGAGCGTCTGCGTGCCATCTACCCCGAGCTCACCGTGCTCGATGCCTTCGGCAAGGCCGACGACACCCTGAGCGTGGCAGCAAAGAGCATTGCTGAGATCATCACCAACCACGGACTCATAAACCTCGACTTCAACGACGTGAAGACCGTGCTCAAAGACGGTGGCGTGGCCATCATGAGCACAGGCTACGGCGAGGGAGAGGGACGTGTGAAGAGGGCCATCGAAGATGCGCTCAACTCGCCCTTGCTCAACGACCGCGACATCTTCAACGCGAAGAAAATTCTGCTTAGCATCAACTTCTCCAACAGCGAGAACGGCAACAACGGCCTCATGATGGAGGAGATGAACGACGTGAACGACTTCATGGCCAAGTTTGACAACGGCTTCGAGATCAAGTGGGGTATCGCCATTGATCCCGAGCTGGGCAAGAAGGTCAAGGTCACCATCCTCGCCACGGGCTTCGGCATCAGCGACGTAGACGGCATGAACAGCCACATCGGCAAGAAGCATGTCATCGAAGATGCTGAGCAGCAGGAGAAAGAGGCGCTTCGCAACGAGCGCCGCGACCACTACTACACACCCGACGGCAAGACCCAGACCAAGCGTCGCCCGAACATCTTCATCTTCAACGGCGACAGCCTTGACAACGACGAGGTGATACTTGCCGTTGAGAACACGCCCACCTACAAGCGTTCTAAACAGAAGCTCAACGAGATACGTTCACAGGCCGTCGGCAACGAGCCGCAGAACGTGCAGGAGAAGAGCGAGGCCGACACCTCACACGGCATTATCAGCTTCGTGTAAGGGTTGAGAAACAAGACCATTAAGAAGACGGGGCATAACATCAGCCCCGCCACAACTATAAAAACACAACATTATGACACTTTTCGACCAGATCAGTGAAGACATCAAAGCGGCAATGAAAGCCCGCGACAAAGTGCGCTTGGAGACATTGCGCAACATCAAGAAAGTTTTTCTCGAAGCAAAGACCGCTCCGGGAGCCAACGACACCCTTGAAGATGCCGATGCTCTGAAAATATTGCAGAAGCTGGCAAAGCAGGGACGCGAGACGGCACAGACCTACATCGACAACAACCGTCAGGACCTCGCCGACGAGGAGCTGGCCCAGGCCAAGGTTATCGAGGAATATCTGCCCAAGCCCTTGAGCGAGGAGGAGATAGAGAAAGAGGTTAAGGACATCATTGTCCAGACAGGTGCGCAAGGCATGAAAGACATGGGCAAGGTCATGGGCATGGCAAGCAAGAAGATGGCAGGACGTGCCGACGGACGCGCCATCTCTACCATCGTGAAGAAGCTCCTGGCATAGACGGAACCGCCGTCAGGCAAAGAGCGATTTCATGACATCGAGCGATTTCATCTCGGGAAAGTCGGGGAAGTGTAACCTATAATACTTTAAAATAAAGTCGACACACAGGTTACGCTCCACCCTCGACATAGCGAACAGGTGCATGTTGTCGAATGTCATGCGCATGAGCACCCTCAGACGCGCAGCATCGGCAGGCGGAAGGAAGTCGGGGTGCAGAGGCTGCTGCCTCACAAAGCAGCCGGCACGAAAATCGAAGAACACCCCGTCGCCTGCCTTGTCAAGGTTGGGGAAGAAACCCACAAAGAGCGACAGGCGCATCATGAACACGAGATGGAAATTGCTGAACGACCGCTCACAGCCGTCAAGCCATTGCAGACTTGCCGCCACATACTCGAACAACGGCTTGTTCTGCTGCTCGTTACGGGTGACATGAAGCAGAAACTCAGCCACAAAAATGGTGAGCGACAGCTTGTAGGGGTCAAACGGTATCGTGGCATAAGGCACCAGCAGACGGGCCTCCTTCAGCCGTTGCAACCGCACCTTCGGCCTGAGGTCAAACTCAATGTCGAGCAGCGACAAGGGCTGAAACAGCTGTTTGCGTATCTTGCCTCGGCCCGACGGCAGCACTTTCTGTATGAAAGCCACACGCCCCGTCTCCTCGACAAACATGTCGACGATATATTGCGACTCGCCAAATTTTATTGAATGAAGCACGATAGCCCGCGTTTTTATAAGCATAAGTTCACGATTTTATCGCAAAATTACGAAAAATGAGGGGTTTAGCGAAAAATTATCGAAGAAAATTTGGCTAAATCAGTAAAAAGCCGTACCTTTGCATCCGCAAAATGAGCACACGGTCCCTTCGTCTATCGGTTAGGACGAGAGATTTTCATTCTCTAAAGAGGAGTTCGACTCTCCTAGGGACTACAAATAAAATAAAAACATAACATAAAGATGGCAAACCATAAATCATCATTAAAAAGAATCCGTCAGGACAAAGTTAAGGCTTTGCACAACAAATACTATGCAAAGACCATGCGTAACGCTGTACGCAAGCTTCGTGCAATGACAAACAAGGAAGAGGCTGTAAAGCTCTATCCCGCTGTGCAGAAGATGCTCGACAAGTTGGCTAAGACCAACATCATCCACCAGAACAAGGCCGCAAACTTGAAGTCAAGCTTGTGTTCTCATATCGCCAAGCTGGCTTAACAAGCTGCTGGTGCAGAAAGAAATATAAGGCTCCGTATTCCTTTGGGAAAACGGAGCCTTTTTTCGTTTTATTTCACTCTCCATTTGTCGTTTATCCCACATTTTTTTCGTATCTTTGCAAAGATAATATCGAACAATCAAAATGGCAGAAATACAAAACAACGAAAGCAATTATTCAGCCAGTAACATCCAGGTTCTGGAAGGCCTTGAAGCCGTGCGCAAGCGTCCGGCGATGTATATCGGCGATATAAGCGAGAAGGGTCTCCATCACCTGGTGAACGAGACCGTGGACAACTCTATCGACGAGGCAATGGCAGGCTATTGCACCCACATAGAGGTGACCATCAACGAAGACGAGAGCATCACCGTTCAGGACAACGGCCGAGGTATCCCCGTCGACGAGCACAAGAAGCTTCACAAGTCGGCGCTTGAGGTCGTCATGACCGTGCTCCACGCCGGCGGCAAGTTTGACAAAGGCTCCTACAAGGTGAGCGGTGGTCTGCACGGTGTGGGTGTGAGCTGTGTTAACGCTCTGTCAACCCACATGAAGTCGCAGGTGTTCCGAGGCGGCAAGATCTACCAGCAGGAGTATGAGAAGGGCAAGCCCCTCTACCCCGTCAAGGTGGTAGGCGAGACCGAGCTGCAAGGCACACGCCAGCAGTTCTGGCCCGACCCCACAATCTTCACCACGACCCATTATCAGTGGGACATCATCGCACGCCGCATGCGTGAGCTCGCCTACCTTAACGCAGGCATCAAGATCACGCTCCGCGACATGCGCCCCGACGAGAACGGCAAGACCCGCGAAGAGGTGTTCCATGCCAAGGACGGTCTGAAAGAGTTTGTGCGCTACGTCGACCGCCACCGCACACACCTCTTCGACGATGTGATCTACCTCAAGACCGAGAAGCAGGGCTTCCCCATAGAGGTGGCCATCATGTACAACACCGACTATTCGGAGAACATCCACTCTTACGTCAACAACATCAACACCATAGAGGGCGGTACCCACCTCACAGGTTTCCGCGCTGCCCTCACACGCACCCTCAAGGCATACGCCGACAACGACCCCGTGATCTCAAAGAAGATCGAGAAGGCGAAGATCGAGATTGCAGGCGAAGACTTCCGCGAGGGCCTCACCGCTGTCATCTCCATCAAGGTGGCAGAGCCGCAGTTTGAGGGACAGACCAAGACCAAGCTGGGCAACAGCGAGGTGTCGGGAGCCGTGCAGCAGGCCGTGGGCGAAGCCCTGACCTACTATCTTGAGGAGCATCCGAAAGAGGCACAGCAGATCTGCGACAAGGTCATCCTGGCCGCCACAGCGCGTATAGCAGCCCGCAAGGCACGCGAGAGCGTTCAGCGCAAGAACCCCATGACCGGCGGCGGTCTGCCCGGCAAGCTCGCCGACTGCTCAAACAAAGACCCGAAAGAGTGTGAGATATTCCTCGTCGAGGGCGACTCGGCCGGCGGTTCCGCCAAGCAGGGCCGCGACCGCTACACACAGGCCATCCTCCCGCTCCGCGGCAAGATCCTGAACGTGGAGAAGGTCATGTGGCACAAGGTGTTTGAGAGCGAGTCGGTCATGAACATCATCCAGAGCATCGGCGTGCGCTTCGGCGTTGACGGCGAGGAAGACAAGGAGGCCAACATCGACAAGCTGCGTTACGACAAGATTATCATCATGACCGATGCCGACGTCGATGGTTCACACATCGACACCCTCATCATGACGCTCTTCTATCGTTTCATGCCGCGCGTCATCAAGGAAGGCCACCTCTACATCGCCTCTGCTCCCCTCTACCTGGTGAGCTACAAGAACGCAGCAAAAGAATATTGCTACACCGACCAGCAGCTTCAGGCGTTCATCGACAAGTATGCCGGTGGCGAGGCCGACAGCAAGTCGATCCACATACAGCGCTACAAAGGTCTTGGTGAGATGAACCCCGAGCAGCTCTGGGAGACCACCATGGACCCGAAGACACGTCTCCTGAAGCAGGTCACCATCGAGAACGCTGCCGAGGCCGACGAGATCTTCTCTATGCTCATGGGCGACGACGTGGAACCGAGACGTGCCTTCATCGAGGAGCACGCCACCTACGCCAACATCGATGCGTAAGCAACAACATTAACATTTAGGAAAACGTCCTCGCGCTCGACTTTGTCGCTTGCCAGAGCAAGAAGAGGGCAAATATCCATAACCGCTGGTGAAGGGAGCGAAGCGAACGGAACCTGCGGTGGCAAAAACGCTCAGACAAACGTCCTCGAAGAGGGCGAACAGCAGCAAGATTTATCCTTGCACAGTTCGCTCTCTTCGAGGATTTTTTGTGCCACAAGTTTTGCATATTTATGCATTTTCGCCCCTCATTTCAGCGCCATTTTCAAAGAGCCCAACTTACGATTTGAAAGTGCCCATTTGACGTCCTCAAAGAGGCTCTTTGACGAGCTCATTAAGGCCCTTTGACAGCCTCAAAGAGGCCCTTTGACAAAACCGCCTCTATTTTAAGAGTTGTTAACAAAAATAATAAGTTGAACACCCCTTATTTTTCAAAACCAAAAGCAAAACCCTTATTTTTACTTACAACCGCTGTTTTGGATGTTTATACATTCCCCCCTCCCACTTCTGCATATTTATTCATTTCTTGCATGAACGAGACATCGGTTTCTTTTCCATCATTCTTTTCAAAAAACACATCATATTAGCTACGTTGAGCTGTTGAGATCTCAAGAAAAGCGTCCTTGAAAAGGGCGAACATAATGGGTACACATCAAACATGCTCTTGTTCGCCCTCTTCGAGGACGCTTGCTTGAGCATATCGTCATAAACATGCTTGCGAAAGCTCATACAACCAAACGTCTTGGTTAGCATTTCTAAATGCCTTGGTTAGCATTTCCAAATGCCTTGGTTAGCACATCTAAGTGCCATGGTTAGAGAGGCTAAAGATGGAGGTTAGAGCAACAAGAAACCTTGGGGGCTTTGTGTGGATAAACCGAAGAGAAGACGATGGCGGGTTATCAACAAGTTATCAACAACGTAAAAGCGTTGACAACAGCATGTTACAAAGTTATCCACAATAAAGAGCAGAGTTATAAACAAAGAGAACGAAGGTTATGAACAGCAAACCATAAGGTTATGAACAAACAAAACGAAGGTTGTAAACAGAAACGACGGAGGTTATAAACAGAAACGACGGAGGTTATAAACAAGATGTTGAAAAGTTATGAACATTCTTCTGGTTTGTTATAAACAAGCAAAGGGTTTATTATAAGCTAAGGCTTTATTGTAAGTAAAGGCTTTATCATAAACAGAAGAAAGGCTTTATTTAAGAAGCATTGCTGAAAAGCTGACGAATAATTTGTGGATATAAGGTAAAAGCCGTAACTTTGACATTCTTAAACTAACAACAAGAAAAAACATATAAGCGACAAGAAATACATATAAGCAACAAAAAAAACAAATAAGCGACAAGAAAAAAAAAAATAAACAACATTAAAGATGAAAATGAAACATACGAAGGCATTGGCGGCCATGTTTATGGCGTTTGCCTTGTCAACAAGCGGCTACGCAGGAAACGGCTACGCAGGGAGCAAATCCGGCAAGACGGTGAAGATAAGAATGATCGAGACGACCGATGTGCACGGACGCTTCTTTCCATTCGACTTCATAAACCAGCAACCAACCGACGGGTCGCTCGCCCGCGTGTCGGCATACGTCGACTCGCTGCGCAACATCTACGGCGACCGACTGCTGCTTATGGATGCGGGAGACGTGCTGCAAGGACAACCCGTCGTGACCTATTATAACTATGTGAAGACCGACGCTGAAAACATTGCGGCATCGGTGAACAACTTCATGCGCTACGACGTGCAGACAATGGGCAACCACGATGTGGAGACGGGACATAAGGTCTATGACAAGTGGGTGAAGGAGCTGCGCTGCCCGACGCTCGGCGCCAACATTGTGAGCACAGCCACCGACACGCCCTACCTTAAGCCTTACACCATCTTCAAACGCGACGGCGTGAAGATTGCCGTTATCGGACTGATAACCCCTGGTGTGCCGTCATGGCTGTCAGAGGAGCTGTGGAGCGGCCTCCGCTTCGAGGACGCCGTGAAGACAGCACGCAAGTGGATGGACGTGGTGAAGAAGAAGGAGCGTCCTGACGTGGTCGTGGGACTGTTTCACACGGGCATAAACGACAGCAGCAAAACCAACGGTCTGCTCAACGACGCCACGCGCGAGATTGCTCGCCAGGTGCCAGGCTTCGACGTGATCTTCTACGGCCACGACCACTCTACCCACTATGAGGAGGTGACAAGCGCCGACGGCTCAAAGACCATCATCGTGAACCCTGCCAACAACGCCATGAAGGTGGCCGACGCGGAGCTGGAGGTGAGCAAGAAGGGACGGAGCAAGGAGCTGAAGGTCAACATCGTGGACATGGGCAAGCGCTCTGTCGACGAGAGATACATGAAGACTTTTGAGAAAGAGATAGAAGAGGTCAAGAGATATGTAGGCACGGAGGTTGGCTCGTTCACTGCGCCGATGACCTCGCGCGACTGCTATTTCGGCCCGAGCGCCCTCGTCGATTTTGTGCACGATGTCATGCTGAGCACAAGCAGTGCAGAGGTGTCGTTTGCCAGTCCGCTGTCGTTTGACGTCACGGTGAAAAGCGGCCCTGCAACACTGGCCGACATGTATAAGCTCTACAGCTACGAGAACGACCTGTGCGTCATGACGCTCACGGGCAAGGAGATACGCCAGTATCTTGAGAAGAGCTACGACGGATGGGCAGCGACCATGACCTCACCTGACGACCACCTTATATGTATGAACAAGCGCGATGAGTCGCGCGACAAGTTCTTCAGTCTGACAAAGCCGTTCTACAACTTCGACACAGCGGCAGGCATCGTCTACGATGTTGACGTGACGAAGCCTCGTGGCGAGCGCGTCGTGATAAAGAGCATGGCCGACGGCACGCCGTTTGACGAGAGCCGCACATACCGCGTGGCTGTGAACAGCTACCGCGCTGCTGGCGGCGGCGGTCTGCTGACCAAGGGAGCAGGAATAGAGAAGGCGCAGCTTGAGAGCCGCGTCGTGTGGAGAGGCGACCACACCTTGCGCGATTACATTATCGAATATGTGCGCAAACATTCGCCCATCACCCCACAGGCCCACGGCAACTGGCAGTTTGTGCCTGCCGAGTGGACCGTCCCTGCCGCCAAGCGCGACTATGAGACGATGTGGGGAAACAAATAAAAAAAGAATAGATAATAAAACAGAATATTTACATCGCGCTTCGCGCTCGTTGGTTTTTAAACATTAATTATCATTAATTGAACATTAATGAACATCAATATTCCGCGCTACGCGCATATTAATGACAATTAATGGACATTAATGTTCAAAAACCAACGAGCGCGAAGCGCGATGTTATTTATTATCCTTCATGAAAAAAAATTTTCAAGAGACATCAAGAAGGAGATGAGACAACAGAAAAGAAAAAACGTCATGAGCCTCAGCTCTTACGATAGTCTTTCGGCGACACGCCCACCCTGTCCTTGAAATATTTTCCGAGGAACGACTGGCTGGAGAAATGCAGAGCCTGAGCAATCTCCTTAATGCTGTAGGTAGAGTTTTTAAGCAGCAGCTTTATCTCCAGCGTCACATAATCGTCGATCCAGTCGGTCGGTGTGCGGTGGCTCACCTGCTTCACCACGCCGTAGAGATACTTGGGCGTGATGTTGAGCTGCTCGCCATACCACGACATCTTGCGCTGCTCGCGGAAGTTGTCCTCTACCAGCTTCATAAACTCGGCGAAGATGCGCTCCGCACTTGTGGTGGCGCCCTTGCCCGCTTCCTGGCTGCGGTAGAGAGCGTTGCTGAGGTCATAGATCATCGACGCGATGAGCGACTGCACCGTCTCCCTTCTGAAGTGGTGCTGCGTGTTCTCAATCTTGCGCTTGATCATCGACACATAAGTTTTTATGCGCTCCGTCTCCTCAGGCAACAGGGTGTAGACAGGGTGGAAACGCGCAAAGATGAAGAGCGACGACATCTCGTGGATGTTCTTGATGATCTCGTGAAAGAAATCGTACTTGAGCACCAGACCCAGTCCGCGGCAATCAGGACTGAGCCATGCCTTTCCCGTTTTCTGGTTGTGCGATATGATAATGATGTCGTTAGGATGAACAACATGCTCCACCGCATCAACGGTGTAGCGGGCCTCGCCCTCCAGGCACACACCAAGGAGCAGACACTCCATGCGGGCTGTCTCTTGTGAAAGGGGCAGACGACGGAAGTCGTCAACCATCAAGATGTCGTCATCAATGTGTGGGCCGTCAAAGACCTTAAGCAGGTCGTTGACAGTAATGTCTCTCATTATCATATCGCACGATGTTTTTTTCTTTTTTCTTTTTTAATTTTCACTCCTTGTAGAGCAGATAAGGCTTGCGCTGCTTCTTAAACTTCTCTACGTCGGGCATCCAGCGGGCTCTGATCTCGTCGGCGCTCTTGCCCTCCTCAATCATGGTGCGCACCCAGTCGACACCGATGAGCTTCTCGAAGAACGATGTGAAGAACTTGTCGCCGGTGTTTACCGCGCGGTAAGCCTCGATAAGATATGTGAGGTCGAGCTTCTTGTCAATGATCTCATCATCGCTCATCTGCGAGAGGTCACGTCCGTAGCAGGTGTGGCCGAGCTGCGGCGGGTTCTTTGCGCCCTCGCGGCTCTCGGGTGTGAATGAGTAGGCATAGCCCTTCATGTCGGGATGTCCAAACTGCTGGAACGGCTTGTCGGTGCCGCGGCCCAGGCTCACGTCGGTAGCCTCGAAATAGCAGAGCGAGGGATAGAGGTAGATCGACGTCATGTTAGGCAGGTTGGGCGACGGTATGACGGGCAGACGGTAACGTGTCTGGTGATTGTAGTTGAGACATTTCACCACCTTGAGGTCACACTTGCGACCTTCCTTCAGCCATCCCTCGCCGTTGATCATGAGCGCCAGCTCACCGAGCGTCATGCCGTGAACCACGGGAATGGGCAGCGAGCCCACGCCACTCTTGTATTTCATGTCGAGCAGTGGGCCGTCCACATACATGCCGTTGGGGTTGGGACGGTCGAGCACGATCATCTTCTTGCCATACTCGGCGCAGCGGTCCATCAGTCGCTCCATCGTTACATAATAAGTGTAGAAGCGCAGGCCCACGTCCTGAATGTCGCTCACGAGCACGTCAAACTTCTGCATCTCGGCATCGTCGGGTGCTCCACCCTTCACGCCGTAGAGCGAGTAGATGTTGACACCGGTCTTCTCGTCCACAGAGCTGCTCACCTTTTCGCCGGCATCGGCCTTGCCACGGAATCCGTGCTCGGGTGAGAAGATTGTCACCACGTTAACCTTGTTCTCAAGCAGCACGTCGAGCACATGCTTGTTGCCCACCACACCCGTCTGGTTTGAGAACAGCGCCACGCGCTTGCCCTTGAGCAGCTTCAGATACTCTGATGTGCGCTCCGCTCCCGTGACCACAGCCTTCTGTGCCTTTGCAGGTGTTGAGAGGACATAAGTGGCCGATGTTGTGGCATCGGTTTCGTTGGTTTTCTGTGCCGCTTGTGCGGGTGTTGCATGCAGTGAGGCCACCACTGCCGTGATAAGGCCGAGAATGATTTTGAACATACTCTGATTTTTGTTTTTTTGTTTAGGCGGTATCCTTTTCAACACACCTTGAGAATAAATAATAGGTTTATAACGTTTGAGTTTTACAGGGTGCGGCCCATGCCGTCAGCTTAGAAGAAGCCTCCACACGGTCCCTTTAAGACTGCAAATATAATAAAAAGCGCACAAAGAGCACACAAGTTCTTACAATTTTTTATTTTTCCACGTTTAATCTTATTTTATTTGCTCCATCTTTCACGTTTTTGTTAAAAACAAGCTACCTTTGCACGACAAAAGATTTTTATTTATCCTAAATTATAATTACACTCACAACAAAAAGAATCGTATGACTCCATTAACAATCGCCGCAACCGTACTGGCTTACTTTATTCTGTTGTTCACCGTTTCCTATCTTGCCGGCCGCAAGACCGACAGCAAGGGATTCTTCGGCTCACGCAAGTCGCCGTGGTATATCGTTGCCATAGCCACCATGGGCTCGTTCATCTCGGGTGTGACCTTCGTGTCGGTGCCCGGCATGGTCGACGAGAAAGGATTCTCCTATCTGCAGATGGTCATGGGCTTCGTCGTAGGCCAGATGATCATAGCCTTCGTGCTGGTGCCGCTGTTCTACAAGATGAACCTCGTGTCGGTGTACCAGTATCTTGAAGACCGTTTCGGCGTGAAATCGTATAAGACAGGTGCGTGGTTCTTCTTCATCTCCAAGATGTTGGGAGCCTCGGTGCGCCTGTTCCTGGTGTGTCTGACGCTGCAGCTGCTGGTGTTTGAGCCTGCCGGTCTGCCCTTCGCCCTCAACGTGGCTCTCACGGTGCTGGTGGTGTGGCTGTTCACCTTCCGCGGCGGCGTGAAGTCGATCATCTGGACCGACGTGCTCAAGTCGCTCTGCCTCGTGCTCTCCGTGGTGCTCTGCATCGTGTTCATATCGTCACGTCTCGACCTCGGCTTCACCGACATCACAGGCGCCATCTTCAGCAGCGACCACAGCCGCATATTCTTCTTCGACGACGTCAACGACGGACGCTTCTTCTTCAAGCAGTTCCTCGCCGGCGTGTTCACCATGATAGCCACGACAGGCCTCGACCAGGACATGATGCAGCGTAACCTCAACTGCCAAAACTACCGCGACTCGCAGAAGAACATGATCGTGAGCATCGTGTGCCAGTTTTTCATCAACCTGCTGTTCCTCATGCTCGGCGTGCTCCTCTACATGTTTGCCGCCAAGGTGGGCATAGACGAGCGTGGCGACAACCTGTTCCCCGCCGTGGCAACAAGCAACGCCCTGCCGCTCATCGTCGGCATTCTGTTCATCGTGGGCCTCTTCTCATCGGCCTACTCGGCTGCCGGCTCTGCCCTCACCGCCCTCACCACATCGTTCACCCTCGACATCCTGCAAGCCGACAAGAAGGGTGCCAAGGAGGGCGACAGCGCCGACCACCTGACCGCCGTGCGCAAGAAGGTGCATGTGGGCATGGCTGTGCTCATGGCCGTCGTGATCTTCGTTATCGGCCTGCTCAACAACACGAGCGTCATCAACGCTGTCTATGTGCTGGCGAGCTACACCTACGGCCCCATCCTCGGCATGTTTGCCTTCGGCATATTCATGAAGAAGAAGGTGCGCGACCGCTATGTGCCCCTGGCCGCCATCGTGGCGCCCGTGCTCTGCTACATTCTGCAGACCAACTCGGAGGCGTGGTTCAACGGCTACAAGTTTAGCTATGAGCTGCTGATCTTCAACGCCCTGTTCACCTTCATCGGCCTGTGTCTGCTAATCAAGAAAGAAGAGAAATAAAGATTTTTTATAGAATTGTCAAAAAAGAACAATTGTCACAAAAAAAACATGAAACATCTATTCATCCTTTTATTCTCGCTCCTCTGCGCCACATCACAGGCACAGACCTTGGAGCGCGTAAGTCCTGAGAGCGTGGGCCTCGACGCCACACGCCTGCAAAACGCCGATGCCGCCATAAACAAAGCCATCGGCAACAAGAACATTCCGGGTGCCGTGCTCGCCGTGGTGCGCCATGGCAAGATGGCCTACATCAAAGCCTACGGCAACAAGCGCGTCTATCCCAAGAACGAGCCCATGACCGAAACCACCGTGTTCGACATGGCGTCGTGCTCAAAGGCCATGTCGACAGCCGTGTGTGCCATGACGCTCATAGACCAGGGCAAGATCCGTCTTCAGGACCGCGTGGACCAGTATGTCCCGGGCTTCGATGGCTGGACCGACGAGAAGGGTGGCAAGACAGCCATACGCATAATTGACCTCATGACCCACACCTCGGGTCTGCCCGCCTATGCCGACGCCAACATGCTGAAGAAGAAGTATGGTGCGCCTAACCGCGACGGACTGATCGACTATATATCCCACTGCAAGCGCAACTTCGCCCCGGGCTCTGACATGACCTACAGCTGTCTCAACTTCATAACCCTGCAGCGCATCATCGAGACCGTGTCGGGCGAGGATCTGCAACAGTATGCCCACCACCATGTGTTCGACGTGCTCGGCATGAAGGACACCGACTATAACCCGTCGAAGGAGATGGCCAAACGCTGCGCTCCCACAGAGAAACAGGCCAACGGCAAGTGTCTGCTCGGCTATGTGCACGACCCCCTGGCCGGCATCATGAACGGCGGCATCTCGGGCAACGCCGGCGTGTTCACGACAGCCGACGACGTGGCCATCTTGTGCGCCGCCCTGCAGAACGGTGGCGAGTGGAACGGCCACCGCATTCTCTCACCTCTTGCCGTGAAGGCCATGCGCACCGTGCCCAGAGCCCGTGCAGAGTGGGGACGCGCCCTCGGATGGGACGTGTGGTCACCCTACGCCAACAACACCGGCGACCTCCTCTCGCCCGAGACCTACGGCCACACAGGCTTCACAGGCACCAGCATCGTCATCGACCCCGTAAACGATATAAGCATCATCCTCCTCACCAACGCCGTGCATCCCACCAACGAGGGTAGCTGCATTGCTCTCCGTTCTTATGTGGCCAACGCGGTGGCAGGAGCAATAATAAAGTAGAAGCTATGAAAATAAAAACCATTCTTACGGCTTTGCTGCTCGTGGCATCGGCAACGGCTGCCACGGCGCAAACGCCTTACATCATGCAGCCCGCCGACGGCAAATATTCGTGGGAGGCTGACCTGCACCACCGTCTGCTCACCGACTTCTCGAAGACACGCGACCAGGTGAAGGAGTATATCCGCAAATACATCCCCGACGTCACCGACCGGCAGATGGACGAGTGGGAGAAGACAGGAGAGCTGGAGTGTAGGGTCATAGACGGCGAGAAACGCTATTTCAATAACGCCGCCCCAAACCTGTTCCGCATAAACAAGGCATGTGCCGCGCTGAAGGCCAAGCGCGACACGCCGGGACGCGACGGCGACCAGAAGGTGCGCTCCGACAACACACGCGCCATCATGAAGCAGGCAAGCCGCGCCAAAGGGCGTCTGGGAGACCCAAAGCATTTCCGCATACGCTACACCGTAACGGTGAAACCCGATGTGGTGCCGGCGGGCGAGACCGTGCGCTGCTGGCTGCCCATGCCACGCACCGACGTCATGCGCCAGCAGAACGTCAAGCTGCTCTCTACCAGCCAGCCCGAATATCAGCGCTCGCCCATGACCTATGCCCACTCTACGGTCTATATGGAGAAGAAGGCAGAGGCAGGCAAGCCCACGGTCTTCAGCGAGGAGTTTGAGTTTGATGCCTACGGCGCATGGTTCGACCTCGACACAGCCAACGTGAAGGCCTACGACACCACCACGCCGCTCTACAAGACCTACACCTCTGAGCGCGACCAACACATCGTGTTCACACCGCAGATACGCGCCCTTGCAGAACGTCTCACAGCTGGCGCCACCACACCTCTGGCCAAGGCACGACGCATCTTCAAGTGGATTGACGAGAACTTCCCATGGGCGTCGGCACGCGAATATTCGACCATAGAGAACATTCCCGAGTATGTGCTGGCCAACAACCACGGCGACTGCGGACAGGTGACGCTCCTCTTCCTGACGCTCTGCCGCTCCATAGGCATACCAGGACATTTCCAGAGCGGCTTCATGCTGCACCCGGGCGACGAGAACCTGCACGACTGGGGCGAGATCTACATTCAAGACCTCGGATGGGTGCCTGTAGACATGTCGTTCGGCATCCCTGCCTACGCCAAGAACGAGAAGGAGACCTTTTTCTTCTTGGGCGGCATCGACTCGTTCCGCATGGTTGTGAACAACGACTTCGGCTGTCCGCTCTATCCTGCAAAGCAGTATCCACGCAGCGAGACCGTCGACTTCCAGCGTGGCGAGGTAGAATGGGCTGGAGGCAACCTCTACTTTGACAAGTGGAAGTGGAACCTGGAGGTGCTCGAAAGAGAATAACGGATTTTGCGCTTCGCGCGGTTTTAGACATTAATTTCCATTAATTAAACATTAATCGACATTAAATTTTTCCGCGCGAAGCGCATATTAATGATAATTAATGGGGCATTAATGGACATTAATGTCTAAAAAAAACAAGCGCGAAGCGCGATGTAAATATAAGAATAAAAGTTGGTTATTGACCATTCGCAAAAAAGATAGAAACGCGCGAAAGGCGCGAAAAAGAAAAAGCACAATGAACAATTTATTAACATCAAGCATCATCGCCATGCTTTGTCTGCCTGCAGCATCACACGCACAGCAGATCAATGACAGCGAGAAAACAGCTGTGGAGCAGGTCCTCAACAAGTGCGCCGTGGGCGTGCAGACAGGACGCATCACCGTTGACTCTACAGCCGTGGCAGGCGACTCTCTAAAACTCTTCGCCAGCCGCAACCTAACGTATCTGCCCATACGCAAGGACAGCTACATGTCGATAATAGACCAGGTGAGAGGCGTGCTGCCAGAGCAGTTTGCCAACAAGAAAATAACCATCATTGCCGACCGCAAAGACCTCAAAGACCTCATCCTGCGCTCCGACCTCAAAGGCAAGGAAAAGCGACAGGCGTTCACACAGCCTAAAGGCACACCGCTGGTGCGCAACCTCAGCCGACCCTACGACCCGACTCACGGACTCGACGGCAAGCACATTGCCATGTGGCAGAGCCACGGTCTCTACTATCAGCAGGGCCTGGCACGATGGGAGTGGCAGCGCGGACGCATGTTCCAGAGCGTGGAGGACAAATATACGCAGAGCTACGTCCTGCCTTACGTCATACCGATGCTGCAAAACGCCGGTGCCATTGTCATGACACCGCGTGAGCGCGACACCAACCCCTATGAGGTGGTGGTAGACAACGATGCCAACATGCCCGTGAAGCAGACCGACGGCACCGTGGCCAAGGACCGCTCTGTCTATGCCGAGACCAACGGCGCCAAGGCGTGGACAAAGGGCGAGGGACAGGGCTTCGCTTACCTCAGACCCGAATATAAGGACTTTGAGAACCCCTTCACCGAAGGCTCGTTCCGCGTGGCCGATGCCGTGACGAAGAAGAACCTGGAGAGCACAATAAGCTGGACACCCGACATGCCCGTGGACCGCGAGTATGCCGTGTATGTGTCTTACAAGACGCTGCCCAACAGCACGTCCGACGCACGTTATACCGTCTACCATAAGGACGGCAAGACCGAGTTTGCCGTGAACCAGCAGATGGGTGGCGGCACATGGATCTACCTCGGCACCTTCGCCTTCGACAAAGGCACAAAGGGCAAGGTGGTGCTGTCGAACCTCTCCAAGGACAAGAACAGCGTGGTGACCGCCGATGCCGTGCGCTTCGGCGGTGGCATGGGCAACATCGCCCGCACAGCCGACGGCAACCTCATCTGGCCCAACTCGAAGAAGGACCGAGCAACAGACCCGAAGCCACGCAACGAGTGGCAGCCCAAGCTCAACATTCCGTACGAGACGAGCGGCTATCCTCGCTTCCTCGAAGGCGCACGCTACTACATGCAATGGGCGGGCGTGCCTGACAGCATCTACTCGCCCTCACACGGCATGAACGAATATTCGGACGACTATAAGAACCGCGGCGTGTGGGTCAACTGGCTCGCAGGCGGCACCAAGGCGGTGCCTGACAGCAAGGGCCTCAACATACCTGTTGACCTGTCGTTTGCCTTCCATAGTGACGCAGGAACGGTCTACGGCGACTCTATCATCGGAACGCTCGGCATCTACGACTCGCACCAGTATGACGGCACCTTCGCCGACGGCTCCTCACGCGTTGCCAACCACGACCTCTGCGACCATGTGCTTTCAAGCATCTGCAACGACATACGCACGTTGTACGAGCCTAAGTGGACACGCCGTGGCATGTGGGATTCACGCTACTTTGAGGCGTGGTCACCCCGTGTGCCGGCAATGCTCCTGGAGCTGCTGTCGCACGAAAACTTCGCCGACATGCGCTATGGTCTCGACCCACGGTTCCATTTCACCGTGAGCCGCTCAGTCTATAAGGGCATCCTTAAGTTTCTCTCTGACCAATATGGCTACGATTACGTTGTGCAGCCTCTCCCCGTTGAACATTTCGCTGCCGTGCTTAACGACAAGCGTCAGGTGGAGCTGAGCTGGCAGCCTGTGGACGATCCGCTGGAGCCAACGGCCAAGGCAGAGAAATATATCGTCTACAAGCGCGTAGGCAACGGCGATTTCGACAACGGCACCGTGGTGAAGAAGACCCGCTGTGTCATGGACGTGCCGGCCGACGAGGTGGTAAGCTTCAAGATTGCTGCCCTCAACCAGGGTGGCGAAAGCTTCCCGTCAGAGATCCTGTCGGTGGGCATAGCCTCGGCCTCTACAGCCAAACCTGTGCTCGTGGTCAACGGCTTCGACCGCACGGGCGCTCCCGACGATTTCCGTTCCAACGATGACGAGCAGGCGGGCTTCCTTGCCGACGACGACAACGGCGTGCCCTACAAACAGATGATCAGCTATGTGGGCAAGATGAAGGAGTTTCGTCGCGCCATACCCTGGACCGACGACGACGCTGCTGGCTATGGCGACAGCTACGGCAACTACGAGAAGCTGGTGATCAAGGGCAACACCTTCGATTATCCGGCCCTCCACGGACAGTCTATCCTTAAGGCTGGCTACAGCTTCGTGTCGGTGAGCAAGGCTGCTCTTGCTGACCATGCTTACATGAACGCCGACCTCTACAGCGCGGTCGACATCATACTCGGCAAGGAGAAGCAGAGCAAGATGGGACGCATCGGTGCTGTCAAGGGCTTCGACTTCAAGACCTTCGACCAGACCATGCAGCAGGCCATCACCGACTATTGCAAGGCGGGCGGCCGCGTGTTCGTCAGCGGCTCTTATGTGGCTACCGACATCTTCCAGAACCCTCTTGTCAAGGCCGAAGATGCTGACAAGAAGTTTGCTCGCGAGATCCTTAAGTATGAGTGGCGCGACGACAAGGCTGCCTGTGAGGGAGCCATCAAGACCGTTGCCTCTCCGCTCACAGAGGAGCGTGCCGACTATTCTTATTATAACAAGCCCAACGAGGAGTCGTATGTCGTGGAGTCGCCCGATGCCATCGTGCCCTCCGACCCCGCTGCCTACACCTGCTTCCGCTACTCTGAGAACAACCTCCCTGCTGGCGTGGTGTTCGGTGGCAACAACACCGACAAGTGGCGCACCGTGGTCCTCGGATTCCCCTTCGAGAGCATCAAGGGCGAGGCTCAACGCGACAAGATGATGCAACAGGTGCTCAACTACTTGGTGAAGTAAATATCATTCACCGCTGGCAGTGGCTATAGGGTTGCATGCCCCTTTGGCTTAATTCTGTAACACGCTCTCTACACTCCTCGGTTCACTCCACCGCGTAGGAATATATAAAATTATAAGGCACGCATTATGGCCGTCACATCTTGTATGACGACTGTCAAGCGTGCCTTTTTTATGCCCAATCATAACCCTTGCCTTTGACTATGCAATCTCCGCTATTAGGGCTTACTCGGGACTTTCACCCGTTAGACAATGCTCATGCCGAGCATACAAAAAAAGGATAAATGGTAATCCCCTCACGGAATTATCATTTATCCTTTTTTCATTATGAGTTAGCACAACGCTAACGCATTATCATTTATCCCTGATTATTTATCATTTCGTGCGCAATGCGCTATTTCTCGGCTTCTACCACGATGGCGGAGCAAGGAGCGAGCTTGAAGTTGCCAGACTTGCAGGATGCCTTACCCGTAGTGATGAGGACACGTGTAGCGGTGATACCGGCGACTTTTGCTGTGACAGCTTTGCCACTGGGATTCAGGGCGATGTAGACAGCCTGCGTGCCATGGGTACGCTTGTAGACCATGGGGTAAGGACGGTTGACATCGCTGACAAGTGTCCAATCGCCCTCATTGTCGAGTGCGGGTGTGGCGTGGCGCAGTGCGATGAGCTTCTTGGTGAAGCTGAGCATGGAGTTGGGATCCTTCTCCTGTGTGGCAACGGTGAGCAATCCATTCTGCGTGTCGACGGGCAGATAGAGCTGTGCGGGCTGACAAGTGGAGAAGCCTGCCGTAGCACCAGGAGTCCACTGCATCGGCGTGCGCGTGCCTGCGCGCTCATTGCTGCCTTCCTTGTTGGGGAGGTCCATCTGGTACTTCATGCCGATTTCGTCGCCATAGTAGATGAAGGGCACTCCGGGCATTGTGAGGAAGAAGGTCATTGCCACCTTAAGCTGGTCGATGGAGTTTCGAGTGCCGATATTCGGGCGCTGATAGTCATGGTTAGCCGACGGTATGGCAATATATCCCAGGTCGTGAGTCTTGGTATATGACTTGGTGAAGTTGTCAACGAACTCCTTGATGCCGCCCTTTCCTGCCTTGTCGAAGTAGCAGTGCTCGTAGGAGAGCTTCTGTCCGGGCCATGCCTTGCCCCATGGTGTTCCGGGCTCGAAGAAGAGGGAGCCGTAGCCGGGCACGCCAAAGTGAATCATGAAGTCGATGTTGAAACCTCCGGGGATTGCCTGAGGAGGATTTGCCCACTCAGAGATAAGCACGCACTCGGGATAGTTCTTGTCCTTCCACTGGCGCATCTCCCTCCAGAGCTTCATCACCTCTTTCTTTCCGGGGTCGTTCTTCACGAGCGAGGATGCCATGTCCACACGGAATCCATCAATGCCCTTGTCGAACCAGAAAGCCATGATGTTGCGTATCTCACGGCGAACAGCCTGCGGACCGGGTGCCGTGACGGGCTGCTCCCACTTATGTGCGGGATCAGGGTGAGCATAGCCGTAGTTGAGTGCCGGCTGGCACTCGTAGAAGTTCTTGAGATAGTACTTTGCACGCTTGGCGTTTGCCTCCACATACTGTCCCATGGTACTCGACTCGGGGTTAGGAGATTTGCGGCGTGCCTCGATAGCAGCCTTATCACTCTCGGAAATCTCGTCAGTCCAGATGTAGTAGTCAGCATATCTGCCGTTCACATCACCGGAAGCACTTTCCTTGAACCATGGGCTCTTGGAACTGGTGTGGCCTGCCACGAGGTCGAGGCATACCTTGATACCGCGCTTGTGGGCAGCGTTAACGAGTTCCACCATGTCGGTGTTGGTGCCGAAGCGAGGATCAATCTTATAGAAGTCAATGACGTCGTAGCCACCATCAAACCACCCAGACTCGAATACGGGGTTCAGCCAAAGGGCGTTCACACCCAGCGACTTGATGTAGTCGAGTCGTGACTCGACACCTTTCAGATCGCCAATACCATCGCCATTGCTATCCATATACGAAGAGGGGTAAATCTGGTAGAACACAGCGTCCTGCAACCACGCTGGTCCTTTCGGCTGTGCGAACATCGTCAAGGCAGCCAGAAAGGCAAGCGAACTTAATAATAGCTTTTTCATTATTAGATGTTTTTAATTAGTTAAAGGCTAATTAGCCTAATTGGGGCAATTAGACTAATTAGCCGAGTAAGTCTTACTTTATGATTTTCCCCGAAAAGCAAATCATAAAGTCGAATGTTTGGAGCAGCGAAAGTAATCGAAAATTTGCTTTCAGATTACTCATCGTGACAAACATCTTCAAAGAAGAATGATTATTTGCTTGGTGCGAGATAGCCTGGATTCTGCTTGAGGTTGGTATTCAGGTTCAGCACTGCATAGGGGATGGGGAACACGCAGGTGTAGCCCTTGGTATCATCGTTGTAGTCGCCGGCAGCAGCATTGTGTTCCACGCCAGGATAGCGGTCGGGCGTGGGCTGCGTGAAGGTGCAGAAGCGAATCTCGTCCTGACGGCGCACACCTTCCCATGCGAGCTCGAGCATTCGCTCATTGCGGATGTCGTTGAGCGTGATGTCAGTGAGCGGAGTGGCACCCACACGGTCGCGTATCTGCTTAACCAACGCCAAAGCCTGCGATTTATTGCCCAGACGATATTCAGCCTCAGCCTTCATCAGCAGAGCATCGCCATAGCGCCAGATCACGAGGTCGTTGTTGATGCAGCCCTGGATGGTAGACGACTTGTCGTACTCATACTTCTTGAAGCGTGCGCCAGCGCACTTCACGATGTGGGGATCGACACCACCGGGGAAGTCCACCGCGGCAGCCATAGGCATATACTCGAGGTCCTGATCGGTAGCACCATCATTCACAGTCTTGCCACCCGTGTCGGCGGTGTAGTCCTTATCCGTATAGAAATTGATGGTGAGGCGGGGATCCGGCGCTTCGGTACCATAGCCATATACCTGCATCTCGAAGGTGGAGGCGCAAGCACCATTCCATCCAGAGTAGCCCATAGCGCCAGCATGGTTGTAGTGGAGCGAGCGTTTGAGGTTATCGTCATTGATCTTATACTTCTGGTCGTCATCTGGACGTGTGAAGATGTTCTCCACGGAGTTCTCATTCTGCACGATGAAGTTGTCAGCATACTTCGGCTGGAGGCTATAGCCCAGTGCGGCAATCTGGTCGACGCAGTAGACCACGGTCTCCCATGCGTTGCGGCTCTGTCCATCCACGGTGATGCTGATGCTCTTGCCCTTAGTGCTGACCTTCTCACCCAGCGACTCACTCACGGTGTTCTTGCCGGTCTTGTCGGTACCCACGAAGTCCTGATAACTGGTCTCTGAGGTATTATCGATGGTATAAACGGGTGCGTTGAGCGCACACTTAGCCATGCACATATAGGCCACTGCCTTGGTTACACGACCATAGTATTCACCACTCTTCTGACTAGGCTGGTCAGACAGATGCGGAATACAATCGGCGAGTTCACTCGTCACAAACTCGAAGACTTTGGAGCGGTTAGACTGTGCCACATCGGAGGTGCTCACCGACGATGAGGTCACGAGAGGAATCTGTCCATAGAGATCCATGAGGTAATAGTAGAAAATGGCACGCAGCGCACGGAGCTCATAGATATAGTCCTGACTGGCTGGCACGGTCTCGGCGAGACCCTGGAGCTTGTCGATGGAGCTATTGCAGAGGCCCACCACCTTATAGAGATTTGACCAGACGTTGTTGTAGGTATCCACAGAGGATGCGAAGTTGTGGAGGAAGAAGTTCTGCCACTTTCCACCGTCCACCCAGTCACCCTGACGTCCTGGCAGCATGGTAGCATCGGAAGTGAATTCCTGCAGCGTATGGACAGCAGCGCCGGCATCGCCATAGATAGAATTGCCGATGGCAGAATATACGTTAGCCACCGAGTTGACATAGATGAGTGTGGAATTAGCATAAGCATCCTTCTCATCAAACTTGCTCTTTGGTGTCTCATCGAGTGAGCAACTGCCCAGCATCACGGCACCCACGAGCAATGTTCCTAGTCCTAATATATTGTATTTCATGTTTGATTTTCTTTTAATATTGATTCAAAATATGCAAGTAGGCACTTATCAGAAGTTGACAGCCAGTGAGAGCGTGAAGGTACGGGTCAATGGGTAGATACGCTTATCGTCGACACCGAGTGTACCAGTGGTGCCGGTACCCTCACTCTGGGGAACGAGGCTTGCAGAGTTGATCATAGGAGTGAGTCCGTTGTAACCCGTTATGGTGCAAACATTGTTGCAGGAGAGTGCGAGGCGGATGTTCTTGATATACTTGGTCTTCAATTCCTTCTGATGGAAGGTATAGCCCAGTGTGATATACTCGAAGTTCACGTAGTCACCCTTTTCCAGCCAGTAGTCGGAGATCTGGATGTCGTAGATGCCCTTGCCGTCGTTGAGCGATGGAGCGGTCTTCAGCACGTTGTAGGTGGGGAAGTTGTTCATGTTGCTGTAAGTCATAGAGGTACCATTGTAGATCTTATGTCCGAAAGCACCATTGAACTGCATGGTGAGATCCCAGTTCTTATAGTTGAAGTTGAAATCCCAACCGAGATACCACTTAGGAATGGCCTGTCCACAAACCTTGCGGTCGCCGCTGTCGCCGGTATCGATGGTACCGTTGTCGTCGATATCCTCGATCACATACTGTCCCTTCTCATTGAAACCTGTGAAGTGAGGCAGATAGAACACGCCGATGGGCTGTCCCTCGATGAGGTAAGTCACGCCATTGTTCTGTGTCAAACCAGCTGCACCGACGTAAGCAACGCCGATATGCTCACTGGTGGTCAGAGGCTGTCCCTTATAGGTACCGCTCAGGCTCTTCAGCTTGTTCTTCTGATAGGAGAGGTTCAGTCCGCTATTGAAGGTGAAATCCTTTGTCTTGATGATGTCGCCATTGACATTGATCTCGAAACCCTCGTTCGACATCTCACCCATGTTGGCAAGCAGGGTGTTGTAGGTGAACGGCGGCACTGGCACGGTATAGGTGTAAAGCAGGTCGCTGGTGATGGAGTGATACCAGTCGAAGGTGACGTTCAGACGGCTCTGGAACATCGAGAGGTCGAAGCCAGCATCGAAAGTCTTCTTCACCTCCCACTTCAGGTCGGGATTACTATTGGAGATGGTTGCGAAGGTGGTGGTGTTGGTGCCATTGTAGCTTGTCACACCATTAGGAGCGTAGAGTGCCAAAGAAGTGTAAGGATCGATGGCATCCTGGTTACCCGTGACACCATAGCCCACGCGGAACTTCAGGTCATTGATAGCCTTCACGTTCTTCATGAAGTTCTCCTTGCTCATCACCCAAGCCACGGAAGCAGATGGGAACCAGCCCCACTTATTACCACTACCGAGCTTCGAACTACCGTCGGTACGTACATTCACCGTGGCGATGTACTTGTCGGCAAACATATAGTTGATACGAGCCATATAGGAGCTCAGCGTATACTCGCTGTAGTCGGACTTATTGTCGCCCCAAGCCACGTTGGCTCCAGCCTCCAGGTTGTGATACTTGAAGTAGTTGGTCTGGAAACCCTTTGCCTGTGTAGAGAAATAAGAGGTCTTGTAGCGCTGACCCTCCATGAGGGCGAGAGCGTCGATGTGGTGAGAACCGAAGTCCTTGGTATAGGTGAGCTGGATGTTGCCCATGAGGTCCTTCTGCTGACGGTTCATGAGGTAAGCCCAACCATTACCATTGACTTGGCCCTCACGGATGTCGTTGGGCACATAGCGCTTGTGGTCGGTATCCTTGCGGGTATAAGATCCGAAAGCACTCAGGTAGAGACCCGGAACGATGGTCCAGGTGGCCTTGCCATGTACATTCACAGAGCCCACATTCCACTTATTGGTGATTTCCTGCTGTCCCAATGGGTTGTATATCTGGCTGGCCAAGAGGTCCTCATCCCAGATGCCATCAGCATTCTTGTGGTTTGGATAGGTGGGGTTGTAAGAAGCTGCAGAGTAGAACATCTTCTGCATATCATACTGCATGTTGCCATTGTGCTCGGAAGCGAGGATACCCAGTTCGAGTTTCAGTTTCTTGTTGAAAGCATATTGCACACCATCAAGCTTGGCAGTAAAATTCTTCATATCAGAATTGTTCAGAGCGCCCTGACGCTGGACGAATCCCAGAGAAGCACGCATGCTGCCATTCTCGTTACCAGTGGAGAAAGCGATGTTGTGGTTCTGGGTGATGCCCACGCTACGCTCAATCTCGTCGAGCCAGTTGGTGTTACCCTTCATATCTGTATAAGTGAGGCCCAGACGGTCGGCAGTGGCACGGTAGTCGCTGGCAGACAACATCTCGATGTTCTTGAATACGGTGTTGATACCAAACTGTCCGTTGTAGTTCAGTGAGGTCACGCCAGTCTTGCCCTTCGTAGTGGTCACCACGATCACGCCGGCAGCACCACGAGAACCGTACTGTGCCGTCTCTGAAGCATCCTTCAGAATGGTCATACTCTCGATATCACCAGGCGCCAAGGCACTGAACATCGTCATATCAGAAAATACACCGTCGATGATGACCAATGGGTCGTTACCACCGGAGAGAGAGGAGGTACCGCGAACGCGGATATTGGTGGTACCCATTGGGTCGCCACCGCTCTGGCTGATCACCACACCAGCAACCTTGCCTTTGAGGGCATCGGCAGCACTCGTGATGATACCCTTGTTCATGTCTTCCTTGCCCACGCGGTCAACGGCTCCGGAAATGGTACGCTTGGTGCCAACGGCATAACCTACTACCACCACCTCGTCGAGGAGTTCCCGGTCTTCCTTCATCTTCACGTTGATGGTGGAACGGCCGCCCACGGGAACGTTCTGGGTACTATAGCCCACATACGAGAATACGAGGACAGCATTGTTGCCCACATTGTTAATCTTGTAGTTGCCATTAAGGTCGGTGACAGCGCCACCTTGTTCTCCCTTAATCTGGATGCTTGCACCGATGATAGGTTCGCCTTTCTCATCCGTGACATTACCTTTCACCGCTGTCTGTGCTGATGCCATAAGTGACGTGCAGACAACGACCAACAAGAGGCACAGCCTCCTCACAAAAGAATTGTTGTTTGTCATGAGATTTGAGTTTTAATTATTAAATAGACACTTATATTTCGTCGAACTCACGTTAAATAAATAGTATAGGTTTCTTAGTTAGAGAAATTGGCAATATACCTTCTTTCATTCATTCGCAAAAGGCATAGTGCCCAAAATTTCACTTAATAATTGCAAAGATAGTCTAATAAGAAATAAATTGAGCCAAAAAGTATGCCTTTGGTAGAGTGTAAAAACTTTATCAAAAAATTAATTCTCTGAAATACAAAGAGATACACAAAATAGAAAATAAGTTTTAGTAGATAGCCCTTGAAGAAGAATTGATTTATTTAAGAAAATTTCTTATGTCAAAGAACATCTTTTGGACATTCACGCCGCCGATTTGATCATTAATGTAGGGACGGGCCCTTACATACACAGATTCCTGACGTTTTCTTCGAAGTTGTCACGGTCCTTGGCACGGTTCTTCACCGAGGTACGATAGTTGTAAATAGTCTGTGGTGAATAGAATAGCAGGTTGGAAATCTCACTGCTGTCCTTGATTCCCAACTTGACGAGTGCGAAGATGCGGAGTTCGGTGTTGAGCGTGCCCTCCTTGCGGGGAACAACTTCCTGTTCTTCCTGCAGCAAGCCATTGAATTGCTTCACGAAATTGGGATAGAGGCTGAGGAAGGCATCGTCGAAACGGCGATAGAATATCTGTGCATCCACCTCCGATGTGCGAGTAGACGAGATATGGCTCAGCAGTTCCTGCAGCTGATTGGCTTTTATCTTCCGCTTCACATAGAGTTGGAAGTTGCCCAGACGGATGATATACTCGTTGCAGAGATCGATGAAGAGCCGGGCAAGCCGTTCCCGTCGCTTGTTGGTGTCCACGAGTTGCTTGTTGGCTGTGCTGAGTTGCTGGTTCAACTCGCCCTGTTTCAGGTTGGAGTCGGCAAGGCTCTTGTTAGTGAGTTTCAGCACGTTACAGATGTACATCAAGCGTCGATTCTTGCGGAAGAACAGGAACAGCATCACCACCAGACCAATGGTGAGCAGCGAGATGGCGCAGATAGCGATAATCTGGATGGTGCTGCGACGGGCGATCTCCTTCTGATACTGACTGATTACGGAGAGAAGGTTGCGTGAGGTCTCGATGATGCGCAGGCGACTGTTGTAGAACTTGGCATCGCCGAGCGACTCGGTGATGTAGCGTTGTGCACGGTCGTAGTCGCGCTTGCTGGACGAGCAGAGAAGCACGGCAAGGGCCTGCAGGGCAGAGTTCTCCTTGGTGGCACTCAGGGCATCGCCGATGCTCGAGCGGATGAGGTACTCCTCATATTTTTCCTTGTCGCCTTTCGCTTTATAGATGAATGCCAACATATAGCACGACATGGCATAGACCCTTGAGTTCATGGGGCTATCCTTTATCGCCTTCTGGTAATATACCTTTGCTTTTTCATTGTCCGCTTTCACATTGGTGTAGTACTCTCCTATATAATAATGGTAATAGCGGTCATCGCGACTGAGATATCGCATAGCCTTCACCATGTATTCAGTGGCTCGCTTTCTGTAGATGGGCTGATAGGTATTGTCTTTGCAGTAATCTGACAAATTGATGTATAAGCGATAGAATGTGAAATAATAGTCGAACTTCAAGTTCTGTTCCAGCGTATCATCGTTTACGCATTCCAAAATATCCATTACCTCCGTATAGAGGCCTGCGGCCACAAGCAACCTGGCCTTCTGAAGGGTGAAATGATGGATATAATAATTTTCGTCCACTGCCTTTGCCAAATTCAGGCCCCTGCTCACATACAGCATGGCGGAGTCGTATTTGAACACATAGTATTCATGGTAGATGTCATTGTAGGCTTTCAGGCGCACCTTAGAGTCGTTCCTGCGGTCGAGGCTGTTCCTAAACAGGGCAATGCGCTCATGCTTTGCCTTTGCCACGGCAGGCTTAGCCTTCAAGGCAGAATCCAGTTGCGTCAGCAACTGTTGGTTGTCGGCGTTTACGAAGCTAGGTAGAAGTAACAATAAAAAAGTAACAAATAAGATTTTCATAAGCCATTAATTCTCCATGCAAAGATAATCAAAAATATCGGAAAATGAAAGAATATCTACCAATCAAATTTCTATTTATTCCACAACCTGCTTATTTTCAAGAACTAATCAGCTTAACGATTTTTATAAATCTACCATATTTATACTTCATCGGGTTACTGTTCCGAAGAGTTAATATATTTGCGATAACAAAAACTATTATTTATCCTAATAGCCAAACAACATGAAAAAGAAAATCTTCAATGGAGTCATCATCTTGCTATGGATGATGGCAATGCCACTAGGCATCCATGCCGCCGACACCACCATGCTAAAGTCACCGGATGGTAACCTCGTGATGACCTTCCGGCTCAGCGACAAGGGACAGCCCGTCTACGAACTTTCCTACAAAGGCAAGGCTGTGATAAAGCCTTCCACCCTGGGACTGGAGCTCAAGGATTTGCACCAGCATGTTTACATCAACGCCTCGGGCAGCTCGGAGAGAGTGGAAGTATCTGCCAAGGAGATGACCGACCTGCAGACGGGCTTCCAACTGAAGGACGTGAAGACCTCCACCTTCGACCAGACCATGCAGCAGGCCATCACCGACTATTGCAAGGCGGGAGGCCGCGTGTTCGTCAGCGGCTCTTATGTGGCTACCGACATCTTCCAGAACCCGCTTGTCAAGGCCGAAGATGCTGACAAGAAGTTTGCTCGCGAGATCCTTAAGTATGAGTGGCGCGACGACAAGGCTGCCTGTGAGGGAGCCATCAAGACCGTTGCCTCTCCGCTCACAGAGGAGCGTGCCGACTATTCTTATTATAACAAGCCCAACGAGGAGTCGTATGTCGTGGAGTCGCCCGATGCCATCGTGCCCGCCGACCCCGCCGCCTACACTTGCTTCCGCTACTCTGAGAACAACCTTCCAGCTGGCGTGGTGTTCGGTGGCAACGAAACCGACAAGTGGCGCACCGTGGTCCTCGGCTTCCCCTTCGAGAGCATCAAGGGCGAGGCTCAGCGCGACAAGATGATGCAGCAGGTACTCAACTACCTCATCAAATAAGATCAAGCTGCTTTAAGAAGCATAAAGGAGCATGAAAGAGCTTTAAAGAGCTTTAAGGAGCATAAAGGAGCTTTAGCTTTAAGGAGCATAAAAGAGCTTTAAGGAGCATAAAGCATGCCCCTTGCTTCATAAAACAAGCAACCCATAAACCAAAAAAAGCACGCTCGACAGCCGTCTCATACCGAATGACGACCATCGAGCGTGTTTTTTTGTCCTTATGTTACTTATGCATCCTTTCGTTTTATGCATCCTTTCGTTTTATGCACCCTTTCGTTTTATCGTTTCCCAATTATAGGCTATCAATATTTTGCCGAGAAGGTGCTCACGCTATAGGCATGGAACGTGACGTTGTTTTCAACATCTATATAATCGGCGTAAGCACGCATTTGCTTGCCGTCAAAGCGTATGGTCATGTCCATCCACTCGTCGTCGTCATCATCGTCATCGTCGTCAAGATCCATCGGTTCCCAGCAACGCAGAACGCCGTTTAGCTTGTCTTTCCATTCCCAACGACCCACTTCCACTTCGCCATCCACATAGAAATAGATGGCTGTGCCGCAGGGCGAGAAGATTACGCGGCGACAATAGTCGTCCTTGTCGTCCAAGATGTCGTCCTCGTCAAATCCCCACTTCTTGCCCTCGGGCGTGATTGTGAAGTCTTGCTTCACAACGAGCAGGTCGAGCCATTGCTTGCCGTAGCCAATATATGCATTGTCGGTGAAAAGCCATGTTTCTGAGCTGTCCATTTTCCATGAGCGGCAAATTTGACGGAGCGCATCATCGGGTTTGGAGTTGATGTTGACGTTTACCACAACGGTGATGACCTCACCCTTGCTGTTGGTGTAGGTTATCGTTGCTTTTCCCGACACCCCGTTTCCATTGATCTCTATTTTTGAGTTGTTGCTCAAACTGTAGATCCCGTCCTTCACGCGCGTGAATGTTCCATAGACATATAGTCCTTTGTCAAATTCTATCGTTCCGTTGATGTCGACAGCGCGTGTAGCCATGCGTGCACGCCTGGGAGCGTTGCCTGCCTGAGGTTTGGTCATGAGGAAGTGGCCGTCGGCAAAAAGCTCTATCGATTTAAACTCTTGAGCCGTGCCGTTGCCCCACGACGTAACGTCCATTTTTATGGCGTCGTCTGCATACTGCTCATTGTCGAAACTGCCTAAAGTGAAGTCGGTTGACGGTTGTGTCATTCCGGGCAATTTTATTTGTTTATTGCCATCGTCGTCGTTACTGCTGCAAGCCATGAAGGCGAATGATGCAATAGCAATAACAAAAGAATAAAAGATGTTCTTTTTCATAAATTTTGAATTTAAGTTATTGATCATTGTCTTACGGTTGCAAAAATAAACAATAACTTTCAAACATGCAATAGTGGTGAAATAGTTGAATTTATAAGAAAATATAACAAATTCTAAAGATTGTAAAAGCTGCGCATGAAAACAATTCCGCTACATAAAAAAAGCAAAAACGCAAGAATCATAAACCGATAAAACACGAACAAAAATCAGCTAAAACAAGAACTAAAAACAGCTAAAACACGAAATAAAAACAGCTAAAACGCACGAAACAAGAACAGAAAAACAAAAAAGGACAACAAGAACAACATTTTTCCTTACGCAATTGGCAGAATGTTGTTCTTGTTGTCCTTTTTGTTCTTGTTGTATTTTTTGTTCTTGTAATCCTTTTTGTCTTTGTGATCCGTTTTATCTTTACGATCCTTTTGATCCTTGCGATCCGTTTTATCCTTTTTGTTGTCAGGCAGCCATTATAGCCTGCAACGAAAAAAATAGCCTGCAACGGGAAAAAGAGGTCTACAGCTTCACCACGCCTATGCCCGGACGGTCGGGAAGAGTAATCTTGCCGTTGACAACGGTCATGCCCTTGAAGCGGTCGTTGGCGATGAGGAGGTTGCCGTCGAGGTCGGCAAAGTCGACAACGGGCGAGAACTGAGCGGCTGCGCTCACAGCACACGATGTCTCGGTCATGCAGCCCACCATCACGCGCATGCCGCGGGCATGGGCATAGTTGACCATCTTCCACGCCTCGCGCATGCCGGTACATTTCATCAGCTTGATGTTGATGCCCGTGAAGGCACCCTCAATAGACTTGATGTCCTTGAGACGCTGTATCGACTCATCGGCAAAGATGGGGAGCGGACTGCCCTGTGTCAGCCATGCCGTGTCGTCGATCTGCTCCTTAGGCATGGGCTGCTCCACCATGACCACGCCCTTCTCCTTGAGCCAGTAGATCTCGTCGAGAGCCTGTCGGCGGTCTTTCCATCCCTGGTTCACGTCCACAGCTATCGGCAGGTCGGTGACGCTGCGTATGGTCTCAATCATCTCATGGTCGTTCTCGCGGCCCAGCTTTACCTTTAAGATTTTGAACTTGTCGGCACACTCGAGCGTCTTCTGCTTAACCACCTCTGGCGTGTCGATGCCGATGGTGAAGGTGGTGTTGGGTGTCTTGGCAGGATCCAGTCCCCAGATGCGGTACCAGGGCTGTCCCATGAGCTTGCCCACGAGATCGTGGAGAGCTATGTCGATGGCAGCCTTGGCAGCCGAGTCGGCAGGTGAGAGGCTGTCAACATAAGTGAGGATGTCGTCCATCAGGAAAGGACTCTTAAACTGGCTGAGGTCCACCTTCTGCAAGAAAGCCATGACGCTCTCCACGGTCTGTCCGAGATATGGCGGCATGCTTGCCTCGCCGTATCCTGTCACGCCCTCATACTCGATCTCCACCTGCACGTCGGGTGTGGTGGTGCGGGTGTAGGTTGCCACAGTGAACACATGCTGTAGCTTCAGCTCGTATGGAAAAAATTTGAGCGTCATCTTTCCGCCTTTACCCTTGCGGTTGATGTTGACGTTCTTCTTTGCGCCGATAATGGGCGCCGCAATGTTGCTGATGGCATCGGCATTTGAAACGGCCAATGCCGATCCTGCTGTGGCGAGAGCCGCACGCTTAAGGAAATCTCTTCTTGAAACCATCGCTCGTTATGTTTAAATGTTATTTGACGTTATAAAATTCTACGTTGTCGTTTGTCTTCACCTCCGGAATGGTGTTGAGCTGTGGCAGGATGCGCTGCGCCCAGAGCAGACGGTTGAGGTCATACTCGTCATATTCGGGATCAGCGGGGTTGAAGCTGCTCACATGAACCCATGCCAGCGAGTGGATAAACTTCTGGTTGCCCATATATATGCCCACATGCGACACATGTGCGGGCTTCTCGTCTGTGGCCTTGCGTCCGAAGAACACGAGGTCGCCAGGCTGCAGGTTGCTGAAGTCGGGAGCAATCTCGATGTGCTCACCCACCTTGGCCTGCTGCGATGCGTTGCGCGGCAGCGTGATGTCGTGCATGAGCAACACCGTGCGCACAAGACCGCTACAGTCGACCGCCTTGACGCTTGTGCCGCCCCAATGATATGTCACACCGCTGAGCGAGAGTGCTGTGGCTATGATACTCTGCGCATCGTGCTTCACCGTCTTGCGCCATTTCTCCAGGGGCAGGGCATGTACCATGGGCAGATAGCCCTCGCGTCCGTCGGGCAGGGCGACATGATAAAACTGCTTGTCCTTGCCAAGCAACTTCAGCCGGCAGGCAGCCACCACATCGCTCACGCGGAGCGATTTGGCATCGGGCTTCTCATAGACGAAAGCCCAGAACGACGTGACCACGACCTGTGGTGCGGCGTTCCATGCACGCATCTGGGCATCGGTCATCTTCTCAACAGCCGACGAGAGGATGTATCCCTTGTCGCCATCGGGCGTCATGACATGCGCCCAACGGTCGTTCTTCAATATCTTCATAGGCATGCCGAGCAGAGCCTGCGTCTCCATCTCGCCATCGTAGTCGCCTTTGCAGCGAATGTTCACGACCGAGGTCACAGGCACAGCCCATGCTGCTGTGTCGGCAGCAATGGTGTCGGCAGCTCTTGTGTCGGCAGCGACGGCGGCCGCTGTCGTTATGTCGGTCTGTGCAAAGCATAGGCCCGTCATAGATTGCAAGAGCAGCAATGCTGCCACAGATGCCGTTTTAAGCAATATTTTTTTCATAACCAACACGTTTTTGATTGTTTTATCCCTTTAATGTTATTACATGCTTCTCAATATTTGCAAAATTACATAATTTTCAGCAAACGAATAAACAATTGAAGCATTTTTTAACTTCATGTTTACACATTGTTTCAAAACGAAAGGTTTTTAATAAAATTTCGAAACTTCCGCTGGTGATAGAAGTGGTTCAACAGGAGACGAAGCCTTTTGCGGGAAACATTCTTATTAATTGAACTTTCGCAAAGTTTTTTATTTACATCGCGCTTCGCGCTCGTGGTATTTTAAACATTAATTTCCATTAATGACCCATTAATTATCATTAATACGCGCTTCGCGCGGAAAAATTAACGTTTAATTAATGTTTAATTAATGGAAATTAATGTTAAAGAAATGCGCGAAGCGCAAAAAAAGCTATTTTATTCACATTGTTATCTGCTATTTAAGCTTGTAACTGTCTGAGAGAATGCCCGTTAGATATAATACTGCAAGAATTTTTCGGCTTCTTCAGCCACGAGCATGGGGTTGCCGTCGTCGTGGGTGCTCCATGTCTCGCGGCAGAGGCGCGTGATGGGAGCAAACTCAGCCAACGCATCGTCGGTTCGGCTCTTTGCGCACGGGTCCACATATAAAAAGGTGTGGAGCACCTCAAGCACCTGGTCGACGGTGAGCATGGTGCGGCGGGCCATGTCTATGACCTCGGGCGTGGTTGCCACCATCGTGGCTGGCACCAAGCGGAAATAGAGGTTCAGGAGAATGGTGAGCATGGCGGGCGTGAACGCCGTGCCGTCGATGGGACGGTAGAACCGCTCAAAGCCAGCCTCTGCCGTGTCTACGCCATCGTAGAACGCCCCACTGTTGCCGAAGCCGCTCATGGCAGCAAGCCGCTCAGCATCGCGCTTCAGCTTCTTCGGGTGCGCCTGATAGTGGACAAGCAGACGCTCCACCATCGGGTTCTTGTGCGCATCAACTGTTTTCAGCCGGTCGACGATGTCGGCAGGCTTCATGTGCAACTGCATAGCAAGGTCAACCACGGGGCGCGAACAGTTGCTTTTCGGTCCTGTGGGAGCTGAGAGGTAAGCCTTGATGACAAGAGGCCATAAATCGTTTGTCCACATATAGGTTTTTGTTAAGTCCCTCTCCTGCTCTCCCCGTCGGGAAGAGGGTTGGGGGGTTGGATGTTATTTCTATCTTGTAGGAGCCATGTTTCTTGTGGCAGCCATGAGGCCGAAATAGAACAGGACGCCTGTGAGCAGTCCCGCAATGGCATCGATGACATAATGGGCCTGTATGTAGACGGTGCTCATGCACAAGAACACGAAGAAAGGCAGCAGCAAGAGACACAGACGGCGGTTGCGCGTGTGACCTGCGAGCAGCATTATGACCGTTGCCACGCCCACATGAGAGCTTGGGAAAGCCGCCGTGGGGCGTTCACCAGCTGCCTTGGCATCCTCCACCATGTGGTAGAAAAAGCCGTCGGTGTAGCCCGGTGTCGCGAGACAATCGGTGTGGGTGTTGAAATAATCGTTGACGGCAGGGAAATTGGCCTGCACGATCTGTTGCAGTCCGACCGCCTTATAATAGAACGTCGGTCCTGCCACCGGCACGAAGATGTAGATCACATAATAGATGAAGAACGTTGCGAGCACCACGAATGCCGCGCGTTCATACTCGCGATAGCGGCAGAAGAGGTAGAAGAACGTTATCAGCGCTATCATGGGATAATAAGACGCGTAGCCCATGCTCATCAGTTCGCTCACCACAGGCGACGGGAAGGTGCTTGCAAAGAAGAGCGCCGGCTGACAGCCGAAGAGCTGCTGCTCCCACGTTGCGAACACATGGTCCAGGTTGGGGAACATGCGGTTTATCTCATAGGTGTCGGGATACCACCATGCGAGGAGCGCCATCTGCACAACGACGCGCACAGCACGCGTGAAGCGGCACGGCACCAGTCGGTAAGCGCCCCACAGAGCCACCGTGGTGGCAGCAATGCGCACGCGGCCCCATATCATGGCCTGCGGGTTCTCCACACGGGTATAGGCGAAGAGCACAATAAGGAGCGTGAGCAACATGTAGCCCATCACGAGCCATTCTATAGGTAAGAGTCCACGCTTTGGGTTCTTGTCAATCTTGAAAATCTGTTTTATCTGGTTCATTGTTGTCATCACGTTTTCAAAGCCATTTGTTGTCCTTATACCATTTTATCGTGAGGTCAACGCCACGTTGAAGGTCGAAGTGGGGGTGATAGCCCAGCTCGTCCATGGCAGGCTCAATGTCGCAACGCCAGTTGCGCTGTTTGAGAATGTTATACTTGTCGTTGTTGAGGGCAGAGATCTTGCCCGTGATGTGAGCCCATCGCTCACCTATGGCTGTGACGATGCGGAGCACCCACACAGGGGCTTTTATGCGCAGCATCCACGGGTTGCCGAGGGCGCGGCGTATGAGGTCGCTAAACTCGGTCGACTGGTACACGCCGCCATCGGTAAGGAAATAGCGGCGGCCGCTCATGCCGTGGTCGAGGGCGAGGAACACCGCCTGCACCACGTCTTCAACGTAGACAAAGGTGATGTCCTGACGCTTGAAGCCCACAGCAAAGTCGATATGCTGACTGATGCTCTTTGCCATAAGGAAATAGTCGCGCTCACGAGGGCCATACACACCCGACGGGCGCAGGATGATATACGGGAAATCGTTGCCCACAGAGTCGAGGAACTGTTCTGCCATGAGCTTGCTCTCGCCGTAGGCGGTGTTTGGCTGCGGCGTGTCGTGCTCTGTTATGTCGACGTAAGGCTGCTCCTCATGTATGGCGCCGAAGACGCTGAGCGAACTGATGAAGACGAACCTCCTGAGAGGCATGTTCAGCTTGAGCAACGCCTCGACGAGGTACTGTGTGCCGAGGGTGTTGGTGCGGAAGAAGTCGTCGCGGTTGATACACTTGGTAGCGCCGGCGGCATGCACCACATACTGAAACTCATGGCCACGCATCTGCTCTATGAGCCGTTCCTCTGACGAGAGGTCAAGCTCAATGAAATGTATGCGCTCGTCCTGTAGGTATCGGCGCGAACTGGTTGGGCGCACCGCCGCCCACACTTCTATGCCGCGACGCAACGCCTCTTCAACGATAAAACTGCCTATGAAGCCAGTGGCTCCGGTAACTAATATTTTGTTCATAAACTGGATTTAAAAAAGAAGCCGAAGCCCCGCGCCTACAGCCCCACCCCCGCGCCGCTTCGCGGCTTACCCCTCCCCTTAGGGAGGGGAGTGAATGGCCAGAGCTATTGAATTCTTCACTCTTCGTTCTTCACTTTTCCCTTAAAAG